>Ga0123342_1000046_pt1 | contig 118481 bp, 68 predicted proteins | sample Turbeawhitnodule_FD_89960 | JGI IMG/M metagenome (GOLD analysis project Ga0123342, IMG submission 89960) | Root nodule microbial communities of legume samples collected from Mexico - Turtle bean Mexico white nodule | ecosystem: Host-associated > Plants > Roots > Nodule | place: Mexico: Nepantla... | reverse complement strand
GCAATAGTAACTAAATTAGAGACCATTTTGGAAACTAAAACAAAAATTGGTTTCTAAATTAGTTTTTATTATTTTCTATTAATGTTAAATAGTTTCTAAATTGGTCTCTAATTAGCAACTAAAGTTTTAGAGACTAAATTTAGAAACCAAATAATTGGTGGATAAAACCTTGGTTGCTAATTAGATACCAATTTAGAAACTATTTAACCATAATAGAAAATAATATAAACTAATTTAGAAACCAATTTTTGTTTTAGTTTCTAAAATGGTTTCTAATTTAGTTACTATTGCAACTAATTATTTTGGTTTCTAAAAATTGGTTTCTATTTGATAATTTTCTTGTAGTGAGAATTGTAAAATTTTGTGTAAATTTTCATACTTGAAATTTAATAATGAGAAAGATTTTGTTAAAATATGAGTAAGCATTATTTTGGAAAGTTAAAAACAATACATAATAACATATTTAGGAAAAGATTTCTTTAACACCACACCCAATACACACAGTAAAAACATACACTTAACACTATATTATAATATTTAAAATTTTAAAAAATAAATTAAATATAATTAAAATATTATTTTATTGATTTGTGAAGTGTATAATTTTTAATGTTTACGGTGTTAACATATCCTCATCCTAAGATTTGTGAAGTGTATAATTTTGAAAATATTTTTTCAATAGTTTTTTATAAACATAAATAATTATACAAATATACTTCAGAATTATAAAATTTTGTGTAAATTTTCATACTTGAAATTTAATAATGAGAATGATTTTGTTAAAATACGAGTAGGCATTATTTTGGGAAAAAAACAATACACAATAACATTTATGAAAATATTTTTTTACACCTCATACAGTAAAAACATAAACGTGACACCACATTATAATATAAATATAATTAAAATATTATTTTATTGGTTTCTGAATTGTATATTTTTTTTACTGTTTTTAGTGTTAACATATCATCTCCCTAAGATTTAAGTAACCTGAAAGAAAGGTTGAAAAATAGTGTGAGAGAAGGAGGGGGAGAAATGACTCCTAAGTCTCTTATTGAATCTCAAAATCGTTTTAGTGTACAATAATAGTAAGCACTTATTTGTGACATTAAAAGCAAAAAACCCTCACTAAATTGAAAACTAGGAAAGCAGAAATTTAGGATCTTTGTGGCCAGGGAGGGCCATACCATATACCAATATACATCTTGAATTATTACTAAACTGGTAACATCTAAAAAACTGGAACTACTGATGTAGCCCACATAATAGGGTCTGGTCTTCTAAAACACTTTTGCTGTCTTTGAATAATACTGTTGCGAAGAAATACAGAGAAATCTCCTAAAGTTGACTATATAGCAAAGGGAAAAACTTGAGAAATACCCATCAATCTTGAGATGAGACCACTAGAGCAGGGGGACTAATTGGCTTTCCACGTCCCATGGTAAAGCCTCTTGTCCCATCTGGCATTCTGGGGCCCTTGGCATTTGGTTTAGTATGAACATCACACAGAACAGTGCTGCTTGATTGAGATGGTGGAGCAAGCAGACCACGTCCTTGAGTGCGTCCTCTCCCCTTTCCACGTCCTCTAGCCCATCCCTTCTTAGATCCTACTGTGTTTTCATCAACCTTCCAAGTACCAAATACAAGCCTTATCATGTTTTGCTCTAAAACAAACCAAATGCTCTAATGGATTTATAAATCACATAATATAAGATATTTTTTTTGTCTTAAATTAAAAGGGACATTTAAGGGTGTACCAACTCTTATACAAGATTCACACTATGATCATAGGCAACCAAAAAAACGATTACAGACAAGAATAGAACAGGTAGTTAGGTTGCTATGTATGCTGCAGAATTATGCAGCAGAAACTGCATAATTCCTTGAAAATTTAAGGCTGGTAAATATAAGATATAGTTCACTACCAGACTTGTTACTTACATTTGTATCAAAGAATTCAGCATTGTTTGAGTGAGAGGAATCCTCAGCAATTTCAGAATTTAGAGCTTCATCATCATCTAGATATCCATCAAATTCAGACTTTCTACACTTCAGAACAGATTTTGGCTGCACAAGTTGCATAAAGAATAATTCAGTAAAAAGAAACGTAGGAAGTTCAATAGAGACTGTAGATATCAGGTACAGAAGTACCTACCGAGCATCTTAGGAGCAGCCTTACTCGCATCCCTTTCCTCCAATTCCTTTCATCATTTAACTTCTCAACCTAATCAAGTGAGAAAGATAAACTGGTGTAATAGTTGAATCATACGCATCTCAAAAGATAAAAGTTATAGGAGAATTTACTCACAGCTTTGTCAGCAATATCTGATGTCTCATATTCCACAAGTGCATGGAGCTTGATTGAGAGGCACAAGTAACTTGGGGTGAGAAAATCTCTGAATTCTTAAGATAACAACATAGATATATATATATATATATGGTATGATATTGTTTCTGTACCTTATTACTAACAAAAAAATCAGACTTTGGGCGAGAAGTATTAGGCTCCTGAGGATGGCATATTCTAATCGTTTTCACGCTGTTCACCGACCAGCCATCAATTAGAAAGTTTTCACAATGTAAAGAAACTTCAAGAATGTGAAGTTCGTATGAGTAAACAAAGGGTTGGATTTGGATGGAAGAAATTCACCTCCCAACTGTACTAAATATTTTCTGAAGATTCTGATGGGAATGATCGTCAGGTAAATTTTCTGCAACAACAGTGCGAGACTGCAAGAGAAAAGAAAAAGATACATGCACTATGCTACAATGAGAAGAAACTTCAACACCATCCATGCGAATAAAAACCAAAAAAACATACAATTTGTTTACCTGCAAGTCCTCTTTTTCCTTCTCAGTGAAAGGGTGTTTGCGTTTAACCTTCTTGCCATCAGTGCTCAAAACCTTCAAAAGTCGCATTATCAGAGAGAAAACCAAACTAAAAGACCAAAAGGAATGCCCCACTCCATGAAAAATACTTACTAGTTTTGAAGATGAACGGATAGCTTGGGTAAGCACATGAACGTTATTAACGAGGGATTTAACCTTTTTAGTAGAAGCAATCACGGTTATTGGAACTGCACAAAACCAAGGTCCATCAGTGGGGTAAGATCATTCCAATCCTAAAAGGGAGGATGATGAAGAAAACAGAACAGAATACAGCAATCCTCACCATATCCTTCAGGATCTTTATTCATCTGCTTCTGGAAAGATTCATTTGCTAGCAAACTCATGTCGCTGAACTGATATTCCACCTATTACATCCACACATTGCATATCACAATAACAAAATTCTTACAAAAACCTTCATAACCGATTTCATCGTCAAAGAATCAGTCTAAACAAACATCACTTCAATAAAAATCTCAAATGGGGTTGGCATTCATTATTGAAGCAACAAGAATGACCCTCTTGAATGAACGTAAAATCCAAGAAAGGGATTGAATAAAAAAAGGATTTTGATCAGAGGGGGGGACCTGTTTGACGATCTTTTGCTGAAGATCAGGGGTAAGGATATTCTTAGAGGAATTGGGTAGCGCAACACTGGCGGTGGGGATCAGACAAGAAGGATCCTGGTCCCCAACAAAGAACCAATCAGAATCACCACAGCCACCGAGAATCTGGAAACATGGATAGAAGTAACCGGAAATGGGCATCTGGGATTGTGATCTTGGGACAAATTCGGGCGCTTGGGCATTGAATTTGAAGCTGGAGTTGCCAGTTTCTTGGGTGTCTTTTTCTGAGTTGTCATGGATCTTCTTTTCAGGTTGGACCTGTGCCATTATTCCTCTGGAATTGTGTGTTATTGTTTGTTCCTTTGGATGATGAATGAAGATGATTTTGTTGTTGTATATGAGATTGTGAAAAAGGTAGTGTTGTATTCCCTTATGCTATAACTGTTTTTTCTTGATTTCGATATTGAATCCACAATTTTCGCGCTCAAAGACGGTACCTCTTTCTCACACTTGTGCCCTTTTGACTGAATCTCTTAACCTTACCATTCCCAACCCCCCAAATCCCTCTAACAACTCTCATTCTTCCAATCAATTTTCTTTTTCCTAATAAATAAGATAAATTTATAATTAAATAACATATAAAAAAAATATTAAAATAATAATATTAAAAGTTGTAATGTATTGTATGAAAAATTGGATTGTCAATGTAAGATTTATTAATCATTAATAGATATTCAATAAAAAAAAGCTATCCAAAATCTTAGTAAAAAGTAAAAAATATCTATATTTATAGTATTTGAAATCAATTGAGAAATAGATCAATTTTAAAAATTAGATAATAACTAGAATTTTAAAAAAAAAATCTCATTATTAATAATATTTAATTTAAATGATCGAGTTTAAAGTTATTTACGTGAACCATAAAAATAATAGTTAAGTTGAGAAAATGTAGTTATTATGTTACTTTTAAGTTGAATAATTATAGCATTACTTTTGGACGAAAGACTGTTCGGTTGTACATGTTATATGTTATTAATAATAAAATTATTTTAAATAAATAAAGAGTAAAATAGTATAATTAAAAATAACAAAAAAGCACTTAAAAGAAAATAAGTATCATCTCATCTCATGGTATAGATAAAATAGCTGTTAGATGACATAATTAGCTATTAATATTTTAAATTTAAATTAGTATTAAATAGATTAATTTAGAATGTAAGATAATAAATAACTAAAATTTTAATAATTAATGGTTAGATATAATTTAAAAATTATTTTATAAATTTTATTAATAATAAAAATTAGTCTAAATTTTAATATTTTTTTTATAAAAGAATATCTAATTTAGTGTAATTAATTATTTTGATTTCTAAAATTAGCTTTTATTTAATAATTTTTTTAATAATTCTGTAGCATAAATAAGAAAGAATTCTAATTAATATTATAAAACCTAAGAATAATGCAATGTACCATAAAAAGGAAAGAAGTCTAACTAATATTATAAACCCTAAAAATAATGCAATAACAGTTTTAGTGTTATTGGTTTGAGGATATATGGTTTTTATGTGTTTAATTAATTCTGAATTATTATAATTATAGGAATCATAAATGAAAATAAAGACATAACTTTTGTATAATAGAAAAAATATCAAATCATTATCTTAAAATAGGGAATTTCAGATTCAGGACTTTCAAATAAAAAAAGTGTTGATTTCAACTCTCAGATATTCTCTAAATATTATTAAGTTATGAGTTGTGTTTTTAAATACAACCAAAAAATAATATAATAAGTTATTTTTAAATCTAATTAACTAATTTTTTTAAATGTTTTTTAATATTGTTTTTAGTGTTTTCTTGTAAAAAAACAATGAAAAATAATACATGCACACTGCTACGTGGCGTACTGCATATATATACACACCTTCACATGGCATGATATTTCATTTAATTGTCTTGAGTTGGATTCTAGGTTCATTTCAGAAAAGAATGGTCTATAACTTTTTATGTAACACATTTTATAAATTCTGAATCTATTATTCTGAAAATTAAAAAAATATGTTCTTAAAAAGATATTTTAGAATTATTTTTTTATTTTCTGAATTTTTTATTTTGGAAACAATTTTTCTTATGAAACATCCCCATTTATTCTGTAATCACCCAAAATTGTAAAAGATAATTTGGATATTTTGAAAAAATTTAGGGGTCCAGCAAGAAAATTGTAGGGTGCAGGAAGAAACACCCCTATCTTAATTTGTAATTGGGTTGATTCTTTAAACCATGAGCCCAATCTTGTATTCATAGAAACCGAGCATGTATCGAAATCTCCTAAATTGAATTTAATATCACGTTGGCTTAAAATATGGGTTTTACAAAATAATTTAAATTCAATAAAAACTCAACCTATAACCGAAAATGTAAAATTCACATCATAAATGAAAAATAAACCCACATTAATTTACAAATAATTTTTTGAAAATATTAAATAAAGAATGAAAAAGATCGGACAAAATCACTAACTCTATTCCAAATACAAGCTTTAATTTATGAAGGAATAAACATTCTTATTGGATAATTAATATATATATATATATATATATATATATTTATATTTATATTTGTACAATCGAATATCAAAATGACGAGTTTCCATAGTGTAATGTCGAATACTGATGCATCTTAGCATCTCAGCAAATCACATGCAGTCTCCCGAACAACATATAAGATTAATGAAGTCATTAACAAGTACTTCATAGTAAACACCACAAATCGTGACTAAAGGACACTTAGGTTATTGGGTTCGACCTAATCATCCGTACAACCAAAGACCCAACACAGTTACTATAAAGAGGAAAACACCCTAATGTCAAAGGTAAGATATTCCTGATACTGAACTAACATCCTTTACTTATACCGAAAACTGACTTGAGAGTCGGAGTACAATCGCATGTACCCCTGTCGAGGACTCGAAGACAAAGAAGTTGAAGAACAAGAGGAACACGTGTATGAAAATCTGGTCTTGAGAGAATATTTTTGGAGCCACCATGGGTCGGAAGAAAACCTACTGAGAAACCACATGGTAACCACTATAAATATGACGAGTAACGACAAACGTGCACCAGAGAAAGTGGATAACAACCACATGTAGATTCAATCAACATGTGTTCTCAGAATTCAATCTAGGTTAGCCTTTGTGTTACATTAAAAAGGAAAACTTAATTTTTGTTTGATAAACTTGGTGTGACGAAAAAACTTTATCAAGTCGTCGGATTGATTAAAGATACTAATAGAGTGACTCACTACAATATGTATTTACTTAATTACATTACTTGCGAGTTGTTATTTTTAAATCATTAACTTATTCTATATTTTTCATTTTGTTTGATCATGTTATTTTGCATGTGAGTAGATGTTTTGACGATGAAAATGATACTTATAAATCTAAAAAATAAACTAAAATATGAAATAATATTATAATATATATCATGTTATATTTTACAATAAAATCTTTCCTATGAGTAAATTTTTGTGTACTAGATACCATCTATATATAATATATACATTCTTATCAATGAACTAGATAGAATCTATATATAATATATACATTCTTATCAATGAATAGAGGTTATGATTATGGATGGTATATTATAATAGTAACAATTTATAAGATCGTTAACATGAACAAAATTTAAAAATTAAAGAACAATGTAGCACAGGCTTCTAAAAGCAAAATCCAAAAGTGTAAGTATAATGTGAACGTTGAAATGCACAAGAAAAACTTTAAGTTAAAGGTTGAAATGCACATGAAAAACTTGGAGAAAAAAAATGTGAGCTTTTCGAAATTGGAGGGCAAAAGATGAAATTTAATTAAGCCAAAAATTTAATTTAACCTTAAACAAAATATATTACCCAAGTTTAATAATTTTGTTTGCAAGATGTTACAACATTCAATAGATGTGATGATGAACACACAAAAAAGTTTTATAGTTAGAACACTACAAGAAAATCATTAGATAGAAACCAATTTTAGATAAAAAAATAATTAGTTGTTATATTGACTAAATTATATATCATTTTAGAGATTAAAAAAATGATTGGTTTCTAAATTAGTTTCTAGTTTTGATAAATAGTTTTAAATTGGTATCTAATTAGATACCAAAGTTTTAACTACTAATTATTTAAATTCTAAATTTGGTAGTAAAAATATTGGTAGCTAATTAGATACAAATTTAGAAACTATTTATCAATCTGAACAACGTTTAAAAAAAAGAAGTCCACAATTTTAGATTAAGGGCACTACAAGAAAATCATCAAATAGAAATCAATTTTTAGATACCAAAAAGTAACTAAATTAGAGACCTGGTTTTTAAATTAGTTTCTATTATTGTTAAATAGTTTCTAAATTGGCATCTAATTAGCAACCAAGGTTTTAATTACCAATTATTTAGATTCTAAATTTGGTAGCAAAAACTTTGGTGGCTAATTAAATACTAATTTAGAAGCCATTTCACAATAATATAAACTAATTTAGAAACCAAAAATTTATTTAGTCCTAAAATGGTTTCTAATTTAGTTACTATAACAACTAATTATTTTTTGTTTATAAAATTATTTCTATTTTATGATTTTGTGGGAATTATTATAGAAAAGAAGGGTTATGAACAAATTTGTCTGGAGGTTCATGTTCCATCTTATTCAAAAGATTGTGAAGAAATTGCAGAGAAAGAAAGAAGAGAAGGAAGGAAGGAAAATTAGGTGAAAAGATGAAGAAAATTGATTGTGTATTGGTAGGAGGTGGTTGGCCTTTTCCTTCTTTCATACATATTCATGAATCATGCCATTCATATTATGAACATGGAAAAACACCACTTTTCTCCTCTTTCACAGAATCTTTTTTAACAAATCTTTTTCAACAAATCTTTTTCTCTTCCTCTTCTAGGACCACACACCATGTTTCTATATATATATTATCTTCCATGTCATTGCTCATTCTTCAGTTTATACTATTCATCACTGTGCATAAGAGAATATTGTTAAGATTTTCTCAGATCTAATTAGTTGACTTTAAATTAATTTCACTTTTGGGGAGACAAATTGAAAACCCTAAGATTTTCACGTGAACAGGTGTAAGACATGTGGGTTATATAGCCTTAAATATGTTTTTTTTTTATTGTAACCCGAAATTGTCACTTATTTTTCTTACCTGACAAATAAAGTTTAAGGTGGATTATATAATTATAACTTTGGTTGAAAATATTGGGAATTAAAATAATTTGTTGGGTAAAAGTTCATGATGTTACATCTTTTAAGATTAAATATTTGGAATTAGTATAATAAAATAAAAACTAAGATGTAACACAATGCAAGTTAGGTTGTTAGTGGAAAAAAAATATTATATATGATCTATATATAATCATCATATGCATAAAAGTTCAAAAGAAATATTTATGGTACTACTATTTTGTAACCCAATATACTTTATGGCATAAAAAGGCCAAAGTGACATAAAATGGGTATATTAAAATATATACAATCATAAAAAAATCAAATACAATTTTATTATATAAAAAAGAGATATTAATTAGAAGCACCAATGAGAGCATCATATGGCATAACTTAAAAAGTTTGTTTTTAAGTATGTGAATAGAGAGATAGGGAAAAATTAAGACCAAAGATTATTTTTTTTAGAATAAGATTTTGAATTGAAATAGATATTTTTGTTTTTAGAGAGAAAAAAAGAAAAGAAAAGGACAAGATTGATAATAGATGTGATGTAGTTAGATAAAAATGTATGCATTTGTTGTATTGAAAGGAAGAAGATATATTTAAAATTATGGTATGGTTGGTTGGATAAGCTGAACCTGGTTTAGAATTAGAAGGTGTAAAGAGATTCTATGATTTTCTTTCACTCACGCATTTCACCAAACACCCAATGCATGCCATAATTATGAATGAATATCAGTGTGGGGTCCTTCATTATTTTCTTAGCAAGATTCTCCACTATATAATTTTGTTTCTGAAACTGACTCTTTTGTCATGCATGAACCTACATCCTTCATAATTCATAAACATTTTTTTTTCTCCCATGTGGGATACTAGGGTTAGGTTTCAAGTTCAAGCCTTTCACTAATTCAAATACTCACTGCAATCAAATACAAATTAAAACATTTTTTTTCTTTAAATAATACTTTTAATTATAATAAACAATATTAAACAAAACTATTTGAATATATACTCGTCAGGACCGACGGTGGAATAGAAGTTTAATGCCCAGTTCAGATCGACTGACACCACTATATCCTAAGAAGATTAGCAAGACTAATCAAACAACTAAACATTAGGTAACAGGTTCTTAACTAACCCAATAACAAATGATCCATGATAATCATATAGATAGACACAAATTTTAAGAATCATGTACGTCATCATTATACACTGAAAATATCGAGTATCGAATACCGAAATCTTACTTAAACATCGAAGTACATTTTGTAAGTATCATCTGAGTTTCAAGTTCACGAGAGAGAGGTAGAAAGACAAAAGAAGTACGAGGAGTTTACACTGAAAAAGAATAGACCAACCGATGAAAAAAAAGACAATCATTCTCTTAATTCCAACATCGATCGAAAAAACACAATCCAATGAAAAAACCTAAATAATTTATTAGAATTGTTATTAAATTAAAAATAACAAGAAGCCATCATTAATGAGGTTGGATACAGTATCTGAGAGATAATGACACACGAAATAATTATAGAAGATAAGATGACTTAGGGAGATGCAAATGAATGAAGAAGGAACACAACAAATAAAACAGTTCCAAGAGTTTGACGCGTGTAACTTCATTTATTAGGTTTCATATGCTAAAACATGAAACAAATTTAACATGCTAAAACTAAAACAGAAAAGCAAAATTAATTAAAACTTTAAACAGCATTAAAAAAATAACTTTTCCATGCACTGTGAAAGAAAAAACCTTAATTAAAGTCTTAATTTTAATATTTGTTTACTTCATCATTAACTATATATTTTATATTAACGTACGTCGGTTTGAGTTGAATTATTTGACATTTTCCAATATTATATGTTAAGTTGGATTCCAAGATTTATTTGAGTGGAAGAAATTATATTTGAGAAAAAAAAACCCTTCAATTTTTGACCATGAGAAAAAGTAATTTATTGCCTGCCAAATTAGAATACTTTAATATGCTTGACGAAAATAAAGTCATGAAAAACAACCACTATATAAAATCAACAAACCATAAAATGAGGCTAAGCATAATATTTGCACCTCCAGAATAGTGATTTATTTATATTTTTATTCATTTAAAAATTAGAAACATACAAAATTTACAAGTAGTTTAAATATTATTGCTCAAAAATGTAATTTTATTGTTAATTAGCTGATGAAGGCCTTGATTATTTTTCTTTGGCATTTATATTTTATATCAAAATTATATAATTATTGAACACGGTTCGGGTGCTTATTTGTTTTAAGAAATAATCAAATTTTCTATCTTGAAAATCAGTTCATGCAATTCTACCTTGTATTAAGTTCTTATTCAAATAAATTATGTTATTGTTATGATTTTTAACATTAAGATTATTGAAAAAACATATCCTTCAGCCAGTTTCACAGTATTGAAATGGCAGAGAAGTTTTTGTGCAGAGAAGTAAGCATGGTGAAAAGAATGTAGGAGGAGAAAAGGAAGGATTATGGAAATATATATCTGAAATTTGTGAAGTAATTTATTTGCGTAAATAAAAGTATGAGAAAGAAATAATTGGGTGAATAGAGAAGGCAATGTCCACCCAAACAAATATTGGAGTGATTAATTTGTTCTTGGGCATGAGAGAGTTTTCGTCACAGAAAGTCACAGAAAGAAGAAATGAAAGAATTTTATGATACGAATTCTTGAAGTGAAGGGAAAGGATATTTTAATTTGGAGTTTCATATCAAAACTCATTCAGTATAGAAAGCCTTCAAAAACTCCAACAGCCTCTTTTCTTTGACCCTCTTTTTTTTATGTATCATGTATTATTCTTATGTAGTTGTAAAACTCCTCCCATGTATACTTTTATCTGCAAAATTCATGGTGGAGAGTGGTATCCTATACATCAACTTTTCCAGGTTTGTGCATATGACTTTTCCAACTATAACTCTCGGATCTTGCATCTTCATCATCTTCCATGCTTGGGGATGTTCCCCCTCCAGACCCTGCAGTCAAATGAAGGGGACTTTGAGGAGAACCTGATCCTGAACTGCTAACTTTTGAGGACTCGTTGTACTGATCTTGAGACATCCACAAACCTCCAAGAACCACAACTGGCTGATTACCACTTGCTGATGGAACTCTCCGCGTATGAAGTCGGTATTTCTGCAATCATACATAACCAAATCATCAATTCCAATCCAAACTTCATCACACATCAAAATCTTAGCTTCAAACTTTTCCCCAATGCCTCCTCACCAAACAATTAATAAGCAGTTAAAAGGACCAAGAAAATGCTAAAAACTCACTTGTAAGTGGCTTTTCACTTCATCGTTAGTCAGGCCATCAACCTGCATCAGCTCTCTAATTTGTTTTGGTGTTGCTGCTGCAATTGACAGAACAAATTAACCAAACAAGCTTCAATATAACATGTCGTGATGAATAATTTAGTTTTGGCCTAATGAACCTACTGATTGACAGATAATACGACATATGTAAACTCCTATGCATCTGTCTCCTGATCCAACTTTAAGTAACAACTTTACACGTGAACTAACAGAACAAACACTACCTAACTTCAACCAACATCTATAATTTTAACAAATTCCAGCATCAAATTCTTGGATTTTTCTACTAACCTATTGTTTCCAAATTGATTAGAATTGAGTCTTTTATTATGAAAGCCCATATCAGAAATATAAAGTAACATCATTTCTAGTTTAAGAAAGTGAAATATACATGGATCAAAATTCAATTCCATACCAAGATTGAATAAACAACAAACAAATAAAAAAAATCAACTTCTTACCCTGAGAACCTCCTAGTTTCTGCAAAGCATTAACAAATCGTCTGTGCAACTCAGGGGACCAGCATCTCCTCTGCTTCCTGGCAGTCTGCTGAAGCGATGATGCCCTCAAACTGGGGTGAACCGTAGGAGGAGAAGAAGAAGAAACAGCCCTGTTGGAACTGCTTCTGGATCCCCTTGAACCACACCCCTCTTTCACAGAAGAAGGGGTCTGAAGACAAAGCCTATTCATAACACTCTCTTCCTTCTCTTCTTTGGTTGCAGCAGCCAGGCCCATTGTTGCCACCGGCACAGAAGATGAAGAAGATGAGGGCCTAGAGAAAGGCATAAACGCCCTTCTTCCTCCATTTCTATTGCTACACGACTGAAAAGGATCCTCACCAACAGATTGCCCTTCTTCAATTTTCTGTCATCACCAACAAACAAAAAAAAAAACACTCTTTAGCATTACTCCCTGATTGCTTGAACAAGGATAATCAGAAACAAAATCTCGGTGCATCCACGTATTACTTTCTTTCCCTTTTTGCGTAAAAAACCGCTTCATAAATAAACCACGTTTTCATCCACACAGAATTACATGATTTCCAGTCAAATTGGGATAGGAAAAGCAACACTGGAACTACAGACAACACAACACAACCAAGTGCATCAAGATTTTCGCGTGGTTTAGTTATTCTACCTTGGTTTCTAATTTATGAAGTTGTTGCTGCTGTTTCCGATCGGATGCATTGTTATTAGTGGTAGTGTTATTCCAAAGCTGAACAGAACTCAACCAATTCCTCTTATCCCTGCATTCGTTATCATTGTCATTATCATCATTATGGTTATTCCCGTCGTTACGATCATGCTCCTTCTTCAAGGGAATGAACTCCTCCAACGCCGGCGGAGAATCACGCGGCCGGCATTTCTGCGATTCCGCCTTGAGAAGTGAAATTGCTGCGACGGAGAGGAAAAAAGAAAGAAAAGGAGTGTGAATTGGGAGGAAGAGGAAGAGGAAGAAGAAGAGAGCGAGAGGAAAAAAGAAGGAAACGGAAGTGAACTAACCGTCGTTTAAGAGGAGCATGGAGAGAGGAAGCTCGCGCTTGAAGGCGTGGATCTTGCGGAGCTCGTCTTCCAAGCGCGCGAGGAAATCGTGGAGAGTGGCGAGGCGGTCGGAGGCGGAGGAGAGGTGGCGGAGGAAATCGGTGATGGTTTTGGGGACAAAGGAGGGTCTCAAATCCAAGCTCAGTTCTGCCGGAACCGAACCCATTGGATCGTGTGTGTGTTGTGTGGTGAACGGTCAGATTCAGATTTTGTTTGAAGAAGAAGAAGAAGAAGAAGAAGAAGAAGAAGAAGAAGAAGAAGATGAAGAAACAGTGAGAGAAGGAAAGGAATAAAGAAATAAATAGGAACGAAAATGGAAGAAAGTGGAATTGCGAATAATAAAGAGAAAATAAGAAAAGTGGTTTCGATGTGAAGGCAAAATTGAGAAGGCCAAGATTCTGTGGAAAATAGACGATAGCAACGACGACGAACAACCTTTTAAAAGTCACTTTCGGGTCCTCGCGTATTTAATCCAACATCTCTCTAAACCTTTTTTTTTTCTTTTTCCCAAAACTATTAATATTATTATTATTATTATTATTTTCCTCAACAACACTATTATTTCCTAACTTTACATAAACATTCTTTAATCTCTAAATATTCTTTTTCTACATCTTAAATTCACGTCTTTATTTTCTTATAAAACTCTTTTTATTATACTTTTTCCCTCATTCAAACTTTTTTTTGTTTTGTTATGTAGGAACTAAAGATTCTCTTTTTTTTTCTTGAAATTGAAATTACAATAATTGAGATAATATTTTATGTATAATATATTTTTAATCTTTTAAATTTGGGTTAAGCTTTGTATGCCTTCTAAGGAAGATATTAGTTGATTTTCACACCATTGAGATCAATGTTTCAAATTTTAAAAAGGGTTTATGAGATTGTGATAATTGATTTGAAAGGCAAACTTTCCATTTTTTGGATGAATATGATATTTTGTATCATTTCTCAGTATGGGTAGGTCTGCATTTTGCAACATGTCATTTTGTTATGGGAGTAACTTTTTCACTCTATACAAAATCCTCTTTCCTCCTGGTTTTTTCTACTTGTATGAGTGTGTTTTGAAACTCTCTCTTCTTCCTTTTTAGTGTTGATCCTAAGGATGATATATATAGGTTATCTCAATCAATTGAGTTCACAATGAACCTAGTTTGTTCAGAGGGAAAATGAAAAGCTTTCTTTGTAAAATCGAAAAAGGGTAAGTGAAGGAAGTAAAAAGAAATCACATTTTATCTTCTTTTAGTTCTTAGGTTTTTCTACTCCTCGTCTCTATGATCCTCGATCTACATAGAACTTAATCATTAATTAGTCTTGTTAATATTTTATTTAGACATACTCAATTTAATTGTGTTGATAGACTCTGATCGAGTACCAGACTTACAAGTATCATGCGAACCCAACTACCAATAAAAAAAATATAAAAACTAAAAAATTTGTCTCACTTTTATATGTAGTTTTCAATTCATAGTTTAGATTATTGATCTCTCTCATAAAAAAAGTGTAATAATGTTTATTTATTTTAAGAATAGGATTCAGCTATTTTGTTTTTGAATATTTAATATAGCATGTTGCATTACAGCGAATGAGCAAAAATAGTTTGGTCCAGTCAAATGATGATAAGTTATTTTAATACGATATTATAAACTATTTTGTATCTTTTGTCAAAAACAAAGAAAGAACCATCATTTGCATCTTGGTTTTAATTTAAGTCAAGAATAATCTGCTTTTCCAAGGAGAAGCCTACCAAAGCTGGAATAATATATGTTCATGGAGATTCCAACACGTGTACTTTGTTTTTTTTCAATTTTCATGCTCAATTAAATACAATATTATTCATATATATAAAACCTTAATCTCTTCAAATTAATTAATTTAGCTCATATCCATATTATGTAAATATAAGGAAGATGCTGAATAATAAGTAAATTTTAATAAGTCATGGATTCAAATATTTTCACCTTTCAATTCATACTTTTTCAAAGTAACCGTAATTGACCGGCACATGCTTAATGTGTTATCTTTTAATTCAATATGAATGTATATTTAATTATTATTTTTATAAAAATTCTCAATGATAGTATATTATTAAAAAAAAATTAAAAAAATAGAAAAATTAGACTAAAACTCATATATTAACAAAAACAATACATAAATAATCTATACTTATTTGTAAATACTTTAAAAAAAATAGATAGAAATCTATTATACCAATGAAAATACTTTCTATAAATAAAACATAAGTTAACAAATTTACTGCACATGCATTTATGAGAAATTTTAAACCTAATTTTTTACCGTAGTCAAGATAAATGTTCCACCCATTACAAAACATCCAAGTAGTTACTTTAGGTATCAGGTATCCATTATGTATTATTTATTTTATCATTGATATATTACTTAATTAATATTTATGTAATAACTATAATATATAATTAACACTTTTAAATTTTTTATTTATTTAAATTAATATTTATTAAAATTTCATTTAATTTACCTTTTAAGAAGTCACCACGTGTGAATAGAAAAATTGTGGTGCTGTTTAACAAACTATATGCACAGAGCATATATATTTTTAAAAATAGAAAAATGCGTTCTCTTCTTCTGACATCACTTTTATCCTTGCAATAGTTATTACTTTCGTATATAAACAGTGAATACCTATTTAATTAAAAAATGATTATTATCTCTTGAACAATTATCTTTCAGTCTCTTAATTAATAATCTAATTGACTTCTAATTATGCAACTTATTTTAGCAGTTTCCTTTAACAAATAATATTTAGCTAACTATTTTGGAACCAATTTTGAAAAAAATGTGAGTGATAAAGAATAATCTTTAAAACGATATTGGAGAATCTTTGACGCAGAGAATAAAGATAAATGGTGACAAGGTGTCTAATCCTTTAGTGGTCCCAAAATACCCTAATTTATCTCCTTTAATAACAAAATTAATAACAACATTTTATACTATTTAATATCTTCCACTTCTATCTTATAATAATGTTAAAAAATATTGTAAAAGTAAAATAATAATAATTCATATAAGTGATATACTCACTCAAACTATAAAGCAAAAACACTAGAATCTCTCCCATCAAACTAGAAGGTGTTGGAGATCCCACATCGACTAGAAATTATAGTCTTTCATTGTATATAAGTGGGTGTAAACCTCAATCTTGTGAGTTGGTTTTATGGAGTTGAGTTATGATCAAAGTTCACTCCATAACATGGTATCAGAGTCATTTTCAAGTCTAGAAAGGATTTTTTCACAATATTATGTAATTTTTTTTCTGAATTTAACAAAATGTTAGAGAAATGGATAATTTGTGTTTGAGAAATACGTTTTTCATTTTTTTTTTTGGTAATGAAATAATATGTTTGATGTACCACTTTTTTTTAATTTTTATTTTATTTTTTCAGAAATCGTGTAATATTCTTTTGTGTTTTTTAAACGATTAATGGGCAAAATATGAAGGTCAAAATGATGTATTTGAAGGTTGTTGAAAACTATTCCCTAAAGTATTCTTGGTTCTGATTTTGGTGAGTTTAAGTTTCTTTTCATATGAAACTTTGACACTATTGAATAATGTGTTTGATACTAATGTTAATGTTGTCTAAATAACTTGATTATGTCTATTCAGCACAATAAAATTGTCATCTTAAAAAAGGTAACAACTCCTGAAAAATTATTTAGTGATTAATTTTTGTTAGATTTTCACCAAATTTTAACTAAATAATAATTTGTTGAGTTTTGTATAAATGAATAACACGAAAGTGAAATTATCATCTTCAAAATTTAAAATTTGGGAATCCTTAAGTGACCATAAAACTCTAAAGCAAAAACTTGATTTATTTATTCTACTTACAGAAGAGTCTTTTTGATCATGGCATTTGATAAAATTTTATATCGTCCTACCATAGATTTGACTCTTATCTACTTCCATTCATTTAAACCCTAGTTTTTTATTTTCAAAACAATAAGTCACATCTCATAATCAAATCACCAAGATATTTTCAGGAATTAGTCTGCCATTGATTGATGAGTTTGGTAAGTTGCAATAATATACAATGTTGTACATTCACCATGATATTTTAGATGCCACCAGAAAAGAAAAAGAAACATATGTATCTGGCTTACACTTAAAAAAACATTGCCCATAATTTCTGATGAATAGATTTTTTTTTTCACCATTGCATTGAACTTGTGAATATAATAATTTTTCTAGTTGAACAATTGGAATTATTGGAGCTAATAAAATGAATTTATTATGTGTAAAGAGAAGTTTAACATGATACATTAGTGATCGAACATTAGCTAATACATCTTTAATCATAATCTAAAATTTTAATTCGATCCAATAATAAAAGATTCATGATAATCATATAAATAGACACAGATTTAAAGAATAAGGTACATCATCATTCAATACTAATAACACCGAATTTCGAATATCAAATTTCACTTGAACGTTGAAGTGTCTTTTGCAGGTATCATTCGAGCATGGAGTTCACGAAGACGAGAAGCAAGGGAGTGAAAGGAGAGCAGAAAGACCATCTCAACGAGAAGAGAGGACACGTATACCGATAAAAAAAACAATTATTCTCTTGATTTCAACCCAAATTGAGACCAAATAATTTTTTTAATTATGAAATTGAAAAAGGTTAAAAGGATAAAGAAGTGGGAATGTTTAGAATTTTGAGAAGACAAAAGAGTGTTTAAATTTGGAAAAAAGAATCTTACAGAAGTTAGATGGGAGTAGGGTTTGAACTAATTTCCTTTTCAGGATGTACAATTCGTACACAATTATGCATATTAAACTATTTTGTAACTGTAGATAAAAATGAAAGTTGTAGAAAGATGGTGTGGAATAATCCTAATCCATGCCAGCCTGGCCAGAGATACCTCCAAGTAAAAATCACATGGCACGTGAGGTGCACGCGCTAGGGCGTGTTTGGTTGGGGCCAATTTCAACACGGTTTAGGGATAAGGAATCCAATTTTGCAGTGGACCCACTTTCGATATTGCCTCAGATTACGTCTGGAACATTGCACACAGCAGAAAGATGCCTTTTTTCCTTTTTTGTTTCTGTTTTTTTTTCTAAATGCTTTTTTATTGCTCAAAAAGACAACCTTTTACAACCGTTAGATTCCAGTTATCTTCAACAGAATTAAGAATCTCCCTCCCTCCACAAATTCCCCCTTTTTTTCTTTATTTATTAAGATTCACACCTTTATTTTTATTAATATTATTATTCATTGCTTAATATAATAATTGTTATTGAATTTAATAATAATATCTTATTCTTATCTTAACCATGCAGTTTGAATTGTTCCCTCCGGTTTCCCGCATCTCCACTGCTTTTGTCGGATGCTTACAATCAAAGAATCCACACCTACAAACAATTCACCCCAATTTCCAAAAATACCCTCATAACAATTCTATATCCTCACCACATCCCTTATTTACCCATCTCCTAAAAACACCATTTTCATTCATTAGATCTTAAAAAGTTTAAAACTTTTAAAAAAAATCTCCCCCCTTATAAAAGTACTTCTTTATAAAATGGAAAAGGATTAAACTTTAAGCAGAAGGGTTACTTTATTTTATGGAATAAATTTAAATTATTTTTTTAATGCAAAAGGTTAGCTTAGATGACACTAACTAGTCAATCAGATAGATATAGCACATTTAATTAACAGGTTAATTATAGGGTCAAATATGATACTATTGAAATCAATGTGCTTTTGGGAAGGGAAAATTGGGTAAAAACAGACTAAATAATTTTTAGCAGAAGGAGTGTAGTGTAATAAGTGACCTTTCCATTTGAGATGTGTGCACAATTGTGCTTTGTTTTTTCTAGGTATAAAATAAGTTAACAGTAATGAAGTGTGAACTAAAATAATGGTACTAAAGGAGGTGGTGAGATATTAAAATTTCCAAGAATGGTGAAGTGCAGAATGGTAATTTTGTTGTTGGCGTAGCTTTCTGATATTGCTTGGTTATTATTATGTTATTCCCTAAAGCAGTCAAAGGGGAATCCTTATTCCAATGAAAGTAATGATAGCAAGGAATTGGAAAAGAAGGGGGTCTTGGATCATGAGTTGCAAGGATCTTTCAAATTTCAACTCAGAACAAAGTATTTGATTAGGTCAATTCAAGGAGGAAAAATAAAGGTGGAAACAAAGTGGGAAATATGGAATTTTGATTCTTGGTGACAAAGACAAGGTGGTGTGGTGGGTGAGGGGTTACTTGACCTAGTGGTTTCTGGAAGGGTAGCTGTAGCTAGTTGCCAACCAATCCTCCAAACTTTTATGTCCAAAGCAAAGCATAATCTATTTTCAGCAGATACTCTTGAAATAGGAATCCAATAAATGGTATCTGTAACAGTTACTTGCCCAATTTTCACACTTTTCTACCTCTATCAAGCTAGCTTTCTTCACAAAACAAAAGGGTCACTGATTTTGGTTAATTTTATGACCAAAACTTTCTTGTTAACTACTGATATAATATGTACAACTTGTGTTTTTATGTGTCTGGTTTAGTAATAATAATCCTCTCACTACAGAAAACAAATCAACATTATCTATGAATTTAGATCTGCACAATCTGTAAAAGTAAATTTAACATTAGGATATTACAGGTAATGGTATAAATTTGATAGATTCTTGATTGGTGATTTCATGAGGAAAAAGTGGTTAGATTAACTGAAGGTCAGCTTCAACTTTACAATAGGTTCAGTGAAGAGGGCAATTTGGTTTGAGTTGGAAGAAAGTTAGAGAAGGGAAACTTTGTGTTTGATTGGATCCAGAGAACATAAGATACCTTATATAAGAGCTTTAGACAAATTCTCCCATCCAACTACCAAAATAAGAGCATCTTTCACGTGATGACAAGCTCATATTCATGGGTTAATTGCATTTGTGTCAGTCTTTCCCTCTCCCCCTTCATGAAGGCATCTATTTGTCCCCAATCCATGTGATCATAATAACAAGGGCCTTGATTTTTTGCCCCTTTCTCATGGAATCTTTTCAAATAATGACTCATAGTACATCTAACATTTTTCACCACTTTGTGAACCTGGTTTTGGCTTTTAGAGTTTGGTGTCCTTGTCTTCTTTTAGAGATTGTTTTGTTTCTGACATTATTATTGTTGCTCTTGTTTGGCCCTTGCAACAAATCCACTTATTCTCATCTGTCACACACACACACAATACATCATGATTCATCATTAGCTCTTATATCTCCTCTTTCCTCCTTTTCTAACATGTTAATCACCTCCAAACTTTTTAATTCTTCAAACACAATCTCTCCACATCACCATCCATAAGCCTACAACTTCCCACACATTCTCTTACAATTTCAAACTTCCTCCTTCTCTTACACAATGATGGACTATTATTCTATAGGCCATTCTATATATATAAAGAGTGATAAATAGAAAAGAATGGAACAATCTCATACTCTATCCATCAAATTTGTTTCTGACAAAAGTTAATCAGCAAAATTGCAGTGGTGCCAGGACAATTTGTTTTCCACAAAAATAAGGAGTGTCTAAGGTTTCATATATGTCTTTGTGGGTGAAAAATATGTGTCGGACCCGATGAACTAGTGTCGGTCTCGGTGACTAACTCACCGGGTCAAAAAAATATTATAAAATATGCAATAAGTGAGTCATAACGATATTTTGTGAGTTATAACCGTATTTCGTGAGTCATAAATGATATTCTGAAATACATGAAAAATATCTCCGATGAATTAATTATGGAATGAAACATGTCTTCATTACTAAAGAACCTCAACTCATGTCACTTAATAACTGATACATGACCCATGATCGCCAGGGTCCATAACCAAGTGTATATAAATAAGATCCTTCATGAAGAAATAAGGAAAGTTTTTCCCATTGACCAAAACACACTCTTAAAACTATAGTACTTATTTGAACATCGAAACATCTTTTGCAGATAACTCTCGACTGACCGAGCATCAACATTTGAGGAAGGAGACTTGAAGCAACTAGGAGATTACCGACACATCAGTAATTGTACGCCAAGTCACAGGTACTATCCGGCCCGATCTAGGCCCCTTTATCTATACAGTAATAGTATGTGTATATATTTATATTTTGTAAGTGAGAAAGTTTGACTGGGAAGGAAAATTGCAGTGGATAATTATGAGGAATGAATTTTACGCTTGATCTGTTGCTTCATGCGCATAACCAACAGTATAATGATAAGTGTTGTTATTCTCACAACGTGATGGTGCACTGAGACAGCAAAAGGGTCACTTTCCAGTTCAAGAATTTGCATTATAGCTTCCATTAGAAGAGTATTGCAGACTCACATTTTTATTTTGGTTGCTTTCGGACAAATATTCAACCATTATAATTCACCCATCCCAAAAAAGCTTTTTAAGATAACAGTAAAATCAATTGAAACCTGCATGCGTTTCTGCACATTCATTGCATAAATATACTACTTTCTATATTTTTTCAATGTATTTTGCTATTGTTTTATCTTAAGGGTATTGAAGAAAAAATTAATATTTTTTAGGGTTAACGTAATTTTTTTTCCTGTGTATTAGTTTCAGATTTTTTTTTTTAAAAAAAGAGACAAAAAATTCCTTCTAAAGTCATGTCAAAATTCTGAATTGAAATTTGAAAATTCGTGATATTCATAGATCCATTAGCCATAAAAAAGACCACGAATAAGATTCAAACTGTGACTTGGCAAAACTTGGTAAAGCCATTATCGTTACACTATGAAATAATTGGAAACGTGTACGAAAACGCATGTAAGAAATAATCGAAATTAAGGTCTCATTTATTAAACAGATGTTAAGGAGTTTAACATGGGATAAAAAAATAAAGTAAAATGAGATAATTCAGGGTGTCACAATTTTTATATAAAAAATTCCAAATCAAATTTCTTAACACCTAATCAATTGGAGATCTAACAGACATTATAACACATCAATCATAATAACATATCATATCAAGATACACTAACACAACAAAATACAATTATAACCGTCTTTAAAAAAAAATCGCATTCTTAAGACAAGACACAAAATTTTAAATTTTTAGATCTTTGCCAACAAACATAAACAAGTCAAACAGCCAAGAACGAAAATGAAAAGAAAATATATTATGAAATTATTTCAAACACGAAAGCACATAAAGAAAACAAGAAGATCTTTAATTGACTTTTTTTTCTCTATAAAGCAATCCACAATCACGTTGAAATATATAGAGTATAAGAAAAATATAAAAAATAGAAAAATAGAGAAGAATAAGAAAGTGTATTTTGTGAGAAATTTATATGATGAAAAGAAAAGAAAAAGTGGAAGGAGCATGGTTGCAATTGGAGGAGAGTGGCGTGACGGTGGCAAATGATGAGAAGAAGAGAAAAAGAGAATCGGTTCGCCGCATACGTAACGGCGGTGCTTTTACGTTGGACCACTTTCTCTTCATGGATTCTCATTATGATTAACAGTGAGGTCTTATTGTTCTTCCCTATTTTTCTCATTTTTTTAGTGTATACTTTTGATAAATTATGAGAAATCTAATTAATTTGACAAATTATTCAAAACATTTTTTAGTGTATAATGCTTTTTTTTTATTAATTATGTAAAATATAAATGTTTCACAATTATGCAAAACAGATGAATAATGATATTTGAGACATTATTTATTTTAGCATTCAATACTTTCATAATGATTTTATTTTTATAACATCTTATTAGGTTATGAGAAGAGTTTGTATGTAAAAATTATCTTTTATTTCATACTTTTAAATAATGTAAAATAAAGATTTATAACTGCATAATAAGACATTAAGATTTTGATGTAATCTTTAAGAGACGACAGAATATAATTAATTTAAAAGGTGTTAGAGAATTCAAACTCATTAGAACAAAATTAATAGTGACCGAATGACTAACCACAAGTTAGATTTGTGACATTTAGCAAACTAAAAAGAAGAATAAGAATAAATTGTAAAATGAAATAGAAAATGGATTAAATAATATAAATGGATAGAACACACTCCCTTCAAGAAAAACCCTAAAGGATAAGAGTCATGCAAATTTGTCACTTGAAAAAGTTTTTCAAGATAAGAATCAAAGCAAGAAAAGAGAACTCTTAAGAATCTCAAATATGACTCACGAGAAATTTTATTCAACCTTCAAAAATGATTTTAGAAGAAGGAATGTCATGGCATGGGAAGAGACACTTTCATGTGTCTTGAAAGTTTAGAATCGTAAGCGCATTTATTAGGCTAATTAAGACTAACTAATCTTATAACAAAAACTTAGTTAACTATTAACTAAACAAAACACATGTGCGACTCCTTAAATTAAGAAAAAGATATATGGATTATTCCTTAATTTGATTCAATTAAGGAGTTAGTTCCTAGATTTAAGGTGAAGCACATGAGTTACTCCAATAGATACAAAAATATGCAATCTTGAAAGGTCCAAGTGAATGGGTTTCAACCATCATATGACTTGAAAGTGACATGTGTTGGTTACAAACTCTGCATGTGTCCCTTCATATTTTAAAGGTCATCCACAATGTATCCTTTGAGAGTGTCTCTTGAATTATAAAATATTCCAAGAGAATAAAGAAATATTCTATAATATAAAAGTTACAAAAATTAATGTTTATATATTTTTTTCTTCTAATTCTTTTAGTTTGTCTCTTGTGAATCTCCTTTGGAATCTTTTTCTTTATTCTTTTCTTTCAAATACTTCTTTTATTTATTCTTGAAGTTCCTTTTCTACTTCTTCATTAGATTCCTCTCCACTTGTTTATGTCAAACTCCAAAACAATTAGTGTCTTACAACAATATAGAAAATGGTAGTAGACAACTTGGAGACGATGAGAAAACAATATCAAGTCGAGCTCAAAATCTTACAAGACAAAATCAAAATGTTTGGGAAAGAAATCACAAAGAAATTCAACACATTCATGTAATTTACATTATGCCCAAGGAGACTTTAGCACTCACACTACCACAAAATATTAATATGAATTTAATGACATCATTCTACATTTGGGAGAGTGAAGGGTATGTCTTCATTTGAGGAAAATTCTCTCCACTGAGGAGAGAACATGTGGACTTTTATGTCATCCTCGTCTATTTTCCTATTTACACACTCTCTTTTCCTATTTACACCATACTCCTTTTCTCTATTTGCACCCTACTCTACTTGGCCAAAAATAATTTCTAACTACTGTGTACAACTTTTACAATGCCAAGAAGAAGAAAAAGACAGTTTTGTGACAATATGATTTTACAAAAAAAAAATTTGATCTTTAATATTTGTAGCTTGCTAAATCCTCCTCTTAAGTGTTTATCACTCTTTCTTTTGAACTACTGGTTTGTAAAAAGATACATAGCAATGTTAGTCAATCTTTTCCAAAGATCATAGCTAAGAGATAATTTTCATCTCAAGAGGTCAATAAAATTCAAAATTAAGAAAATTAAACTCAAGATATTAGAGATGAGACAAACTCAAAGATTATCTAAAAATTAAATAGAAACAAGAAATTAAAAGTTATCAATAATGAATTTCCTAGATAATAGGTACTAGATTGGATTAAGAAAAAAGAATTGACCAAATTTCTCAATTCTCAAAAGCAAACTTCTAATCACAACTATTCACCAATTTCACGAAACAGTTTGCAGATTTTACAAAAATTGCCTCTGCTTTGGTTCCAATAAGATCAAATCAATGCACTAGAATTCTGCACCAAATCTGCACAGCTGAATCAAAGTACACTCACAAATTGAAAACAATTTTCGTCAAGGTATACAAATGCATAAAACTAATTCAATCAAAATCCAGCAGCTGCCATTTACACTGCATCAAAACAGTGTATTCAACTAACAGTTGAATTCTACAATAAAACATCTATTCCAGCTGCACCAATTCAACTCTCGCTGCAGCTAAAACAATTGTAATTTCAACCAACACTGAATCAAATAACTGCACCAACTTCTCAAAGAAAATTTGCACAGCTAGACCAACCAACAATTTTCAGCAAAATTAAAAACGTTATGTCGAAAGTCACTACAGCTGTTACTGTAATTTTGTTCCAGCAAACTCCAAAACCAGATAAACAAAGAAACTTGATTCCGAAAGAACTGCACTGAATCAATTTATCAAACACCTTCTCTGCATGTTGCCAATCGCAAACTCTGTAACTGATTGAACATGGTGGAAACAATTAACAATACACCGCAACGAAAATTCACGTTGAATTACCTCCACCGAAAGCGTTCTTTGCTTGAGAAATCAACTTCTCTGTTTTCAATCTTCCAATTCCAGTTTCGACTCCACCTCCGGCGCCTTTCGTAGTTGAAGACGAGGCCACATGCGCGAAGCCTGATTGTGGTTCCATAAGAATCGCCGTTAGCTCCGATTTTAACTTTTGCGAGACTTCTGGAAATCTGGTTCAATCATTGAATTCAAACGATTTATACTTTTCCAATCATCTTCGCCGTTCACCGATTCCGTTCGCCGGAAATCGCAAAACCTACGTTCGTGATTCTTCCAACACCGCACCACTTCCATTTGCACCGTCACCGTTCTCCAAAAACAACTCTCCAAAATCGCTCCAAGAAATTAACACAAGACGAACACAGAAAAAAAAAAAATCGCAACCAATTCGCACCAAAAATCTCAGCAAAAGAGGAACGCACCACTGGAAAAATTCGATTCAAATTGCAAATGGAATAAAGTTTTCTATTGCACCACTAGAATTTGCTTTTCGCACCACAGATCATGAAATTTGGAAACAGATCTAGATTACTGTTCACACCACTAGATTTCTTTTCGCAGCACATAAATTTTTCGAAATTTTGGAAACTGAAATTTAAAGAAGATAATGGAAACTAATGATTTAGTAGCAATAAAAACTCAAAAATGAAAATAAAAAACAGTGAAGAGCTCTAATCTATGTGAGAATTTGAAAAAAAAAAATCAAAAAGCACCACTAGTGGAATTTATGACAGTTTTTGGACTAAAAATTTGAGAAAGTAGAATATTCCTACAACAGATATTGATTATATTTTAAATAAATTATATATTAATTCAAAATTATATCAGATCATTTGTTTACATTTGTGTTTGTGATGTGATATGATATATTAAACTAAATTAATCATACTTGCAAAACTGATTTATAATATTGTATTCAATACAATTTTAAAGAAAAATTAACATTAAAAGATAAGTAACACATAGGATGATAAATTTTGTTACATCTGTCATTGAAAGTGTTATAAATTTCTGAGAAAGTATATATTGATAATGGATATAAAGACAGTTACTCTTAGAATTGTGATTGTATTTTACAGATATAACAATGGGCAATACAAGATTTATCGTAACATATAAAAATATTACAAAATAGTTCTCAAGTGTCGCCAAAACCTATTTTTAGAACAATTATATCAATAAATATAAAAAAATTGTTATAGTTTTCATTCTTCCCCTATAATGTTTTTTATCGGTGAAAAATTATACTACCACTAAACCGGTCGGTACCAGATAAGTCATGTCATTCGATTTTGTGACCGATCGATTATGTTAGACTGCATTTAGAATAGTTATAATAAATAGTAGTTAAGGCAATTACAGAGATTTTCTAAGAATCAGGAGCACATTCCACCAAATTCGGATAACTTTTCGATAAATTAGAGAACCTCCCTAGGAACAAGTTAACACTGATGATAGATTCGGTTTAGGGTTTAGGGTACATGACCAAATACTATAAATAAACCATCTACAAAGGAGTAAAGTACGTTTTTATCAAATACATCATATATTCTTATATAGAGTGATAGATAATCTTACAAGTTAACTCCCAACTGAGTAAAAAGAAAACAAGAGATACCGAAGGATCAAAACATGTTACATCCAGTTTCATGTACTGTGTAGGTACTATCAGTCAATACAAGTATAATCACAATTAAGAGTTGTATATAATTTGTAATAATAAGAAAATAGTATTAGTAATTGTAAAGATAAGGTATAAAAGGTTGTATGCACAAAATGTGAAGAGAAGAGAAGACAGCATATAACAGAGAAGCATCTAGAGAGAGACAGTTCACGAGTGTGTCACCGCCAAATTGCAAGTACTGCTATGCTACTGATACTACTACTCTATGCATATGCATATGCATGGTTACTCATTTGGGTTGGTGAAGGTTTCACGGGGTGGAACCATTTCTGGTCTCTTTCTTCACCCACCAACTCTAAATCCACTGGCCCACACCCAACCACGTCAAACCCTTTCTGCTTTTGCTTCTTCTTCAAAAACACTTCTTTTTTTAAACCAAATGGATCCCTCTGCTATCACTGTTGTGCCAGGAATGGATATGCCCATCATGCATGACAGTGATCGCTACGAACTTGTGCGTGACATTGGTTCTGGCAACTTCGGTGTAGCCAGGCTCATGAGGGACAAGCTCACCGAGGAACTTGTTGCTGTTAAGTATATTGAGAGAGGTGAAAAGGTTTGTCATCTACCTTCTCTATCCTTCTTTTCCTACTTATAACGCAAATCAATCCACTAACTAAATAACTAACTAGACTTGGCTCAGCTCTAGCACAAGAGGCTAGTTTTTCGTAACCAACCTGTATCGGTCGGTACTGGACAAGTCAGTCTAAGAACTTCTTAAAATAGTAAAGACAGTTATAATAACAATTAAAGAATCACAGAATCTCATTCATGTCCCGAAATATACAGAAAATAGCTAAACTGATTAATTAAAAGGTGTTACAAATGTTTGATTCTATCTCAATCAGGATGGCTTCCGAAACCAAAAAATAAACGTGCATGTCAATCAAGTTTGTGCTTGTATGTGGGGTGGAAGTCTGGAACTGAGTGTGTGAGTGAGGATTTTTATTCTAAAGGGGTGATATGTTTTAGATTTTGATAAGCTGCTTTCTTGGGAATGGTTTTTCGTATGATTTATGAGTGTTTTGATTAACTAAAGATTCTGATTTCAAGGATCACTTGTTTTGGTTAACTGAGCTTCTTTGTAGTTGCTTTCATAGAATTCGTGTTATTGTTGTTACTCCTTTTGGCTACTATAACTCAAGTTGAACTTTTGGTTGTTATGATCTCCTCAATGTAAAAATCTGGATAATGCTCATTTCTTAACAGATAGATGAAAATGTACAGAGGGAAATTATAAATCACAGATCTCTGAGGCATCCCAATATTGTGAGGTTCAAGGAGGTGTGTGAACTCCTAATGTCTCATCCTATTTGTTCCTATCTTAGAAGTATTGTAATTAGTGCTTTGCTTATGTGACTTTAGGTTATATTGACACCAACACATTTGGCAATTGTTATGGAATATGCTTCTGGAGGAGAGCTATTTGAGCGAATATGCAATGCAGGGAGGTTCAGTGAGGATGAGGTTCTCTCAAATGTTACATTCATTCATTTGTGTAATGCCACTGCATATGCCTTTAATCTCTGCAATTCTATGCTGCAGGCACGCTTCTTCTTCCAACAACTTATATCAGGGGTTAGCTATTGTCATGCAATGGTACTTGAGTTCACCACATGTAGTCTTTTATTTTACAGTAATGATACTTTTACAACCTGCTCCAGTATACAATCTGTAATTGATGATATGAAGAAAGATTATTCTCGTCATTTTCATAAACTAGTGCAAGTTTTAAGCAAAAAAATATAATTGTAAACTGGTGCAAGTCTCTTTATTTTACCAGTTATTTTTAGCTCAGAAGGTATCATGAGATGTGTGACTTACATTTCTATGTTTGATGGTGTTCTTTAATGAAGCAAGTGTGCCATCGCGACTTGAAGTTGGAGAACACATTGTTGGATGGTAGTCCAGCTCCTCGTTTGAAGATTTGTGATTTTGGCTATTCAAAGGTAAAGTTCATTATCTATATATTCGAAAAATTAGAACAGATTCTCCCTCTTTAGTGTAACTACAAAACGGGCACTTGTGGAAAAAATAAACAAATAAAAGAAAAATATAACAAAATAGAATAATGACACCGAGAATTTTTAATTTGAGAAAACATTCTTAACTTAGGGAATTAAAACTCACGAAACCTAGTTAAGAAAATGTCTTCATTATAAAAGTAGGATTACAATATTTGTTTCTCTCACTTTATAAAGATAACACTCAATCCCACCTAACAAGGATAAAATACAATGTCTCTGTAGCTTCTTACTATAATTTCTAATCACACTATGGTGGATATTTATTCTCTCATTTACTCTCTACGTTGCTCTTCTCACTTGTTTGTCTTACTTTTCCTCACAAGTTCCCTTTATATAGAGAATGAGAGTAAAACTTCTTCGTAAAGAGATAGTGGATAATTAACGATTATCACATTTTCAAGAGAGTTACAATTCCAAGACTTTTGAAATGGTCATCATTGAATATGCATTGGTCATGATATCCCACTAAATTAAGGAGAAATTTCCAACACTATATTACTATTTTATTTGTAGAGAGCTTCATGTTTATAGTATGTATCTGCATTCCAGGATGTGGTGATAAAATTTCAACTGGGCATTGTTTAGAAAGTTAATCAGTTTGTAGATTTTCTCCAAGTCCAAGGTCAAGAATGTCTAGAATTCTTTTTTTCTGACATTTTTTTTTTCATATAAAAGACATATCTGACATTTGTTGATAACGGATAAATTTGCATTACCTATGCATCTTGATTGTGGTACTTCTTCAGTCCTCAGTGCTACATTCTCAACCAAAATCTACAGTAGGAACCCCTGCATATATCGCTCCAGAAGTTTTGCTTAAGAAGGAATATGATGGCAAGGTATGTTGTAACTTCTATCACTTGAAAAATTCAACTAACTTGTGCTGTGAAGATGTTGTTCATTTAGGTTGAGTTTTTATAGATAGCTTTTTATGTTCATAAGCTTATATATAGACCTTTGTTTCATAGAATAAACGCAGCACTGCAATCTGAATTGTTTACTTTATACTAATATTGAGACTCACTTTTGAGTCAGATTGCAGATGTGTGGTCTTGTGGGGTGACCCTATATGTCATGTTGGTTGGTGCATATCCATTTGAGGATCCAGAGGAACCTAAAAATTTCCGCAAGACCATACATGTAAACTAACTGCACCTATTTTGAATCAAATGTGGTACTTTTATTGAACTACTTTTCCTAAACTGATGCATGTTGCTTGCAGAGGATTTTGAATGTTCAGTACTCAATTCCAGACTATGTTCATATATCTTCCGAGTGCCGTCATCTCATATCAAGGATATTTGTTGCTGATCCTGCAAAAGTCAGTTTTTCGTTTCTACATTTGTTTAACTTTCATGCATTATCATGGTTAACCAATCAACCCATCAGAAATAGTTATGAATGAGTTTTAAGCTAATTATTATAATAGCCAACAAACTGATCTCCTTTTATTTGGTATTTATGAGGTTCGGACACTCCTTTTAATTGGCAAGTGTGTCGGACACACATATTGGACACTCACTTGAGCGCTTGATAATTTCAGTTAGCTCCTCTTCAATATTCACTTCAAAATAGTGTAGAAATTTAGAGATTAAAATTGCATAGGATAATGGAAGTCACTTAACCTCATAAGTGCCTTGAGTTAGTTTCAAGCTTAAGGATCAATAAATCCTAAACCCTAAACCCCAAATAAGAATTAGTGAGAGAAAATGAAGAGAGAAAGGAAAGAAGAGATATACATAGAGAGGTGGGGGCACCGACACTCGTAGGATGCATATAAATGAAGTGTCCAATTCAAAAATATTTGTTGGATTTCTGACAATTTGAACATGATTCTAACACAATTTTAAAAAGAAGAAATACATTAATTTTTTCAAAATTCAAATTTATTGTATAAATTTTTACTGTGATTATAAAAATAAAAAATAAATCCTTTTGAACCAACCATGAAAAACTTCTTTCTGCTAAAAAAAATTGGAAATACTTGTACACATAAATCTTTATTATCAATTTATATAATTCATAATTATATAAGATCTGTGTCCTCATATCCTACAGTTTAGAGATTATACATATTTCTGTATCCGTGTCTGTACTACATATGTTGGTGTGAAGGATGATGAGATTGACATTTAACATAGGACCTAAAATTGTTTGTACAACAGAGAATAAGTATTCCTGAGATCAGAAACCACGAGTGGTTTTTGAAGAACCTTCCAAGTGATCTGATGGATGGGAATACGAAGAATGAGTTTGAGGAGGGTGATGAACCAACACAAAGCATTGAAGAAATCATGCAGATAATCAGAGAGGCTACAATTCCTGCAGCTGGATCTCAGTCTCCCAACCATGATCTTACTGGTAGCTTGGATATTGATGAGGACATGGATTCAGATCCTGACCTTGACTTAGATAGCAGTGGAGAAATAGTGTATGCTATGTAAGTTGGTGTTCATTGCTTCTCAAATATGTACAAATATACTTCACTTTCTATCATGAAAGATTGTGTCATGGAATTTTCCTTATAGTGGGACAAATCCACCTCCTTCAATTTAAGTTGTATTTATCATCTTACCTCCTTACTTGTTTTTATCTATAGTTGGGTTGGGTTATTTTTATGAAAAATAGAGTTTCACAACTTATATTCTTTATTCCCCTCTTATATTCTAAACATCTTCTTTCATATCATAATTGAATATAAACCGCTTTACTTATAATCTTGTCAACAATTACTATATATAATGAATGCTGCATTACAGAAATGATGTGTATTTTTAATGTGATTTTTATCTTTTAACTACATTAACTTGTTATGCTTATTCTGAATTTTGAGCCTAACCAATCAAATAAAATGATAAAATGATGTGTGTTGTGTGTACTTATATTTTCCTAGATGAAATGTGTACTTCTCACGGGAATCACCAAATATAAAGCTATTGAAGGGGATGAAGAGAAGTGAATCAACTATGTTGTTTTGTGCTGAATCATACTCAGGTAATCCGTGAAACATGACTTTCTCTGAAGGGCTACTATCAAAATTTAAAAGATAGAAAAACTTATGTAATTTTGGGAGCATATTCTGGCCCTTAGCCATTTTAGCTGAACCTGTACTGCTTGAAAATTCTGTTCCAACTTTAAGTCTGAGAGATAACATTATTAGAATTAATCATCATATCTGAAGTATTGTCCGCTTTAGAGATCGGTGTTTCATCACAATTTTGTTCTTAAAAAACATCTTAATAAATTAAAAGAGGAATAAGTATATAAACTGTCGACTCCTCCTTAACTATGCGGAGTATATTTATGGTATCAGAACACAAACAAAATGGATGCTCCTATTTTTTGTTTGCATGTTTATTTAGAGTAATATTTGTGTCCGGTTCTGTTTTGCTTCTAGTTACAAAATGTTATGTTATTCTCTATTAATAGGTTATGTACCGAACAGGATCGAAAACTTTTGTTTGATTTTACTCATATTTAAATATAAAAAATGAAAAAAATATTTTTTCAAAATAAAAACAAAATTGTTTTCATAATGTTACATCCATCTTCAAAGTGGACTTTAGGCCTAACTCAATCCCATAAAACCAGCTCATGAGGTTGATGTTTGCATCCATTTATATATAATGAAATGTCTTTATCTCTAATCGATGTGGGATGTCCAACAATATAACATGTCTTCCTCCAAGCACTTCCTACACTTTACAACCTAACATATCCAATATGTCTTGCATAATTCATACTTAACAATTGCCCTTCACCTTAAACATGTTTTGATTCTGAAACATTTGTTAGTCTGACTTTTCAATTGACCAAGAAACTTTCAACATCTAGTAATAATAAATTGTAGACAAGGAAGATTACAAATTCGAAGTCTACGACTACACTCTCCCCAAAACTTCTCTCTCAAATTATACCCTCGAGAAAAAAATATGGAAGGAAATGTTGTGAAACATGCTCACATACTGTTGAATTAGTCTTTGTTATGAACTCCATTAAATTATCATAATGGTTTTCATGTTCAGACTGCATAAATTCATTTCATGGATGAAATTTGACATGTATATTGGTGAAAATATAGTATAATTCAACTGAATTGAAAAAGATTAAGATTCTATAAAAAAAGTTTAAGACAATAGCTATTCCAGACTTGACCAAAAAGTAAAATTTTCGTAACTTATTCTATCTAATAAATTTCAATGTACATTGAATTTAACTAATCCAACTTAAGCCATAAATAAAATATACGAAATTTTATATAATGCAAAGGCTTTGAAAAAATAATTTCTCTTTGAATTGCTTTCTGACTGTGTGTAAAGATTATTTACACGTAGATTGCTACATACACGTTATTTACAGGATAATTAAAGAATATGACATGAATGGCTAAACTAAACAACAACAGAATACAGTAACACGTTTCACTATCTATCAAAACTGGAAAGGAATGGCGCTAGGGATGCCCTTGGTGGTGTTAAACGATTCTCTTCAGATCTCGAGTTCAGAGGAGAAGTTTGTGGCATGAGCTCGGATAATCGGATCTTTTCCTTGATAATTTTATTCTGTGTAGAAAAGTAAGCAAAATGTTCTTTAAATTTGACATAGAAGGCTTCGCAAACGAATTACTCTCTACTTAGTGTATAGTGTTCTTACCTTAAACTTCAAATCTTCTTGTTCCATTTCAAGAGTAGTTATCCTATTCTTGATCTCCTGTAGGGCTTCCTCAGCCAGAGAAGGATTTATGTCCGATGTTGGTCTTGATATTCCAGCCACCTGAAAGTGAAGCATAAATAAGGTTGTTTAACAAACCACAGACTTTGTTTTCATTGCATTGGAGAGGTTGCAAGAAAAGGGTGCAACAGAGCAAGAAGCATAAATCATTGTCCTGACCTTAAGAACATTTGTGGACAACCTCAGTAATTGCTGAGCTAACTCTACTTTCTCCTCCTCGATCTCCTGTGACATTATTCACTCAAATAATTAAATTTGAGTTCTGTTATTAAGCTACTCGGAGTACAACACATTACTTTTTTGTAACTGACCTTCAGTTTTATCATCAGACGTTGTTCCTCGTCAAAATTAATACTGGTTTTCACGCCAGCAGAAGAACGAAGACGAGCAAGGTCTTCTTTGACGCGGGAAAGGAAGACCTCTGCCCTCCGAAGTTTTGCGCTGAGTTCTTCGTTCTGTGTCTTTAACTTGTTGTTTTCCTCCTGTTGCAAAATTCCACGATCAGTCTCAAGATTGAATCCAGCGAATAGAATTATATTTTAAAGATACCTTGACAATTAAGAGAAATGAAATTTTATAATTTTTTTTCTTAGTAATATTTATGAGGAAGAACTATATAAAAATAAATATAGTTAGTACTAAATACTATATTTAGATTAAACAGGTTGACAATATTATCTCTAGTGCTGCAAAATTAAGGCAGGAAGCAAAAAGACAAAATCTGCTTGAACCTTTAGCAAAGTAAAAATCTTACCTTAATTTTAGCATGATGATGAATACGCTGCTGAAGGTTTTGCTGACCAGACAACTTTTTAATTTCCTCCTCCAGTTCTAGTACTTTATTCTTCTTACTTGTATTTTCCATCTGCAGGAAATGAGAGAACCAAGCTCGTCAATTAGAAATGGAAGAAAAGTAAACAAACCGCACCAAAAACAAAGAATAAAGCTTTAATATTCTACCTTCAGCATTTCGTTTTCTGTTTTTAGCATTTGGTCTCGCTGCCGAAGGTTTTCCAATGCAATTTGTACAGCTACCAATTCCGCTTGTTTCCTATCCATTTCTAGCAGCCATCTGCCATGTAGGGGGATTCAGATTTGTAAGAATTTTTACGTATACAGAAAAGAAAAGCTATAAGATTTGATTCTCAAACCCTAATCTCTCAAAAGAAGAAAAAGAACGTCAAATTTAAATACCCCTGTCTCTCCTCAATGAATTCATTCAGCTGCTTCTTAAGTTTAACGACCTCCTGTTCCAGAAATGAACACCAATTCAGATTAACTAAGCTCCAGCATAATAATATCACAATCTAGTCGAAAGTTTACACTACCTTGTCTTGGGGGTCTAGAGTAAGAAATTGAACTTTCTCTGTAATATCCTGCGCTTGCTCATTGTCGAAGAGTGACTACATAAAGGAAATTAAATTAAAGATGGGAGTCATTGGGTGAATATCATAAAACTAAATATTCTTTTCTAAAAACATTTTCTGCTTCCATTTTTATCTATTCCATTTTTTACCATATACCATTGCAAAGTGCATAATTTCCTGTCAGAATAACGATAACATGAAAGTTTGATTTCCCTGTGGATACGGAAAATGAAATATTTTTAGACATTGAAAGAGAAATCGCTAAAGAGGTAGATGAACTTACCACACAAGTGGTCATATCCAACTTTACTCCAAGTAAGTCTCGAATTACATCATGGGTCATGCTCTCGGCAGATGCTAATTTGGCATTCAGTGCAAATATCTGGAAAAGAAAAGTAAAGACAAATTGAAGCCCATAAAAAGCAAAACAAACTACTTTAGAATATGCAGTTGAAGAGAAAAGTCAACCTCTCTCTGTCGACATGCTGCCTGGGCTTCTAGTTCTTCAATGCGCAGTCTTGCAGCAGATAGCTCTTCAACCTTCTCATATTTTACCTGTTGTGCCAAGCCTAACCCAATGCATTTGAAAGGAGAGCTAGAACCTCGAGACTTGGTGGCATTTTTCTCAGACTTATTTGACAGTGCATTGTAAGAATTAGCACTGGAACAATTAATTGAAAGGCCGTCAGGTTTGACTTGCTCAGCCATGGCTTCCAATGCTTTGAACTGATTTAAAATAACGACATACTTAGTACAATAGAACTTATTAATAAAGTAAGGATGCAAGATTAATCTCAGTGTGCATAACTGGTGCTGCTAAGCTTCAATACAATTTACAATTAATAACATCCAAGATTATTTTATTCAGTACAATTACTAACTTTCTGCTTGTACTCCTTGGCCTGTGCTTCAGCATGCAAATTTAGCTCTGAAATATGAGCTTTCATCTGTTGAATCTGTCGGATAAAAGACGAAAAAAAATGAATGTTTATTTAGACACGTCAATCCAAGAGACATGAGAGAGCAGTCACATAGTAATTAACCTACCTCTGTATCCTTTCCTGCTAACTCCCTCTTAAGAACCTGTATGTGATTTAGGGCTTCATTGAGGCCTTTCTCTTTTTCTTCCAAAAATCTACAGGAATTGAAATAGAAACAGTAAAATATTTTATACTAATAGATCTAGAGAGTAGCACAGTAGATTTGTATTGGCCATAAAGAAGCAATATAAACACAAAATAGGGACATAGATGGCGATTAAGTGGCCTAAACCTTCTCATGTCACCATCAACATTTTTGACATTTTGCATCAGATCCTTTAATGAATGTAGCTCCAACTCTAGATCTTCTCTTTGCAGCCGCTGTCGTTCTGCTTCTTCTTTAATGATGTCAGCCTGAACAAAATAATTATAACTCACTTTGTTAAATATCAGCAGCAGCAGCTTCTTGCAAAGGACGTGTGATACCTATGAAGGTATATCTCCAGAAAATATTACAACTCACTTTGTTTTCTAGTACATTAATAGTACTTTCCAGCTCTTCAACTGATCTCTCTAGAAGTTTGACCTCTTCTTCTTTGTCTTCGGCATAAATTTTTCTTGTTTCCGCCTCCTGTAATCAATGTAAAGAAAATTCAGACAGGAATAAAGAAGAAACAGCCATTCAACTTGTTTGCCATTTTTTTCTTTTGACTTAGTTCATTCCCAGTGAAGAAGCAAATAAATACAACTATTTATGATATAATACTCCATAACAAAGTTCTTCATGTAGAACCATGGATTACTCAATAATAATGTCATAAAAGGAAAACAAGCTGCATTATTAATAGATTAACCATAAAGCATTACCTTCTGATTTTCTTGAGCAATTGCTTCATTAGCTTCAGCTTGTTCTTCAGCTTTTTCAAGCCTATTCTTTAGGCAAATTACTTGACCCTGAAGCTGATCCCTCTCAATAGTGAGTTCATCCAGTTCACTGCTCAGGTTTTTAATTGAATCATCCATTTGGCTTATCACACTATTCATTTCCAGAATTTCATCCTCTAAGCTCTCTGTTATCTTCATTCTTTCTCTGAGCTCATTGTCAGACAGTTTTCTTGCTGCCAAGGCCTCTTCAATATTAGTTCTAAGTTCTTGATTGTCACTGACTTGCAACTGTAGGGCCTCGCGTTCTTTTGAGAAATCCAACTCAAGAGCTGTAATCATATCTGATTTGGCCTTCAACTGAGCTTCAAGCAACTGACATTTTGCGACAGAATCAGCAAGTTCAACAGATTTAGTGGCAAGATCTGCTTCTAATGCCTCCATTGTAACCAGAATGTTTTCAATTTCATCTTTTTGGTCTTTATTGTTAGATGCAGATTCCTGTAGTAAGCTCAGATCATACAACAGTCCTTTTATTACATCATCCTTTCTGGATAACTCAACTTGCAATAAGCTCTGCATTCTAGTCAGCTCTGAATCCTTTAGGCTCAGTTCATTCTCAAGCATGCAAGATGAGTTTTCCAACATACAGTTTACTTTCTTTAACTCTGTGTTTTGGCGTTCAAATAAAGAAATCTGTTGGAAAGAAAATTCGGAAGTCACGTCCTTCTCTATGACATCAGCAATTACTTTATCATAATCAGCTTCTAGATCAAGAATCTTATCCAGCAGTCTTTTGCGTGTCTCCTTAACATCAAAAAGTTCTCCCTTCAATGCATTATTAGAAGAAGTAACCTCCTTTAGGGACTCAATATTTTGTTCAAGGACCTTGTTTACTTCACCCATTTCTGTAATCCTTAAGACATTCTGGTTCAATTCTGCTAATAGGTCTTTCCTTTCCACTTTTGTCTGCCGAACTTCTCTTTCTAAACGGGAAACTTCAACTTCCTTATCCATCAAAATTTGTTCTGCTAACTCAGTTTCTACTTGGGACAAGATTACTTCTTTCTTCAGTTGCTCAACCAATATAGAGTGCTTGACAAAACACTCCTCCATATTAGCTATACTACATGACATATATTTTAGTTCAGAAGTATAGATAAGCGATTCAAAGTCTTTGGCATACCAATCTGTCATAAACAAATCAGCCTGAGAATCAATGGCCTCAACTTTCTGTTTCAGTAGTGTCTCTTGATCTAAAAGGGATGTAACAATGTCTATATTACTTACATCCAATTCCCTCATCAGCTTAGCAAGTTGGGATCCTATTTCATTAGACCTTTGCAACATCATCTCCTCCTGAAGCTGTAGGTCTGATATGTTTTTAGCAAAAGTGTTCAGTTTGATGGTGATCTCTCCAGCTTCAACTTCTTTCTTAGTTACGCGATCAAAACTGGTCTTGATGTCAGCCAGCAGTTTCCCTTTCAAGATTCTGCACATATCAAGCTCTTGTTTTGTCCTATAATTATGTTCCTTCAAATCACTTATGACAGAGTTTGATTCACACAAGCCATATGAAAGCAAACCATTTTCTGCCTGCATCCCTGTTACTGTTTCCAGTAAAATACCCATGTGACAGAGATGTAGCACAGACATGGCACAATCTTTGAAAACTATCTCAGACCATACCTTCTCAAGCCATGGCTGTATCAACTTAGTGGAATATAGACATTGAGATTTTAAGCACTCTAAATCACAAGCCAGAGACATGAAATTTTCTGTCATCATCAATTGGAATTCTTTAATGACATCATCCAACTTAACAGTTAGATCCCTTGTTTCTACTAGACTTGATTCAACAAGGTCCTCTATCTCCCGATGCTTCAAATCGACAACATTTTGTAAGCTTTCAATATTGCTGACTAATATACGATTTTCGTTGAGTAATTTCACTTCTGTGTCTTTCAGTATCTTGATATCAATCTTCATTGACTCATTAGCTATCACCAATCCGTTGATCATAATATCTGCTTCTCTCATCGTATCTTGTGCTTCTTCAAATTTAGCAAGAATACAAGATGCCTCCTGAGATTTCTGAGCTTGAACGATCTTTGCTTCCCCAACTTCAAGTTCAAGTAACTGCAAAGAAAAAAGCAGTATGCATAAAGCTGCTGAATGTTAACTCTATCATAGAACAACCAAGCCGAACTCAACCCAAAAGCGAGCTCTAGGTGGACCGTCCATGTCTTATAAGAAGTATTCTAGTCATATTCGAAGCAAATGTAAGATATATTTACACCAACAAGTGTTCTCTATCAGAATGAATAGGGATTGGGGAAGCTTGTGACAACAACAAAAGCAGATAAAGCAAACACAATTTTCATCCTTGAAAGAGGGAGAAAAAAACAATTATAGTTCAACACTGGACATTATATTTAATTCACTAAAGGATTACCTCTTTCTTTTGGTACCAATGGGAGCTGGCTTCTGTCAGAGGTTTCTCCAGGTCTCTAAGTTTTTGACTGAGTACTTCAATCTTGACTTTGGATTTCTCTTCAAAGTGGTTCATGGCTTCTTGCAGGAAAAGTATCTGCTTTGTGAGGCACTCAATGCTTTGCCGACTCTTCAGTTCACACTTTGACATCTCCTTTTTCTCTTCATGTAATCTGGCCATCTCATATTGCACTTCTTTTAAGCTTTCAAGAGCACATTCTATTTCTTTTCTCAAAAGTGAAATGGTAACATCTCTTTCACGCACATCTGTCGAAACTCTTCTTGATTTTGGATCATTCATACAATATCCACGTTTGTCCAACTTAAAGGGTAAGTCAGCCAGGTCAACTATAGGTTCTTGAACAGAATGGGGATCTGAATCACTATTTATATGTGTTTCAGAACAGTTCTGCAACCAAAATAGAAAATACAGAATAAAAATCATTCACAGATCACTGACATCAATGAAATAAAAATGGCATTGTCAAAAGTAAATCTATTAAAAAGCAGCATTAGCTTACCCTTGGTTCACCAATATCATCACAGTTTGATGTGCAAGCATCCAATGATTTTTTATTATCAAGACTTTCTGAATGGTCTGCAAAAGAGGCCATGCATGACCTGAGTGAAGAGACACCATCTTGTAATATCACTAGCTGCTCCTTTGTCTTTGAAATGTCATTCTTTTCAAGATCTTCAAGCTTTTGTTCCAAAGCACAAGAATTCTCTTGCTCCTCAGACAATTTCTGCCATAATTCATTACATCTTTCTTGTAAGTCTGTTATCTGCCTTTCTGCTTCAACAAGTGAAGTGGATTGTTCAATTATAAGGGCATCCATCCTCTGATTAGTCTCTGCTAATTCACCAAGTTGAATACCCTTATGCTTTAGATCATTGAGGTAACCAAGATTCGCTTCTGACAATCTATTTACAACCACAAAAGCTGCTGTTGCACAGTTTGACAATTTACTGACATGTTCTTGAGCCAAAGCACATAAGTGCTCTTGCTCCTCCGAGAGCTTCTGCGATAATTCATTACACCTTTCCTGTAACTCTGTTACCTGTCTTTCTGCTTGAACAAGTGAAGTGGATTGGTCAATGAGAAGGGCATCCTTCGTTTGATTAGCCAAAGCTAATTCACTAAGTTGAATACCTTTATGCTTTAGATCATCAAGGTAACCAAGATTCACTTCTGACATTCTATTCACAACCACAAAAGCTGCTGTTGCACAGTTTGATGTTTTTCTGCTATGATCTTGAGCCATTATCAACTGCTCCTTCAGCTTTGCCACAATAGATGTTTTTTCATTCAGTTGTGTGGTCAATAGGAGAATTTCTTTTTCTTTTTCAAGGCACTCCTTCTGATGGGATTCTGTAATCACTAATGTTGCACTTCTTAAGGACTTCAACATAGACTCCATATCACTTCTTTTATTGCTTGCATCTTCCAAACATCTTCTAAGTTCATCAATTAATAATTCCTTTTCAGAGATTTTTCTAACCACCATGCCAACTTGTTCAGAAATCCAGATTCGTTTCTGCGGAAATAAATTGCTTATGTCACCAAGTTGGTCAGAGGCATCAAGAAGAGCCTCACATCCATCGAAAAGAATTTCTTCAATCTCGGAGGTTAATAATTCCCATTCTTCAGCCAGTGACATGAGTTCTATATCTTTCTGGCCAATCTCTTCCTTTAAATTTTGATTATCATCAATAGTTGAATGCAATTTGTTGTACACCTCCTTCAATTCAGTTTCCAGATTCAGAACACTCTCTTTCAATTCTTTTTCCTTCAAATGACTGTCATTTACTTGATGCTGGAGCAGGGCAAGTTCTTCTTGCATACAGACAATCACCTCACAAGTTTCAGCCTCAGCTTGCCGACGGATTTCATCCATCTCTTCTTCATTGGATATCTGGAATGCACGATCACTTTGGTATGACATGTTCAGTTGCTTGGCTTTTTCAAGAGAATCATGCATCCTTTTAAGTCTTACCTGTAAAGGAGACTTGTTTTCAAACTCCGGATGATCTGAAGGAATATTATCTCTAAACTCCTTAGACACAAGTTGATTCTTCAGGGTCATGATTTCATGCTCTTGTTTCCCCATAAGCTCCAGATAATGGTTGTTCTTGTTCCTTATCTCATCTATCTCTTTGATAGATAATATTTCCTGTGATTCTAGAGCTTCAATAACAGATTTTGCCTCTTTCAGCTCATCATTTGCATCTTCTAATTGTCTGCTTGTCTGCTTAAGACTGTCTTTTGCCATAAAAAAATCCTGACTTAAGCATTTGGTTTGCTCCTCCAATATGCCACGGAAAGTCCTCTCTTCCTTCAAAATGACCTTCATTATATCTAATTCCAGCTGCAAATTTATAACATCATCTGTGTGTTTTAACATTTGAGTTTCATGCTTCACCCCCATCTGTTGAACTGCCTGAGCATCACAAAACGATCCTTTTGTAGAAGCCTGCAAACAATAATGATAAAAAAAATAGACTTTATTTCACATAACACAGATTTCATACATAGAAAGGGGCAGTAAAGGACAATATTTTTTGTTGAAGTAAAGACCATACAAAAACAGCATTCAACTTTTCCTATTGATTTGTACATTATATGTTAGAGAAAAAATGAATACATGTTAAATCAGAATAACAAGACTACCTTTGTAGCAGTTGTGTTGCTTAACATTGAGTGAAGAGAGTCTATTTCCCTGTATAAATATGCAATGCAAAAACATTAGCATTTTTATAGTGCCTAAATTTGGAGCTCCAATCTGCTTGCATACAACCAAATGAACTTCAACAATAGTACAGAAACTATACCTACTGAGTTTTGCATTCTCCTCTAAGCAATAATTTAAATTACGCCTGCATTCCTGTAACTCGTCAAGGGTGTTTCTTAGCTGCAAACCATTAGAAGAAGTGGTCCTCACATCATTATTTTGTTAAGAAAAAAAAAGTTTAAATTGTTATGTTATGAAGGAATAAAACCTCTTGATCAAAAGAACTATTCTCTTTCTTGCAGCACTGAGCTTCCTGCACCAGTGGTAAAATTAAAGTGTTAGAAATATATTGCATTTTACAGTAAACATGAACAGTCAATAGCTGCTTCAATTAAGGGGCTATTTTAGGAGTTGATTAGTGATAACTATAGTAATGATGACTGTATTTTTCATACAATACTAGTACAACTAATGACGTTAGTCTGGTTTAGAAACACAATTTCAGAAAACATTGTTCTAACATGCAAAAAGGAATGAAATGTTCAATAAATGAAAAACATGAACTGCTTCAGGTAATTGTATACTGACCTGAGGTTGAGTTTCATGATTTGAACTACCCTGTATGGAGTTTCTTCCATGATGATATTGAAGCAACTACAGAGCAAATGTTTTTCAATCATAAAATCTTAAAAACGAGGAATCTAGAATGGAAATTATTTGTATTAAATTATAGAAGCACATATACTTGTTCCCTCAAAGACGACACTTCAGCCAAAAGAATCTCTCTCTCCCCTTCTTCATAGAACTCTTGATATCTGTGCAAGTAGTTGTAAGGAACTGCTAAAAAGAGAGAATATTTCATAGTCACAGTCTTGGTTAGAAAAGATATATTACCTTTTAAGTTGGTCTAGAAGCCTAATATTCTCTACAGCAAACCGAGTAACTTCAGGATTTCGATCAAGTTTTCCCTGAAGTATCTGATTTTCCTCAGAAAGTGTTTTATTCTCTTCCAGCAAAAATGTGTCTATGGGAATGGAACCAGCTAGTCTGGATTCCAATCTACGAATTTTGTCTTCACGAAACCTAAGCATCATTTTGCAACTCCTAGTGTCCTCTTCTCTTTGACGAACCTGAGTGACAGCAGATTTATAGATAAAGAGTGAAGACAGTTGAAATATTAACTCCAATAGAAAAAAGACCTCATAAGAGAACTACCAAATGGTTTAATTGTTCAATTTCAGCTTCAAGTTGCTTAATAGAAATTTCTGCCATCTGTTCCCTTCTCAAAGCACCAGCAAGAGTTGTCTCCAATGATTTTAACTGAGACACAAATGATTTTGATCATATAAATATACGAAGGTGTGAATGAAAAAACTATATGGTCACTTCATGGAGATGCTAAGCTAACAACTATATAACTTTAGAAGACTAGTGTTGGATGTATGTTAGCCATAGGCAGCCTAGTGCACAAGCCTCGCACCATCATGGGATAGAGGGAGGGCCTGATGTAAAGGTTGTTTTCACAGCTAAAACTTGGAACAAATCCCGAGGCATAGCCTTACCTTTCCAATAAGGCTCACTCTCCCACAAAATCTAACAGCATAGTCATAACTTTTCATTTTACTTTGGACCCTTATCTCTTAGAAAATAAATGATTAATTATAAAGTCCTTAATTCATTAAATCTTGAAGGAACAATGCATGAAAATAATAGAAATATTCATTAGTTTAATTTTTAAACATAAATTTCATTCCACTAGCTATCATTAACATAGCAAAGCCGGTATACCTGTGTGTGGGACATTCTGATGCCCTTGGATTCATACTCGGACATATTTTCTTCACATTGATCAACCAAGTCAGTAGCATTTTCTAGACAACAGTCTTCTAGTTCTAGTGATTGTTTTATATCTCTGACAGAAGCCAAAGAAAATGACAAAGACCTGGAGACATTCTGATGCCGTTTGAGGGTAGAAAGCTCCTCCTGCCCCAAAATTTGACTTTTAAGTTAGAGTATCAACTCAAACAAAGCTAATACTACGACAAATAATTGACACCACCTTCAAAACCCGAATTTGATGCTGTAAAGCTATTACATCCCCAGTAGAATCTTCATTCACCACAGCCTACAAGAAAAAGATACAGAATGAATAGGGGTGAGAGGTTGATGAGATTCATTCCTTCGATTCAGAAGAATGTTAGAATTGCACTCACATTATTTTGTATAAGTTTTGCTCTCTGAGCAAATTTAAGTGTATTCAATGTTTCAGTGGCGCAGCTGCAACAGTGAAATGGATAAAGCCCCATCAAGCTTCTACGGCAAGTTGTAAATTTAGATAAAGGAAATATAGTTCCAGATAAAATGAACAGACCACATAGAAGGGCTGACATTGGCAATGATCATTGTTTTCGAGTTTCCACCAAGAGAGTCCTGCATTTTATGCCAAATAGTGGTGAATAAAGAAGAAACCCTGAGACCAATGATTCAATGGAAACCAGTACATAAATCAACCTGAAGAAGAAACGTTAGTCTGGAGTCTCTATAAGGGATATGCCTCTGCTTCCCATTTGCCACATCCACTAATATCATAATAACATGACTGCAAGAGTGATTGGAGAATACTAGTTACTCAATGAGAAAGCAGAAATATGACAATGTTAAATATTTATGTAGCAATATCCAAATACCCCAAGGTAGATAATGATTTATTGATATTAGCCGCTTCTTTTAAACGCTCCCCCTCAGCACCAGAAGTCTTCTGTCTGTTATATATGTTAATGATAACTCTGTTAGTATACATGCACTTACATCACTCAGTTCCCAAGATACACTTGGTCCAATCAACTCCATAAGTTAAGGCATACCTTTCGGAGCCAGCTAGATCAACCAGGTTTAACCTTGCAAAACGATGATTAGTTGTAGAATCCTTTTCCCATGTGCTCTCAATTACACACGTAAAAACACTGTGGGACCTACTGCTCTCTCTATTCATATTTGTTGCTGCAACTTTTCTATTTGCAGAACCCTACATAGCAGAAACTACAACTTAATGGACGAAAGTGCATTTCAGAGCAAATATGTATTTGATTTAAATAACAAAGATAGGGAGTTGTTTGGGGATTCCTTAAAATGAACAAGATGGTCCCATGGATGTACCTGAATTAGAAGCCTTATAATGTCGCTCACACTTTGAACCTCAAACTCCGATAAATTTTCAACATAAACACCCTTCATGACATCTTCACGCAGCTATTAAGAAAAAAAGGAGCACTGAGAAATAATTAAAAAAGGTTTGACAGTCATCTGATGAGTGAAAAACTACACCTACCAACAAATTAGTAGAGGAGGGATCAAGTAGATCTGTAATTTGTTCATTGTAAATCTCCAAGAAAGAACACTTGCAATTGTATTTTAAGTTCTCATCTCTTCGGCTTTCCTCTTCCTGGAAATCCGATTGAGAGAACAAATATAAAACATAAAAAACAGAAATATGGATTAATTGATCAATATTGATTACATAAATGGACCTCATATATAAAAAACTGAATTAGCTACAAAAGATTAATGAATTTACAGCTTGGATCCTGGCAAACAAAAACTCAAATATGCGTGGTGTCATTCCACGGTGGGGACTAGGCTTCACATCTAGATCCTCAATTTCACCGAGCATTGTGTATGTTTTCCCACTTCCTGTCTGCAAAATAAAAGAGACGTCCATCATCTTACAGTAAAAAAATGCCACTCACTGTCCATTTCTAACTATGTTGTACAACAACAGAGAAATACAATCTCCCATTAGAATTTACAACTAATAAGTTTGTGATAAATGATCCCTTTACTGCACAGAGAGCTAAATTGCTGCATAAAAAACACTTTAAAATGTTAGTTGTGCTACGCTTATTCTTAATTCATAGAACTGTACATATTCTTATTGACAAAAAACCAATGGCAGTGAGTGACAAACTGAAGCTCCTGATTATGATGTATGAAAACTTGGGAGTTAACTACCACTGTTTGGCAATGGGTAAACTAAGGAGCCAGTCAACCAAATTCTTTTTTTAATTTCAAATCACAAGATTATCCAATTAGCAATAGATTGGATCATGTGCATAGAATCTGTTACGCATGTGAACAAATGCTATTTTCTGTTTTTCCTGGTTTCTTTTTCTAAGCTCATCTATTTTATTTCATACACTACCAGTCAGTTTTTATCACATAATGTCGAACAGAGGCTAAGTTCAGGATATTACCTGTCCATAAGCAAACATACAACTATTATATCCTGAGAGGCAGTTCTCTACCATCGGAAGACCAGCCAATCTGAAAATCATTTCCTACACAGCCATAAACCAGAGACAGAAATTAACAACTCCTTCCCAACAAGAAATTAGCACCTCAAAAAAGTCATTTCAATGTAACCACACCTGGTCTACGGTTTCACATGCAACATGGTCAAAGGTGAACCGGTTTTCCTGATGCCCAGTCCAACTAATGCTCTGAGAGCTTTCTTGTTTCAGGCATCTGTTATACCCTTGTGTACATCGCTCCATGCTATTGAGAGGACGAACACGAATAATAACCTATACATAACAAAATTCACACCACAAATCACAAAAAGCACCAGAATTAAACAACCCGCTCATCCAAATAAAATCAGCTCAACTGGTGACATATCCGGATCACTCACCTGTACATTGTGGTTAATCCAAAACGAAGAATCTTCCTTGAGATCAAAGTGAGGCACTTTGACCGTGTTAACAACCGTGGGAGTCAAGCAAGCCGAACTGGGAACCCCTTTGTACAATGCAGTATAGTTCCCCAAACGAGCACTGAAGCCTCCTCCATCAGCCCTGCTCCGAACACTTGAGCTCGGGGGCGGCTTAGTCACACTCTTAGTCGGAGTGCTCTGCGTGGAGTTGCTCTCGGAACAAGCCGTGACACTCGAAGAAGCTTTCCCCACAGTGCGAGGCACGCGAGGAGTCACATTCCCAGCAACAGATCCTCTCCTATCATCACCGAACGAGGAAACGGCGTCGTTCTTGTTATTCCAGCCGAACCGTTGTTTCCACAGCATGCTCCCTCCTCCGTGCTTATCTGGCGTGCGAAGCTCAGCTCCTCCGCGACCTTTGTTGTTGGCCTTCGAAGGAGTCCTCTCAACCTTTCCCACGCAATGCGCATCGGGTTCCTGAATTGTGTTCAACGGAGGTCTAGAACCTTCTGCGTGCCTCTGAACCGTGGTGGATGAATCCAGAGGATCCACATTCTCGGGTTCTTCGTGTTTTCCAGGGTTTCGGCGTGGAACTTTGAAATCCCTCAGCATTCTGCAGCGTAATGAAAATGAAAATTCAAGCATGACGCAAAAATCATTTATAAAAGTTAAATAAACGAAAGCGAGCTTAAAATCGTGAAAGGAGTTGGAAATTTGCAGAACCTGAAGGAAGAGTTGCAGAACAAGATCCCGAAGCGAAAAATTTGGGGAGAGCTGAAATTGCTTCAATCTGAGTTCAGCGTGTTGTTGCTAGGGATTTGAGATTGAACTGCTTCAAGTTCAACATAGATCCAAGTCAATCATTTGCAAACAAACACACACACACTCTCTCTCTCTCTCTCTCTCTCTCTCACTCACTCACTCACTCACTCACTCTCGCTGTTGCTGTGAGGATTCGAATGATTTGAAAATTCCAGTTGAAAACGAAGTAAGGAAAAGGGGTTTTGGAGTGAACGGCTGAGATTTGATCAACAATTCAAAAATGAGTAAAAGTTAAGGTAATCGCGGTTTGGGGATTTGAAATGCGAGGGCTTTCTGGTCATTTTAAGTGGGTCCATAATTAATACAAAAATTCAAAAATTTAACGGCTACATGGTTCTTCCTCTCAGGTGACATGTGTTTGGCTTGACTTATGGGGTATTGAAGTTTGCAACCCATACTCATAAAAAATTTAATTTTAAATTTAACCTTCTGAAAACAAATTTTTTTGTGATTTTTTGTTTTTCCATTTTCAATTTCAGTTTTGGATTGTATAATCTAGTGATTTTTTAGATTTTATATTTTAAAAGATTAAAAATAATATTTTTATATATAATTCTAGAATATAAGTTTTGTATTTTGGGATATACAATTAAAAATACAGAATTTATATTTGAAATATATAAATTATAATGTTTTTTATTTTTTTTTATTTTGAAATGTATATTCTAAAATAAAAAATTATAAATTTGTATTTTTGAATGTACGTTTTCATAATGTTTTTATCATTTTGTGTTGTATAATGTATGATAGGAAATACAAGATTAAAGAAATACATTTTAAATTGCACATTTCAAAAAGTATTTTTACATTATGAAATACAACTTTTTTTAGTTTTCATCATGAGAAATTAGGGTTTTGCAGTTATTCAATTTGTTTCACTCCCTCGTTACATATTTAGTCCCTCTATTCTCTTTCACTTTGCAACAATTTAAATCATCACTTTCAATTTTTCGCTTATTCGTATTCTAAAATTCATCATTTTTCATATCACTTTATCGTTTTCTCGTTCAAGGTTTTAATTCTTCTCTTTTTCATCAGTGTTGAGTTACTTATGACTAGTTTATATACCATCAAACTATGAAAGCTTATTCGAGCTTGTTGATGCCATTTATCTTCTCCATGCTTTTTCTTCTTTCAATTTTTGTTTCAATCTTTGATTTTGTTACTTTGTTTATTCTTTAGGTTTAATTTTTTGGAGGAAAATGAAACAAGGCAACAAATTAAAGTCTCTAAATTTGTATTCCAGAATACAAAATAAATAAATGCCTTCTATATTGCTCATTCCAAAAGGATCTAGAAAATACATTCTAGAATATGTAATCTAAAATGCATTTTTTCAAGGAGAATTTTGTCATTTCACAACCACATAGGGATGCACATTTGAAAACATTAGGGTGCAGAATGCAACTCCCTGACTTATAGTTCATTCATTGTTGGGTCCCTTACTATTAGGTTTCAGGGATTTCTTTATGCACCTCCATACTTTTCTTCTGCACTCTTTTGATTATAAAAGTTCCTACTTTGCCTTTTTTCTAGATTGTGCAATCCAAAAGTCAAAAGCATCTTTCGAATTGCGTAATCTATAAGTTAAAAATGTTTTTTGCATTGCTATATTTCACAATTAGGAAGTCATATTTGGCTTTTGGATTACAAAATCCGGAAGTCTTTTATCCTTAAAAAAAGACTTCAAGATTGCAAAATTTGGAAGTCATATGGATTGTGCAATTCGAAAGTAAAAAATAACTTCCTTGTGGAGTTTAGAAGCCAAAAGTGACTTTTAGATTTCGCATTTCGAAAGCCAAAGTTGGTTGACATCCTCCATGAATGCCTCATGAAGTTCTAGTTTCCAATGCATTCATGACCTGGTAGGACTAGAATTTGTTGAGGAAAATAGGGTAACTTTGTCTACTTGTCTCCATATGAAGCAAGAAGTTGTTGTAGACCTTGGGATTGATATCCTGGAAATTGTGAAAGTGGTTTTGCAACCTAGAATGGAACTTAAAGCCACAAAATGAGATCTAAACACATTCCTTGGATAAATTACATATTAATTTCCTTTTAAAGCTAATATTGATTTGAGTTATAAAATAATTTACCTTTTGCTCAATGTCTTGAATGTAGTAAGAAGAGGATGCGAGGAGTTTGAGGAGGCCATCAACAAACATGGGAAGTGAAAGTACAATAATTTACTCATCACGGTTACAATTTTCGGCAAAACCACGAGCATTAGGTTCAACCTTAGCCACCAAGCGTCCATTTTTTTATAAGAATATGGTGGAGGGGATGGAGGAGTTGGAGAGGAAAATGTCACATGGATTTCAGATTGCACAATCTAGAAGTTATTTTTGGCTTTTGGATTGCAAAATACAAATTCAAAATGACTTTCAAATTGTGCAATCCATAAGACACTTTTGACTTAAAGATTGAACAATTCAAGAAGGAAAAAGTTAAAATTTTCATATTTATGGGGATGTAGAAGGAAAGTATGGAGGTGCAGGAAGAAATTTTTCGTTGGGTTTCTCTACAATTTTGTTGCATGGACATAGGCTTATGTTATTACAAGAAAACAAAATTTTAACCTTTTTTACTCGCAATTGACCTATGCGTTTTTCCTAAATAAGAATTTTTCCTTTTAAAAAAATGATTTATTCATACTAGTAACTTTATAAGTAATCAGTATTTTTTTATTAAATTGCCTAACTTTTTTTTATTGAGTAATTTTTTTTACATATTGAAAATCTTTCACTCACTCTTCAAAAGAGTATTATGAATTGAAAAGTGTATTATGTGTGATAAAATTGAGAGTTTTAAATACTCATTTTGAGCTATTAAGACTTAAAAGATAATTAAAGATTTGTGATGTTGTTCTCTTGAGAGCTTCTATTGTGAATAATTTGGGTAACTTCTTTTTTACTTTTTGGTAGGTTGTTCCAGTATTGCTTACTAAATGTCTTTCTTGCTGGAAGTGTTTCCAATATTGTTCTTGATGATCAAGAGTTGATAAGTTACATATTATCTTAGGTTGTAAGAGTTGATGGGGGCTACTTTCCTTTTGCTATCGATGTTTGTTATTGTAAACAAGAGTTGATAAGGCATGTATCCTCTTAGGTGATAAAGGTTGGGATCCTCTTTAAGTGGGTAATAGTTTATAGACATATATCTTCTTTGTGATCAATATTTAATAGAGACTAATACTTTCTTACCGCGTATATCCTGTTAATGTTGTTCAAGAATTGATTCTTTTTATATTAACTTTATAAGTTAGTGGAACCAACAATTCTTAGGTTGATTTGTTAAGGTTGAATGTTAGGACCTTGTTGATTGATAAGGCGGATTTAAAATTATTTTCTCAACAAGCGGACTGAGTCAACTGTAGTATAATTGAGGGTTATCGTATCCACATGAAATTAATGTTTATCATAGTAGAAATAAATTTCAAGATGAAGTAATGCAAAAATAGAGATTGATTGCATATATTTTATGAATAACTAACTACACAAATTATGTTATAATATTTAGCTCGAGAGATGAAGCTTTTACAAAACAACTAAAGTAAATAAATAATGATATAACACATGTTGGGATTAAAATAACTTTGGGAATTTCTTTTATTATTGTTATTTATAAATGATATATTTATTCAAGTTTTATGTTTTTTATGATCAAACCAAGTTGATTCCTCGCACAAGGTTATCTAGATCGCACAAGGTTATCTAGAACCATAAAAAATATCACAAACAATTTCTTGCATTAGTATAACTTATTTATACATTAAGACAAAACACTTCAACATTGCAACTATTGAGATCTATGATTGGTTTGTTAGGGTTCAAATGCGTAAACTTACCTTCTACGCTTTGTTACCATTAAGATCTATGACTTTTTTTTTTATATATGATTGAGTAGGATAATAATTTTAGAAATTTATTATCAAATGTAATTTAAAATACAATTTTACAGCTGAAAAAATTACATAAAATAAACTTTAAACCAAAATTACACTAAATAAAATGTTAAGAAAGTATGAAGAAAATAATTTAAAGACTAAAGTTGTGGATTTAAACAAATATAGAGATCAAAGTTAAAACTAAGCCTTTATGAAATTATCAATTAAATATTTTCATCCCATTAAATTAATGACATTCATTATATCTTCATAAAAAAATTAACGACATTATGTACCCAGTAAGTTCCTAATATTCGATTCACAATTTAAAATTTAGTTTTCTAAAAACTGAATTCTGAGTGAGTTTTTAATGTTTAATCATGTCAAAAAAATAAAATAGTAAGAATTTAATATATTTTATATTTTTGTAGTTTTTATTTCGAGAATTTAATTTCTTAGCAGTCAAATTTGGAATGTGAAATAATTATTGGTATTGACATTTGGATTTGGGAAGCTGAATTTAAGTTACGTTGGTTTAAGGTGTCTAGCAAGGAAGAAAGGCAAATTTAATTTACTTATTTTAATATAAAAACATTTAAAGCTTTTTGTTTTGAATGGAAAAAACACATCAGTTGAGATAAAATTACAAAATCGAGATAATAAAGTATTAGAATTTCAAAAGTAAAATTCCGTTTCAAAAGTAATTTTTTTAATTTAATCGATTATATTTTAATATAATATATTTTAATATAATGATATTTATAATTTTATAACAATAAAATAAAAAATAAATTAAGTTTTATTAATTTAAATGTTGATATTTTATAAATTTATTTATTTAATATATATTTTTAAAATAAATATAAATTTTAAATAATATTTTATTTTATTTAATATTTAATTAATTTTGAAGATAAAAATAAATTCATAATCTTATATATTAAAATATTTAAAAATCTGTCACACTCATCGTTTGAAATTTCAATACTTTTTCTACATTCTTTGTTCCAATTCAAACAACTTTTTTTTTTATATTTTACTTATAATTTCAATTTCATTCTCTTAAATTCTTACTATTCTCATAATCCATTATAGTTTTCTCTTAATTTTAATTTTACTCTCCCGTAAACTATGTTTTTAATATTAGAATTCATTTTTTTATAAATGAAATTTTGAGTAAGTTTTTGATGTTTTAACAACATTATTTTTATTTATAATTGTGAATTTGATTTCTTAGATCCACATTTTGGGTTTTTATATTGTGAATTTGATTTCTCAATAATAAAGTATTATAATAAATAATATTGAATAAGGATTATTTGTAGAAATATTTTGAAATGAATGATAAAGGAAAAAAAGGAATCCATAGAGGAGTAAGACAAAGTGGTGTTTGGAAATGGAGAAAAGAGTGAAAGGTTGATGTGTGACGTGTTGAGGAACACTTGACCCTTGATTAATGGAATGGCCATTTTGAGGAACCTTTCTCAACATTCATACTTTTGGGACCCTTCATAATTCAATTTCAATTTTCAAAGATAAACATCATGCCCCTTATACCCCACTTCATTTAATCTTCAACCCTATCATTTCACACTTTCACATATTTAACCTAAACCAATAATAATACACCAATAATATTAATAATAATAATAAATAACATAGGTATTTGGTATTTGATATAAGTACACAATTTTTATTTTTTTTAAGTTAGTGGATCACTACATCCACATACAAAACAAACTTAATTAATTAGTGGATTGAAACCTATGAAGCTCGGATATTCCTTTTAAATGATGTGTCGGTGTCCGATACCGACACTCGTATGACACTCGTAAGACATATATCCATGGAGTGTTCAATTCAAAAAATATTTGTTAGATTTCTGACAATTATAGTACAATTCTAACACAATTTTAAAAAGAAAAAATACATTAATTTTCTCAAAATAAAAATTGTATTGTATAAATTGTTATTATGATTATAAAAGTAAGAAACAAATCCTTGTGAACCAGTCATGAAAAACATATTTTTGCTTCACAAAATAATCTGGAACATACTTGTGCACAAAAATCTTTCTTGTCAATTTATATAATTCATAATTATATAATATATAGATTTGTGTATCCGTGTCCTACATTTTAAAGATTTTACGTATTTCTGTATCCGTATCGTATTAGTGTCTGGGCTCTATAGATTTAAATTTATTTTTTTTCACAATACTGTCCACATTTTCATTCCTAAATAAAAATAATGATTAAGATGAAGATAATGAAGGGTTAGTAGTTCTTTATGTTTTAGAAACTTTACATCACATTTAATCCGTTGAGATACTCTCTGAACTGTTGGAATCACCCAACTGTACCCGTGTATGTGTGTACAAGTTGTTCAACTGCATCAATCACTTTACATTAATATATATAAAAAAAGTTATATGTAAATTTGTTTTATATGGAAATAAATAAATTTTAAAACTATTTAATTCCAAAACAAAATACTGATTGTGAAATTTATTTTCAACATGGATGGAGTAAAAATACAATCACTAATTAAATAGTCTTATTTATCTTTATTTTAACATGACTCTATCTTTCATAAAAAAAAAATCTTTACATTTTTTACAGTTTTTTTTATTGAATTTTGTATCGGTAGGCACTGGACGAACACACGTGGCCGACCGACCGAATGCATAATAAATATAAGGGCATTTATGTGGCAAGCTAAGGTGGTTAAGATACACCTCCGAAAAATAAGGAAAACGCGCTTAGAGAATATATGTTTTTCGGGCATTCCAGGGCACGACTGACAAGACTTATCCATAACTACCCTGAGTCCAAGGGACAGAAAATCCATTAGGCAATCCTATAAATACTATCTCTCACTTACTTGAGCGTCGGAGTGTCTTCGCAGGTACCTTCCCGCTATACTACGTCAACCGACCGTGCCTGACCCATCTCTCCCGGTACAAGTTTTGAACCTTGATTAAATAAATAAATCATGTGATTTATATTGTGAAAAAAATTTGGAAAAAACGTTTTAAACTTAGAAATACTTAAATTAGTTGGAAACGGAATCTCTTGAACCAAAAGAAATAATTTAATAAATATCATTAAATTCATTTTTAAAGTGATGAAACATTAATTATATAGTTTTTGAATTAAATTGATAGTTATTAAAACAAAATCCAAGAAAGTGCCATTAATAAGATATTAAATGTGTTCTAATCCATAGATCATATAGTAAAATTTACATTGAAAAGTATAAAATGATGAGAAACAATCATCACTAATTTACCAAACGTACCCTACCCATAACCAAGATATTATTTTAAACAATTAAATAATAATATTTTTAAACAGCAAAAATTTACCCGTTACTCTTTTTTCTTATTTTTTTTTTTAATAAAGTGGGTCCATTATTCTCACAGAAACATAAGGTATTATATAATGAGATAACCCAACCCATTGGTGATAAGCCATTGGAGCGAGAAGAGAGAAGAGAAGCAGAAAACGATAAAGTTCAGAGAAGCGATGGTGATCCACAGACTAGAACTCTGCATAACCATGGTTCGATTGGCCATTGAATTCGTCATGAGCGTCGCAGAAACCGTCGTCGTAGTTCAACAGAGAACTGCAGAGCCCCTTGGAAGCTTGAATCGCGCAAGTACTCCTCTTCCTTTCTATGGCTACCTCCGTTGATCATTGTTCTTGCTTTATCTTATGTTATTCTTCAAATTCCACCTCTTGTATAGAACAGCATGTGCTTAATTTCTTTTCTCTTCGGGTTTTGATGCATCAAACGCCGATTGATGCAAACCCTAATTGTTGTAAGGAAAATCGATGCCCTTGTTTTTGTGGGTTTGCTGGATTTCTTGCTTTCTCTGAATGAATCCAGTTATTTTCTGCTTATAGCAAAACAATGAATGAACCACCTTCACTTTCTGTTCTTTCCTCTTCTCCATTTTCTTCTTTATTTTTAATTATATTTTTAAATTTCATAGAATATTAAATAAAATTAAGAAAAATAAAGTTTTTGCCCAATTAAAATTTCTCTACACACTGTTACTTTTTTTTTTAATTCAAATCGGAAATTATTTAATTTTTTCTCTAAGATGATTTTCTTTCAAAACAAATTTTATTTAAATAAGTATATACTATTAAAATTAACATAAATACTAATTTTTTTTTATTAAAAGAAAATAATATAAAAAAAAAATGCCACAGCGTCAATATTTCTGCTAATAATATGTTATGGAAAAATTCTTGTTTATTTACATATTTTGTATTGATTTCATTTTTATGTAAATATAATAATGAGGAGATATTTGAATTATTATAGAGATATAGATTTATTAGATCCATCAAAAGTTTTATTTTATTTTAATTTCCGAAACGTAAATATTCATTTTGTTGTAAATTATGGGAATTGTTGTTGGAACTTTGAAACCGGTTTTCGCGTAAGGAGTGAGAAAAATTGAGTTGGCAAGGTTTTCATCAGATTGCAAATTCTGTAGAAATAGGTTATATCTAACGTTCCATACACAATTAATAATTTTTACTTAGATCATGTTTGTTAATGCATTTATTTAAATTCAAAATTTATCATACTTTTATCACATATAAAAAATTCATATGAATTTAAAATAATTTAATATCCCATTTAAAATAAATTTAAAAATCGATAAAATATATATATATATATATATATATAATTTTTAAAATATATTAAAATATGAGTTATTTAATAATCTCTGTATTGTTATTTGATTTTAATAAAATTTGATATAATTGATCGTGATAGTATAAATCAGTAAAATGCACTTGTTTGTTATAGGTAAATATGTAATAAAAGTTATATTTTTATACGTACAATAAAAGTTATATTTTTGCACATAAATTTAAATATTTTATCACCTTTAATAGATTCAAACGATTTTTTGTTGGAGGGTGTGAAATGGTGTAATTTCATTTGATATTTATTGAAATGGGCAAATTTTAATTTTATTCTGAATTGGACAAGTTGTACATAAATAGTACGAAACAATTTAACACATGTGGTGATCTGATTAGCAAAGCTTTTGCAACTCTTGGAAGATTATTATTTTTTTCATCAATGAAAATAAAAATATGAGACAAGCACAATTTGTTAGTAGAAATTTGTAAAAACTAACCTAACAAAAGGCATCCAATTGAGTGACATAAAATTATATCAAATCCTAACAAAAGACATCCAATTGAGTGACATAAAATTATATGAAATCCTTAGTTATCTAGTACTTGACATAATGATTGACATTTTATGTTTTTCAAGCATGTATTCTAGTGTTAAGAAAAATTTGAAGTCCCTCCAATTAGTGATAATAATTGATAAGACATTCTTTTTTTAACACGTTAGTGTCTCGAATGTCAAAACATATAAAACTTAACATAAAATGGTGCAATACTTAAATATCCTGTCACAATAGGTTTTTCTTTTATCTCTTCAACCTCATCGCATGATGAAATGACGATAGATACATGTTGTCGAGCTATTAGTCCCAAATAGCTTCTAAACTTAGTAATATTTGAGTCTGATAACTTAGTCGAACGAGAATCTGTGTCAACCTGCATCCTCTCGTTCACACAATGACCTGAGCCAATCTGGTAAAAAACCAACAAAAATACTAAAGGAGCCTCCATAAAATTATCGGAGTCACTATCAAAGAGAGCAAAATCATAATAGAAATTGTCATTCACGAGAGAGAAAGATAGAAAAAAAAAGATACACGTGTAAAAATTTGAAAACCTTTTAGTCGAACCACATTAAATCAAATATAAAATTCTAAATTTACATCGAATTTTAATGTGATTCAACGTAAATTTTGAATTTTTCATCAAACATAAAAAAAAAAAAAAATACGACATAAAAAAAGTTGAATTTAATTACAACTTTTTTTTATCCTTTACTCTCTAATCTAACCTAAATTGACGAGATAAAAGTCTAAATTTACATTAATGATTTATTTTAATCCTTTATATCTGAATGGGAAAAGGAAAATATATAATGAATAATTTTCTTATAAATCAGCACCAGATAAAATATTTTTTATTGATAGTTTTTTTAAAATGAATTGTTTACACAAAATATGTGTTTATTCTTATAAGAAAACACGTATCCTTCTTATAGTTTGATTATTATTTATTAATTTTGTCTTTTGTGACAACAAATATGTACGAGAAAACAAATAATGGGCCCGTGCTAGTTGTCGGTGCTTGAGTACGTAATTTGCAGTGCCCTTGTCAATAACAATAATACAATTAAATTAATAACCAATTTCGTTGATATTTTAAATACTCCAAAATAAACCATTTATCCCTCTCTTTTAGTGACACCTGGCAAACATTACATTCATAATACAAATGGAATGTTTTTAGATCAAGTTTATTTAATAAGCTGAAATTGTATTTATTGAAATATCAGTTCAGCTATCAATAATAATAATTGTTAATGAAATACAACTTCTTCTTATAAAGGTCCACTTATAAAATTCAAACACTTATATCTGTGTCAGATACTATAAATTTGATGCGAAATATTTTTGAGAATTCTATTACGGTTCTAATATAATCTTAAAAAAATATATTAATTTTTATTATAATTATAAAAATAAAAAATAAATTAAATATCTTTCTGATTTAAAAAATAATTTTTAAAAAATAATCTGAAACATTGTGCACATAAATATTTTATTGTTAATTTATATAATTCATAATTATATAATATATAGATTCGTGTTTCGTGTTCTATATTTTAAAAATTATATATATTATGTTTGTATTCGTATTAAATGTCAGTGTTATATTATTTATAAAAGATACTCTGATGTTTCAATCATTAAGTAAGTGAATAAGATCCATCATTAAGTAAGTGAATAAGAAAATAATAAATTATAAAATAATTGAGTACTAAGAAAAGGTTGGAGTCACAGTGGTTATTCTCGAAATATTTTTTTAAAGACTTTTTTATTTTGGGTTATATAATATAATTATTTTAAGTCTTAAAGTGTTGTTGCAATTAAAATAATATATTGAAAATATGTTTGGAGATAACAAAATTTTAAACCTTATTAATTGATATATTAGTAATAAATTATTTATTATATATCTTAGTTGTATTTTTTAGTATATCGAATTTGAAAAAACATTAAAAGATCTAAATTCATACCTTCAAGCATGCTTTTAGAAAACATAAATAAAAGCATTCATACCTCCTTACACGATTTTTTTTTAAGTAGGCAAGACTTCAATAAATAATAATCATAAAATAAACATTTGTTTATATATTTTTAACCCAAATTTATGTTAATAAACACAACATTCTCAGTCTGTAATCATACTTATAAATAATAATTACTCTAATATTATATTAAAAAATAAATTTTAAATTTAATTTAATCTTATAAAATTAAATTATAAAGTGAAATTTATATTTTATTATAAAATATTTGTATCACGATGTAAGATTTACCACAATAACAACAATTTATTTACATTTGTTAAGTTAATTTTGAAATATATTCATTTACTTAAATTCAATAATTGTACCATTTTAGTATATTTTTTATAAAACATATATAACCATGTGATTTTAACATTTCTCAATTGAAAACAATCCTAAAACAAAACAAACTAAAAAGAAAGTAAACAAAATAAAATCAATCTATCACCGTCCAAAAAATTGTTGTTTGTGATTGTTTTTCACAGTCAAAACCTTTTTTCCTCCCATTTGATAAAGCAATTTGTGAGTAAATATTATTTTACTAATACTGAAATAAAAGCACGATATATTTTCAAGAAATCATTTAGATAGAATTAATTTTAAAAATAAAAAATAATTAATTATTATATTAACTAATTTAGATATTATTTTATAAATTAAATAAGTATTAACATTTAAAATAATTTATAATATTAATAAAAATTAATAAATTAATTTTTAAATTGATATCTAAAATAGTAGATTTTAAATTAATTATTAATATGTATTTGTTGTACACTTTTCTATCTTGGTCTTGAATAAATCTCAACACGTGTAACGCATATGAAAAATATTATTTGACACTCAATTCAATATTCAATATTTAATATTCAAAAATTATAAATAATAAATACTATTAAATACGTGTTGTTTCTTGTTCTAGCAGCACTGTAAAAAAAATTGTACTAAAAAAGTTGAAGTTTATTAAATTATTTTCTACTAACATAAAAATATTTATTCGTTAGTTATGCTAAAAATATTTAAATTTAAATAATAAAAAAACAATAATAAGGTGATCACGAAACTCTTTAGGTGGTATGAATTATTGTATTAAATGAGTTGGTTTACTTTTCCTGTGCCATTTCACGCGTGAAAGGGAAAAGATATGCAAATAAAAACCTTAAACAATAAATAAATTCTCTTATTTCATTTTCTCTTGTCATTTCAACAATAATATTAAGGACCGTCTAGCATACAAAGTATACGCATACACATATAAATTAAAAAAAATTAATAATATTTTTAAGATAAAATAGAAATGCATATAAAAATTGAGTCAAATAAAACGTTATTTCTAGTAACATTTTAAAAAGGTAACAAATTAGTTAGAAAATATTTCTTTAGACAACATTAGTAATAATATCAAATAATTAGATTCAAGATCAATTATTATTAGTAAAAGTGTTTCACCTAATCTTGGGATACCGTGGAGGAAAAAACAAAAAATTATATCAGGATTAAACAAAGGAAATACCTCAGTATAAAGTTTTCAAGTAATTTTATTATTATAACAATAACTTTATATAATATATCTATATTTTCTCTAAATCATTTATCTTATTTAATAAATTTTATCTTTTTTTTAGAAAATTGTGAGACTGTGTTTAATATAGAGTTTTTAAAAACGTCTTAAATCTAAGATGCACATATTATATAAAAGACATTCCATAATCCATTATGATATATAAAAAGAAATATTTCAATTTTTTTTATATTACAAATACTTAAAGATCTAAATTTAAAAAAATAATAATTAATTTTACGTTATAATAAAAAACGAAAAATATATTTAACTTTAAACAAATTTCTGACAAAGTTTTAAATTTAAGAATTAAATTTTACATAAATTTTAATAACTAAATACAATATTTTAATTGTTGGAGATTCCACGTCGATTAGAGATTAGAGTCTTTCATTCATTGTATATGAGTGAATGCAAACCTCGATCTTATGAGCCGGTTTTATGGAGTTGCGTTAGACTTAAAGTTTATTTTGTAATATTAATTAATAAATTATTGTTTTAGTTTTATTAAAATATAAATAAAAACTTAATTTTTAAAACTCCTTCCAATTTTAGCAAAACTTGTAAGAATGAAATATCACTAACTTAGAAACTGATACCACAAGATGAAAAATCATTAATATTTTGTAACTTTTTCCTAAAATCAATAATTGGCCACTATGTTTCCCTACTTATAATAAAATATAAAATGAAAATATCCCACCTCAAAGATTCCCCTTGTTAAAAAGAGAGAAAAAAGAAATATTATTTATTGTTTAGGAGTTGAGTTTTGTCGTTTTATTATAAGAAGGTTTTGTGCTAATGTTTGGGGGCAACACGTTACAATAAACAATTTCACTTTATGGGTTCAACGTGCTCCTTTCTTTGGCTGCACGCAACCTAGTTGCTTGCTCAACCAATTCACTATTTGTTTTTATATTTTATTTTTTTTATACAACTTGAGAGTTAGATTCTGATACTAAAGTAACAACAATAATCTCACAGATGATTGTTGATACTTGAGTCTCAGATATGATCATTGATACTTGAGATGTCAGGTCGAACTAAGATGTCAAGTATATAATGATATTCAACATGAAACTTTTATATAAAAAATATTATAAATAAATTTTATTCTTTAAATTATGTTAATTTAGTTTTATTTAAATATTTATTTCACAATTTCATTGGTATAATAGACTCACAGCTAGTCTGTTCTTAGAATTCTTTATGAATATGTATAATCTATCTATGTATCGTTTTTGTTAACATATGAGTTTTGGTTTAGTCCCCCATATTTTTGTATTTATTTTAATAATATTTTTTTCCATGTAATGGCAGATGATTGTTGTTACTTGAGGTGTCAGCCTAACTGAGATGTCAAGTTGTATAGTAATGCCTAACATGAAAACTTTTTATAAAAGAAATAAAAATAAATTATTCCACAAGTTTAGAGAAATATTAGAAGTATCATGTCTCCACCTATTATTATATTAGTAATAAATACTTAGTTCTACATTAAAATAATAATCAAATTTATAAAGAGCAAAACTAAAAACTAAAGCTTATTCATTTTGTATTGTAGAGAATAAAAACATATTTAAGTAAATTAATTCTATCAAAATTAATTAAATTATTATTTTGTTGTACGAATTTTAAGTCATTACAAAAATTATATTTCACATTAATTGTAATTATAGAATTGCATTAACATGTGGATCATAGTAAAAGAAGTTGATTATAAAAATTTAAATTAATCTCAGTTAAATTTTTGTATTAAAATTTAATATATAGATAACGAAATTGGAAGTTAGATACCCCAATCATAGGCATAGGCGTTGTATATGACATTAAAGTTCCTTTTGAAAAAAAAAACTATGACATTAAAGTCAGAAGTATAATATAATAGAAAAACTGGTTACGTTATAAATTATTTATAAATAGAAATTATAAATTACATACTGAAAAGTCCGTCAATAATTACATTGACTTTCCTTCAAATTATATCTTTCATTATTCAGAAATTATACTAACACGTCTTATTTTATAAATTATTATTATTCTTTAACACTTTGTTATTTTTAAACATTAGTTACAATTTTTTTATTTTTTATCTTCGAGTCATATGCATATTACCTTAAAAAATCAAGCATCTAATAAATTTGTCAACGGAGTTCAGTTTATATTATAAAGTGTTAGTTAGTCTACTGTAAAATAATAAACTAAATTTAAATTTTTGGGCAAAAAGATATTTTTAGTATTGATGATAACTATTAGATAAAAGGCTTTTTGTTCTTGTATATATGTACCCTTGTAATTTTTGTAATTACCCTCTTATTTTTTAGGCTGATATCATTTATGATATATACGTGAAATGTTTATTTTATCTTAATAATTTTAAATTTTTGTCTTCTGGATATTCATATTTGTAAGTTAAATTATAAATTTCTGCATAGATAAATTCGGAATTAATATGTCACTTTTGAATTTTACCATCTGTACGCTTATTTGGACAACATAAATGAATTCCCGAATGTCAAGATCCGTAAGCAAACATAAATGAGTTATGGATCTCAATCCTCAACACCATTTACAACACACCATTCTGAATATGAAAATCCATAACTCATTATTCACTTCCGGAAGCTTAAATAAAATATGAAAATGACCTTCTGAATTTCGAAATCTAGAATATATAAAAATGACTTCCAGATATTGAAATCTGTAAGCAAATGTGTGAAAATGGCAAAATGTAATTTTAAAATTTTTGTTGGGTGCGAGTCAAAATTGATTGGGTGCAGGAAGCAATTGCCTATCTTTTATAATATATTTTAATAGTGACTTCTACAATTATTTTTAATGGTTTTTTTTAAAATAAATTTTTTGTATTGCGGTTTTTTTTTTTTTTCTAGAATGGATTTTTCATTTTTGTTTCTAGATTTTTATTTTCAGAGCACAATAATCTCTTTCAGAATGTATTTTTTCAAATTTTGGATTTTTTTTAGAATGAGATTTTGATTTTTTTTTTTGGATTTTTATTTTCGAAACACAATAATATCTTCTGAATCTACTTTTTCAGAATGTATTATTTCAAATTCCAGAATAAAGAGTATTATTGAAAATTTAAAATTGTGTTGGGTGCAAGTTCAAAAAGATTGGGTGTAGAAAGAATTTGTATAAAATAGTCCTAGATAATCTTAATGGGCCTATATGCATCTCTAGTTCTCTCTAACAACTTTGGTGTTTTTATTGATGTTTTATGTCCTTACATAAAGGCCTAGGTCACACGTACCTTACATGGAAGCAAGAAGATTTAGATAAAATAGGTAGGGTTTTATTCCTATCTACACTATTTATAAGAGTCCTTAAAGTTTTGTTGACTTTTTGAAACTTCACACTTAGTTCCATAGCCTTACTTCTACTCAGAACACTCTTAAATCACAAACATGTTTCCAATTACTTGCACCTAATGCGTATACACCAACACCTTTCAAAGCAATTTAGTATAGTTTTGGGCTTGTGGTTTGGATAATATTAGAGTGCATTCTATATGGTGGATAACATTATCATTGTTCTTAACCATGGTTCTACTTAGCTACTATAAGTATTTACAACATAAACTTCAAGTTCACATTTTGCACACTCTTCAATTCAGTCACTGGGAAGCTTGAAATGATAAATTTGGAGATTTTCAACATTGGATTTGGCAAAATTACTACGCATTCTTGCAGTGCGGAAGCTGCCCCAGTTGAGTGATCTATATTTAGGAGGGTTTTTATCGTCTAACAACTCTTCAAAGGGCATCACATCAGTGTAGAGTGCTGGTTTAAGAAAGAATGGAATTGAAAACCTATCCTTCTCAGAGTTCACCACCACTCTGTGCTCCACACTCTCATAACCATCATTGCTCCAAATCTACGTTCACAAAAGAGACTTCATCAAGAAACCTATGTAGCATTGACACTACGTATAATTTCTAAAATGTAGGACATGCGGACACAAATATATATATAAATTGACAATAAAGATTTGTGTGCATAAGTATGTTTCAGTTTTTTTTTTTGCAGAATTTTTTTTCTCATGACTGGTTCAAAATGATTTGTTGCTTATTTTTTTAATCATATTAAAAATTTATACAAGAAGTTTGAGTTTTAAAAAGTTTAATGTATTTCTCCTCTTTAAAATTGTGTTAGAACTATGATAGAATTGTCAGAAATCTAACAAATATTTTTTGAATTGGACACTTTACCGATACGTATCTTACGAGTATCGTATGAATGTTGGTGTCTGATACGTGTGTCCGACACAGACACACCATATAAGAGGCGTCCAAACTTCAGAAATTGTCTAAAATGATTAATTTTAAAATTGTATTAAGCAGATCATAATTGTAAACTGATGTCTTTCAATGTATCAATGTGAAAATAACATTTTTATCTGTAATCAGTTCACTTATCAATAATGGATTTGCATCACCCTTTTGAAAACTTTGATGGAGAGAAAAATGAGCTAAGGTTTGATACCTGGATCATATCACCAACATTAATGATGAAGGAATTGAAAATGGGTTTGACTCGAATCCACTCTCCATCTGATTTTCTCCTGACTTCTAGACCACCAACTTCATCTTGAGCAAGCACAGTCAATACACCGCTGTCCTTGTGGTGTCCAAGGCCAAGAGCCAGATGAGGGTAGGGACAAGGTGGATAATGGTTGAGTCTGATATTACTGGTGTTATGTGTGAAGTAGCTGCGAAACTTATTTGGCACCAAGCCTAAGCTCATAGCAACAAGTTCCATCAACTTATAAGCAAGTTTCTCCACTTCTTCTGCATATTCTTGGCATGCTTCTCTGGTATCAGATCAGTATTTTTCTGTTAGTATATGATGATATACTACATAAGATCTTAGATTCAAATTTAATCCTCACCTTTGTAAAACAAATTCAACAATAATAACCTAGCTTTATCCCACCACCACGATACTCTATCAAAAACTTATGAATGAATCTCTTCAAAATAAGACCCCATTTAAATGGTTTCTTCCAAACTTTTATATATTCTATCTGTGTCTTCTCCTTTTAATTAGATTTTAGCACCTCAACACAAGAAAATGTAATGAGAAAACAGAGTATACGCTGAACTAAAGGTGTAGAATTTTAAATAACCATCCACTTTAAGTCTAATTTAACTTCATAAAACGGTTTTATGAGACCGAGTTAGGCTTAAAATCCACTTCATAATAGAGTATCAGAGTCATTTCGAACATATTCTAACGAGAGTTTCTTGGACTTATCAGACCATCCGCTAGTTCTACGCACAAGCTGTCACTCTAGGCGTGAGAGGTGTGTATTGAAGATCCAATATCAACTAGAGATTAAAACATTTCATAGTATATAAGTGAGTGCAAATCTCACCTCATAAATCGATTTTATAAGATTGAGTTAAGCTTAAAGTCCACTTTAATAGTGTATAAAATTAAACTCAAATTTAATAAGAGAAATATACTATAGACTAATCAAATAGTATATGAAATTAAACTCAAATTTAATAACAGAAATATAGTATAGCCTAATCAAATTATGGGCATTGAATTACTTGAAATGTGGAGGATTGTGAGGCCAGCGATTATCCCATTGGAACTGAAGGCTCTGATCATGATCTGGGTCAAGTAAAGGTGGTATAAAAGTGGGTTCCTGCACATTGAAATCATAGATCTCTTTCCAGTCCCTAATATTCTTGGTATGTTCTGCTTCAAAGTACCCCAGCACGTTAACTGCATCCCTTCTCACCTTCAGTTTTTCCTCCAAATCAAGTGCAAAAAACTTCCTTGCAGCATCTTCAATCCTCTGTCGTTTACCCAAAGGCACCTTATGATTGATCACCTGAAAGAAACCCCACTCCTTGCATGCACTGCCTATTTCTTGAACTAATTCTTGGACACAAGAAAGTGGGATGGTGTCTTCGATTTGGTAGTTTATGGGAGACAGATCAATGAGAGGGATGCCTTGGTCCACAATCACTGAGGTTTTTGGTCTGTGTTCTGGTGCCTGAACAAAAGCAGCGTCTACCTGTCCCATGTTGGTTGTTCCTGGTTTATTGGTTTGATCCAAAGATGTCTGATACTCAATGTTTTATGTGTTGCTGATGTAATCACCAGAGATTATGTGCATTGAACTTGGACTAGTATCTGTTATGCTACAACGTGTCTTGTGTTTTGTATACTAGTAAGGTTGTGTTTGTATACTAGTAAGGTTGTGTTTGTATACTAGTAAGGTTGTGTTTGTATACTAGTGCTCAAAAAGTAAAAGTGAAAAAAAAAGCAACTAATAGTTGAAGTCCCTAAGAATCTAACCAAAAGATAATAATCAAGTGGCAAATGATGTCAAAACAGCAAATTTTATAAAGAGCAATGTAATTTTTAGTTGGAAAATGAGATTTTGATAATTTTGGAATTGTATAACCGATGAGTTTATAAATAAATATATAATAAAAGGTATATTTATAATTAAATGATATGAAAAGTATTAAAATAATAATATTGGAGATTATAATGTAATTGTAAAAAAAATGTGAATGATTAATGTACCATTATCCTTTTCAGTTTTGAGATCAACGATCCCATTATATTCTTTACTTTAAATTTATTTTGAACACTCCATAAATTATTTTTTAAATTAAGTACTTAATAAGTTATCGAAATTTGATTTAAGTTTTTTTTTAAATATTTATTTTTTGCTTTATTGTAAATTTATATTGTTTCTTTTAATCAATTTTTAAAATAGTTTTATGTTTATCTTTGGGTCCCTTAGCCTATACTTTTATCATAATATATATATATATATATATATATATATATATTATGGTGTACTATGATTTGGTTTGATGTATTTAATTTTTTAACATTGTGACATGTGTTTTTAACTTAATTGACAGAGTAACAATAAAATTAGCACAGGTAAAAAAAATTAAACCAACATGTTTAATTTATTAAGTATAAAATTTGAATTTTTTTATTAAATATTTAATGTTAGAGTTAAAACTTATTTAAGTCTATTTAATTTTTCTTTATTAGTATATATATATATATATATATATATATTGTATACAAGACCTCACATCCTTAAAAAAAATTATGTCTAACCTTACATACAAAAATTTTCTACGGATAATTTTTAGGAAATGTTGTTGTTATTCATAAAATAACTAGCATGAATTATCAATTTACATTCGAATTTAAGTCCATACATAAAATAAAATTTGTATGTAACTCACAAACCTATAGTTATATACGATTATAAATATGTAGGTAGTTTTCAACAGTTAATTGCTATTTACAATGAAGAAGTAGTTTACAACATCAAACAATACTTACTGAATACTAAAACCTTAAACAGCAAAAACAATGAAGGATCCATGCACTTTCAATATTTTTGTTTTATTACATGATACTTGCATGCATAATGTTCACTTTTTCTTCAAAGTAGTGCATAATAATCAGAAACATTCTTCTAGGGTCATGCATAAGCTAAAGCTGATATTTGATTATCCTTTAAGCTATCTTATAATGATGAATCTGAATGTTCTCAACATTTTGTTTCTTGAAATTGCTGCCCTTTCTACGGACAAGAAACTTGCCCCATTTGTATGGCCTATATTTTGAAGGGTTTCTCTCATCACACAATTCCTCCAAAGGCTTCACTTCAGTGTCGTGTGCAGGGAAGAAGAAAAATGGAATGGAAAACCTTTCTTTCTCAGAGTTAACCATTACTCTGTGTTCCACACTCTCATACAAATCATTGCTCCAAACCCGCATTAACAACCCAATCTAATATCAAGAGATTATATATGTTTCATAAACTGGTATTAACTTCAGCACTAGAGTTTCAACATCTTCTATCTTTATATAGCTTCAAAAACCGATTTTTTTTACAACTTTGTTTTTTTTTTTTTTTTACTAAAATGGAGTCTTTTTTTTAAAAAAATTACAAATTTTGCTAAGTTGTGTGTCAAGTTGACACGATTTTGCCACCCCAATCTGAAGTCGTGCCAAGTTGGCACAACTTCTACCATGTCAACTTGAAGTCGCATGAACTTGATATACTACTTTGTCTATGTCATAAAATTTTTCTTTTTTTTTAATTTTCTTTCTAAATCTTTTCAAAATTGAATTGATGTTTTCAGCAAGATTTGTTGTCATGTGTCAGTACCTCTTACCTCCAAGTTTACTCATTTTTTTTACGATTAAAAACTAACACCTTTAGAAAATTATGTATCAAATTAATTTTATATATTACATAATTTACTACTCAATATATAAACAAGAATTTTTTAAAATGACGTGAACAAAGTTGTGCTAACTTGACACAACTTTAGGTTAACATATTGACACGACTTCAGGTTGACGTGTTGATACGACTTCATATTGATGTGACAAAATCGTGTCAAATTGGCACGACTTTTTCCTATGAAGTTGTGATAAATTGACACGACTTACCTAAATTTATAATTTTTTTAAATGTGATAAAAAAAAACCCTTAAAAACTAACCTGAATAATATCACCAACATTGATTATGTAGGCATCTGGTGTAGGTTTCACTCGAACCCACTCTTGATCTGCTTTGCGTTTGACTTGAAGTCCACCAACCTCATCTTGTGCAAGAATGGTTAAGGCTCCAGCGTCCTTATGTCGACCAACACCAAGGGCTAGCTCAGGATAAGGGCATGGAGGATAGTGGTTGAGACGAATAAAGCTAGTTTGATCTTTGCTGAAAAATTCTTCAAACCTCTTTGCCTCAAGGCCTAAGCTCAGAGCAATCAGCTCCATCAACTTAAAGGACAACTTTTCCATCTCTTCAACATACTCTACGATTATATCCCTGTCCATATACACATATTCCCATCGTTTATAAACAATCCATTAACTAATATTTCATCTATAGATAGTTGAATTACAAGAAAAGACAAATAAATAGACTTTAAGCTTAATTCAATATCATAAAATCGGTTTATGAGATGAGGTTTACACCCACTTATATAAAATATTCTAATCTTTAGTCGATCTAGGATCTCCAACACACATCTCGTGCGTGAAAATATATGTTTGGGTAGTCTGATAACGGCTCGATAACATATGACACCACGATACGCCCAACAAACTGTCTCTAGAATAGACTTTAAATGACTCTGATACCATAAGTGAAATTTAAGTCTAATTCAACTTCATAAAACTAGTTTGTAAGACGAAATTTGTACCAACTTATAAAGGATGGAATATCTTAATCTCTAGTCGATGTGAATCTATGACAAGCGAAGAGTAATTTTGTTTGAAGGAGAAGTTGAATTACCTAAAGTTTGGAGGGTATTGAGGGGATTGATTTGTCCAGTTCGAGATTCGATGATCGTGTTCATCAGAATTGAGAGGAATGAAAGTGGGGTCTTTGGCTTGGAAATCGAAGACTTCTTTCCAGTCCCTAACGTTTTTGGTGTGTTCTGTGTCATAGTAACCACATGGAGAAGACTCATCTCTGCTAACCTTCCTCTTCTCCTCCAGAGTCTGAGAAAAGAACATCCTTGAAGCTTTCTCAATGCTTTGTCTTAGAGTGAGGGGCACCCCATGGTTGGTTACTTGGAAGAAACCCCATTCCTTGCATGCACTCCCTATCTCCTTCACTAACCCTTCAATGGAAGATGGATCTGATGAAGACAGATCTATCACAGGAATTTCTTCAGCTTGGATGGTATACAACTTTGCTCTGTGTTGTGGCTCTTGGATGAAAGCAGGGTCTACCTCTCCCATGCTTCTTGTCAGCTATCATTCACTTCTTTGCCAAGTGCTGAGCTTACTCTTTTACCTATATACAAACAAATTGTTCTACTACTACTGATAATATATAGTCTCAGTCTTAAAACTTAAAGTTAAAAACACTTTATATACTCTTCCTTCTCTAATCCATCATCACTGTATGTTTTAAGGATAAAACAAGAATAAAACACTGATTCTAGAACGAACAATACCTCAAAAAACAATATTTAAATGTAGTGATTGATGCTATCTGTTAATTCCGAACACAAAATAACAGGAGATGGTAATTGTTTGACGTGGTTGTGATTGTTACGTGCAGTGCAGATACATTGAATCTGGACACTGCTTCTCGTTGTTTCCTGTGAAAAGATAACGAAAGGAAATTATTTTATCCTCAGTTTGTGTCTTTAGGGTTAATCTTCTATTAAAAACCTAGGTTAAAGAAAAACAATCCTAATTTTATACAGAGGGATTTAATTATTGTTGCATGTTGATTTTTTATCATGTTTATATAATAGTCATAAAATTTTATAATTGTCAATTTTAGAGATTGATATTAAAAATAAAATGTTAATTCGTAAATTAAAATTTCCATACAAAACCACAACTTTTGTACATGGTGTGGTGCTACAGTAGATGAAGTGCTACTATGACATGTATCTCTGATTTTTTTCCTTATTGTAATTTTCTGAAGTAGAATAGTACCATGTGCTTTGACATTCTATTATTATTAGGAGAATAATTCTTTTATACAAATGGATTCTTGATTTCATTATTGAAACTCTTAATAGAAATTTACCTCAGCTGTTAACACAGTAACACGTTTCTCACTACTACACAAACTCTTCTACATGTAAGACATAGCAGAATAGGATATAAAGCTTTACATTCAACTTCTTATGTTACTCTTCAAATGTTTTCAAAAAGTCATTCATGTTAACTTCCTTCACAGGGTATAATGAACCTATATTGTCTGAAGGGAGTGTTATTGATATATAAAACCAGGCTTGCACCAAAAATAAGATCATGAAGAGTAGGTTGCCTCAGAAATGTTACCCAAAATTGCTGCTATGAAGATAATTGAAGGGTATAATAGAGTTAATGGTAGCAGTTAAATGCTCTACAGTTGCATAAATAACATCAGAATAAGGATGAGTTTTATCTTCTACAGAGAACAGATGAATATCGTTATTCAATTCTATCCAGCTGCACCCTGGATCTTTTCTTAATTCCAAACTCTGCAATCTTTTCCTAAGTTCTGTCTTCTGTCCCCATCTACCTAGTATGGCATACATGTTGGAGAGAACAACAAAAGCAAAAGTTGGGTTGGGATCCAAACTGAACAACTTCTCAGCAGCTCTCTCCCCCACTTCCATATCCTTCCAGAACCAAGAAGCATTAAGCAAAGCTCCCCAAATTATTGCATCTGCTTCGATCGGCATTTTTATGATGAACTCTTCGGCTTCTTTTACATGGCCTGATCGACCAAGGAGATCCACCAGACATGTGTAATGTTCTATTGTCGGGGTTACCCCATAATATCTTTGCATTGTGTGGAAAATTCTCAAACCTTCGCCAACTAGACCAGCATGGTTACAAGCAGAGAGAACACCAACAAAAGTAGCTGCATTTGGAACAACTCCTTGATGTGACATTGAGCGGAAGAGTAAAACTGCTTCAGATCCCAGTCCGTGATACGCATAACCATTTATAAGAGCTGTCCATGCTGCTACATTGGGCGAAAAAATGCTGATAAATGAGCGTTGAGCATCAGCCAAGTGACCACATTTGGAATAGAAATCTATGAGAGCAGTTCCAACATAAACATTTACTTGGAATGGCGTTTTGATTAAGTGAGCATGAAGTAACTGTCCTTGTCGAAAAGAACAAAGACAAGAGCAAGCACGAAATAGGACAGAGAATGTTGATCTACTATAGTCAACTGATAATCTGCGCATAGCCACATATAGATTCAATGCCTCCTTGTGCTGACCATTAATGATATAACCCGACATCATTGAGTTCCATGTGACATAATTTCTTTCGCCTTTAGTTTTGTCAAAAAGCTTCACTGCTTCATCAAGTTCACCATTTTTGGAATACACAGAAATCATAGTATTTAAAGATGTTAAATTCTTGGGACTCATTATCTCAAAAATCCTTTTTGATTTTTCGAACTGGCCATTCATAGCATAACCTTTGATCATCAAATTAAATGAAACAGGATTTGTATCTCTCAATTCATTAAAGACAAATTCAGCTTCTTCAATCCTTCCTTTTGAGACAAGACCCCCAATCAGTGAGTTAGCAACATTCAAACAAGCTTCTCCCCACATGCTCTCATAAACTCTCTTGGCATCATCAATAGCTTCACAATCACAATAAAACTCAGTAAGCGCACCACCAATTGAGTTATCAAAATCAAACCCACCCTTAATGCAAAGCCCATGAACAACCTTCCCTACACACAAAACCCCAAGTCTAGCACAAACCCTCAGAACACAATCCAAAGTGAACTCATTAGGCACCACCTCAGAACTCCTTCTCATACACCCAAACAAATCCAAAGCCCTCTCACACCCACCTTCCCTCTTAGCATACCCTGAGATCAATGTAGTCCAAGCTACAACATCCCGGGCCGGCATTTTCTCAAACATGTCCGTAGCATCATCCATCATGTCACGCTGCACATAACCCGCAAGCATCAAACTCCACAACACTTGGTTCCCATCACGCAGCTCCTCAAAAACCACCTCAGCTTCTCTGATTCCACAGCAGTGCACACAAAAATATAGCAAAGCACTCCCCACAAGGCAAAACCTCTCATACCCAGATTTCAAAAGCAAAGAATGAACCTGCTTTCCAAGAAGCAATGACTCAGAACGCGCACACGCGCTCAACACCGCAGAGAAAGAAACCTCATTGAGCGTGACACGGGAGCGGTGCATGACGGAAACAAGGGCCAAGGCCTCAGGGTACCTCCCCCATCGGGAGTAGCCAGAAAGCATAGTGTTCCAGGAAGAAACTGTTCGGTGCGGCATTTGATCGAACAGGTGGCGGGCTTCTTCGAGATTGCCCATATTGAAGCGTTTAGCGATGGAAATGTTGGTGGAGATCACGAAACCGACATGGGGCTCGGAAGCTTGCAACTGGGTCGTGAAAAGCCGGAACCTTTGGTTCCATTTCCAACGGTTGCGCTTCCAGATGCCCACAGAGTTGATACGCAGAAACAGAGTCATTGTGTAGAAGGGGAGAAGTAAACATGGTAATGGTGAAGTGAAGGTGCAACTACGTGAAGTAAATTATGAAAACAAATTGGGAATTATTTATTGTAAACTCTGTTTTATACCACAAAAATCAAAAGGAAATTCTACTGTAGAAACCCACATGAATTGCTATTACAAGATAATCATGGTCAAAAACACAGTGCAATATTAAATATGCAGATAACTCTTTCAAGGAAAATTCAAACATCAGTTTTACATTGTGAAAAACTATAACTGTGTCTGAAACACATCTTGCTTTTAGAGGCACTAAATCCTTTTTATTATGGTGATTTTCAGTCAATGAAATAACCAAATTTTTTAAGTGTTAATTTAGTAGAAATTAGCTTTAATAAAACTATTAAATATAATAATTTGTGATTGAATAATGACATAAAAAAGTTATTTGATTAGTATTATTCATTCAGTAAAAATATACAACCTCAAATAATAACATGTTTGGTTCCATAACTTACACCATCTTATTATAAATACTTCAAATTAAATATTTTTTAAATTTCAATCCAATATTTAAATTTCCTCAAAAAAATTCAACTCTTAAATACATCAATATTTCTTGTCCAATACATAAGTTTGTAATAAATACATCTAAAGTGTACAAATATAAATTTTAAAAATATTTTTCAAATATTACTAATATTCAAACCCTTCTGTTTGTAAATTTTTAAACATTTCTATTACTTACCACTTTTATTTTCTATTATTGTAATTATAGTTAAGTGTAGCTTCTGTGGACAACCCAAATGTTATCAAATTTAACAATTTTCAAATTTGGGACTTAAATTCATTTATAGGTAAACTTGATTTTTATTTAACAATTTAATATAGGACTCAATTTATGTTGTATAAATGAATTTATATTAATGTTTAAATTGATTTTAATATGGGATTGTCTCATATTTTCATTTTAGATAACTTCTCAATGATGTTAAATGAACATGTAATGTTTTTTTTTTTGCTTTTTATCCATTTAATTCTGAAATTAGTTTTATTAATCGCTTTCTATAAATTAAACCATTGTTTACAGGATTGTAAGATAATGAATGCGAATTTATATAAATGAACATGTAATGATGACTGCATGATAAAATACAAATGCGAATTGCAAAAGAAAATACAAAAAATTGAATTAATAAAATGTTTTTTAAGCGTTGACTTAATTCACGAAAACAATATTATGTTAATATTATATTTGGTTTTAAGTTAACCAGTGCTATATACTATTTATTTTTAAATTATATTATCTTAGCGTCCTTCGGCGAGGTTTATGTCCATTTTTTAAATTATTTTTAATTTAGGATGATAATGATATTTCGAGATTGATTACATTCATTTTTTCATTTAAATAAATTATTATTTTTATTATAATATAATATTTTATTAAAAAAATAATTATAGTATAATTGTTTTTGTTATTTACAGTATCAACCAAACTTTATTATTTAGGATAACACTAAAAAAATCATTAAATAAAAATTAATTTTAAAGATAAAAAAATAATTAATTTTATATTGATAAAATTATATAAATACTATTTTAGAGATTAAAAAAATTATTGATATCTAAATTAGTTTCTCTTATTGATAAATAATTTTTAAATTGATATTTAATTAGATATCAAGATTTTAGATACCAACTTTAAAATTTAAATAATTAATAGATAAAATCTATGTAGTTAATTAGATATCAATTTTAAAATTATTTATAAATAATATAATTAATTTAAATATCAATAATTTATTTAATCTTTACAATACTATCAAATTTGGTTAATATATTAACTAATTATGTTAGATATCTAAAGTTGATTTCTATTTAATAATTTTTTCACTTTTATTCATTTATCTCAACTTTTGATTGATTTTAAATTATTTTATTTATTGTGGTGACACTTCTCACATTTTTCTTTAAGTTTGTATTTCTATATTTGAAACCTATGTTTATAGAAACCTATGTTTATGTTAATTCTCTTAAAACACGTTATTTTCCTTTTTCCCCTCTCCTAAAGAGAAAATGTAACACCGAAGAATCTTGTTCAGATAAGAATATAGAGAACTTGTTTGAAAGTAGAAGGAGAATACACAAACAAAAATACTCAGAAGTTCTTCAACTGCAATTTTTTGTACAAAGATTAAAATGCTGGAGATAGGTGGGGAACATAAACTTAGGTTAAATTAGCTTAAGGGTTGAGAAGGAAGTGAGACCAAAATTCTAGCAGTTTTCATATGTCTTCTTCAGAAATTCAGAAATGAATGCTTCTCCTATTTGCTCCTACAACTTACACCACCTTCAGAAAACATTTCCTGTCATGGGATTTTACTCATTAAGATTGAAACTATAAGGATATTTAGTAGCAAAAGAAGATGAAAGTGGTAAAAAATGTGAAGATCAGAAGAGAAGGATGGTTGATATCTTACCATTTTGTCTTAGCTCACACTCTTGTCTCCTTGTGCAGAAGAAAACCCTTTTTCATTAGCAACTCTCTTCTGAAACCCTTCATTGTTGTTCTTATCTTTCTTAGATGAAACCCTTCTGAGCCCTAATCGCTCCCTCCACCGGCTTGAACTCTTTGGTAATCTTGGTAACTCCTCTTCATGGTCATCATTAGCAAGCAACTCATCCCTCAAAGTGACCTTCTTGGAGCAGTCATGACTCTTCAGAGGCAACAGCATGCCCTGGAAAAACACTTCATCTGCTGATATCATGGAGTTGTTCTTGACAGAGAATTCAAAATCCGAAGAGACAGGATCTTCTCTGTATATATTTTCATGCTTGATTGCCTGCTGGGAAGCCACAAAATCATAGGAGAAGGAGATTCTGGGATCCATGATTGAAGCTCATGCACTGCACAACTTTGAGATTATAGAGCAGACAAATGAGGCAAAACTTATATTATATCTTTTCTGTTCCTACAGTCTGAAGGGTTAATTTCCATATGCAGGTGTTTGCCCTTATATAATGATGGGGATTCTCTTGTCTGTGTGCTTAGTGGACATAACATGTTATTTAGATTTGTCTTTTTATGCTATATTAAGAATTGAATTTGCGTAACCCACTGGTAAGGTTTGCACTCACTAATATATTCTGAAACACTCTAATCTATAGTAAATGTGGAATCTCTAACACACTCTTCTCACGTCGAGAATGATGCGTGGGACAACATAACGATCTTATAGTGGATGACTTAATAAATCTAACAAACAATCGTTATGATAGGTTAAAAATACTTTAATACTATATTTATAATAAAGAACTGACAAAAAAGGAAAAAGGATATGAAAAAAAATATCAGTTATTTATTTATAATATGTTAGGAGTGTGGGTGTTCACCTTTGAGTTTTTAACTGTTGGCTGAGAAATTCGGCACCGTGAATATGAGTGTACAGTTTCACCAAATGATATATACTATTGATCAATTGCAGCAAACATATTTAAGAAAGTTGTTCCTTTATCTATATTATACAGAACTGAAATTGTTTAACATTTTCATCATATGAATTCCCAGGATCATGTGAGTTAAGTCAGATTGTTTAGCATGTCTGTATTATATTCTTCTCTTCTTTTTGTCAAATATTGGAAAAGCTAGTTGTAAGCACAAGAAGGAAACAAAGAATATATACATGCAAGACTAATAATTCATGCGCCAAAAGAATCTTTCAGTTCAACTATTGACCATCACGTGTTTCTTTTTGCCAAAGTGTTCTTCACATGAAATCCACATCCTTTTGTGGACTATAGTTTTTATATATTTCTTGGCAATTGAGCTTAGGACAAATGGTCTCTTCCTGCATCGTAGAGTGATGCTTCCTTTTAGCAGAAAATTTGTAGAGATTCCACACTGACTAGAGATTAAGATATTTCATAGTAAATAAGTAAGTACAAATCTCTTCTCATAAATCGGTTTTATGAGGTTGATAGTAAATAAGTAAGTGCAAATCTCTTCTCATAAATCGGTTTTATGAGGTTGAGTTATACTCAAAGTCCACTCCTTAATATCGTATCAAAACTATTTATAAGCTTATCCTAACAATGGTTTGTTGACCTTATCGAGTTATCCGTTATCAGACCACCCATAATAAAATTTACTTAATAAGATTAATCAAAATAACCACTGCTAGGAGAAAAGTTAGGGCTGAGAGCCTGTCCCCCTTTTTGTCTCCTATCCTGTTAGCAAAATTTGTCTCTTGTAATCCGATAAATGATGCTTTTAGTTCATATTATTCTATTCTAATATCATCCAATCAATCAACCTTTAGTTCTTATTATTATAATCCAATCCAATATCATAATATCATATGCATACACACTCAATGCTCGAGGCTCATTTTACTATGTCAGATCCAAAAACCCTCTAATTTATTTTTTGTGGCATGGCATGCATCTTGCTCAAAACGTAACACAGTAAGCTCTTTGGATTATCCTGCTGAAGGGACGTGTAAAACTTTAATTACTTTGTTTAATCCTGCGAAATATGGCTGTTTTTCCTTGCTTAGTTTATGAGTTAAGTCTCTAGCAACTTCGACAGTGGAAATATAAAAATGATCAATACAGAACATATCCAACTCAGATCGTGTTTGGTAAAAGACAGATGAAAGAGTTGTTATACCACCATATCATAGCACCACACACTGGTTTTAAATCAGACATCAAACATTACATGACAAAAACGGTGACCAATGATATGCTGTTAGCTAGAACTTTATGTTTAACAAAGCTGTGACGAAAAATTGTATAAAAAAACTTGTAAATTACCTTCAACCCATCGATTTCTCCTTTCCCAAGTTTATCCACCTTATTTTGTTGATCTCTAAGGGGAAGTTTTTTTATTTGGGTTAAGATTATGATTTGTTCCGATCTTAAGTCCGAGAGATAACGTCAGCATCTGAGATATTGTCTGCTTTGAAAGTGGGTGTTCCGTTACGATTTTATCCTTAAAAGACGTATCGGGTTGAGGGAAGAACACCCAGGTTTGGAAGTTGTGGTATGTTCTGTGCAGGTTTCCTTGGCATGGATGGATTGATGTAAGTGCCTTAGGTTGCGATTGAAAGTTGCTTGTGTTCTGTGCAGGATTTTCTGGTTATGCTCTCTTTTGCAGGTTCTATTGTTGTATTTGGCATTGAGTTTGATGTAGGTCAAAATGCTAGTAAAGATCTTCTTTAGCTATTGGATTTTGTGCATGTTCTGAGGGCGTGTTTCAATATAGGATTGAGGGTTGGGGGATCTCTGTATCTAGTATTTTATACGTGTTTTTGGGTATTGTCGTGTAAGGTCTGGTGGATACTTGTTGGTGCAAGGAAACTTGTTTTTTGTTTTTGTATAAGGGTTGGGGTACCCTTAAAGTACCTCATTTTATTTTATTTATTCTTTACTGATAAAAAAAAAAGAACACACAATCCTCACCGAGGTACCTCCGAGTCATTCGAGATATTGTCTGTTTTGAAAGTGTGTTTCGTTACAATTTTATCCTTAAAAGACATCTCGACAGATTGATGGAGGAACACACAATTCTCACTGAGGTAACTCCGAGTGATTTTTGGTAGGAACATGGTGTGAACGGAGACTGACAGTGGTTGAAACCCTAGCAGAAGTGATCATGGTTTCGTAATTAAGGTGAGTCTCTTAGAAGAGAATCTACACCAGTTTTCTCGAGACATTCGAATCTCAACATTTTAAAAGAGAATGGATACTTTATAGCCTTCACTAGGTCGGCGACAAAATGTTGAACCCTAGTTAACTCATCTTTATGACTTCTTTTGCCACCTTAATTATCAATGCTTAACCAAAGAGATTAGGTCATGAAGAAGAGGCCAATATCTTACTCCAGTGATAAATAAAAACTCAAATCTTCATACTTGAATCATAATTTCATGAATCTTGAAATTATAATTATTAAAAAAAATCTGTATGATTGGATTAGAAATATTTATGTAGGATTTTATGGAATGAAGAAGTTTATTTTCACTAAAATCTTTGATTCATTATAGCGTTATACTATTTATTAAGAATAACATAACTTGTTTTTGCAATAAAATTTCCGTTTTTAACTTGAAAAAGTTAGATTTTCGAATTTCAGAATCCAGAAAAACTAAAGAAGTGATTTCATCAAGCATCTCTCTGAAATATTATATCTAAATTTTGTCTACTAATGAAAACATTGAAATTCAAGGAAGTTTGAATTTAGTGAGTCAAAACTTTATATAAATGACAAATATATAAAGGACAAATAGTTCATACTAACTTATATTAACATCGATTTAATAACATCGATCAAGAAACTGACTTTTCATGAATGGATAATATGACCCTTGTGTCGATTCTTGATGGCAGAGACATGACTGTTTCTTCCTGCACCTCCATACCTTCTTCTCTCACCTCCATAAGTTTTCAAATTTCCAAAAATGCCCCTTTATAATATTTTGGATTATGTAATTCGGAAGTCATTTTTCAAATTTGTAATTAGCTACCGGATTACATAATCCAAAAGTCATTTTTCATATGCATGATTATTCTCCGGATTATATAATCTGAAAGTTTTATTTAACTTCCGGATTATGTAATCCGGAAGTCTTTTTTCAAATGAGTTTCCGAATTACATAATCCGGAAACTACTCTATGGAGGTGACACAAGAAGGACAAAAATGTATTTTCATGTTGTGTATGGAGGTGGCAGAAGAAGATATGGAGGTGCAGGAAGAAACAGTCCAGAGACATTAGTATTTGGAATCCAAATCCAATTTCAATTATAATTCAAGGTCCAATAAGTAACAATTTCTAATTGAGCCCAATTTCAAATCAAAACTCAAAGGCAATTGCTTCCTGCACCTGATCAATTGTGACTGGCACCCGACGAACTTTTTAAAATCCCATCATGCTCTTGTCTTGCGCAGAACAACAACACTACGAAAAAAATTATCCACAAGTCAAATGCCTCTTGCAAATAAAAATATCTGGAGGTCATTCTTCCACAACTGCGGATAAAAAAATCCAGAAGCCAAGTGCCCAACTGTGGATAAAAATATCCGGAACCCAGTCTTGAACTGCGGATAAAAATATCCGAAATGCAATAGTAAACTACAGATAAAAAAGTGCGGAACTCAATAATGAATTACAGATAAAAATATCCGGTAGGCATGACAGAGTACCTTTCTCCGACGATGGTTCCTTCTTCGACTTCAGAAGCTGACGATGGCGGCTGCTGCTCTGCCTGCGATGATGAAGCTCACTGATGGTGGAGGAAACCAAGGGAAACGACGATGGATGACAGTGGCTGAGGGTGGTTGCGGCTGCTGCTGCTTCAAGCACAAATGAACAACAAGAAGAAGAAGAATAGGGTTGGGTGCATGAGATTGGGTGCCTATCACATTTTAAGATATTTTTAGATTTATTAAGGATAGATTGAACTTTTCCTATGTGTGATTGGGTGCTAGTTAAAAATGATATGGTGCTGCCAAACTCAAATTCAAATATAAGGCCTACTAATCAATTGGACTCCAAATGAAAATATCATTGAAGACAATATTTAGTTATAATTTTGAATTTGAAATGCAATTGTAGTATGACAATTGCTATTTAACCTTTATGGGTTTAAATTTGAAATGAAAATCTTATTAACTATATTGAAGGTGTCTGTATAGTTTATAATTTTAATTCCAAAGCAAGAATTTAAAAATAATGGTAATCAACCAATAGATCATTGCAATGTACCATTGACATTGGATCAACAATTCCAAAAAGTATGTTAGTCTAAGAAAAATGATTCGAATAAACAATGGATGAAGGATCAAAACATAATAGTGAATGATCAATTAGAACTTATCTCAATTACAAAATAATTTTAACTAAATAAAAGATATTTTAATCCATTCAAATATTATTATATGAAGTTTAAAATGGCTATAGTAAATATTTTAATAGATTATTCTACTCAGTCAATTTGTTAAAACCACTTAAAAAAAAACTTGAGTAGTTTTGGAAGTCTATTTCAATATGTTAAAACAAGTTTTCAATATATTAAAATTATCTTGTGATTTCAAAATAATATGATAAATCCATTTTAACAAGTTGAAAGTATGATTTAATCTATTCTTTGCGCTTGTAAGTGAAATTAATAAATTGAAATGTAGTTTTAATCCAATAAAACTGACATAACATACTTTATATAAATCTCTCATCTTCATCTCATTTGATATGAATTTGAAAATATGAGTTTCATATCCTTCGAAACCTAATAGAATTTATGGTCTCTGCCATATGTAAGCTTATTTGACTTAAATAATAATGCTTTAAAGAATTGAGATTTTGAGAGTTCACACAAAGTACTCTTATACGTGATCAATCAGATTATCCTATATATTTTCTAAAATCTAGTATTTCACGAGAGAACTAAATATATAGAAGTAGATTGTCACTTTATCCAAGAAAAAATTACATTTGGATACCACCACTCAATTTATTAACTTTAATAATCAGTTGATAAATATGTTCATTAAATTGTTGCGAGATCCTATAATTGATTATATTTATAACGAATTTCACATTATTTTTATATTCCAACCTCGATAGAAGTGTTAAATATAATTAAATATATAGATCTTAGTTCTTTGTTTATATCTTTTTTTATTTGAGACACTTATTTATTTATTATATATAATAATTTTTTATATCTTTTTTTATTTGAGACACTTATTTATTTATTATATATAATAATTTTTTCTCTTTACCGTACATCCCAATATTTAATAAGATCCTGTATTTCCTTTTATGTTATAAGATAAGTGTGAAACAATGATTTTATTTATTATCATGAAAACCTATAATAGATTGTGGAGAGATCATTTTAAATTCTTTGGGTCTTAGTACATATATGTGACCAATATATTTTTCATTAACCCTCATACTCAACATATTCAGTCTATCGATTCAATAGAAATTCGCATGGTCAAAATTATTATTTTAACATTTTTTAATCTAGAAATAGTGATATTTGAATTTATTATGTGTTCAGAAACTACAGAATAATTAAGTTGACTTTTATTTTATAATATTTTAAAAACATATATGGATACTTGATGATATTCTGGATATAAAAAAAAGCTTGTGGTAATTTTTAAACATATATTATAGAGGTATCATGGATTATTAAGTTTTTGAAGTTTGAGATGAGTTTATTTAAATATAAACTCTAGTCTTTCTAGTTATCCACAAGAGAAGTTAAGGATTTTTAAAAAGTCATTTTAGCTAAAAAAAGGTTAGGATTATTTTTTAAAAGGAAAAATTATAATTTTATCTCTACACTATTATGATATAAAAATCATAAATAAAAGTAAAAATTATCTCATATTTAAGTGAGATTGTTAAAGATGACTTTTATATCATACAATTTATTCTTAAAGATTAAATATAATAATTTGTTTATATTTTCTCAAAAGTTGAGATGGCCGAGTTGGTCTAAGGCGCCAGATTAAGGTTCTGGTCCGAAAGGGCGTGGGTTCAAATCCCACTCTCAACATTTCTTATAATTTTTATTCTTTTTATGGTCTACTGAAACACATGTTGCTGATATTTAGGGTTTAAACAGTTGTTGTAATTTTAAATTTGTTCTTTTTTTAATTGTCTACTGAAGCACATGTTGCTGATATTATAATCTTCTTTTGGTTACCTTGGTTGTTGAACATATTATAACTTTGTTTTGGTAGTTAAATAACTTATATTGCATTGACTTGTTATTTATTTTAAATCACCATCCTTGTCTTGCAACCCGTTTTTGATCTGCATGTCACCAGTGCCAAGTAACCATTGGTGCCTAAATTTTCATCTTGCATCACTGCAAATAATAAATTATTCTGGATTCACACTTGTATCAAAATGATTATGATTTTCTTGACCATGTGCAAGTCAAGACCTATCATGTGATCATAAATTGTCTTCTCTTCCTATCCTTTTGCAGTAAGATTTTCCAGGAAACAACTAAGTCCAATTATTATGCTGATATTCAAATGCTCATTGCTTTTCTTTGCAACTTCTGAGTTTTAAAACAATCACAATAAAAAACTATTTCCTAAATAGCTAGTGATAAAATGAGGAGTACCCTCTTTAAATTAAGATCCTCCCATTTGTATATACTAAGATAAAAGCCAGAAAAAGATTGTCTTTCTTAGAGGGTCATTGGTGTGATGTAATTGAGGCTAAGTCTGAGAAAAATGTATCCTCCAGTAGATGAAAATGATGAGGCATATGTAGCTCATCGTAGCCATCAAGGCTATATTGTACCAGTGGTGGTGCCTCCAACTTATGGCCCTCCACAAATACCATCTTATGCTCCTCCATACAACAACAACAGTGTCAGGGGTCCTATGATCAGGACACAGAGATGGTCAACTGGTCTTTGCCGTTGTCTTGATGATCCTGGAAACTGTAAGACTATTGAATCGATCTTGATTCATGTTGGATCACCTGAAATGATTCATTTGTATATATTGTTTATTTTGTTGATTCATTGTTTTTTTTTCCTGTTGTATGAACATCAAGCAATTGACATAGTATGGTTGTTTATTGTCTAAGGTTTGGTCACTTGCTTCTGCCCTTGTGTTACATTCGGATTGATAGCAGAAATAATAGATAAAGGCGAACAAAGTAAGTTTTAATAAAAAAAATGCATTCATGAGTGCAATATATTTGAAGTAATGACTCATAATGGTTATATCTGCTACTGTTTTTCTTGTCTTTTTCTTTCAGCTTGCACTTGTAATGGGACCATTTATGGGACACTACTAGCTCTGAGTGGGCTTGCATGCTTGTACTCATGCTATTATAGGTCCAAAATGAGAGCACAATATGACTTGCCAGAGGCTCCATGTATGGATTGCTTAGTTCATTTCTGTTGTGAAGCTTGTGCTCTATGTCAGGAATATAGAGAACTTAAAAACCGTGGATTTGACTTGAGCATAGGTAATGCCATCTTTAACTTGTCAGAATCTCTCTTATCTTTTTTTTATCAAAATAACTGAATTAAAGGGGCATTTCAGGAGTGTTTGAATCCTTTTACAAGTATCAAAAACAAAGCTTACCAGTTAGCTTGAGCTAGGATCTCTATTTGTTTATCTCATGTCCATAGTTCTTTTCAAAATTTGATTTTGATGTATTGAGAGTAAGAATATAGTGAATTATATCAGACACCATATGGGTTTTCTGCTAAATAATGAGTTTGAATACTTCCCCTATAAGCATAATGAGCTTGAAATAGTAGGAAATCTCAAGGGGACAAACTTCATGGATCATTTTAAGATACTATACTTTCATTGAATCTGATTGGAGGGATGCAAAATTACATGTTTCTTTTCCTGACAGCTTGACCTTATTTTCCCTTATTGGAACTAATCTACTGGTCAAACTGTTTTTATATGATCCCTTGTCATCTTTCTTGCTCTAGATCTTACTTTTGATGATTTTCCTTTAATGTATAGTTTTCTTTTAAACAAAATAGAGATTCAGTTTCAGTAACTTGGCAATTTTCAAAAATTTAAAAAATTAGCACTTATATGATGTTGAAAACTGAAGCATAAAACTTCCCCTTTGTGGTCTTAGCACTCCTTTCTCAATTCAAATGATAGATGAAACTAACTTATTGTGGGGGCAATGAATTGAAAATAGGTTGGGAAGCCAACAGAGAAAGGCAAGGGCAAGGAGCTACACTAACACCAATGTCACAGTCCATGACAAGATGAAAAGTGAAACCTCTTTAGAAGCTTTCTGTGGCAACCCTCAGAGTAGTTGGTGCTGTTAATTTCAACAACTTGCTGTTTATATTATCTTTGCTGGTTGATTTGAGTGTTTTGTGTATTTGAGATGTTGGTTTGAGTGCCTTTATTATCCCAAAGAAATGGAAAATTGTGCCAAATCTAACTGCAGTTATCAGGCTTTATGTGTTACAATACCACTCAAGTTTCTATCTCAAATATAGTCTTTATCAGTCAATCCAAAAACTATTTTACTGTTAAAGGTTAGCCTATGAAAAACTTAAAAATAGATAAAAGTTAAAATGGATCAGTTAAAAGAAAGAAAAAGAAGATGAGAAATAATAAATATAATGAAGTTTTATATGGTATCTAGCAATCAATATTATTAACACTTGCAAACCATAGACACAGAATAAATTATTAGATAGACTCTGCAAGGAAGCTATCTTAAGAGAAACTAGACTTTTTATCACTTAAACTAACCATCTTGACTCTAATCATAGAGACTTGATAGTGTCATCCTCTCAAATATTATATATACTAGTGTTACTAATCTGTGCATCGCAGAAAGAAATACATGTATAATTATTTATAAAATATTATTATTATATATATACAACTCAAAACTGTCAACTTACAATAAAACAACACAAATCATGGTTAAGATAAACTCTAAATGATTATGATACCATGTAAAGAAGTGAACTTTAAGTCTAACTCAACCTCATAAACTAATTTATAATGTGAGGTTTGCATCCACTTATATATTATAAAATATTTTTATTTTTAATAGATGTGATTTAGTAGATGTGGGATCTCTAGCACTATATAGACGAACTAAGTATTTTTTATAAGCTTATCAACATTAAAAACAATAATATGTCTAAACATATATCTATTTGATTTTATTTTTATGAAAAAAAACTTTGTATTCAATAATATATAATTTTATTCAGAAAGAAAGTTATTAACTAATTCTCACGTTCTAATATTTTTTAAAATTCATATTGTTACTTCATTAATTTATAATATTAAAATGTTTATTAAATATTAAATTATTGAACTTCTAAATACTTTAAGAAGGAAATTCATAAAGGAGAAAAAAAAGGAAAATAACCTTATAAACAAAAAAAAAATAAGTTTGAGTTACTATCATAATCAATAATTAAAAATACCAAATAAAAAAAATAAAGAAATAAAAACAAACATTTTTTTAAATTTTGACATTTATAATTAAATTTAAGCTTGATTGGAATAATGAATTTTACAACTTCAAACTAAAATAACTTTAATTATCATTTGCAATATCTTTTGAGTTGATCAAAACCCTCTCAACCTTCTAACGTTTACATCAATATACTTTGTCAAATAAGTTTTTTCTTGAATAGACAATAAGTTCACATAATATGAAACATTTCATGGTACACGTTGAACATTTATAAATGTTTATTTTATGTTTTTAGAGAATGTTTGTGATGTAGGACCATCGATGATTTCTAGAGTGTCTTTGATTCATTTACAAAATACTCTTGAAATTAAATGAAAATACAAGTCCTATACATGACTATTCTATTATTTATACAGACAATTCTTTTGTCTTTATTCTTGTCTATAGTGACTTCTGATGCCGAACGAGACATAAATAATTCTGATTACATTAAAGTAATAAGATAGTTCTGATGCCGAACGAGACATAAATAATTCTGACTACATTAAAGTAATAAGATAATTCTGATGCCGAACGAGGCATAAATAATTCTGATTACATTAAAGTAATAAGATAATTCTGATGCCGAACGAGGCATAGATAATTCTGAATACATTAAAGTAATAAGATAATTCTGATGCCGAACGAGGCATAAATAATTCTAATTACATTAGTAAACCACCTTAGCTTGTCACATAAATGCCGTTACATTTATTGTGCATTAGGTCGGTCGGTCGGTGCCTACCGGTACATGAAGAGTATTTAATGCATAGCTCAAACATGGACAAACACAAGATGAAGAAGAAGAATTGTGAAAGACCTTACAATGACTCTAAAAGAGTATTTTTAATCTTATATTGGTCTTAGGACATTAACTCTCTTCTAGCGAGTGAACCTTAGGATCTTTTAGATCACACTGTTTTTTTAGTGAAGTGGTTAGGTCTAAAGAATACTTAAGTTTCACCTAGGAGTGGTTGGGTCAAAATAATATTTTTGTAATTGCACATGAATGTAGAAGTGCAGGAAAAAAATGTAGGGTGCAGAAAGAAACAACCATTGATACATGATATGACCCAGATTACGAGCCCAGGGCCCAAAAGCAAAAGGAGCAGTGAAAGAAGTTTTCCTCCGATGAACAAAACCGCGCATTTGTCCCCTCCAAGACCCTAGCTGCTTCTGCAACTGCTTCGCTCAGAAATGGCGACGTTCCCATTGATTCAGCGTGCGCGTACAACAATCAATTCTTCCTCCTTCAAGCTTCGAACACACCTTATCTATGGCAACCACTGCACCCAAACCCTAACTACCAAATCCCTAAGCACCTCTGCACTTCCACACGACTATCAAAGATTCCCTTCCCACCAAAACCAACCACAATCACCTTCTGATCCCACACACTTTCAGCCTCAACAATGGCAACAACATCAGCCTCAACATTTCAATGCAGAGACCAATCAATTTCCTCGTAATAACCATCAGCATCGTCTACACAATGTGCCTCCTCCATTTCCAGAACATGGCCGAAACCATGATCAGTGGAATCCTCAGTCCCCAACCCCTCAAAACCCCAATTTTCAAACACCCACTTCTCAAAATCCCAACTTTCGCCCACCCACTTCCCCCAATCGATGGAACAATCAAAGCCCTGCTGCCTCCAACCAGTGGAACCCTAGGACTCAGGGGTTTCCAAACCCTAACCAATTCCAAAACCCTAGTAACCAGCTGAACAACAATCAGAATTCTATTCAAGGACAAGCCTCCCCTGCTCCTCCTCCACCACCACCTCCTTCAATCGCTGATTTGACACTTTTGTGCGAAGAGGGGAAAGTTAAAGAAGCAATAGAGTTGATGGACAAAGGGGTCAAAGCTGATGCTGGTTGCTTTGATCGTCTGTTTGACTTGTGTGGCCAATCCAAGACCCTTGAGGATGCTAAGAAGGCCCATGACCACTTTCTACAATCTTCTTTTAGGAGTGATCTCAAGCTGAACAACAAGGTGATTGAAATGTATGGGAATTGTAAAAGCATGACTGATGCACGTAGGGTGTTCGATCATATGCCCAACAGGAATATGGATTCTTGGCTCTTGATGATGCGGGGCTACGCAAATAACACCAACGGGGATGATGCCTTGCAGTTGTTTGAGCAGATGAATGAGCTGGGTTTGGAGATCACTTCAGAGACTTTGGTTGCAGTGTTGTCAGCTTGTGCCAGTGCAGAGGCTGTGGAGGATGCTTACCTACACTTTGAGTCTATGAAAAGCAAGTATGGAATAGAGCCTGGGGTGGAGCACTACATGGGGCTTTTGGATGTTCTGGGACAATCTGCATATCTCAAGGAAGCTGAGGAGTTTATTGTCAAATTGCCATTTGAGCCCACTGTAACCGTATGGGAGAAACTGAAGCATTATGCTCGTCTTCATGGAGATGTTGATCTTGAAGACTATGCTGAAGAGTTGATGGTTAGTCTTGACCCAACAAAGGCTGTTGTGAATAAGATCCCCACGCCACCTCCGAAGAAGTATACTGCAATTAGCATGCTTGATGGCAGGAACAGAATTATCGAGTATAAGAATCCTACTCTTTACAAGGATGATGAAAAGTTGAAGGCCTTGAATGGGATGAAAGATGCGGGATATGTTCCTGATACAAGATATGTTCTTCATGACATTGATCAAGAAGCAAAGGAGCAAGCCCTTCTCTACCACAGTGAACGTCTAGCAATTGCCTATGGCCTTATTAGTACTCCACCAAGAACACCTCTTAGAATCATCAAGAACCTTCGTGTCTGTGGTGACTGCCACAATGCCATCAAGATCATGTCCAGGATTGTGGGGAGGGAATTAATTGTCAGAGATAACAAAAGGTTTCATCATTTCAAGGATGGAAAATGCTCTTGTGGGGATTACTGGTGAAAGAATCTTTACTTGAAATCCGACAGTAGCATGGATACATCATTTTCTATCCCCTTATACCGGGAAAAACAGATGTGCGTCGAAGCTTTAAATACTACTAGGATAGAACATGACATATGTAATATGCATTGATTTAGAATGTGTTTGCTTCTTCTTCTGATATTCACTTAATTATTCTCTCTCTACTTCTAGTCGGGGCTATTACTTGTCAGTACTACAAAATTCGCTCTCATATGGTTTGTGTATATATATATTTTTTTTGGGTCCAGCAACTTAACATTTAGCTGTATTAATTGATCCATGATATGTTTGCAGAGTAAGCATGAAGTTTGGTTTTGAAAGATGTTTCGAAACCTGTCTTCAATCTATAGCTACATGCGTATTTTTTTTTATGAATTCGCCTTTCTGAATGTTCTTCAACCTAAAATTACACCGAGGCTAAAACAACTTATTTATTAAGCCTTTCCCATTCAAAAGATTCTCTTCGTTCATGAAAATTGTCACTCCCAAACTCTGTTTTTCCATGTGTTCCATACTGTTCATTACTTCTTACATGTTGAAATTTGAATTAGTCTGTTGAAAGTTTGTGAAAGCATCCACTCCTACTAAGTTGGTAGGTGAAAAGAGAAGATAAAAGAAAGGAAAAAGAAGCAAGATAAGTGAAAATAGACTAAATAAAAATATTTTGATTGAAAGGAAATAGAAAAGAAAATAGAAATTTTACATATTTTTCATCAATTCCACAAATTTTGAAGAAATTAAAAAAACTAGAAAGTTTTTACATTATTAGATATTAACATTATTCATTACAAACAGTATATCTGTTTCATTGAAGTTCATTAAGGTGGCTCTCAAGAAACTTCAAACATGTTTCAGGTTACGATTTAAGATTTAATATTTTAGTATTAAAATACAACACATGAAGTTCATTGAGGTGGCCCTCACGAAGCTTCAAACATGTCTCAAGTTATGTGTCATCATGGTGGTGAACTCGTCCATGTCAACCATGCCATCTCCATCAGTGTCTACAGCTCTCACCATTCGCCGACAGTCATCGATGCTGCACCTTTCTCCCAGCCTTGCCAGCATTTCTCTAATTTCTTCTGCACTTATTTTCCCATCACCATTCCTGTCAAACGTCCGAAAGGCACTGTTTATATCCATCGCCCTGACCCCTCCACCCTTGTTCTGAGCCTCCATAAACTCTTTGAAGTTGATGAATCCATCTCCATCCAAATCAACCACCTTGAATATATCTGGCACTTCATGAACAGAGTCTCCCAGGCCTAGAGCCTTCATGGTGACTTTGTACTCCTGCTGAGAAATTTTTCCATCTTTATTGGAATCAAATTTGTCAAATACTCGCTTCATCTCATCAGCGTTAGGCTGAAGACAGACACTGTTCAGCCCAGAGTTCTGCCTGTCCCGGGAGAACAGACGTGATGGCTTCCTCAAGTATTTTTTCCTTGAGAGGTTGTATTGGAAATCAAGGAAACTTGTTCCTGGCATTTTATGCTGCTATGGATTTCGTTTGGCACCAAAAAAAGGATATTGTGGCCTTTTATACTAGTGAGAAATGGACGAGGCTGTGACACGAAAATCCTCATCAGTACGAAACTTTAGATGCTAAACAAAAATTCAGGTATGAAAAGAATGGTGTGCGCCAAAAGATAAGCATTTTTATGGAAAAGAATATATTCTGCCCAAAAGATAGAGGAGTTTTTTCCTATATTCTTTTGTGGGGACCTTTTTTTCAAGTCAGTTTTCTGGAGGGTACAACCTTTAACAAATCTAATCGTAACAACGTTCCTTTACATAATATTTTCAGGAACTATTGTGGAAGAATATAACTCATCAAGATAAATGAAGCACAAGTTCCCGGGGTGGAGAAAGAGAGAAGAAAAGAACAAAAGACTGAGGAGGCCGGGAGGACCATCAACCATCATGGTGGTTTTCCATTATCTAAATTCTCCATCACATCAATATCCTTGCGAGCTGTTATCTTCTGCACGTAACCTGCAAAATAGACAGTTTGTAAATTACTCCAACTTGACAATGGAAAATAACAGTTGATAAAAGTGAAGTTAAAAGAAAATATCAAATTTCAGAAAGTTGACACAGAATTAAGGTCACCATTGAATGCTTTTGATAGAAACGTCTGAATTCCAGTTAAGTCTTTTCACTGTTAGGAAAATGTTTAATACTAAAGCACAAAGTTTACATCTATGGAAAAAAAACATTTAAAACAGGAATAACCCACTTATATGAAAGAAATTCTAAGGTAGCTCCGAAGCAAGACAAATCTATTGCTTTTGTATTGTTATAGCTAACGTAGTAAGCAGTACAAAGAGCCTAAGAATGTATGCGACACGAAAGGTATGGCCACTACTGGGAATAGAAGGGATACAATGCTCACATTAAATTTCCAACATAAAATACGACTTCAATATGCAACAAAGCCTGTATATATCATCAACCTCACATCACATGTTTCACCCTAGTATAAACTGAAAAGGAAAATGGAACATCCTAAACAATATGTAGCTTACTTATCATAGTTAAAAAGGGCAATAAAATAATTAGTTCTTAGACAAACAAACATGAAGCCTATTCTCCAACAAAATATCTCAAACTCTTTATCAATAAAAACAGTGACCTGCCCCAACAAATCCCGACTCCATTGTTAAATTGCCATGACCAGGACCATAAACTCGTTTTCATAAATAGATTTAGAGAGAAAAGTTTCAGCTAAGGCCTTAAACCAAAAAAGGAAATCAGTCTTTTGCATTAGGCCAAGACAGCCCCTATTCCCTTGCTCGAAGCATCACACTTTATTAAGATAGGTCTAGAGAAATCTAGCATTTCCAGAGATGGGGTTGTGGCAACAGCTTGTTGCCAATTAAAAATTCTTGTGCCCAATTCAAATTACTTTTTCCAACATTTCAATTAAAAGGGCAGGCTATATGGACATATTTACCAACAAATCTTCTATAATATCCTATTAATCCCAATAATTCCCTCAAAGCTCTCAGATTTTGTAAAATTACTTCCATTTTTGCAGGACCATAGCCTCTCTCTCTTTAGATGTGATGTGGCCAAGATACCCCACCTATGAATTACCAAAACTACACTTATTTTGATTTGCAAAGAAAGACTGACCAAAACCTATCTCACATGCAGAGTAGATGTTCCTCCCATAATTTGTTGTAAATCAAAACGTCATATAAAATAGCCACACACATCTTCTAAGAAAAAGTTTAAGAGTAATATTCAAGACACACTGAAAAGCAGTTGGCACATTAGTTAATCCGAATGGCATAACTAAAAATTCATAATACCCTTCATGTGTTCGGAAAGTTGTTTTTTGAATATCCAGCTTGTGCTCCTTATCTGCTGATATCCTACCTTAAATCCACTTTAGAAAAATAGGTAGCTCCATTCAACTCATCCAATAGCTCTTAACTGGAATAGGAATTTATTTGGAACAGTGACTTTATGTAAAGCCTCCAGCTCTCCTTTTTGACTAAAATAACTGGACTTGCTTATATGTGACTTGTGACTCAATTTCATTTTTCAGCACATGAGGATATCTATAGGGTCTCACATTTACAGGGTCTCCATCTTTAATAGGAATCTGATGATCAATATCTATCTAATAGGTAGAATGCCTTTCAGCTCTTGAAAATCCATGAAAACTGAAGCAACAATTCTTGCAATTGCTTCCTCTGTTGTTTCGTAAATTCTTGCTCTATTATATTTGTCTTTTCCATTTACCACAAAACTGACATCTCTTCCACCTTAGCTCTAATCATCTTCTTTGGGGATTTGGAAGAAATTAGAGTAGATTTTCAATTTCCATACCCAATCTAACATATTATAGTGGTGTTGGTTGAATTTCCAGATCTAGCCACTCTACCAATTTCCTGGACACGAAATTATGACTAGCTCCACTATCAATTAATATCATCACTTCTTGCCCAAGTAACTCCAATTTAAGCTTCCTTGTGTGAGGTTGGGTAAATCCTCCAAATCATCCCTTCCTCTTCCTTTTCTTCTTCTGTTTGCATAACTCTGTCTCCACTTTGCTCACCTCCTCTTCAGGCAACATTTTGTCACATTCAATTTTTTTTATTGACAATGATGGAGCCTGCGGCATAACTTCCTTCCTCCCTCCTTTCACATATTCTGCATAAGAGATATTTGCATCATGTCTATTTCTAGCCCCAAATCAATTCGATTTTGAAGGCTAAGAAGTTGAGCATTGACAATTTTGGGGTCCCATGTTCAAAACATCATGAATCCCACTATTTGAAGCTTATGAGCTACTGTTGCCACTAACTAAACCACCCCTTGTAACAAGTCATCTCCCCAGATATCTGAATATCCCACTTTTATGTACACTCATAACCATGGACATACTTCACAGCATCTTCCATATCTCGAGCTACCCATGGCTCTTGCCAAATTCTGAGGATCACGCGGACGCACCAAGCTCCTAATATAACGGTGCAACCCAGCCAAAAAATAGCCCAACAGTTGATCTTCCCCATTTGATTTAGCATGCACAACCAAGAGCTAAAATTCTTTAATATAGTTTTCTACCCTAGTAGTTTGTCTCAACAAGGCTAATATTTCAAAAGTTGAACCCAACATTATCTCAATCTCGTCAAAGCTTCTGAAAAAACCCTTCCAAGAAGGATTTTTGGTTTTCCGGCACCAAAACTGAAATCAGTGTACAACAGTGCCATCCATACTGGCCAACTTTAATTACTTGGCAGGTCTGATCTGTTACACTTCAAAAATAAAATTGCTCGTGTCAGTCATCCTAACGAATCTTGACACTCAAAAGAAGGTAACTGTCGTTTCTTAGTCCAAAATCTTCTTGGTAACTCCCTTTCATACCTTTCCTCCTCTTATATTTCCTCTCCTTCTGATTCTTGATAACCAAGATTTATTGAATTGTCTCCTTCTACTAACTATTTTTTTCTGGCTATTTTTTCTCGAAAGCAATTTCTTCATTTATTCGATATCTGTCTTAAGATCTGTCAGTTCAGTGTCACTCCTTGTTCGCTCACTGCTTTTTTCTTTTTTTTTTTTATCCGCTCGCTCACTGCTTTCTACAACACCCCAACTCGACTCTCCATCGTAAATGGATCCAGCAGGTCATACAAATAGTTAGGAACCAAGAAACCAAAATCCTAACATACCACCTATTCTGCTACAAAATAGAGTAATTGGTATTCCTTCATAACACTTACAGTAAAACACACCAGGGTAAACAAAATTACCCCCAAAGGAGCACTCTCCTTTTCACTCTGGAAAATCCAAGTTACATCAATGTTAAACACAGGCTCAAAAACCCTACTACAATAAAGGAACAAATTATTAGGCCAAATCACATACCAATTTAAAACAAATTACAATTTAACCCCTTTTACTTTTTCTTCTAATTAAAACTAATTAGACATGTAAGGATTCCCACTTCTTTCTGTCACCATTTCTAACAGTTGGTGTTTTCATTGAGAATTGAGTTATGGAAAGGACTATCTATAGGCTGGATTAAGGTACCAAACCGAATACTCATAGATGAGTGATGTCATCTCAAGGAGAAAAGAGCTACCACTAGGTCAGTGCCGATAGAGTGAAATAGATGTGGATATTGGCCCTTAAAGGGGGTCACAATGTAAGGAGTTCCACATTGAGTATAATAAGTTATTTGGGTTCGACTCTCCACTTGAGCTTAGTCCTAACCATCGGTACGTATAAAAATGAAAATTTATTCATGAACTAAGGAATCTAAATGAGAAAACGTGAGAACCAAAATTCTAGCTTATTTAGAATTCAAGAATATAGTAAAGATGCTTATGGAAAGGAGAAATGGAGATTAATATTGAGATAAAGCATTATCCTCCAATTACAGCAACCCTCTGTAATAAAAAAACGGTCTTCAATCCAATCACAATCATTAGCAATAACATCCTTCAATTTCTAAACAGCCTTAACAGAATTAGAATCAACACACAAAACACAGGGCCTTCCAAGCTGCATGTGCGAGTGAGTTTTGGCAAGGAGGTCATGCAGGAGGGGGATGGGTTTCTACACATGTTTTAGGTGTCTAAGAACTTGAGGCTGCATGTGGAATGAAAGTACTTCACCATTGTGGCGAATTTGGTAGTGGATTTCGTGCTCTAGAATCTAGGGATTTGCTAAACAAAGAAGAGAAAGGAAACACAATGGAGTAATTTTATACTGACATAAGAACCAGTTTGAATCATTTTAAAAAGAAAAGACTAAATTGAACATTTAAAAGATAAGAGACCAAATAAAATGTAAAAGATAAAATATCTTTTGTACAATTTAGTCCTAACAAAAACATTCCACATGAAAAATGAACCTAAATAGAACACAAGGCAAAGCCTAATTTGACTACTATCCCCTTTGCTCCTTAGTAGACACATTCTCAGCCGGACCCTAAACATTATATCCTAAATAACAGCAATAACAACTACACCTTGTCTCACTATGGTCCATTACACAAGGCTCCCACCGTTCAGGGCAGAGGGAGAATATGAAGGATCCAATTTCCCAGAAACAAACAAAAGAATAAAGAGAAAATCCTCAAAATAAGCTAGTGTCACACATACAACAAATGTTTGTAGGTCTATGGGCAAAGACATTTATGCAGCCAAGACATTTAAAGGTCATAACATGACACTCAACATTTCATATGTTCATAAAAAAAAATCACAATCTCATGATTAACCCCTCCTCATCGAACACAAGTTTTAGCCCAATGAATATCAACACAAGTTTTACGATATGCATTACCAATTCCCATGCAAGGAATGCACTTGCAGGTAACCGCTTTCCCTCTCTTGCCATAGTAGCTAACATATCCTGATCCTTGACAACTACGGCACTTGCCAGTCCATTCATACACCACCTCTTTACAATCCTACAAGTCACATTTAAAAATAAATAATGATAATAATAATAATAAACTAATCATGTTTATAAAAGTTGGGGTGTTCATGGGTATCGGTATCTATGAACCTAGCCCAAACATTTTGGGTTGGATATTTTGAGTGTTATGATCAAATCTATTAGACTAGAAATTGAGCTTTGGTGTTGATTCCATGAACCCAACCCATCCAGTATATAATATATTTTTAATTTTAACTTATTATTTGTATATGTTATAGAAAAAAAAATATAGATTGAAAAAAAAATTACATACACTTGTCCCAGCTTCCTTAACCAAACATTCTTTAGATTATCTTTAATGAATAATCCTTGGATTCTTAAACTATTATTTACAAATCTTAGACTTTCATATCATATTTAAGAACACTATCCACGTTTTACTCAAATAGTAAACTTAAGATAAACTCAACTTTCTCTAATTTCTGATTTTGTGAAAAAGGAAAATAAGTTTTTATTTGTTCTTACATTCAAATAGTTCTCACATAATGTCAACTCTAACAGAAAACATCATAAAAAATGTTGATAGCTCACAACCTGAATTTTGTAAGGTCCTATAAAAATGCTCTGAAATCTTCTCGGTTCTAAATAACTTTTCTTTTTAATGTAAGATTTGATTTAATTTATTTAAATATACTATTAAATCAATATATATATATATACACAATATAAATATTCGAAAGTTACATAAAAGGTAATTGGTAAATGAAAAATAGCATCCTTTTAAATTGTGAATACATTTTATTTTTTGAATACTCATTCATCCAAACTTCCAACTCAATTCACTATTGATGGGGTTGGATCAATCTGAATTGGGTAAAAAAACGACGTATCTAACCCAATTTACCAAATTAATTTAATCGCAGATGTGATGAAACACAACCCAACCCTAACACCCCTTACAGAAGCAACTCACGAAATAAGGAACATATATAAAGGCTTAAACCTGAACTTCGGGATCGCATCGGAGCCGTCTATCGATCTCTTCCGGCGAAACGGGTGAGGTATCGGGGTACGTCATGGGAAGGGGAAGAGGCTCGCTGTCATTATCCAAATAACTCTCGTTCTTCCGAGACCATTTCTTCACCCTTATCGGTTCGTTACCGCCGCCGCGCCGTCCTTCCGCGGCGAGTCCTCCGCCTTCGGGAAAGGGGCCTAGCCGGAGGCCACCGGCGACGGACTGGAAAAAGGAGGGCCCCGAGGAGAGGTCTCCGGCGGCGGCGCGGCACTGGAAGGACGAAGGTTTGCAAGGGAAGAAGAGGTTGGCCGCAGCATTCGTAACGAACATTCGCAAAAAAAAAAACAAAAACACAAAAGAGATGCAGATTGAAGGTGTTCCTATTTTTGTGGGAAAATTTGTGAAAATGTGTGAAAATTGTGCAGAAGCAGCGATTCAGAGTATTTTATTCATTATCTCATATCTTATATTTATATGTTAAAACACATTTTATGGCTCTTTTTGTTTGATGAATTTGTGAGTCTTTTCAACTATCTCAGTTCAAGCTGCAAGTATTTAAAAATGTTTAAAATTGTGAAACTGGGAAAGAATGGTGAGAGCAAATCACAGATTTAAAAATGATTATGCTACATCTACAAATTTAAAAACTATTTTTTACTAATTTATATAATTTTTAATTAATTTAAGCTCATTTTTGCTTTCTATTTTCTTGTTTCTTTGAAACCCAAAATATGATAATTAAATATGTTATAAAAAATATGTTATTTTTTATAATTAATAAAAAATAACAATTTCTCTAAAATAAAGGATTAAATATGTTTCTATCTTAAAATAGGATATTAATATTGCACTCGAACTAACATTTTAGATTAAGTATAAGATTATAATGAACCACCTTAGCAAGTGATATTCATCTATAGTGGATACAATTATTAATCTACTATTATTTTTTATTACAAAATTTTATTGATCTTTCCATCAATAAGGTTCATGTCTCAAACCAATTATATAAATGTAAATTACAATCATAATAAGTTGTAGGTGAGGTTTGCGGATCATTCTTTTGAATTGTTTTTGCCTAAATTACTTTGATTTTTTTTATCAAAATTAATTTTAACATTATATGAAATATTAAAGATATAGTTTGAAATAAGTCTTTGTTTGTTTGTTTGAGGAAAGAAGTTTTAAAAATTTTATTATTAAGTTTTAAAATTTGTTTAATATTTATTATTTATTATATAAGCTAATTTAATTGTATCGGTCGGATCGGACGATAGATGAAAGTCTCATCATCTGGTCAGAGTCGATCGACACATAGTCAGATTAATTAAGTTTGATAGGAGATTAACAAGATCAAACAATGATTAAACATTAAGTAATACATTTTTAATTATGACCCAAAATCCTAATTTGACTCAATAACAAAAAGTCCATAATAATTATATAAATAGTCACACATCTCGAGAAAAATATACCGAATATCGAATTCTCACTTGAGCATCATATGTCTTTTGCAGGTACAATCTGAGCTTGGAGTTTACAAGGATAAGTAGGAGAATAACGAAGGGAAAATTGTGAAGCTATTGGGAGAAGAGAAGAGGTAGATCGACCAAAAAGGAAGTTAATCATTCTTTTTGTTCCAACCCAGTTTGGAACACTAATTATACTCATACATAAACCCTATCTAAGTATATTTGTTAGCTGTAAACAAATATTGAGTTCAAAAATTATATTTAGTTTATCTAAAAATCACTACAAATAAATATAGATTTAGAAATCTCATTAGTCTGTTATTTTATCTTATGAAAAAAAAGAAGGCAGATAAATATTCTGAGCATAAACTTGGGAAGAATAGTTATTATATATTTATATATTTGCAGAAAAAGCATACAATCATGATTCCACGCCCCATCGATCAGACACAAGGATTATATTATAGCCCAATTTGCAATGGCTTTGTGCTCATTCAAATTTCACTGATGAATTTGTATTCAAATTTCACTTCTCTTTAGCTTCCCCCTGAAAATCAGAATAACTGGTTTTGCAGACACCATTTGTCACAGAGCACACACAAGTTAGTATATAGATGTGAGAAGGAGAAAAAGAAAAAGTGGGGGAAAATGTAAAGCATTTGAGTGAGTGTATTTGTTTAAAAATGGTATGATCTCACATTTCACGCAGTTTTGGGAGTTTCCCTATTGATGGAGGAAGTGGTCCTTCAAAGTTGTTCTTCTCCAAATGCCTTAGATTTAACAAGATCAAAGAGAAAAAAGGAGTTAAAGTTGTAGGTAATACTTTGGACAATTTAAGAAATCTCAGAAACTACTAATAATTTGGCCACATACAAAGTTTCTAGATCCTTCAGTCCATTCAAATCTGGGATGGTGCCTGTGAGTTTGTTTCCCCCAAGCCACCTATATAAGCAAATGTTCACAAATTGATACGATTCAGAAGTTAGAAACAACAACAAAAGTGAATAACTTGGAGCATTTGAAGTAAAAAGGCAGCACTCCATACAGATGAGATAATGCACTTAGATTGTCAAGGGTGGGAGGAAGTGTGCCACCAAGCCCAGCATTTGTCAAGTTCCTTCACACATACAAAAGCCAAAACATGTGATTGCAAATCACCATTAAACATAAAAAGGCACAAGAAGATGACAATTGTTACTATTCCACTCTCGTTTACTATGAACTGAGTCAAAGAAAAAACCAGAGATCAGTGGAATCTAGTTAGTGTTGTAGCTTGTTGGTGAACTTACAGTGTGGTGACTCGTGCATGAAAACCATTAGTGCATGTAACTCCAGTCCATGAATTTCCCTTAGGTAGGCAAGGATCACCGCTCCAATCAGCAGGTGGATTCTGAATGCTTCTTGCCAAATCCTCCATTCCAATCACTAGGGATCACCACAGAAATTAAATAGTAACATTATGTCATACTATTAAGAAGTGAACTTTAAATCTAACTCAATTTTATAAAATCGGTTTAATAGGGTGAAGTTTGCAGTTACTTATATACTATGAAATATTTTAATCTCTAGTTGACGTGGAACTCGTGCATTGCGGGTGGCTTGATAAGACCAATAAACTCTCACTAGAATGGACTTTAAATGACTCTATATCATATTAAAAAGTAGACTTTAAGTCTAACTCAAACTTATAAAACCGACTTTATGAGATGAACTTTGCAGTATGAAATGTTATAATCTCTAGTAGATATGGGATCTCAAACACATATGGACAAAGTGATAGCATAGAGATTGCAAAATAGAGAGATGAGTAAGTTACCATCTCTAGTGTGAGTTCGACCACCAAGAGGTAGAATCTGATAAATCTCTCCAGCATTGATGACAGGTCCAACGGGTGTTCCTGCAGTAGGGGTCAATGAAATTTTCGTCTGACCAGAGAGTGGCCATTGAGCAGCATAAACAGTGACACCCTTAGCTGTGGCATTAAGGTTGGAAAAGAAGAGGTGGCCATTAATAGAAACGTCAAAAACCCTCCAGCTGAAAGGGCTTTGTTGTCTGTTGTCTTGGAAATAGAGGGAAATGTAGTAGTAGGTGCTTGGAAGGGACATAGAGGGCCAATCTATCTCAAGAGTCTTCCCTCTACTGGTGGTAACCCCAGTGTTGAATGCTTTAACTGGAGGGAGGTTCCAAAAGTCTGAAGAAGTTACATTCGATTGGCTTGCCACAACAGGGTTTTGATCCTTGTACGGTTGCCACATTCGGTTGAATTTGTCATCTGGAAAACTAGCTCCACAAAAAGAAATCTCAATGATCAGAATCTCAAAACCTTAATCTTCACTGTTTAATCAACCTCATACATAAAGGATTGATTAACTTACCCAATATGAGGCTCAGACACACATCTTAAATGGTGTGTACGTGTCGGACATACGTATCGGACACTGACACTCAAACGACACTCATAGGACGCATATCAGTGAAGTGTCTAACTCAAAAAATATTTGTTCGGATTTTTGACAATTCTAGCATGGTTCTAACACAATTTTAAAAAGAAAAAATACACTATTTTTCTAAAAACTAAAAATTATTGTATAAATTTTTATTATGATTATAAAAATAAGGAAAAAATCATTTTGAACCAGCTATAAGAAACATCTTTTTGTTAAAAAAAACTGAAACATACTTGTGCACATAAATCTTTATTATCAATTTATATAATTCATAATTATATAATATATAGATATGTGTCATATATTTTAGAAATTATACGTATTTCTGTGTTCGTGTTCGTCTCGTATCAGTTTCTCTGTCAGTGTTTATGCTACATAGCTTACCGAATGATATGTTCACCTCCAAAGACACTTCTGGAAACGGTTACAAGGGCATGCTTGGCGAAGTCAATGGGATTATACAAAGAGGCTTCCAAGATCTTGACTTCCAAGGCCGAAATGAAGGGGTTGGAGCTACCAGTGTGGGAGTTTCTGGCCAAGCACACGCTCAAGGTCTTCCCTGCCGGCACCACCGTGATGTCAAAGTAGGAGCTGAGACCTTTGGCATAGTCCTCGGTGGTGTTCACAACGCTCCATCGTGTCCCCTCCACGATTTGATCGAACACCGGAGGCTCCTTCCCTCCATCGAAACCTCCGTAGTAGTACATGGTCTTCACCATGTACTTGCTTCCTTTGATCACCGGCAATGAATAGCAGTATTTTCTGGCAGAGGCATCGGGAAAGTAACGGACTGTGGAGAGTATGGGCAACAAGCCTGGCTTGTTGATGGGGCTGGTGCTTCCCACCTTGATGTAGCTTCCATCAGAAACATATTTCAGATCATCTACCGTGACCTCCTTGGAGCCCCCGCAGTCCAAATAGTACCCTGCATGCATGTTGGGAAAATCAGAATTAATCCTCTCTCTTTAGTGTAGATACGAAATTGGAACTTGCAAAATCAATAAGCAAATAATAGAAATAATAGAAAATAGAGCAAATGGAATAATGTCACCAGGAAATTTTAACGTGGGAAAACTTCCTCAACTTGAGAAATAAAAACTCTTGGGACCTAATTTAGAATATGTCTCCACTATGAAAGTAAGATTACAATATTTGTTTATCTCACTTTGGAATACAACGTCTCTCTAGCCTTTCACTAGGATTTCTAATCTCATACTATGGTGAATATCAACTCTCTTTTTTACTCTCTATGTTACTCTTTTCACTTGGTTACTTTTTTTTCTTCACAAGTTCTCTTTATACAGTGGGAGAAAGGCTTATCACAGAAAGAGATAGTGAGTAATTAAAGTTCATCACATTTTCAAAAGAGAGTTATAATTTCAAGACTTTTGGAATGACCATCATTAAATATATTCAACGAATCAGTTATCAAGATTCATTGGTCATGGTCCTATTAGAATAAGGATGAATTCCCAACCATGCATGCATGATCCTTGGTGATGAAAAAATTGAGAAAAAAAGGATTAAGGTGTGATGAAGATGGTGAAAGCATTGAGAAAATACCTAGAGGTGGAACAAAAGCTTAGGCACAGAAGGGTAGGAGAGGGAGAGTGAGAAGCCATAGGAGGAAGAGGGAGGAGCTCATAGTGTGATAATCCACAGCCCCACCAGAGAAAGCTTGGGAATTGGGAAGCTTTTTTGGTGGTTTTGTTGAAGAGGGAAGAGAAATTGGTTCTTCATTCAGAAGGCTCTCCTCAAAGATAGTCATGCTCATGCACTGACTTCGTCCTACACACCGACATTGTCATTGCCTCCTATTCTTTCTTTCAACCAAAATTATTCCCACACTTTCTCTTTTCGAAAACATTTCTTTCACATTTATAATAATATATAATAATATTTTAACTTAAAATATAATTAAAATATTAATTTATTTATATGTAAAGTGTATGTATATTGTTCTTGTGGATGATGTTAACATATCACCACCCTTGTTTTTTACTACCCTCTCAAAACCTTACATAATAATCAAATATCAACTTAAATATATTCAACGAATCAGTTATCAAGATTCACTGGTCATGGTCGTATTAGAATAAGTATGAATTCCCAACAATACATGCATGATCCTTGGTGAAAGTAGTGAGAAAATACCTAGAGGTGGAACAGAAGCTTGAGCACAAAAGGGTAGGAGAGGGAGAGTGAGGAGCCATAGGAGGAAGAGGGAGGGGCTCATAGTGTGATAATCCACAGCCCCACCAGAGAAAACTTGAGAATTGGAAAACTTTTTTGCTGGTTTTGTTAAAAAGGAAAGAGAAATTGGTTCTTCATTTAGAAGGCTCTCCTAAAAAATAGTCATGCTCATGCACTGACTTCGTCCTAACACACCGACATTATCGTTGCCTCCTATTCTTTCTTTCAACCAAAATTATTCTCACACTTTCTCCTTTTCAAAACATTTCTTTCACATTTATAATAATATTTTAAATTAAAATATAATTAAAATATTAATTTATTTATATGTAAAGTGTATCTGCTCTTGTGATGATGTTAACATATCACCACTCTTCTCTTTTACAATAAATAATACTCTTGAACAACCCATTATAATAATATTATAATATTTTTAATTAAAAAATAAAATAAAATAAAAATACTTAAAATATTAATTTATTTGTTTATCAAAAATATATTTTTTATTGTATAAAGTGTCAACATACCAGGGTTCCTAAATTTAAAATTATTAGAAATATTACTTTGACATTTATACAATAAAATACATCATTATATAAATGTAATGTAACATAATATAATTTTAAAATCATTCTAACTTATTGTTTAAAATTCACCGTTTAACTAAAAGTTATTTTTTCATTGAATTATAATTTAATGCATGGTTTTCAATATATTATTATTTTATAAAAAGTTAGCATGCTCTCATAACATGATTTAACAATGAGACTATGACATGCAAAATAACATATTAACATAGCTATTTAATTTGGCATTTATATGAAAAGAGATTAAACACTCGAAAGATTGAATTATGATTTTGATGGATTTTTCAAAACTTTTTTTGAAGCATGTGTTTACCACTTCATATTTTTAGAAGATAATAAAAGACTATTACACTGAAGATTTGTTGATGGACAAATGAATGAAAGAAGGAAATTTATATATCATGAGTATATTTTTTTAATGTTAAAATCATAATACAAGGTTAGTTAATAAGATTAAAAGCAATAATGAAGAGAAAAAATAAACAGTTTTTTTTTTATGAGATACCACCTAAGTTTGTTTTAAAGGCAAGTAGATGATGATTTCATCAAAATAGAACAAATAATTAAAGATAAAATATCACTAAAAGAAAATCATTAAATAGAAACTAATTTTAAAGAGTAAAAATAATTAGTTATTATAGTGACCAAATTAGATATTATTTTAAAGACTAAAAAATTATTAATTTTTAAATTAATTTCTATTATTGATAAATAATTTCTAAATTGATATCTAATTAGCTACCAAGACTTTTGCTACCAAATTTAGAATATAAATAATTGGTAGTTAAAACCTTGATAGTTAATTAGATACCAATTTTTAAAACTATTTATCAATAATAAAAACTAATTTAGAAACCAATTTTTTTTAGTTTCTAAAATAATATCTAATTTAGTTATTATAACAACTAATTATTTTGTTATCTCTAAAATTAGTTTCTATTCAATGATTTTATAAAGGAATCAATTAAGCTTTTATGTAATCAATTAAACGATTTATGAAAAGTTTCAAAAATAGGATAATTAATTATTAGTTTAGTTATTGAATTTAACCAGAGAACAAATTTAACGGTTATTAATGTTCTCATAAATTAACATATTAAAATCTCGTATAATCCATTAAACATTTTTCTCTTTATTAAATATAAAGTGTAAATAATCTATTAATACATATTATAATTGATTAAAACAAGAAACATTGCAAATCGTTTTCAAATCTAATAAAGAATGATCGATTAACATCTTGAAAATAATCGATTAAAAATATGTTATGTTGTTTTCATATTCAATTCACACTTTTCTTCCATTTCTATAAGTTCCTTTCACCTTTTCAGATTTCCATTTATTCTTAACTTGTCTTCAAAGTTTAGCTTTTGTCATTGTTATTGTCACGTCTATTTTATAAATATCAATGTTTAATAAAAAAAATTAATCATAAATAATATTGTTGAATTCATCCACATAAATATTGTAGTATCAAAGCACTATAGAAAGAAAGTAATAGTAATTGTACCTAACAAAAAAACATATTCAAACAAACCATTTTAATCAACATGTTTCTTAAAAAATTCTATCAAAAATACAATTCATTAACATCAATAATGTAACTTTAAATTAAGAGTGGTATTTAATTTTCATAATAAATTTGTTTATAATAAATTTATAATGTCATAATATTTTCCAATACATTTTAGTATTATAATATACTTTTTAAATACTATTAATACATTTCTGTAATCAGGCACCACTTCTCTTAAATGGTGTATCTGTGTCAGACACACGTATAAGTGTCGACACTCGTAGGACACTTATCGGTGAAGTGTTCAATTCAAAAAATATTTGTTGGATTTTTGAAAATTCTAGCATGGTTCTAACACAATTTTAAAAGGTACAAATACAATAACTTTTTAAAAACTCAAACTTATTGTATAAATTTTTATTATAATTATAAAAATAAGAAACAAATTCTTTTGAATCAGTCATAAAAAATATCTTCTTGCTTCCAAAAGATCAATCTGAAACATACTTTTGCACATAAATATTTATTTTTAACTTATATAATTCAAAATTATATAATATATAGATTCGTGTCCCGTGTCCTACATTTTAGAGATTATACGTATCTTCGTGTCTGTATCTGTTTCGTATCAGTGTCCGTATCCGTATCTGTGCTACATAGTATTCTACATTTTAGAAATTATACGTATCTTTGTGTCCATATCTGTGTCGTATCAGTGTCCGTATCCCTATCTGTGCTACATAAGCATGGATATTTTTCTTTTAATTTGGTTTATTCCAAACACAAAAATATCTACTTTTTTTGTTGACTTTTTTTTTGGATTTGATTTCCTAAAAGACACAAATCCATGACAGGTGTCTCTTTCAACTTTGTGAATGAACTTTTTGGGTAGTGAAACGATGACGTAATGATTTATTATTTATTGATGTGTGTCAAAAGAGCGTCAAAACCGTAATTTGAATGCTTGTAGTCTTAACATGTCTTTCTGCACTTTCCGCGAATCTCATTTTTAACTTTATTTCAAATAATATCTTTAAATCTTTTTCAATTTTCTAACTCTTTGACCGATTAAAATATATTATATTAAGTTCACACTTTTCTTTATGTCTTATGCTAATCCTATTATTAACAAATACCATATATCACAATAAGAAAATTATTCAAAGAATTAAAATTTAAAATAATTAATTACTGTCTAATTAAATTAGAAAAAAATTTATAAAATAAAACATATGATATATGTAGCGTGAAGTATATGTTTTGTATGATTTAAATGAATTTTTTATTATAATTAATTACATCTTATTACATAAGAAAGTTGTTGTTATTTCTCCGTAAATATTTAAATATTGTTCATTAATTTTTTATATAAAAATAAAAAATAGATATGAAATTCTTATAAATTGATATCATCACTGATGTTATCACAGTAAGTAAGAAAAGACAAGAATGAATGAAGGGTTTGCGTAAGTGAATGTGTCAGTTCCGTATGTGTTTGAAACGAGTAATTAAGAATAATGTTTGACCCAAAGTTGCTAAAAAATAGTAAGCAAATTCTTGCACCAGTTACATGAGTTTCTTCATCCACCTAAGTTTAAAAAAATATTAATTTAAACAAAATATTTCGAACTATGTAATTTGAAATATGAAAATGGTAGAGTTTAAAATATAAATTTTGTATTTAAAAAAATATATTTCAAATTATATATACTTTAGAATGTAAAATTTATATATTAGATTATATAAAATATAAAATTTAGATTTTACAATTTAAAAAATAAAAAATTACACATTTTCACCTTTTAAAATACAAATTTATTATTCTAAATTACGTAATATGAAATAAAAAAAATTATTGTTCTTGTAAAAGTGAGGAAGTATTTTTTTTTTTTTTTGAATGTTTATAGCCATTAGTGTTGCACTGTGGATGGTTAAGACGAGATACTTGCAAAAATATTTTGATGCTTAATTTAGAACTTAATATATGATAGATAAAAATAACAAATATTGTTTAATAATAAATACATTTGTTCTGAGTGTAGTACATGTTTATAGGATCATAATAAACTTTCATTTTTTTTATCTAAATTAGAATAACTCGCAAAGTTAATCTTACTATTAAAGTATAATTTTATACCTTTGGTTAGGCTAATTACGTTATACATAAGGTTAATATTGTGTTTTTATAAATTGATTTTGATAATGTTCTTCATCATGAAGTATTTGTTCATGTCACTGATAAACATTCAACCACGTCACTAGTCATAGTAGGATATGTGATGTTATACTAGTAAATATTATAACTTTTAGTTTTTATTTCATTTTTATATTCCAAAATTAAAAAAATATTAAAAAATTATGAGAATAATTTTAATATTTTTGGAAGCAAGAGTTTACAGGATGAAAATAGAGAAATTTACTTAGATTGGGAAGAAGATAAGGTCAAAGAAAAAAAAAAGAAGCTAATAAAAAAAAACAGTTAACAGAAAGACAAGCTTGTTGAGTGCCTACCAACCCACCAAACAACCTCCTTTTTGTTGTCGACACGTGAAAACCTTTCGGTAATGCGAATCAAACGTTTTATTCTAAATCTTTCTGTATTCGGCTTTAAACCTTTTTTTAATCATCACTTTGTCGCATTCCTGAACTAAACCAGCACACTAAAAACGTGACGAAATGAAAACGTGACTGAAAACATTGCAGCTCGTGATGTTTGAGAACAGAGCATGAAGGTGGACAGCACGCGGCCCTACCAAGTACGTAAAGGAAAATGATCTTATAATACAACTTTCTTTATCTAAAATTTTAACTTTTATATAAAATGACAAAAATATTTTTCTTTTATATCATTAATTAATGAAGAGTTGTATAATGAAACAATTTGTCCATATATTTTTCATTGATCGTACATAAATTTGTTTAGGACTTAGTAAAAGAATGACGTGGCAGTGTCCCAGTGCGCGCCACACCACAACATCTTACATCCTCAGGTGCTGCACGGTGGGTTCCACCTCCAACTTTTGCCCCCAAAATTTTTCATTACCCAAACACATAACTCACTCTGTTCCAGTGCAGCCAACAACATCAGTTACTCTTAGAATATCCCTTAGAGTACTGTCATAATCAAGACAAATTTCTTCTTTTTTAAGGTTTCATGAATTCAACGTTGTCATACCAAAACACAACAAAAGCTTGATTTGTTTGTACTTTGCAACTTCCTCCGTAAAAAATCTAGCGGAAGAAAGATACAGAGAAATATAAGTAGTGATGTAGCTAAATGGTGATGAACCAAGAAGCTAGCTTGATCAAAATATATGAATACAAGGGCTTATAGAAAGAAAAATTAATATAAATTTTCTTAATTGTTGTACAAATTTGTAAACAGAGACTACCAAAACTAGTAAATTTGCTTGATGAACTGAACTATAGTCAGGAACTAAGAGTGTTCCCGGTGGCAGAGTCGGAAGAATCTGCGGCGAAATCCATCATCATCATCAGCTGATGAAAATCAGCTTCGCCAATTCTGTCCCAGAATTCGGTGTTGCTGTTCCCGAATTCCACTGCGTTCACTTCCATGCTCTGGTTGGGATTCTCGTTCTTCAGTTGCTCTGCCGCTGCAACGGTCTCTGTTTCTCTCTGCTGCATGCTTAGGGACTCGTCCACCACAGGAAAATTGAGCTTGGCCCGTGGGCCGCGGAACTCGATGGCGGCATTATCGTAGGCCCGGGCCGCTTCCTCGGCCGTGTTGAAAGTTCCGAGCCAGACTCGGGCCGCGCGGCGTGGGTCGCGAATCTCCGCGGCCCACTTGCCCCACGGTCTTTGTCTGACTCCTCTGTATTTCTTCTTGGCCCTCTTCTGTTTCTTCTTCTCTTCGGGGAAGAAGTTGCAGCCCAGGCAGCCGGCGATTTTGCACTCGCGACACGTGTCCATGGAGGGCGGCGGGACCATCCGGTCGAAGGCGGTTGCGGCGGGAGGCTGGGAGGCGCTGGGGAGGCGGAAGTCGGGGATGGAGGAGGTGGAGCCGGCGACGACGTTGGTGAGGGCGGCGACGATGACGGAGAGTTCTTGCTCGGTGGTGAGAGTGGCGGCGGAGAAGGAGGCGGAGGAAGACATTGGAGTTGAAAGAGAGTCAAAATGTTTGGCGCGTGGAATGTTTTCTGAAACTGAATGAAGTGAGAGGATGGGTTTGCTTATATACGGTTTGGGGTGACGTGGCAGGTAAGGTCCAGCTGTTCACACCGTTTTTACACGGATAATGATTTTGATTTTGATTTAGATTTTGAGCACGTGCTGAATTGGACACACGTGACACGATGTAACAGAAAATATCTGTAACGAAAGTTAACGGAGACTTCACTTCACTCACTGCTTTAAATTCGTTTGACCTTTTCTTTTCTAAATAACATCATTTATTACTAACTGTCAACGCAACCATTTTTTTCATTACTCCTTTTAACACCTTTATTACTTAATCAAATAATTAATACACTAAAATATCAAATTAAATATATATAATTATCAATTGGGTGTTGATATTTAAAAACATACATTTCATACTTTAATGAATTAATTTTATTTTTTTTAAATTTAAAAATATTATTATATTATTATAGACCGTATTAAATGTATGTTATTTATTGTAGTGTCAAGAAAACTTTTCTTCGCGTTAATTTCGTAAAATGTATTCTACATATTTTCTTTAAAAAAAATAATTAATAAATAGTTGAAAAAACAATTATTATTTGTGTATGGAATTTTAATCACGTTTATGCTTCTTGTATCTGAGTTATTTCACCTCTTTGCAACAACAAATAATCAGTGGTAGAGGATTGGATTTTGTGGCCCCCAGATTTTTTAGAATTTCTTATTTATAATGATAAAATTTAAATAAATGATAATTTTCAATTTATTTTTTTATAATGCATGTTATTTAAATTTTAATATATATTAACACGTTAAATTAAACGTAATATTTTTTTAAATTTTTTTTTCTTTCATAAAAGTTTGAATAGTTATATTTTATTTTCTTCTGTAAGTTCTGACAAGTTCAATTCATTTAAGTGTTTTTATTGTTTTAAAATACTTTTTGTATGGAATTTTTTTTAGGAATATAAAATGAAATCGTATGTTATATGTTTTTTATAATCAACTTTTAATTATGATTTATTTATCCAAAAAAAAATCTTTAGTTAATTACATCTTAAAATTTAAGTTCTGATTCAATTATTGATTAATTGAAGAATTTAAAAAAACGAATGGCCATCCTTTAAATATAAGTGATTTTTTACTTGTATTTATATTAAAGTATGTACTATTTTGTATTAGTGGCAATAATTATATATTTATTATTTTTTATTGAGTAAATTATTTTTATTTCCTCCAAAATTATTGGCCAAGATCCCTTAAAAGTAATGAAAATAATTACAGGGTGTGATTATCTTAATTAAGTCTCACATGGTAAGGAAAATTGTGATCATTATTGGTAGAAGTCTATGCTAAAAGAAAAATAGTAATGATTTTTCAGTATAAAATGTGACGAATGTTAAAAGTGTAAATGTTAATTTGTAGTGTGAATCCACTTTGATAAATATTGTAACTATAAGCTTAACTCATCTAACTCATGATAAATATTGTAACTATATAAGTCTACACAAATCTAAACATTATTTATTATTACAAGTCAATAACTATTTATGAAATTTAGGCTGATGCAAATTATACGAATATAAATATAATTTACATTAAACACTGATAAAATATAATTTTTGTTTTGTGAAGTTTAGTGTCAGTCTAGAAGACCCTTATGTGGTATTTTTTTGTTTTAGTATAAGTTTAGCGGAGGGAACAAAAAAATATAATAACTACGAAATGAAATTCAATGTATCAATTACCTACAATTCCATTCAACAACATATATAAAATTCATTCATTAATAGGATATATAATGACATGTGAATAAAATGCAAAATACATTAGAGTTGAATTGTGTATTTAATACTTTTTTTTAGGATTTTGACACTATTTTTCTTACTAGTCTCATTAGGGTTTTGACTTACCTAATAGAGAGAGTTGCGCGTTGACTCTCAAATTAGGGTCTTGACTTCCCAAGTCAAACCCTAATTAGGCCAAATTAAGTTCACTTGTACACTTATTTTTTTACACAACAAAAATCTTAATTCCTATACATTTGTTTACTCTATTTTATTTACTTTTATACATTTTTACAAGGTTAAGAAGATGGAAAAGAAAGTTCAATGTATCACTGTCCATAAAAAGGAAAGTCTTATGAGGCCTTCTCCCTCTTTTAGTCTTCTAGCCATAGTCCTAGTTAAGGGTCCAATATGATCACTCCTAGATGGTCCTCCATCATTTCATATGTTTAATGTTTGACGAAGACAATCAGACACAATTTTGAGACACAGTGTCAAAATATCTTTGTAACTCTTGTTTTAGAACTCATTCTTTTCAAGGTGAACAGTATCGTTTACAAGACTTTGTAGGTTAGGATAATAACACTTAAAATAAATTGTTCAATCTTCATTATGTACCTTTATGTAATGTGATTGAGAGGAAATTTGATATTGCTAAGTAACGATCACAATTTTCAATTCAACATTTTTAAGATAAGAGTAAAGATTTGTGTCAGCAACACTTGGTAAAGAATATTTCTCTATTGAATTTTGTATTGAATTAGTAGACAAATCTTTATGTTCAAAATTATTAGAATACCATAAGTCTGAACCTATTGTTTAATTCCAAGAGTAAATTAGTTATTATAATCTATATTGGTTTTACATTTTTTTTATCCAAACCTTGTCATTTATTTGTTATTTTTCTTACTCTCAAGTTCAATTAACTTTTGTGGAAAATAAAGAATTATTGAGCATGTACTCGTCTTTCAAAATGACCTAGTAGCATAGTATCAAATGTTGTTTGTATCTTGAATGGTTTACTATAATATCAACATTAGTTGCCACTAAAATGCACTTTGATTTGCGTAATTTTGAAGAGTCGAAAAATAGATAAAAAATAATTTAAAGATACAAATATAAAGATACAAAGTACTCATAATTTTTTTTTCTTAAAATGCATGAAATTCTTTAAAATTTTGTAAACTCATAAGATCCTTTCAAATATCATGATTTAAAATTCAAATTACAAAATCTTAATTATCTTTTAAAAAAATCTTTTGACAAACATGCAAAATCTTTTAAAATATATAGGGAAATTTTATAAATAAAAAAGTGCTATAAAATCTAATTGAATACACACCTTGACATAACATTTTTATATTTGACATCCAAACAAGTACTTTAATCAAAATCTTTTTAAATCCTCTTGTCAAATGGATTAGCCCTTTAAATTCTTGCCACAGTTAGGGAGTTGGCACAAAGGCCCAGATTGAATCTATAGATGAACACAGGAAATGAACTTGAGACGGAGGAAGGAGTTGAATCTGTGTATACAAGTTCATACATTTCAAATTGAGTGATTTTTAAAACTAAAACATATATTTAGTCTTGTTTAAGGTTATCAAAACATTAAATTTTGAATCCAAATTTACAACAAACAAGAAAGCTGGAAAAAGAGAGGAATATGCAATAAGTGATTGCAAAATCTGGCATCTTCAGGAGATTATTCTCATGCACTACTATTAACACAGTGGCGCAGTTTAATATAATTGAATAATAAATGAAGCACCCGCTATCTATAAATCAGAACGAAAAATATCGTAAAACAAATTCACCATATTAAACTCTTGCTTTTAGAATAGCTTGTTTAATTCAACTCTGATGCTTCAGTTTTTTTTATAAAGAAACAACTAGCCGTATTAAAAATTATAAATATAATTGATATTCACCAACACATTCCACTAAACATTTAATAGCATAACACTTTTGTGTTTGGAAGGGGTGGGGGTCTGTTATTTAGTACAAAAAAAATGATTTCAAGAAAAAAATCTGAACATTTGCAATCAATGAAATTTCCAATAAAACCACATCAAGACAACAGGAAGGTTCATAATTATAGCATATTTGGTTAAGCTTAAAAGGAAAAAATAATTATTTTTCAAAAAAAGCTTATTAAAGACTAGAAAACTAAAAATAGACATGCACAGTGAATTGACAGTACAGAGCACCACTCTTTCTTTCTCCTTCATATTCTTTATAAGTTAGTTTTCATTCAACTCCTAGTTTACCTAAACGGGTTGGTTTAGAAAAACAATTATACAGGAATGCCTATCATTTATACAGCAAAAATATAAGAATCAAAATATGCTTTGACGGTTTCCTACTCCCTTTCTTCTAGGTAATCGATGAAAATTTTGAAACTAACGAAACTTCAGATCCTCTCCATTGGTTGTATTAACCAACTGAACTCCTAAAAATCTATAGACAAGTCAAAAGCAGTATATCATCAGATCTACCACCAATCAGCGGGAACAAAGAAACTCAACAAAACCCTTCGTCTATTCAAACTCAATCATCGTCTGAATCTGCAAAAAAATGAAAAAAGAAACTCCTTCAGTTAAAACAAAGTTACGTATTTACCCATGACAATGAATGACCAAAGTAAATTGATCGCCAGAATCAGATACAGTATTAATCGTAGCTATTAACATATCGTGATTTAACTAAATCAAATACGTGACTCAGTAGAATGATAATCACAGCTGGGTGGGAGGGGTATAACATAGGAATGTTCAGAAATTAGCACTTTAACTCTACCCCTATCATTGAGATGACACATAATATCCAAAACAAGTCGATAATATCTCTAGGTTATACTTTCTTCTGAAATCCGAACCAATAAATTCTGGGTTTGAGGCCATTGGCATCCCTGAAGATACAGGAATTGCAAAACATTCTACTCAAAAGTAACATTTTAAATTGTGCTCCAGGAAAAAGAATACTAAAATACGATTCAGTGCAAGATAATATGAAAAAATTCAATGGCACATAACCTAACATAGGACAGGTTCCTGGACAAAAGAATAATAGAATACTAATAATACTCTCAATCTGTATTGATGAAACCTGCTTACCAGATCTTATATCCTCGCCAACTTTTCCCCTATTTTTCAGCTGTCTATAGATCATTGCACATATGAGCTTCCACCAGTATATATGGAAGATGAGTAGCATTATGAGCATTGTATTAAAAATGTAGTAGAGAAACATGTCAAAACCTTCTGACAGGTTTAGGCACTGTTGAAGATCAATGCTGGAATGTGGAAACAGAAATAAGATTAATAAATAGGCGTCTTGGAAAACAAAGTCAAATTAATATCATAAAAATAAAAAAGACAAACCTTGTCGCTTTAATAACCCAAAAGGGAAAGAAAATTAGCCGCAATATGAGCCATGAAACTGCAAAGAATCCAAAACACACACTTGCAGCAAACTCCCTTCCAGAATACTTGAAAACCTTTGCAGCTTCCATGAACACATCACTTGCATCATGAAGGGCGAGGATTATGGAGCCAATCCTAAAAAAACTGTAAATGCAGCACGTGTAAGTTATCTCTCAATTTCTATCTAAGATTTTAGTGTCAGTTCTGCAATTTCGAATATCTAAATTACTCAATCTGATATAACAACCTAAAAAAAGTTTGAAGTCACAAGATGAAAGCAGACATGACATGAAAGAACATTATAATCTCTTATCATAGAAAACGGAGATGTGTCCAGCATTTCTCAGTTCAATTAGAGTTTCCAAGCATTTACAGAGACTCAAATCTAAGAGATACATCTATTTAAGTACTGACATCAGATGGTTTTATTGCATATTACATATGTAATTACATGCCACAGACCAAAAAGTTGCAAAAAATATTATCAACTTGTATTAATGCTCTAAAAGGTACATGGGACTAGAAGTTTCAAGCTATGTATGCATTGATGGAAAGGTGCTGAACGCAGCCCAATGGAACCCCATTCCACCCAATATCCCTCTTTTCTGCCCTTTCAACTTGGGATGGATTATGGGATAAAATCCATTATTTCATCCATCCACTTGTTCCACCCTATTCCATCCCAATCAACAGTGGATATCCAAACATAGTCTCGAGAACTAATACAGGCTCTTAAATATTATTTATAATAATGGAAAATTTTAACATATGCAATAAATTTAAGAAGGCCTTGTGAGATAATTACCTAATTCTTTTATACAGGAAAAGGCAAGCATGATTAAAATGGTCATCCATCTCCATCCAGTAAATTAAAAAAAAAAATTGGAATTTCAAGAAACTACACTGGTTAAAGATAGAAAGTGAAAACATATGATAAATCCCAAAACATATTTCCAAACAGAGAATTAAAATTTATTGGTTTTAAAAACACCACCTACGGTTATGAATATTATTTGGGCAACAAAAATAATTGATGTCTAAAACTCTTAACAGATATAAAACGTTAAAAACAATCTTGAAATGAGACACCAAGTGAGAAGTTTCATGCTTATGTCAAAAATAAGAAATAATAAATAAATTCCAAATTTAAGGTTTATGTTATGTACAACAGGTATAGTATATTCTGCAGATAAAATTAAGGCTTGTTGGAAACCATCAGATTTACCTTGTTAAATACGAGCACCCAATTAGTAAAACAGTAATTACATGGTGGGTAAACATCACCGAAAAATCCTTCCTTCTAGTCTCCCATGTCAAAATAGCAACAATACTATATATGTAGAACCCACACTGGCACATGTAGTACAACACCATAGAACTCCTGAGATAAGACATAAAACAGGGTGCAATATAAATTTTAATATGCCAAGTTCTATTTACCACAAAACTCATACAAGTACAACAATCTTATAAACAACTTCCTTAAAATTACAATTTCCCCCCATTTGATTTATGTCTAAAGAACCAGATAGCAAGTTACATTGTACCAAAAAATGGCAAGTTACAACCAATGACATCAAGTTAGAAGAAGCAAGGAGCAAATTAATCATAGCCTATATAAAGTATAAACCATATAATATAGATATGTGCATTTTCTTTTAACAAAGTGAGGAAAATATATGTATATTGCTTTGAAACTTTTAAATTTGCTGCCATGCACCTAGTTGTCGTCCATCAAAACTAAAATAAAAATACTAGATTTAGGTCTCTAGTAGTTGCCAAAACAAAAATGCCCAAGGTCCAATTGTTGGTTTCTGAAAACTTATTACTCAGTTTTAATGTGAACCTAGATTACTAAGTTAAGAATTGGGTTCTGATCTTAACCATGTGAGTAAATTTAAGATGTAAAGCAAATAAAATTGAAGATGAGTATAAGGTTCAATGAGGAGGTTTTTCTGATAAACACAAATAAACAGGTCAACAAGATAAATGCAGGCCACTCAATGTGGGAAAAACATTTGTTACTGACTAGACTGATTTTGTTCATCATGCTACATAAAATACTTACTTCAACTCATGATTTGGCCAGTCATTGAAGTATAATTTCGTATTACTGAACCAGGGTTCCTGGTAGGAAATTTTAAGAATGAATGCTTCAACAGCAGCATAATATGTTAACTTCCACATTGACTCTGAGCATTTTCCAATCTTTACTTCCATTTCCTTAGTAATACGTGATGGAGCTCTACCCTTTGTCAACATCCTAATAGACAACCTCTGTAGACAACAACAATATAAAGAATATGAAGGAAAAGGTAAATGACTTTAATATCTTGAAAACACAAAAGATACTAAATACGTTTTTTCATTTAGTAAGTAGGAGAATTTGTAAGGATATCATACAAGAAGATTTAAAATTATTCTAAACTGCAACAAGATTGGTCATAGTTGCTTCGAAAAAATACTCTTTTTCCACAGGTCACTAAACAGATCGACACAGACTTCCTGGAACAACTAAGAATTTATAAAAATATCAAGCTTAGGCATTAAAAGTCTTTGATCATCCTTAGTGGTGTGCTTTGCTAGAAAAAATTTAACCTATCATCCCATATAGCCAGACTGAGATTGCACCACACTAACGTACTTTCTTCTCAATACAACAGGTGAAAGAAACCAAAGCGATATTTGACAAAGAGATCTCTTCCAGACACAGTTAAATTTCATTATTTAAGGAATTGGGATTCTAGAACAACAACAATTAGCAAGTCATTTCCTACATGTTTTGAGAACATGATATTCTTCTATAACCCTTTACAAACAACAGTGTTTTTTTTTCCTTTTTGGCATCCTGATTACACCAGTAAGATTAGAAAGTAATGCCCACCAACCGTAATGCATGGTGGTGGTTACTGTATGGAATAGAAGGTAACACAAAATCAACTGTGTTATAATCATTCATGAGCAGCATGAAAAAAAAAGATAATGCACACACGACACACTCCATTCATCAATTGGAAATATAGAAAACCTCCCATGACAATCCGTGTCCCAACACAATAGGAAATATATATAAATATATTTAT
>Ga0123342_1000045_pt1 | contig 119133 bp, 50 predicted proteins | sample Turbeawhitnodule_FD_89960 | JGI IMG/M metagenome (GOLD analysis project Ga0123342, IMG submission 89960) | Root nodule microbial communities of legume samples collected from Mexico - Turtle bean Mexico white nodule | ecosystem: Host-associated > Plants > Roots > Nodule | place: Mexico: Nepantla... | reverse complement strand
TATATTTTGGGTGTTGTTGGGGCAGGTTTTGGGTGCACATGCAGTGAATTTAGGGTCGACTTGAGAGGAAGTGATTTGGGCAAGGAGGTGGAAGATGATGATGCAGGAATGGGTGATGGGAGATGAGAGGGGTTTCAGGATAAAAGAGAGGGAGTTTTGGAAGGAAATCATTGAAATGTAACAAAGATTATGAACAGAGATTGTATGTCAGTTCTTCTCTCCCTCTTAACTTTGAATTAATAATCTCAACAAACAAAGGATATTTCTTTATTGAGATGGGTCCCTCCAATAGACAAGTCCAACAAGTTGACTGATTGTTAAAAAAATGTTTTATCAACTTGTTACTGTCTAAGTCTCTTCTTTAATTGCTTTTGGACATGGTGGCAAAATAAGAAAGATTGATGGGTTTTAACTTAAGTTCTGAATTTCCTACCTACTTCTTCGAATCCTCATTTTGTAACCTTTTCCATAACATTTTTTCAAAGTTACTCAAAAAAGTTCTCTGATATAATTTTTGTATTTAATTTTTTTCAAAATTTGACTAAAAAAACTTAATTTTTTTATTGCATAGAAATATAAAGAAATTTTTTCAAACATACTGTTGAATAAAACTGTAAAAAATTGTGTCAATGACATTGTAATAGAAAACTATTTATCTTAATTAACATATTTTTTTGTGAATTGCTTACTACCTATAGCGTCTAAAATTTGTGTTTGTTGCTAGTTAACTGAAAAAAATAATAGTGCAAAGAAAATAGAGTAGATATAGTGGAGGTTTTTAATTCTACTTACTTTATTTTAATAAAATAGAAGAGAGAAACACGAATACTTTAAAAAGCAAATAAAAGATTATTAAAATAAAGTAAATAAACCAAAAACTTCAGTAAAAAAAATAACTCAATTATCAATAAGCATAAAAAAATAATTCTTTTGACAAAAATTAAATTTCAAAAAAATTAATAATAAAATACAATCTTCAACGGAGAATTTAAGAATAAAATTTTATTGAATAAAAATCTCAAAATTCATAATGAAATTAAAAAAAAATCAACCTAAAAGAGTTTAATTGTATAGGAAACCTAAAAGAGTTTAATTGTATAGGAAACCTAAAAGAGTTTAATTGTATAGGAGGAAAAAAAAAATACAACAAACAAAATTTAAAACTAAAAAACTCTAATACTCTACTTTTTTTTAAATATCAAAATTTTGGAAATCTCATAGACAAAATATAAGAATATTTCATAACATATAACTGGAATACAAATTTTAATTATGTTAATTGATTATATACTTATTTTTTAAAGAATGAATGTATTGAACTTATAGTTTGCTAATATAAAGTAGCATAAATTTTTATATAAGTATGTAATTTACATTGACATAAGAAATAAGAAAGAAATTATGAAAAGTAGACGAAAGTTTGCACCATTCGTTTAAATTCAACAGAACATTTAAAAGTAAAAAAAATCATTAAGTATTGAAACTGTTTCCAATTTATTTCTAAGTACGTTGGTAAAAGAAATAATGTGTTTTAATCTTTTTATTAATGACATTGTGTGAGAAATTTATGTAATGGTTGGGGAGCTTGTATATATATATTTTTTTAAACTAGGATACCTTGTTTATTTGTATTTTGCTCTGTAATTATGATAATAATGTAGTGAGATATCAATTGATGATAGTATAAATTATGATAAACTCTTGCATTGCGTAGGAGAGATATTTATTATGCATTTTAATTTTGAAATTCTCATTTCATCCTGCATGAAAATATGTCAGTTTCATTAGTGGAAATTTTCCTTTCCTTTTCCTTCAAAATTGATTCTAAAACCCCAAAGTTGTTTACCTAGTCAAAATTGGAGGGCACATATAGTTAATGCATCTCCACGTTAGGAGCATGCTTTGGGTTTTGTGCAATATTTTCCACGCGCAATTTTTTTATTTTTTAAGACTGTGCTTCCTATGTTCCTTCTTTTCAATTCTTCGAGGTCTATGAAACAAAATTTATGTAATAAATATTTTTTATTTAAAAAAAAAAATAGGTGCATTGCATCGATCTAAGTACTAGTTGATAGAGAAAGGAAAGAAAAACACAGACGGACTCAAAGATCGTGAAAAAAATAAGTCATATTCCTCTGATTCATGGCTAAAAATGTAACATTCATTAAGGAAAAAATCAATTAGGTGCTAAAAACTAAATATTCTGAAGTTTTATTTATATTATGAATGCTACGTGTTACTGCCTATATCTCCATGAGTATTGTTTTTTCTTTACTAAAATAATCTTAAAACTAATAAATAAGATTGTTAATAATAAAAAATTAGTTTTTTTTTTTTACTTTTATTTCTGTTTTTCATGCAATTCAAATATTTATAATTATTACTTTAACAGTTCTTATTTCCTTATATTTTTATCATCTTTTCTAATTCTTTGATTACTTAATTCAGATAAATCACAAGTGATTATTTTCTTTATTTTTAATTCATTTATACATGAATGAATGACAAACGACTCTAGCAGTGTTTGGTTTAGGTCGGAACACTGTTTTAAGGATTTGGAAGCTAAGAAATTGAGTGTACGGTAGTTGTTTTGGTGAAGTAAATTTGAGGTAATTTGGATGAAAGAAAGGAGAAGAGTGGAAAGTTTGACTATTAATGATGAATGATGACTGTGTCATTGACAAATTAACTGTTGCAAGAAAAAAAATTATATTATAGGGACGATAATTATTTTATTTTCAATATAAAATTTCAATATATTTAAATCATAATAGAATTAAATAATAACAACTATATTAAGAGATAATAATTTTGATTGTACAGACGATAATAATTTTAATCGCATGAGTGATAATAATTTTTACAAGATAAAATCTCAACAGATGATGAAAATTACCACATATTTAAATAAAAACAATTATATATGTTATTTTCAAGATAAACTTTTAACATATTTAAATCATTTATATTGGGACAATAATAATTTTGATCGCACGGGAAAATAATAAATTTTACAGGATAAAATTTCAACAAATGATGATAATTATCACATATTTAAATACAACAATTATATCTATTATTTTCAGGATAAGTATAAATAAGTAAGAATATAATATATAATCGTAAAGTACCTTCCTTAAACTCCACTTATGGTCAATACTCCAACGATCAAGTGGGCAAGAACATAAACCTTTATGGGCTTTAGATCCTTGACTTTGGTTCCTCAAGGCATTAATGTGTCATATTATGGTAACTTTCCACCAGATCTAAATATCATGTATATAATCAGAGTATTTATGTAATATAATAAGTGATATTAAGCAAGTAAATTATTATAGCATTCAAAGAGGTTGAGATATTGTGCATTAAAATCACGTTAATTTCACACTAGTAAGATTGATTCCCATAATATATTTATCCAAATTAATATTATTACACTAACATAATTATATGAGAATTTATGATAATAGTTTCAAAAATCATGGTGACCTTAGTCTTAGACCATCCACTAAGTCGAACTAATCGGTATATGACTGACGAAAACCCAAAACAGGGCAGGTTCAAATTATTATAAACCAGAAAATCATACCTTAACCATAAATTGAGATCGTTTGATAATAAGGGGAAAATAATTTTCTAATATAAAAAATACAAACATAGTAAGTTATGTATAAGAGAAAATATCATAATATATAATCTTTCTCAATTAAAAATAATCTTGCCAATATAATGTATAAATTTGTTATCAATTGGTCTAAAGATACTCCTGCAATCACAGACATGCCTGTAACTAATAAACATTTTTTTATTGTTAATTTTATCCCAATAATTATCTAGTTTAATTTAATTTATGATTTGTTTTAAAACTTTTGAAAATAACTAATATTATGGTGGTACAAAAGAAAATATTTAATGTTAGTTTCAAATAATACTTTACAAATTAGTTAATAAATGAAAAATATTGCTGGAAAACATAAATGGCATTGTTTAAGTTATTGCATGAAAACAATCTACATTAAATGGCCATGAAACTTTTTTACTTACTTGCAAGCTTCTTTTAGTAAACAATGCAGTACAATCATATTATTGAATATAATTATTTTCCAATTACAACACTTAGATTAATTTTTTCACATTACAATTTCAATTCAAAGATATTAAGATTCAAATTGAAAATCTTAATTGTTCATAACACCAATACAAAATTGTAACATCAAATTACATAAAAAAATCAATTGCACAATGCTTACAAAACCACTTCAATTATCATTAACTTAAATTTTTTATACTCTCATATACTCATTTTTTTGTCTTGTAAATTTGTCATGTAAAATTATAAAATCAAATAAATAAAATATATTTATTTAATAAATAGTGATGGAGTTTTTTATACCTACTCTTCTCTTTTTTACATAACAAGAAAATTACATATATAAATTAATTTAAAACCGTGTAAAAATAAATGTACAATTATTATAAAAATATTTGATTTTTTCTTGACCTTAAAAAATAATAAACACATAAAAAATTATCTATTTAAAATCCACACATACAACCAATATGTAAATGTTCGTTATTTATAATGTCATTTAACAGTTTTATGTCATACAATTAAATTTATCAACCTTTCTATTTATGCATGAACTATGTGTTGGTCGTAAGAAAAAAATCAAGAAATTTAACTTGTTATTTTTAACATAGAAATGAATCAAATTGAATATGAAATTTGAAGAATTTAATCTAACTATTGTTATTGAAAATTAATTACATTTTATATTTTATAATTATATGTAAATTAATTGTACAAGTGCTTGCATTAGTTATTAGTTAGTAACGTAGAATGAAATATATAATAATTGTGTTTTCGGCTGAATTTATTATGTATCACTTTAATGTCATTATACTTGATGTAAAGTCTTGTTGTTTTATTAAATCTCATATAAAAATTTAAACAACATAAAGTAAGTTAATGTGAAAATTAAAATTAACAACAATTATATATAAATTTATTTTAGTGTAAATTTTGTATTCTTTGTTGATTTAAACTGGTTTAAAATAGTTTAACCACTCTAAATTATTTTATTTGAATTAAAAAAAATAATTAAATATTAAATTGATAGTAATGATTTTTCTTTTTTCTTATAAAATAAATATTAAAAAATAAATTAAAATTCTAAATAAAAAAAGATATTAATAAAAAATAATTATTCTTTAAATTCATCTAATTTTTTATTTACAAAATAAATTTCAATATTACTTCTCATTTTATAAATTAATTATTTAATAATTAATATTTTTAATTTGAATTTACATTTATTTGAATTAAAATTAAACTATAAATATTTTTGTAATTTTATGAGGTCACTTGTCCAAGATTTGATGATAATTAGAGGCTGATATAGCTAATTAAAGTGAGTGATGCACAGAATGAAAATGGAGTCTATTTTAGAGCACCTGCATGCTGCATGGATGATAATTAGTAATTTGGGGTTTTTGCATTTTGCAACCTGTATAATATAAAATCTACTTGCCCCTTTTAAAATTATATTTTGGATGGTATATTTTGAAATAGATTATTTTTAAATATATTTATATTTTATTTTAATGGAAAAATATTCTTTTGATAGGGATAATATTCATCAAAACTTAAACATTCTGGAATGATAATACTATTTCATACATTAATAATTATCTTTTAAAATATGGTGTCCAATGAGCTTTTAGCATTCTCTCTCACTCAACGAAAGAAGAAAATTCTCAAGACGTGCATGGTGCAATACAAAGGATAGGAGAAGAAAAAAAAAAGTAAATTAAATATAAATATAAGAAAGAATAGTTTTATCTTTCTCACAAGGAGTATGAGTATGAGGTAGAGTTAAGTTTTATGGGATTGAAGAATGCAAAATCCTACCATTTGAAGGTATCATAATTCGGCAATTGCTTTTTGCAACCACATCCGATTCCAGAAAAGACGAAACTGTTCTTAAAATAAATTTTCAAAATATGTGTTTTAGATTTTTTTTTCCAGAACAAAATTTTATATTATGAATTTTTTTTTTTAAATGTATTATTTTCAATTTCAGATTTTTTTTTGTCCAAAATAGAATTTTAATTTTTTTTTTGGATTTTTATTTCTGAAACTTTATAACCACTTTCGTATTTATTTTTTCAGAATATATTATTTTCAATTCTGGATTTTTATTTCCGAAACTAAGGGCATTTTTGAAAATTAAAAAAATATTTTGAATGTAGATTAAAAATGATTGAGTGTAGGAAGCATTTGTCTCATAATTCTCCTGCTCTAGGCCCAATTACTAATGGCCCAATCACCAATGACCCAATTATCATCACATTCTCTGCGCTAGTTTGAGTTAGCAAATGACGCAATCAAATCTAGTGGAATAGATTTACTTTTCCAACGTCCATCACAACTGTTCAAAACAAACGAGATAAAAATGTTTATATTTGTAAACTAAAAGTAAAAAAATTTATTACTTTAATGTATATACGCATAGTATTCTGTGTTGTATTCTGAAGAATTTAAAATTATTTATATCTACTTATGATATAGTTTTGCATTTGCACCTATGGAAGATAAAATAGAATACCTGTTATGAGTCACAGGAATCTGACAAACCAATTAAAATAGGAGCAGTGGAGGGTAATATTATATTATCTTCTTTTTTATTTACAAAATTATGATATTATCTGCTGATTATTCTATAAAACATATTAATTAATTATTCGGATGCGTGTGTTACACCTACGCAGGGCCCCTACTCCTAGATTCGATGCAAATATATTTGAAAAAAGTTTTGTTAAAACCGAATAACATCACTTCACAACTTTCTACAATAATATTATCATATTTTTAATTAAAAATAAATATAATAAAAATATTAATTTAGTTTTTTTTAATAATATTTTTTTTACTTAGTGCATCATTGGAGTTGATATAAAAAATGATAAGAAAAAAAAATGTTTGTTATCCTCTTATGTGTACTACATCACTTCATCTATAGTAAATATAGAGTTTCTCTCCAGACTACAATCTAATGAGGCAGATACTAATCATGAGATTCTATCATTATTAAATTAATTGCATATAATTGGTAAAATATCGTACAATATTGCATACAATAATTGCATATAATTTGATAATTATTATTTTCTTTGAAATTAATATAATTTGTAATTTGACTCTAATTAGGTAGGATACTAATCATGAGATAGTCTCCATACACTTATATATATTTACTATATATATATATATATGAATATACACAAGATAATAAAAACATCTTATTTCTTCTCACCATCGATACAATTTTCTTATAATTCAAATTAATATATTAAATTGAGTTAAAAATCTTGAAATATTACAATTTTATTATTTGAGCTACCTATTTTCAGTATTGTTTTGGGTATTTTCATACGGATTATTAGGTCAGGTCTAATAAAACTAAATATTACTAATAATATTATGAAGAGTACTTATTATAGATTACTTGTTAGTTAATAAAACTAAATATTATAATAATATTATTAAAAATAATTATTCTTTAAATTCATGTAATTTTATGTTATTTACAAAAATAAATTTCAATATTACATTCATTTTATAAATTAATTATTTAATAATTAATATTTTTATTTTTAATTCACATTTATTTGAATTAAAATTAAACTAAAAATATTTTTGTAATTTTATGAGGTCACTTATTCAAGATTTGATGACAATTAGAGGTATGATATTGCTGTATGAAAGTGAATGATGCACAGAATGAAAATGGAGTTTATTATAGAGTACCGGCATGGATCTTGTGGGTCTCCCCACATGTATCTCACTTCTATTTCCACCACACATTCTCCCATCACAATCACACTCACACAAATTCCATCAAACTCCCTCCTTTTCTGCTTGTAAAATTACTCTTTTAGCAATACAGTTTGGGGTTTTTGCATTTTGCAACCTGTATAATATAAAATCTACTTTTCTCCCTTCTAAAATTATATTTTGAAATGCATTATTTTTAAATATATTTATATTTTATTTTAATGGAAAAATATTCTTTTGATAGGAATAATATTCATCAAAAACTTAAACGAGCTTTTAGAATTCTCTCTCACGAATGAACTAAGAAAGAAAATTCTCAAGACGTACATGGTGCAATACGAAGGATAGGAGAAGAAAAGAGAAGTAAATTAAATATAAATATAAATATAAGAAAGAATAGTTTTATCTTCTAAGAAAGAGTATGAGGTAGAGTTAAGTTTTATGGGATTAATGCAAAACCCATAATTTGAAGGTATCACAATTCTCCTGCTCTAGGCCTAATCACCAATGGCCCAATTACCATAACAGATTTACGTTTCCAACTTCCATCACGATGACTGTTTAAAGGCTTCCTCTTTCTATATGTCTACGTTTTTCTTCCTGCACCTCCAAAATTTACTGAATGCACCTTTTATTTGAAAAAAAGCACTGTGGTTACCGAAAATCGGTTTTGCAGATGAGGAGTGTTCTATAAGCAAATTTTGCATAAATTATTGATTTCTGGATTGCTGAATCCGGAAGCCTAATTCTGTTACCGATTGGTGGATCCGGAATGTTTTTTTTGAATTATGGATTTCTGAATTTGGAATGCATATTTTTGTTACGGATTGGTAGATCTAGAATGATTTTTTTGAATGATGGATTTTCTAATGTGAAATGCATATTTTGAATTATGGATTGATGGATTCAAAATTTTACTGGAAGTGACGATCCAAAATTTTTTCGGATTCCATAATCCATAATGCAAAAAAATAAATACAGCTCAGGTGCATTTTAGAGTTTTTAAAAAATAATAAGGACAGTTTGATCTTTGCATAATTGTGAGGGTGGAGGAAAAAAAATGTAGGGTGCAGAAAGAAACTGCCGTGTTTAAAACAAACGAGATAAAAATGTTCAGCTTTGTAAAATAAAAGTAAAAAAATGTATTACTTTAATATATATATTCTGTGTTATATTTTGAAGAATTTAAAATTATTTATATATACTTATGATATAGTTAGTTTTGCATTTGCACCTATAAAAGTTGAAGATAAAATAGAATACCTGTTTATGAGTCAGCAGGAATCTGAAAAGCCAATTAAAACACGAGGTGTGAAGGGTCATATTATATTATCTTCTTTTTCTTTACAAAATTATGATATTATCTGCTGATTATTATATAAAACATATTAATTATTCGGATGCGTGTGTTACACCTACTCAGGGCACCTACACCTAAATTCGTTATAAATATATTTGGAAAAAGTTTTGTTAACACGGAATAACACCACATCACAACTTTCTATAATAATATTATAATATTTTTAATTTAAAAATTATTAATTTATTTCTTTTTAAGAATATGTTTTCACTTATATAGGGTCTACAGTGTCAACATACTCAAGATATTTCTCAAATTGTATGTTACATCTTATACTCATTGGAGTTGAAATTAGTATAAGTTGTAATTTGACTCGAGTAAATTTTACTGGCTGTGTTTTTTTTTATTGTTTAACAATTAAATTTGATACCATTAAATATAATTAAATAAAAAAATATTGCTATTTCTTTAATTTTTACCAGTAAGAAATGCTTCACCATAATATATTTTAATATTTATAAAATAAAAACTATACTTAAAAATATTTCTTCAAAATTTAGGATCTAAAAAATATATTATACAACTTATTGAATGGATGCATTATCAATAAATGATGTGAAAAACACAAATTTTTGTTCAATGGTACATGTGATATGACATATTAACTTACAATATCTATAAAGCAACAATGTCTCTATCAATATATAATACATGTATAATGTATTTATACAATACTATAACTACATAGATTTTCAAAATAGATAAAGTGCTAACATCCTAAACATTTAATAATACTCTCATTATTTTCGAGATCAAATTTTAACAATAATCAAATACACAAAATAATAATAAACTAATTTATCAAATGATCAAATTTTTCGTGATATAGCATTGGTAACAAAAATACATCCTTAATATAAAAAAACTATAAGAATAACAAATTACATAAATCTAGTATTATAAAGATAATGAGTTGTTTCATACTTAAAATATAATATTTTTAATTAAACAATACAATGAAATTAATGGATTATTATTTCATTTTTTATTATCAATATTTAACATTTCTTTAACTAAAAATTCGTCATCAATTAAGTGAATAATTATTTCATACTTATAACTTAATAATAAAGATGTTCTTATAATACTGGATTTATTTTATGTGTTATTTTTGTATTCGACTTTTCAGATCTTCATACCTGAGAAAATACTACATATTTTCAGTGTTGTTTCGAGTATTTTCATACGAATTATTAAGTCAGGTACAATAAAACTCAAATATTACTAATAATATTATGAAGATTACTTACTATTACTTGTTAGTTAATTATACTATCACATTTTGGTTTTTCCTCACAAATTCAGAAAACACAAGATTGTTTAGTGGCCCAAATTCAAGTTAAGACTAATTTTTTTTTAAAAAAAAATTATCATGACAACACGTGTGTGTGGGGTCTTTAGAAAGAAATGTTTATCAACATGCAAAGCTTTTCATAAATTTTATTTATTTGTTCTGACTTTGTGCTTACATTACACTATCTATATAAACAAGGTGATATTTGTCTACTTATTTTTTATATCTCTCATCTATTCACACAGCACAGTTATTACTGTATTTCTATTTAAATTAAATATTTACTATTTTTATATAATATTTTTTCTTTCCATTTCAACCACAGTTTTTAAAAATATTACTTAAGATTATGTATGGGGTTCAAAACTGATGTTTGATAATTCATTCAATATTAATAATGTTTAAAACTGCCATAATTAATATATACTTGTTTTCTGAACTGAATATTTGTTTGAATTAAGACAAACCTGTGGAAATAAAAATATTAGACAGCTTTCAATATTTTGTTGCTTAACCAACAAACAAATAGTACTGGATAATTAACGCAATACATATTATTCACTAAACCACAAGCCAGCGTGTGATTAACACGTTCCAACAACTCAACCTCGTCCACATGTTACTAATGTTTTTGTTTGACAATCTTCCGCTTCTATGCTTTTTTTGTCCGTATATGGAACATAGTAGAAAATTGAAGATGGAAAAAATAGCAAGTTTAAACCCCATGATTTGAATACTTGAATATAAAGCTAGACAATAGATTAGAAACTGTTGATTATAAAACTTTTAATACAAAAAGTAATAAAGCAATGTATGAATACAGTTCAAAATGGAAAAGCTTTTGAAATTCCTTGAACAAATTTTATTATTTTTTAAAAGCAATGTTTCCGAAAATATATATGATGTAAATTTGATTTCTTTTATTTCATACTTTAATACTTATATTTTTTTATTAAAAAACATTAATAATTTGAATATAATTGTATGATTAAAATAATTATTTTCCCATTTCTCACATTTTAGCCATGCATATGTCTAGGTAGCAATAAATGTTTTTATATATAATAGGGATGAATATAAGTTGGACGGGGTCACATTAAGGAGGTAACGTTGTAGTCTATTGGTCTCATTAAGTTGCATGTTGATTTATATTGTCTTATTTTGATCATTTTTATTATTTTAATTTATTTTTTTAAAATGTGCAAATTATATTATTTGAATATTTTATGTTATATTATTTAATTATGGTATATTTTGCTGAATATGAGAAACTTCATTTTAAGGAAACTTATGTGAATCCAAAGGTCTGAAAATAGGTCAGAGATTTATAATTTTTTTGGGACCAACCCTCTTCTACTAATTTTTTAGTTTATCATGGATTGGTTACACATGAATTGGTTACAATATCGGACATCAAATTTGGTTCAATACTACTTATTTTTAGCCTTAGTCTCCATCAAGCCAACTCAGGAAAGTTTAGATTTGAGTTAGGTCTCTTACCATATAATAAAACATACCAAAAACAGAACAAAAGGACAACATTGTGAGCATTGAACACTGATGAGAAATTTACCTTTAAATATCAAAAGTGAATAAAATAAAAACATAAACTAGAGCAATTAAATCTTTATTCTTATTTTTTTTTTACTATAAAAAATAAATAAATGTGAACCACTTTAAGGGTGTTCTAATCCTGATACAAAATAAAAGACTTAAGACATTCCATCTTAAAACTCGCACCGCCGAACGTTTAGGATTACAAAACACCACTGACTTAACCCAAAAATAAACACCCTAAAACACAAGCACTTGAACTAAAAGATATATTAAGAAACCATCATCATACAGACAAAGGTTCGAGACACCATTTGGAAAAGGAGAACAAACCAAAGAAAGACTTTGACTTAATCCAAGACCAAACCTTCACTTGAACCAAGACAACCACTTCTAAACCATCAACAACTCCCCCATTAAAGATTACGATGTTTATATGTTTTCACAACTCACTTACCATACAGTACAAATCACTCCCTACATCTCATTTAGAGAAGCAGACGCATTACATAATCTAAACCGAAAAAAATTTAACAGTCATTATGAGATACAAACTACACTTTATCCTATATTTTGCATCAATTAAAAATACAATTAATTCATAATATATAAATCAATTAGAAATACAATTAATTCATAATGAAACATTATTTACACACTAATTTTAAAAAGTTGAGTTTAATTTAAAATTTACTTTTAAAAATATTGTATATAATTTTTTACATTTTTTCTTTCTTTCTTCCTTGAATTTACCAAAGTCAAACCTCTAAATTTTCAATATTTAAGAGTGTTTGCATGTTGATTGGAAAACCATTAAGCTCTACAACAAGTTACAAATACCAATAATAGAGGACGCTCAATCTCAGAAAACTTTTGACGTTTGAGTGGATTGGAACACTTTTTTATTTATAAAAAGAACCAAAGACTTTCAATTCCATTTTCAGTGCAATTTTCTCAACCAGTGAAATCTCTTCATTTAATGAGTTGTTTGAGTGTCAAACTCACTGTTCTTGACTTTTGAAACTTTCAGGTTCATTTTTCCTTTTCTTTTGTTTTACTCATGCAAGTTATGTGTTTCAAAACCTAGTTCAGCTCAATGTACTTATTCCGATTCAATCCTAATATTCATTTTGGATTCTTTTGTCGAGCTTGATTTTATTTTTCTTTAGTTTTTTTTTTTTTGATGTTTAAATCATATTGATGTGACAAATATACTGTTTTTTATGAATAACAATAGATTTCAGTAATTTAAAAATAGGTGTGAATTTTGAATTTTTAATGCTTTTAGGATATTTTTAAAAAAAACTTGTGAAATAAATAAATATAAAGATAAAGATAAATCATATTAAACACTTGTGTTAAAAAAATAGTTTCTCAAAACGTTTTTTTTTTTATTTTTATATTCAAATTTTTATTCAAATCATTACTTCAATAAAAAAAAAATCACGTCATAATTTGAAGCACACCTTCAAATTTGAAAAAAAAATTCATGTTTCAATAATTTATTTCCAAATGACTCAAAAAAACGTAAAAAATAGCTTATTTTGGCGATCCGAATTCGCAGCAAAGAGAAGTCTCTTTTCTTTTATCCTCTGTTTTAAAATTAAATAAGTGCAGAGGATAAAGTAAGAAAGAGACAGTTTCCACGGTGTTACTTCCATAAACCAGGAACGTACACGTGTCCAAAACTTTCTCTCTGCAACACGTGTCTCTCTAGCAGTGAGGAACCCGAGTGCATTGGTTTCCACCAATCAGAAATGTCATGTTGCAGTCAAATTCGGATATTTTGATTCACATTCATACTTCCCTCCATCCATCATCATCACACCTCTTTATTCCCACCACTAATTTCACCATCCACAACCCCATTTTTGTCCTTTCAATATCCAAATAATTAAAACCTTTTTCAATCAACTAATTAGATCAATTTACAAAGAGGGTATCCAATTGAAAAACAGTATTATTTTTCACCAGTAAGGTAGGTAAAATAATAAATACTTTTATAAGATAAAATCATTTATTGTGTTACTTAAAATATTAGATTAAGTGATAACTTCTGAATTTAATAATCATGTGTTGTAATGTTCCTAGTCATGTTAACCCAATTCCTCAATTTTTGTCACTTTATAAACTGTACACGAGGTATCACAATTTTGATGGGTCACATTTTTCCTCCTATATTTTTACATGTTAAATAAAATTATCTCGTTAATTTACAATATTTTAATATTGAGACATATTATTTTCATTTCCAACATATTATTTCATATTTGATAAATATGACAAGACATTCCAAAATTAATTTATATAATTATCTAAAAACATGTTTGTATATAAACTAAATATAACATAAAAATTCACACATTTTTCTATATAACTTTGTATGACAATAAATTACCTATTAACACTGTAAAAATTATTTTATTATTTATAATTTATTAAAATAAATTTGACATTTTTTTTAATAATATAACTTTTCCTTTAAATACTGTCTATTTCAAAATTTCATCACGTCTTATAGTAGTTGAGAAGCCAATTATTATTTTTATTCGATCAAATTTTCAAACAAAGTTAGTTCTTATCTATTTTAAATATTGTTCAATGCTTTTTCTCTATTATTTTGTCATAAATTGTGGTGTGATCACTTCTCAACTTATTTGATCATATACTTAGATGATTATGTTTGAATAACTTTTTCTAGTCCCCAAATTTTGTATAACATTTATGACTTAAATTTTAGAAGGTGCTTTGAAGATAAGTTGTTCAGGTAAGCGAATCTATGTTGTGTGAAATGAATTTATCAACTTGGAAAGTAGTTGATAAAGTTAATTGTCTTAGCTTGAATGCGAGTTGGATGTTAATGTTTTAAAATCTTAAAATTATTAGTTGAATTGCGATTTATATAAGAATACAAAATATATAATTAAGCATATTAAAACCATAGAAGTCTCTCGATTGCATAAAGGTTGCAAAAAAAAATTGTATTGATATTGAGTGATTAGTCGGTATGAAATTGAGGTCATACATTTGTAATAATGTATGCATTATTGTTTGATCGTGTATTAAGTATGAAAAGTCTTTATTGTCACAAAGATCTTCTAATTTCACTGATGGTTTAAGTCGCATATATTAAGATATTAAGTGATGAGAAACTAATGAAGAAGTTTATACACATCGTGACCTATTTTAGATATGTAGTATTGGGTATTTGATCAAATGTTAATTTCTGGTAGGTGCATGCTTAATAAGAGTTTTCAAGAGACGTCAATTGATATTTCGTTTGTTGAATAATCTTCATCTATATATTCATGTTTGATATACATGGATGTTATATACTAGCATTAGAATGAAATTGAATTTTTGTTGTTGATACATGGATTTTGTTTGTATATGAATTTCAAAATTAAATATTTTTTTCACTTATGTTTTCGTATGTTATAATTCTATTCCAATAGTTTATCCTTACATGTTTATGTTTGTTGTATAAATTGCGATCACTGTACTGTATTACATACACATACATATATCTTGTAAATATACTGTTATTACATAAGTTTTAGGTATGTTTAAGAAACATTATGAAAAAAATATATACTTTATGCATAACCTTTATTGGATTCACAACATAATACTTTGTTATTATTAAGGTGTTACACTCACAGTACTTTTTAAATGATGATATAACCTTTATTATTATGCTCAAAACAATTATACATTAATTTTTTAATTATATTAGTAATTATTTTTTCTAAATTATCACTTTCGTATGTATAGAAAATATTTTACTTTGATTTAATTATGCGTATATTTTGAATCTTTTATTTAATGCTTCAAATTTGATAATCTATGGTGATAGAGTAATGTTTCCTAAATAATTTTGATTTAAATGGTTGATGATACAATTAAATGATGGTTACATATTGACTTAAATATAATTTTTATGAATTATGCATGTTAGGAAATTCAAGTGTAAAGTCCAAGTTTCACTAGTATAAATGATAAAATTGAACATTATAAAAGTAAAAAACTCACAAACTCATTCTCTTAAAGTTTTGGGTTAGAGCTGATGTTAATCTCTTAGTGAGTTTAACTCATGTATAAAAGGTCCAACCAAGCATGTCCACTTATGATGAACAACGATAAAGATAAGGGTCGTCAGTGAATTTGAGGGAAAGTTTCCCAATGTGAAATGACTCACACTTGAGGGTAAGATTGTTAGAAAATCAAAATGCAAATTTAAATCCCACGTTTAGGATAAATGATAGAGTTGAACAACATACAAGAAAAAAAAACTCACAAATTCTTACCTTAAGATTTTGAGTCAGAGATGATGTCAAATTTTTATTTGGATTTAACTCGTATGTCATTGTTATTGAATATCGAAAAAACTATCAATATAGATATACAAAATGTACATAATTAATGTTACAAATTGATAAAATATGACTCTGATCTAAATGTGTGAATTAAATACATAAATTTATATTATAACTTTTCTAAATATTTAAAACACATTGAAGAAAACTTCACATTGAAGAAAACTTCACATTTAAGGTGGTGAAATGAGTTTAAGATGACTGAATTAATAATACAACAAGATTGAAATGAATTAATACGTAGTGTAAACCACATCTATTCATGTAAACATGTAGATTCAAAAGTTGTAGTTAAAAGAAAATATAAATATAAAAAGTATAAAAAATTATTAATCAACACAGTGTCATAAAAATAATTTTATTATTTAAAACTATGTAATACTCTTTTAAATTCAACCCTAAAGATCCATATCATGTTTATTAGTCTCTGTATGAAAAGTTATCGATGAAGAGGGTAATATTTTATAATAACTAAGAAAAGAGTTAGATTTTTCTCTCTCTTTTAATCAACTAAAAGAGAGTTAGATATATGATGAAAATGTTGATTCATACAAAATGAGGAGGTCGTTGACTTACCCATAAGGTTCATAACTATCTTTTAGACTTCCAAATTTGCCTTTTAGTTTTCATATCAAATTATCATTAAAAAACAATTAATAAGTTATGCTCAGTTTTTATTGACTTTTTTAACTTAATTTTTAGTGATCTTATGTAACTTATAACACGTAACTCTTCTTTTCTAATTTTCAACATAATGAATTGTTTAATTATATTAAAGTTAAATTATTTATTGTTAAATAAACTAATAAGCAATATTATTTAATAACTCAATAAAAAAACACTTCGTTAAGAATAAGTTAATTTTAAGTCTAACTCAATTTATAAAATATTTTTTTAAGGTGAGATTTGCACTATACGAAATGTCTTTATTTTCAGTTGATGTAGGATCTCCAATATATATTTCTCACTCCGAGATCCTCAAAATTGTGTGTGAGACTCCAAAACATATTTATGATGTCGAGATCCTCCAACTCTACGTGGAACTACATGTAGATTGATGGTTTGATAGCGGATGACTTGATAAGTCTAACAAACTCTCGCTAAGATAAACTATAAATAATTATGATACCATATTAAAAAGTGAACTCTAAACATAACTTAAGATTATAAAACTGATTTATAAGGTAAGATTTGTACAATTTATATACTATAAAATATGTTTATCTTTAATTGATTGGACCATCCCATTTTAGATTCTTCCATATTAAAACTAGTTAAACATAATTGTATAACATATTATAAACTTTTACTAAAATAAACTATAAATAATTATAATATCATGTTAAAAGTAGATTTTAAACATAACTTAATATTATAAAACTTTAATATCATAAAACTGATTTATTATATATTATGAAATAGGTTTATCTTTAATTTAACCGTTACACATAACATAATTGTATAACTTTTTAGAAACTGAGTAAAAACTTATGCTGCGTTTTTCTAAAGAGAAGTTTTATAAACACATTCTTCTAAATATGTACCGATTAAAAATTATTATAAACTATAAAATTGGTTAAGTTTTACACGTTATTAAAAAAGGTGTTTTTTATTTCTTAATGAATTATAATTAATAAAAACGATGTATTATTAGAAAGAGTGTTCCCATTTTCTTAATATAATCTAAAACTTAACTACAAATGACATAAAAAAATTAAATGATATTTACTGAACAAAGGAGAACAATAAAATCATTTATAATTTCCACCCTATATGAAGAAAATAAACAAGAAAAGGGTAATGTTTTTAATTTCATTCTCTTTCATCCATAAATTTTAAAAGAAAATAAAACAAGTTGAAGGATAAATATTTATAATTTCATTATCTTTCATTGATAAATTTCAAGATAACATTAAATATTTTTTAAAATTTCAATAAATTACTCCCTTTCATCATTAATACAATATCTTCAACTTTAGAACTTCTTAAAAGATTTATAACATTATTGTTGCTTATATATATTTAATTAAAATTTTAAATAAAAACGTTTTCATTGTAAGGTACAAAATTAAGAAAGACTTAGAACATGAATTTCATATGAACCCTAAAATAACTTCTTTATATGTATAACTTCCAATTTTAATTTTATTTTAGGAACTTCAACAAATATGAATATTTTTCGAAAAACTTCATCCAAGAATGTGAGTGATATATATATATATATATATATATATATATATATATATATATATACGTTAAAATAATATATTTTTTAGGCGACTATTAAAACATTTTTTATTAAAAAATCTTTAAGATATTTTTAACATGATCACTGCATACAAATAAAAAATATTTAACTTCTAAAACAATACTATTAATATACTAAATTTATCTTTATTATTAATAAAATTTATTTTTTTAAAATATTTTTTTATTGAAAACACACATTTATAATATTTTTTGAAGAAAGAAAAAATGAACGTTTCATAAAAATTATATAAAATGTTGAACAAAGATATTATCCATTTATTTTAAATAATTCATTGTATGAAATAATATATTAGAATATTTAAACGTAAGCGGTTCCCTACTATTAGTCAACAACTACTATATATGTACCATGATTTGAATATATAACTTTTATACTGATATTTACAAATCATCTTATTAAAACATTTTTATGCGAATAAACTATGTAAATATTCAATTCCCAAAACAACGTTATTTTATATGTATTTTTTTTTGAATTTTTGTTTTGTTTTTGACATTATTTTTTCTCATAAAAAAAGGTATGTGAATGTTCATACTTTTACTATACTTTTTAAGAAATTTCAAATAAAGGAAATGTTGTAATAAAAAGAAAGCTCACATTTATCCCTTTTCTACTCTGAACTTTAAGCACATATTGACGCAAGTAAAATTAAATAACATATGGAATAAAAAAGAAAAAATTAACACATACTAAATTTTACTATTTCCCAATATTTTCTTAAAATGTTTTTCTCCTAAAACAAAGAACATGTAAACTCATATTAATTAAAGTCAGAAGATTTTAAGAAAATATTATTAAATGAAATAAAAGCAATTAAAATTTATTTATGATAAAAAGAGAGAGAAACGTGATCTTTTAATATATAGAACATGGTATTACAATAAATACATTTAGATATTTAACTCAAAATAAAAAAGTCAAAGATAAATATTGATTATTTCATTCTCTTTCATCCATAAATTTAAAGGTAACATTAAATACATATTTTAAATTTAAATATTGAAGAATACTCAGTTTCTTGAGTTCCTTTCCATTGGTGAATAACTATCATAAACATTAAATACTATGATCACTCATTACAATTTCTTACATATTCTATACAACTTAATTGTAGTTTTTAGAAGTAAACATAGTATTTTATTGTATTTTTTTTTGTATAAACAAAAGTATATACGAAATTTAAATATTTTATGAAGTCCGTGGCACCTATTTTTCAGAAAGTGAAAATTAGGAAGAATAAAATAAATGAAAGGAAAAGAAAGGGTTGAGATTATTTGGTCCTTTAGCCCTCGATTGAAAATACCATTATACCCTTTGCCCCCACCTGCTTCTTCCAGCATCCAACGACCAGATCCATTTCCTGACTACCTCCACGTTCGCCACTTTATTCAGAAAAAATGCCATTAACGTAATTAACAGCTCTATACAAAGAAATTGTAATAATTTTCTATCTATATTTTTAAACAAGTTTAATTTTGATAAATAATAAAAATGAATTAAAAAAGTGTGTCATTATATACTTGCTTAATGATACCTATCATTTAATATATTAAGTGAGAGATGGAATGAAAAAAAAACATAATAAAGAACACCATGTGAGACCGAGAGAAATAAATAAAATAAAATAAAAGAAAATAAAAGAATAAAAAAAAAATAGTGAAATGTTGGAACAGAAGCGTTGTTTTATATAACTCAAAGACCCATCCCTTTCTATTTCTTTCCTTCTTTCCGATTCACAGAAACAACTCCTCTCTACTCACAAACCCTTCTTCCTCATAACAAAAACAACCCATCCTTTTCTCCGTTTTCCCCAAACCCTAGAATCGCCAACACAGATCCTCATCGTTTCCCATCCAATTCTCAACCATTTCTCCCCATTCCAAACACCGTTGACCACACTCGAGGTTTATCCAACACCCACAAAAAAAGCTCCGTTTTTGTTTCCTGGGTCCCGTTTTTCCCTTCCTTTTTATTGGGCATAGGAATGTTGGGTACTGGCTTGAACTTCGGGCGCGCTCGCGGGGAGGATCGGTTCTTTTCTCCGGCGAAGGCTCGCCGGCCGTTTCACACCATGGAGAATGACAAGTTGCGTAGGGCCCACAGCGATGTCACCGGGAGAGACAAATCGGTGGATTTGGGTAATCGGGTACCGGAGAACCGGGTTGGGTCGGATGAGGAGGAGGCGAAGAAGAGTGGCGCGGTGCCTTCGTGTGAACCGGTCCTCAGCCGGTTGAGTAATCTGGAGCGGTTCTTGCAGGCGATCACGCCCTCTGTGTCTGCTCAGTATCTTCCTAAGGTTTGCTTTTGAGTTACTGCTGCAAGTGTTTTGAATAAGTTGCTGACGGGTTGTTGGTTAAATCGTGTTTATTTTATTAGAATTTGGTTTTTTGGGTTATTGAAAATTCGATTTAAAGTCCTGTCTTTGTTTGTGGCCGCCACATTCAGTGGGTGGAAGGTTTAACTTTTATGGCCGTGTTTAATTATGGAAGTGACCGTAGATTGGAGGGGATGGTTTTGGTGAGAATTAATAAGAAAACAAGCAAAGTTTTGTTGCTTTAAAAGAAAAAAAAATTAATGCCATTTTTATGAATTAGGTTTTCATTTCTGTGTGTGGAACTGTTTAGTGTAATAGTTTTCCTTGGATCTTGCAGAGGACGACGAGAGGACTTAGGGCGTGCGATGAGGAGGTTCAGCCCTACTTTGTTCTTGGTGATTTATGGGAGTCCTTCCGCGAATGGAGTGCGTATGGCGCTGGAGTTCCGCTTGTACTGAATGACAAGGATAGTGTTGTTCAGTATTACGTTCCTTATCTTTCTGGAATTCAAATTTACTCCCAGAATGTGAAGCCAACTGTGAAGTCAAGGTATTTTGTTTGCTTTGGACCGTGTACAGATTATTCATTTTAGTGACTGTTTGATTTGAAAAGGTTATGCAAGCCAAACAATAGGGTGGTTTTGGGTTGATTCTTTGCATGTTCTATGTTTTTTTTTTGGGTTTTAAGCATGTTCCCGGATTAAATTAATGTTCATTTTTGGTTTTCTACCATTTTGATTTCCTTTGAAACAATGATCTTTACTGATTGTATGATGTAGCTACTACTGTTTTTTTATTTGCTAAATTGCTATCCATTTTTATTGTGTGCTGTGCCGATGTGGGGATACTACCTTGTTCAAGGTTTAGCTACTTGTTTGACAATGTTATTTTTGGTTCTTTGATAGGCAACTTGGGGAGGATAGTGACAGCGATTTCAGGGACTCAAGTAGTGATGGTAGCAGTGATTGTGAACCTGTACATGGCAGGGGATTGAAATACACGAGGGAACAAAGAAATCTTCCCCATCTGTCGGATGAGGTACCTCAACGGATGAGTAGATTATCTTTGAGAGATCACCATTCCCTTCCTCAAGATGGGTTTTCTAGTGATGATGGAGATTCTGTGAATCCTCAGGGTTATTTGATTTTTGAGTATCTTGAACGTGACCCTCCTTACAGCCGTGAGCCTTTGGCTGATAAGGTGCGGTGACTGACTCTATCATGCCATATGCTCGCCCTGTTCACTTATATAATTTTGGTAATTTGTTATCTCGGGTCCTTCTTTGCTGAGTCATTTGATTGTGTTTTCTTTTATGTGGTGGTGAATAGATAATGGATCTTGCTTTTCGTTTCCCTGAATTGGTGACCCTTGGAAGTTGTGATATACTTCCATCAAGTTGGATATCCGTAGCCTGGTATTCTTCTTTAATTTTGTGCTTTGATATTCAGCTTACAAATGCACAATGGACTTACCTGTTCCATGATTTGCTTGTAGGTATCCAATTTACAGGATACCAACTGGTCCAACATTAAAAGATTTGGATGCTTGTTTCCTGACATACCATAATCTGTATACACCTGTGGGAGGTAGCAATCTTTTGCTTCATTTGTGCTTTATAATTAAGTTTAATTTCTATTTTGTTCATGGTGCATGATATTTACCAATATTTGAATTGAGGGCGTGTATATATATGCATCCATCCCTAACATAACGAGGTGTTCTAAAATTGAATTCTAATTTGGAACCTTTCTTGATACATGATACACAAATGTTATTTAGAATCTCCCCATGCACTGGATATCATGTATATTGACGCACATGATACAATTTTATGAGTATATGGTTTTTTATCTTGGATTCTGTTTAATGTGGTTTTTTCTTTTATTATGTTGTTCTTAACTCTTTATACGTATTAATGAGTACCAAAGCAAATTATTTTATTGCTTTGTTTCAATGATTCCAACCATTCTTTTAGCCTAGAAAGATACTTTTATGTGTTGTTTAAGATTACGAATGTCATTCTGGATTTGTTGGGGTTCTTAATTATTCTACTAAAAAGGCTTGTGTTGCTTTTATCACGGGAACATGTTTGTATTTAATTACATTGCCAATTATAGGTGCATAGCACATATAATGAAATTGTTGTTAGCTACTGCACATGAACCATGTTCCGTTTTCTAATTTGCACAAGTTGATTTATTGAAACATGTTTTTTTCTTTTTGTTTACAGGTTCTCAAAGAAGGCAGACTCACAAGCTTCCTACTGAGACGGATAATGTCCATAAAATCTCTTTACCTGTTTCTGGGCTTGCTTCATACAAGTTCAAAGGATCTCTGTGGACTCCTAATGGTGGACATGAACGCCAATTAGCTAGCTCTCTTTTGCAGCGGGCCGACAACTTGTTAAGACAGCTTCAAGTCAGTCACCCAGATTTCCAGTTTTTTAGTCGTTGATGATGTTAAAGTGACTGTAATATTATACTTTTGGATATTTTTTAAGAACTGGTGGTTAGTTTTTGCCAGTGCCTCCTTTGGTTAATTTTTTAGATGTTATACTTGATTGGAGTTGGAGTTAATAACTTATTGGACAAAAGGTAAAAGGAAAATTGGAGAAAGGATGTTAAGCAGTGTCCTTTGTAATTCTCTGCATTGTTTGCTTCCATAATAAGTGAATGAACAGGGAAGCTTTGGAGAAGCGGTAGTGTTGAGGCTACTTAATGTGTTCCTGGTGGGTGTACAGATTAAATAGCAGCGGCATGGTTTTGTTAAACAAGCCAAACACAGGCTACTTTTTTCTGTCCTGGCGATGCGTTATATAGGACCTAGTTTTAATTTATTGGGGAATTTTACTGCATGTTCATGTCTCATGCTTCAATTGCCCCAAACTTTCTGTATTTGAATTCTTATAGTAATCTTTGCTTTTAGATAGTGATAGAATTCAGTGAATGAACTTGTGTTGTTAAAAAAAAATTGTATTTTCTGATTATGTTTTAAAGGAGGGTTTAGTTTAGAAGAATCAGTTTCGACTTGGTGGTAAAAATCAGTCAGTTATTCTACTCGGCGCTTATTTTTCTCCTGTCACAAGTAATCACGATTATTACTGTTCGAAGGTGTTGTTTGAAGAATATTTTTCATTAGCTCTAATAAAATTTTAGGGCAAAATAAATTTTAGTTTTAGAAGTTCTGTTTGTCAATTGATTTTAATTTATAAGAGAAGTGGCATCTGACATTTGCATATTCTTTAAAGGTGTTTACAGATAAAAGTTATAAACCACTCCTAAATGTTAATGTTTTATATTAAATACATTATTCGAACAAGATAAAATACATGTTAATAATTTGAATTTGTATTTTCAATTTTCTTCTTTTAACTAGGGTTCAATATGTAGTGAAATTGTGATGTGTGCAAATGGCATCCTTCACCTCCTTTCTATTATCAACTTAATAAGTGGATCTTATTAACCTTTTGTTAAACAAATTTGTTAAAATACTTTTAATCTATTACAAATATTTTTCAATATTTATATTCTATAAAGAGAAACAATTTGAATAAATTAAAAATATCTTAAGTATTTATTTTTAATATCTTGTGTTATCTCGAATGAAATTATTGTTGATTATGTTTTAATTTGTTTTGTCTAATTTATATTACAAATATTTTTGAATTCATTTCTTAAACAATTTTTGAACTAAAATTAAATTAGAAGATACAGGTATAGATAACTATATAAAGCAATTGAAGTTAAACAATAAAAAAAATAGCTAATCAAACTATTCAAGTTATAATATGTAGTGGCTAATCTACGTACAATGTACAGTGCTTTATAGAGTCTAATAGTACATCATCTACCATTCAAGTAGTGTCTATCTCTACAATGTATATCATACCATCCATTTGTATTTATTATTAATACAAAAAAAAATTATTTTTATAATATATTTTATATTATTATTATTATTATTATTCTAATTCAAATATGAATGGTGAAATTATTCCTTTGTCATATGATATAAAATTTGTTTTTATTAAGAAATATTAAACTCAAGACCCGTGTCTCGCACGGTTCAAAAACCAGTAACTTTAATGTCGTACTTTTACCTCTCTATATTATTATTATTATTTATTGCCTTCTACTTAGCCAAGATTTACGGCCAAAAGAGTATTCAGTCCACGTTACTTGCTTACAAAGTACATAATATCCAATAACTTCACACCTTTCAATTGATTATGTTCCGATTAATGCGTATCTTACACAACAAAATTCTGAACAAATCCATCACCATTTACTTCATTCATTCCTAGTCAAAAATTTCTAGTCTGTTTGTTTTTTCTTTAAAATAGTTTTGATGTTGATTTTGAGTCCAAAACACACAAAATAAAATTATGCAGTGAATAGAATTTTTGTGAAGAATGTAAACAAAAAATTCAGCAAAATTCGAAGAGAAGCAACCGATGCAAGACTATGTTAGCAAACAAAAACCTCATAGCATGTATCAGTCCACCTTGTGTATTACTTCTACGATTCTTTCACTTATTAGGCTATGAAACACTACATAACATCTTAATTCAAAATTCACATGTCAGAATTTTAAACAAGATACAGAAGGATCACATTTTACCATTTAAAAAAAAATATCTTTCTAGGCCAATAAAGTGTCTAATATCATTGAAAGCAATAAGCAATGCAATGTGATACTCACTGATACTGGAATACATATCCACTAAAAACAAAACCATGGAAAAAAAAGAACACAATTAACAGGTTCTAAGACATTAGCCTTATCTTATACTCGAATGAGAAGAACAAACTGAAAATATATAGATCAACATGATTATGGAAATGAAGATCTTACTCTATAATTTAAATGCAGAACTTGTCTAATTGTTATCAGAATATATCTTATTTCTTGTTTTAGTTTGATTTAGGATTCAGGATAGATTTTATCATTTATGTTCTGCCAATTTGTTCAACACAGATTCTATAAATGTACTGTAAAGCATTCAATTCATACCTTCTCCAACATGACTTGCTCATTTGATAAATGACGACACCATTACCTACCTGGCCTCAAATCTCAGTGATTATTTCTGCTACATGCATTTATCTATTGATAAAAAAAATTACCATGTCTCTGAAAAACCACCATGCCATAAACTTACAATCATTTCTTCATTATGTTGATCTTATCATTCACAGTTTTATGCCACTCTAACCCAATTTCTTGAGATTATCTCTGACCATTTCATGGTGACAAGGGTGTTTCTGCTAAAAAAATAATATTGTTGAATTTTTTAGTTTGCCTATAGGGTTGGAATTTGTGAAGCTTCAACCTTTCCTATGAAAACATTCATTGAGGATTCTTACTCAAAAGACTGTGTATTGGGTACCTAACTATTTCCTGAAAATTGAGTTAAGCACATGCACCTCAGAATTGTTCTCATCACAGTATAATTATTACAGAGCCATTACAGAAATTTGATATGGAATGGAAGTGGTGAAACCATAACCAACTCCTCTTTCATCCACTGTCATTCTTCAATAACAAGATGGTTCAGCTGCCACTGATTGTACAAAATACAGAAGCATAATTAGAGCTCTTGAATATCTCAATCTCACAGGTTCATTTCTATCCACAAATTGTCTTAATTCATGCCTAAGTCAACAACACTACATTTTCAGAGCATTAATCTCATACTTCAACATCCAATTAACTATGAAATTATGCCCTACCACCAATGTGTTGCAAAGGTATTTAATGCAGAGAGTGATATAATTAGTTGAGGTAGCTAGATTATTCAAGTAATGCAATCCAAATGCATGAATACTTGTCTTTTTCATTCTCAATCAATCACTGAATGAAGCTGTTTATGGTATTTGAGCTCAGAGCTCCATTAGTAAAAAACATTTAGATTAAATAAAACTACTATTTTTTTTGTCTGATTATAAATTTTTAAGAAAATGTTTTTAGGATATTAAGATGGTTTTCTTTATATTAAATGTTTTTATTATTATATAACAAATTTATGTATGAAAAGTAAATTACATTGCTCAAATGTAGTAACAATAAATAAAATACTCTGTAAATGGAATGATTCTTTCCTAACCAAATTTTAGCGTTATATAAAATTATGTGTATTGAAAAGTTATATATTAAAGTACAATAGTTTTCTTTAATATAGTTCAAAATAGAAATATTTCATTTATATTAGGTGATTAAAGTATAAAAATGAATAAATAAAGTATATTTTTGTACTTTTTTTATTTAAAAATGACTTAATTATGTTTTCATTGCAGAAGATATTTCTCTTTCAAAACCATTTGTTAAAAATATTCTTATCTATGCCAATTAATAAAATCTTTTATTTTTATTCTTTAAAAGTTTCGCCATACATGAATTATTAAAATCACAGCTTTTTCATTTCAGGAAAAATTAAAGATAATTTATTTATACAATAATTCATATAAGAATTTACAGAGCAACCCTTTTTTTTTCTTTTATCCCTTTCTATCAAATCATTTATTACATCCTATATTTCTCTCTGTTAGTTGTAATATTTATTATATAGTATATTTGATCTAAAATAAGTACTTTTAGTCCTTTTTTAGCAAGTAAATACGTGATTTTTTCTCAATTATAAGAAATATGATGCCATTTCTATATCTACTAATTGATAATTTTATTTTATTACATCCTTGAGTTATTTCTAAGGTTATTATTGAAACACCAATTTTTTTTTTAATTTTTTTTCTTGAATTATGAGTAATATTATAAGCATTTTTTTAATAAATTAAGTTTAAATTATGATACTATTAAATAAAATTAACTAAAATAATTTTTCACAATAAATTTCTTAATTAATTATTTTTACATTTTAAATTAAATGTAAGCATGAAAAAAAAAAGATAAATAATCTATCAAATTTATTAAAAATCAGTTATTTATGAAGAGTTTTCTGTATATTTCAAAATTAATCAATCAAAGCACTTTAAAAACATATTTTAACTTTCAAACATTATTCGATAAACAAATAAAAATAACTCTTTAAGAATAAATAAAGAACTTTTATGAGAAAGGTTTGATAAGAAAATTACCTTTAAGATATTTGGTGGAGATGCTGTATAATATTTTGTTTTTAATTTTTTTGAAATATTCATGAATAGGAGTGATATTCTTTCTTAATATTTCTATAACTTAGATTTTGTGTGTTTATTTAGTAATTTGATAGTAGTTAAATATTAGTTATTATAGAGACTAAATTATAGACAAAAAAAAATTGATTTATATATTAGTTTATATTATTGGTAAATAATTTCTAAATTGGTATCTAATTAGCTACCAAAGTTTTAACTACCAATTATTTAGATTCTAAATTTGGTAGCAAAAACATTGTTGTTAATTAGATACCAATTTAAAAACCATTTAACAATAATATAAACTAATTTAGAAATCAATTTTTCTTTTCTCTAAAATAATCTTTAATTTAATCGCTATAGCAACTAATTATTTTTTATTTTTAAATATTGATTTCTATTTCATTATTTTCTTGTATTAGTATATGTATACATAAGAGTTTAAGAAATGTGGATTACCAATGCAGGTTTGTTAGAAAAGATATTAAAGAGGAAAAGTTATATGCTACAATTAATACTTTCAAAACACATAACTCATGTTTATTGTTAGAAGACGAAAAATACGGTTCCAATTAAGGTAGAAAGTATGGTGGATGATTTTCAAGGTTATTTGGAGTGTTAAAACTCTTTTAAAGCTCATTATTTTTTCCTTAAAAATAACCTTAACATGATGATGAGTTACTAAAGAATACATAAATATTGCTAATAAAGGTGTTTGGTGTCTTTTTTAGAGTGGGTGTAAATCATATAATCATACACATTTTAACAATGTGTTGCTTGTGACTTGGTAATTTACAGTTACAATCCTAAAAAAATTTAGCTCGTGATTAGGCTATGTCAAAATAATGTTATTTTCAATGGGTTGAAAGTATTTAAAAAGTGTAAAATATCATTATTTATAAATCTTGGTGTTAAGATAAAACTCTCTTTAACAATACTTCATAATTTTTTTTTTATGACCAAGCATAAATACCAAGTTGTGTTAGACGTTATGATATCAAGTTATATTAAAAATATATGCATCAACCAATTATGTTAGACATCCTACAATAATATTAGGTTATATTAAAAAGTATAAAGAAATTAACTTTGTTATACATCACATAATGACACCAAACTATATTAAAAAGCAAAAATATTTCACTTATTACGCATTTAACTATACTTATATATAAGTATAAGTAAACATCACACTCACATCTCAACATAACTTAATTTAAATATTATCTTATATAAACTTCAATAATAAATTAAGGTATTTTTTTAATGTTTTGCAATATTTGAACTTAGTCACTAGCTAAGTTCCCAAAGTCGACATTTCACATTTCCAATTAAGTTATTCAGACAAGTTTGATTATTTCAACTTAACTTTTCTATTATGTCAATTTTAAACTTCAACATCAAGTTAAATTATTCACACAAAATTTAAAATCTGAATTTAGTTTTTATTTTTATATTTGTTTTTTTTATCGGATTTCCATAATTAATATTTATGTTATTAATTATACGTTATTCAATCTAGTTGGTTTGTATGGATCAAACTTGATCAATGACATAATCTTAAGAAAACTCTTGGAAACTCATTTCATGGACTTTGGAAAAATATTTTAAGATCTTAAATAACGATAACCCTTACATAAAAACATATCATGTTGTTGGTAAATTGGTAAATGTTCTCAAACAAAAATTTCATTACCAAAAACTTTGTCATCGTAATTAACAAGCATCACTCTCACTTAATGTAAACTGAAACACTGTGCCCAGTTATGTCTCAATCTTTTAAATCTTGATAAAACTTTATTATGCTCATTACATCAAATCAAACAAGTTGTACACATAATTAACAACATATTTTTTTTCAAATTCCAAATTTTGGAGACTTGTATATTTACTTTCGTTCTAAATACTCAAATTTTATCTTTAACTCGAGTCAATTACCTCCATTATCTTCTCCAAACTATTAGTTTATAATAACATGATATATAATAACTTAAAAAAAATAATAATTTTATTTTAAAATAATTTCTAATAATATAAATGGTCTTAGATGATCTTATATGATATAAATCAAGGATCAATATATTTTCACTTTGTCTATCATAAAAAATACTTCAAATTATATTTGTTTTCTAATTTTTAATAAACTCTTATCTTATTATTAATTGACTTTAATATCACATCATTATTAAAAAAAATCATGAAATAAAAATTAATTTTTAGAGAAAAAATAATCACTACGTTTTGTTTGTAAAAATAAGGGTGATAAAGACACTAATAATTAATGGACAAGTGTTCCGATGAAGAGAGAGTGAAAAATAAAAAACGCCTTAAAAAATAATCTTCGATGGTGATACGTTGGTCGTGAAAAGCTGAACTTAAAGTAGTTTAGATACGAGATAAAAAAAAATGGTGTGAAAGGTTATTAAAAAGTAAATTTTAATTATGTCTAATAAAATTGATTAAAGTATAATTTATATTTAAAATATTATTATTTCTGTATGAAATTTTTAATAAAACTTATCAATTTGCATTGCATGTGAGATTGATAATGATCCGAAAATGATTCACGTAACAAATTCTCGCTATAAATATTATTTATGAAGCACCATGGCTTCCCATTTCCCCTTAAGAAGTTTAAATAATAAATAATTTTCTTACTTGAAACTTGAAAGTTAGCTTCTGTGTTGCATAAACAAAAACAGATAACTTTTGGCAACGACTTTTTTTCTTGTCATATTAATTTATTTAAAACAAACATTATATAACCAGTATAAGTACAGTCTATATTCTTACATTTTTTTATAACAATGAATACAAATAATATTTGTATATTTCTTACTACAATAAAAGTAGTAAATAAAAAATTAAAATGATAGTAAAATAAGTATAAAAATAATTATGTGTCTTTTTAATTAAAATAATTAATTTGCTTAATATATATAGCTAATAAAGAAGAGTTTAATTTTCATAATTACTTGTAAAACTAGTTACATTATTATTATTATTTATTATTCATTTTTGATAAACCAGTTATTACAATTTTAAGGGTAAATTCGTAAAAATATATATACTAAAAAACTGTTTTACAGAAATATATAATTTTTTATTAATTGTTAGAGGTAGAAAACACTTCAATCTTTTTTTCCCTCGTCTTCTCTTATTTTCATCTTAAACTTCTTCCAATGCTGTAATAAACAAAATTAGTTATTATTTAATTCTTATTGTCCGTTACTGTCTTTTTACGGTACACTATTTATATGAAATCAACTACTTTCATCATTTCAAATAAAATATTGTATATCTATTTATTATTCTTTTATATTTGGAGATAAAAAAACGCTAATAATTTATTAATTTGACAAGTTCAATTAAATAAAAAATTAGCAAACAAGTTATTAATAAAATATTATGATAAAGGCCTTCTGGTAGAACTATGAATGAAGAAAGTTATTCTATTACAGAGATTTCATTTATGTTAAATAGGTTTGTGATTACTTAGAAGAAAGTTGTTCCTCTGTCGTGTTCTAGTTTTAGAAGAAACCGAGACTCTTATATTATCTAGATTTAAGTCCTGTTTTCCAAAGAGATATTTTTAAGATTCTGGTGTAATTTTAATTATTAATTATTAAAATAAATAAAATTTAAAAAATTATTAAAATAATTAAATTGTGACACTTTATTATGAAAAAGTTGTTAGCATGTTACGACTTTATGAATTTTAACTAAAACTGTGATGTATCGCTCCCTTCGTAAGCACTGAGAAATTATGCCAAGGAGAAAATACAAAATGTATTTTGTTTCCATATACTCTATACTCTCTCCTATTATTTAGAATAAGAACTAAGAATAATTTAAATACATTATTCAAGACTGATTTGAAAATAAAATAATATTAGTAATAAATTAAAAAGATTAATAATAAAATAAATATTATTTGAATGAAATCATTCAAAGATTAATTTTACTATATTTTTATATCTCTTTAATTAAACAATCTCTATTTTTATTTTATTTAAGCATTTCCCCCTTTTTTTTCTCTATTTCCATCCTTTGCACTAAATACACCCTCTGATACCAATCCCAAAATTTAAGTTCTATTAAAATAGATTTTAATGCCTCAGAATTGTAATGATTATAAAATATTTTTATCGGTGAAATATGTTGAAGAGAAAATAAGAAATATAAAGAAAATAAAGGCAAAAAAGCTACGAAAGTAAGAAAAGATTTTGAAAATAAAAAGGAACAGAGGCCACCGCACTGATTATAAACTTTTCCACAGTTTTTCTGTCTCACCAGTGAATTGTGCAGACAAGAGGTGTGTCCACAAGAAGTTTTTGTAACGAAGTTAAGTGTGTGTTGAAATTACAATGTAACGTATAATGTCTTACAATAATTTTAAAGATTATACTTAAGGTAATTTCAATTAGATACATTGCATGAAAGGTAAATTATTTTTATTCACTAATTTCTTAATTAGTAAAGACACTATTTTTGAGACCCTAATATATTAAGAAGAGGGTACCCTTGAATGGAGGGACAGTGAAGGATAGCGGCGCTCCGACCAGACAACCGTGTTCCAGCTATTTTTGTTTTGACTCGCAGATATCGATCGCAGTAAGTAAGCGGGCCCCACCCACTCGAATCCTGGATATCGAGTGGGTCCCATCACCATCGTTTTTTGGTCACAGCTACACTCAATAAGTCACTCCATCATTACATTGTTTGTCTTTTTTTATTTCCACACACTCTATCCTAAACCCATCATGTTTCTTTTTTTCTCCTTCTCTCATTTCTTTTGAAACAATGACTCACCAAAACAAAACTTTTTTCCACCACTCTTCACATATGCAAATCCCAAACTCAACTCAACCGCCAAACGTAGTTTAAACAACCAAAAGCTACCATTTCTTTTATTTATTATTCACTTTATACATTTCTTTAGAGACAACACTATCATATTGAAAATTTAGTTCAAAATTGTCAACTGAAATAATACATTTTCATTCAAACTTAACCATTTTCACTTTACATATTTATTTAAAAGAGTTAAGTTCTCTAACAAATAGGAATAGAAACTAAAAACACCGACACGATTACGGCAAAGTCATCTTACCTTTTATTTTCTTATCCATTTTAATTTAAAATAGTTGTTCAGAAAATTACAAAATATAATATTTTTGTTTCATCCATTTTATACTTTCATCATTATCAATAGAAAAAGAGATGTTTGAAATTTAGAAAAAGGAGTTTGAAGTGAAGAAGTAGGAATAAAAGAAAGGGGAAAAAAAGGAAGAATTAGGTTCACGAAAAGTGTGAAGTGAGAGAGTGTTAAGATGTTAAAGAACATAACAAAGGAAGAAGCACACAAAAACAGAGCAAAAAAGTAAGCATCAGCAAGTGAAGTGAAGTGAGAGAAAGGAGTAGCCAAACAAAACGATGGCAGTTTCTGTAACAATTTTGGTGCTCATAATCGCTCTGCATCTCATAGCCTTCGTCTTTGCCATTGGCGCCGAACGACGTCGTAGCGAGGTAACCCTCCCTTTCTCTCTCCTCTCCCTTTTTCTTTTCTTCAATTCAACTCTCAAATCTGATTCCTTTTCCGTTTTCAGGCCAAGGTGCTCCCCGACGAGTACGATGACCGAACCTTCTGCGTTTACACCACCGACGCCTCCACCATCTACGGCCTCGCCGCCGTCGCTCTCCTGCTCCTCAGCCAGGCCGTCCTCAACGGCGTCACTCGATGCCTATGCTGCGGCAAAGGGCTTGTTTCCGGTTGCTCCGCCACTTGCGCCGTCGTATCCTTCATCCTCTCCTGGTAACAATCAATTTAAGTGAAATAATCGCACTCTTCTAATTTCGCATCTAAACAATTAAACCCCTACGAATTCATCTAATTAATTGTAGAAACAAAAAATTAAACATAATTTTGAACCATGGTTTTCTGAATATACTTTCCCTTTCACTTCAGTTACATCAATTGTTGTGAATTGATTGGGCATTTTTCCGTCAGAAGATAAAAGTGGATGAAGATTGAAAAGTGTTTGATTTTGATTTTTTGAATTATTACTACTGTGAAATCAGGATTAGTTTTCTGGGAGCAGAGGCGTGTTTGTTAGCAGGGTCTGCGAAGAATGCATACCACACCAAGTACCGAGGGTACTTTGCGAAGCACGATTTGTCTTGTGCTACCCTGCGCAAAGGTGTGTTTGCTGCTGGAGCTGCCTTGACCTTGCTCTCCATGCTGACCTCCATTTTGTATTATTGGGCACACTCCAAGGCTGATACTGGTTTCTGGGAGAAGCACCGCAATGAAGGGCTTGGATTGGCCACACAACACCACCACCACCACCAAGGTGCCGACTCTGATAAGGCCTGATCATGATTTCTTGGTTTGAACGGGTTGGACATGTTTAGTCAATTTTGGTGGTCTTAATTTTGCTTTTGGATAAGGGATATTGGGGGATTAAGAGAAGGAAGAACAGTGTTTGCGAAACCTTCTTCTTGTATTAATGGGTGAATATATAGTATTTATGCTGTAGTAGAAGAATACTTGAAATATAAAGATAGATGGTGGTTTAATATATTCCAATCTTGTAGTTTCAAAGTTTTGATACATTCTGATTATTCACCTTTTAGTGTCTCACCTGCATGTGCTGTTCCGATAAAATCTCAGTTTTTTGTGGATCTTATTATGCCATATTAGATTTATGAACTTTGGTCAGTTTCTACCTGATGATGGAATGATCTAACTTAAGACGGTTCACACTTATTATCTCTGAAAATGTTAATCTGGTCCTTAAGGACCGATTCTTTATGCAAGAACCAGCTCTTCCAGTTGAAAATCATGTCAACTTTATCCAATGGTCATCATGAGTAAGAATTAGTTCTTAACTTAAGAATTTCCCAATAACTGCCATAGGAGATAATTGTAAATTTCTTACAATGTCTTTCAGTCGATATTTCTTAAAAAAGGTCAAATTGTTGCAAATTTTGTTATATGAATTTGGTGTTAATAGGCTTCTATGAAATAGTTGGGGGGAAATGTGATAGGTGGGAGCCAAAAATTGAAATATCTAGATATTTTGGCATTGAAATACGAATGACATATTTAAATCCTACCTATTTGGTGATAGTTGAGAGTGAAAGAGTGGAGGAGAGTGAAGGAGACATCCAATGTGTTGGGCTTGATAGCTGGGGGCAAAAGAGTCTCTGACTCGGTAGAATAGGGAACGGATAGATTGCTGTTGGGTTTTGTAAGAACACTGTTTCAATCTAATTATTACTGCAAAAGAAATTAAAATGTATTTTATTTTGAAAGCATTCTCTTGGTAAGTTTTATTCCGTTCACTCTTCCCTTCAACAAAATGTCTAAGAAAGATAAAAGATGACAAGTTTGGATGAGTTCATTCGGCTAACAAGCACGATTTAAAATAAGATTTTTTTTTATAAAACATGCTAACAAGCACAATTCAAAAAATATAACAAAAAAAATGTGTTTTCTTGCCAAAAAATAAATTATATCTGAAACTGAAATCATACTTGAAAACACAACTTCTCTATTTTAAAGACAGTGATTACCAAATCCTATATTTTTAAAAAATGTCCATTTTAATAATTTCGGAGACAAATTTCACCACTTGTATAAAAAAACCAACGTTAATTGGTGTGCTTTTTTACCCCATAACATAGTTACTCACTTTCCTATTTTTTATTTTTTTATTCTACACATACACTAAATAGATTTGAACAATTATAATACAATTTAATTATTCGTACGATGGAACAAGTAAAAGCTGGGCGTTCATAATCAGCAAACAAACTACACATTCACTGATAGATGCACATCATAGCTAGTACAATACAACATCAAATTCTCAAACACAAAGTGTGATTGTTGAAGCAGAACCACACCAAACTCAGTGACAACCAGAGAACCTGTCCCACTTCATCATCCAAAACAAAACAGAGGACATTACACTGAAAAACATACATAAGATACTCCGACAAACCTAATAATAGTTGAAGTGAAACATAGTGAAGTGTATCTAGCAAGTGGGGAACGGGGAACCACAAGCATTAGCAACCTTCCGAGCATTGGGAGAGTTAACAAGCCTCTTGAGGTTGGGGTCTTTCAAATACTGGCAAAGGCAAGGCCTTTGTTCCTTCAGTTTGCTACAACAAACAGATGAAGGAGAGCTCGAGGAGGTGATGGCACTCGCGCATGCACTCAGCTGCAACGCGTTACATGTCACTGCTGTCACACACAAATCTGTCTCAGCTACCGCCACCAAGGTAACCATGATGCACAGTGTTGCATATGAGACCTTCATTTTCAAATAGAGACCACAGGGATGTGCATAAGGGTGTAGCTTTCTTCACTATTTATAGAGGGAGAGGAACATGATCTAATACTATCATTTTTGAAAAGAAAAACAATTTATGTACTGCCAGATGATAGAAAAGGCGACGAGAAAACAAAATCGACTAGACGATAAAGCTGATTAGACAACAAAATACAAAACTAAACACGTAATTAGGTATAAACAAGTTAACTTACGTGATAAGCACGGTTAAAACATAATTGAGTCTCCGTTTGGACCTTAAAGTAGGTCTATAGCAGCCATAGTCCATCTAGGCAATATAAATAGCAGAGGAGGCACAACACCCAAGGTAACTATTCACTCCCTACTCCTTTGGTACCTAACTCTCGGACTGACTTGATCGTCGGAGTGTCTTCGCAGGTACTTCTATCATCGTGTCCAGATCAAAGGAGATTCAGCCGAAAGAAACCTAACTAAAAAACCGGAAAAATAAGAAGATCGTAACAAAATGAAGTGTTATGCAGAGTTTAAGTCTTGTATTAATCAAATTACTGTTGTAAAAAAATGTATTTGTAGTTGTAAAAGGAATATTTAAAAATAAAACATAAACCTGACCTTAGGAGAAGGTTTCTGACTACTATAAAAGCCATTTCATGAAAGGGCAAGTGTTATGTTATGTGGAGGGGGATTAGTCTTAGAGTTGGGACCCTGAATTGACCTGTCATCATGAATTTTAACAGGACCCCATTTGCTTTATTATTTGTGTACTCATTTCTAATAGATTAGAGTTACAATAGATTAGAGTTACTGAGGCCATGCTAGGGGTTTATAGGTTTGGCACCATCATTATAAAGAAAACTGTCTGCCCAATCATTTAGATAAACAAGATTGATTATTGAAGTTTGTAGGATCATTTCATTTTAAGTATTTTCTGTTTCACTGTTTGGTTGAATCTTACAGCTTTGAACAAAATGTTTGTGTGAATTGAGAAAAGGTTATATTTATAAACCATCTTTCATTTTGATTTCTAAGCTGTGTATTTTGATATATTTAAACAAATCAATTAACAGATAGCTGAGCTCTCAAATATATGAGGACTTTCCTGATAGAAATATAAAAGAAACTTTAGAACTCAATTCAATAATATATGACAGAACAGTATCATAACTTTCGACATTGAAATACTTTAGTTTTTGAGTAATTATACAAGTTTGTTGATATAAACTGTGTTGCGTTAGAAATGTGTAACTTTATGTAACAAGTGTTGGTAAATATTAGGGAAGAAAGTATTAAAAATATACGTGATTACATTAGATCCATTTTTTGACGGGTTGTTTACGTTTTGATTAGGGGTTAGGTTGAATTCTTGGTAGATCAAAGACGTTTTAATGACTCTTTACCAAATAAGTTTATGAAAGTTTGGTTAAGGCATTGTCAGATAAGCGACTAGAGAGCCTAATTTATAGAAAAATCACTGCTTGAAAAAAAAAAAAAAAAACACCACCAGGTTCGTTTTTATTATACGTACAGTACCAAAACTTTTTTTAACAAAAATTTAAAGTTTTTGACAATATTTTAGTTATAGGTGCATATTTAAATTGTTTACTGTGGATGACTACAATTAAGTACATATTTAGTTTTGCATGAGATTAACTCAAACACATATCTATAATTGATATCTAAATTAAAATTATTTTAAATAACTTCTTTAATTTAACATTGGAAAAGTTTGAATCGAGAAATGGATGAATTAAGAAATAAGGTGGCACCTAATTAACTAACATAAGGCACCTAATTAACTAACATAAGGCACCTAATTACCTAATTAACATCGAAATATATAGTTTTGAGAGTGTGTAGTTAAAAATGATTGAAGAGAAATTGTGTAGCATATGACGCTGAAGGCCGAATGACTTTCGGCGATGTGATGTATGGTCAACATTTTAGTTATTTCTCCAAAGACAAGTGCCAAAAGTAAAAAGAAAAAGAAAAAAAGGTCATCACATTTTATTTCCTCTAGGATCAATGTGGTAGGGGTAATTAGTTAATTAAGTAACCAGAAACCCAACCAATTTCCCATAGTTTGTTTCGTCAAAAGCAACCACAAAACTCTTTTTAAATTGTGTGCATGTCGATGAAAAAAAAAAATACACATTGGTTGGAAATCAGACTAGAGAAGGACATTTCATTATATATAAGTGGGTACAAACCTCAACCTCATGAGCCGGTTTTATAGGGTTGAGTTAGGCTTAAAGTCCACTTCGTAACATGGTATCAGAGCCATTTCAATCCTATCCTAGCGAGTGTTTGTTGGGTTTATCAGGCCACCACCCATAATATGTTATTCCACGCACGAGCTTCTATCTATCACTTTCGGCGTGAGGGGTGTGTTGGAGATCCCACATCGACTATAGATAAGGATATTTCATTGTATATAAGTGAGTGTAAACTTCAACCTTGTAAGCCGGTTTTATGGGGTTGAGTTAGACTTAAAGTGACTATGCAGTAATAGATAGAATTTTGACCTATATTAAAGAATTTTTAAATAATAGTATACAAATATGAGCAAATAATTTGAAATATATTTATCTCGTATAAATATACAATTTTTTTTATCATAATTAAACTGAAATAACTACATAATCCGAAAATAAATATCATTTTATCATTAAATTATAATTTAGATTGATAGTTATCTACTTCAAGGGATTCTTTTGTCTTTTAGTTAAAACAATTGTAATATATCTATTTTAAATTTTGTTTTTATCAGTTACTTTTTGACAAATGAAAGTTGTTCATAATTTTTGTACACTGATTCCATATGTTCATAAATGGGCCGCGGTCCGTCAAGTGCACTAGACAATCTAAGTTTTTGTATGGGCCGTACTAATATAAGTAGATCCAAACTCAAAAACTATTGGTTATTAATAAGTAATGTAATATTGGATTGGTATATTTATAATTGATAATTGATTGTGTGTTGAAAATATTATATAAGAATTTTATTTAAAAAGGTGCAGTTTAAAATTTACATTGCAAGAATAAAATACTCTTTTCATTAATAATTCATTTTTTTAACTAAACAATCGTACATTTTTTAATTTTAAAATAAAAAACTATTTTCACTACATTTCTTATTATATTTATTCTTATTTACTTACTATCTAATTGTAATTTTTTATTTCTTTTTTTTCTTGCAAATACAATATTAAGGATTAATATAACTGAATTTATGTTCCGTAAGTAGAAATTAGATATATGGAAAATAAAAGGAATATAAACAAGAAGAATGAATGAAATAAGTGAGAAAAATAAATTAAAAATATTAAAACATATACATAAATAGATAGAAACATGTAAAAAAATAGAGTGAAGATAACTAACACTACAAGAAAATTACTAAATATAAACACTATTAATGCATAATATAACTATAATAAATTTTATAAAAAATAAATAAGCACAGAGAAAAATGATATTTAAAAAAAAAAACTTTTTATCTTATTAGGCTTATTTAAATTACTATAGGTCCCAAATTATTCAATAATTGGATAGTTGGGATTACCACATTATTGGTTTAGGTTTTATTTTTTAATGATAAGTATTATTGCAGGAATAATATATATGGGCTAACGAGGAATGAGATCGTATATCGGAATTGGGTCCTTAAAAAACATGGGCTTTTATTATTTGGACTGTTTTCACTATTTATTTACACCAGAAAAAAAAAATTGTAATCTATAAATTCTTGGCCTCCATAATAATACATAAGAAATGAGATTTCTACGTAAGCAAAAGTTTCATCGAAGTTGAACTGCGATGGAGATATATGACATAATCGTTCTACCAAAAATTCATGAAGCCGTTTCAGCTTATCCTGAATTCGTCCCACGAGTTTCATGACAGTTGAATCACTGTGATGAGACGCAATGCAACATTATGGTTGTGAAACACGACAAAAGTTTAGAATTCGAAATCATAATTGTTGTATTGTTATGTGAACAATTTGCATCCAACACAAGCCTCTGTCGCTCTCAGGTGTAGATATGTAATATTCCCACGAAAAGTGGTAACAAAAAACAACAACATAGGATTAGACATGGTCGAGGGTAAACGTTAGACGCTAACAATGTATCTCAAGTCATGTGTGGGCACGAGAAAATGAAACTTGAAAAGCATGCCAAAGCCATACCTTTCCTCCCAGGAACGAGTTGATTAAATTTCTTGGTTACAAAGATTAGAACCATAACAACCTTTCCTACATTACATATATAAGTTGCCACCACCACACATGAATCACAATAGTGCCAGGAACTACCTCAGGAGAATCAACAAACACTACCAAAACATTTTCAATCATTCAATTCTTAACCATGCCAATCCGTTCCCGTGAGCCTGCACAAAGGCCAGGTTTCTTCAACCGTCAAAGACCACTGCATGCAGTTCTTGGCGGAGGAAAGCGTAAGATCTTTTACAAACTTCACCTCTTTCTTATCAAAATTTTAAGAAAAATGTTAACGTTCATCGTTTTTACATTTTTAATGCAACAGACACTTTCTCTTTAAAAAAGCTCCTTGCTTTTAAAGCCGAACTTTTAATAGCACACGCTCAAATATATATATTTTCCCACAAGTTTCATAGAAAAAGTTTAGACTAGGATTTACGTATTAAATTAATTTCCACCCCCTCAAAAGTTCATAACAAGAAATCATCTCTACGTTTAAGTTTTTGTCCAAAAGAGAAATAAAAGATGATCGAAAACTCCACAAGCCCTATCATTAAGTTAGATGTCAATTAGTCAGAAGTTAAAACCCTTAATAGTTTTATTGGTAGAAACTCTCCTAACTTTAATCCTAAGAATTAATTTGAGGGTTTATTCAAGATAAGCACTAAACCCAAACCATTCGATGCGAGCTCATTTATATTCCAAAGACCAAATGGAGAAAGATTGATACCTGATTTTGCAGTTGCTGATATACTTCTATGGAAAGACAAGATATCATCGGCAACAATCCTAGCTGCGTTCTCCATCATTTGGTTCCTCTTTGAAGTCGTTGAATACAATTTTCTTACCCTTCTTTGTCACATCCTCATGGTCATTATGCTCATCCTATTCGTATGGTATAATGCAGCAGGACTTATCACATGGTACGTAACGTAATCTTCCACTTTATATACATTAATTTATGCAGTCCTGAGTTTAATTGAAATCTTTGTTCATAGTTTGAGCAGCAAAATTAACAAGTTTCTTTGCAGGAGCCTGCCTCAAATCTATGATTTTCAAATCCCCGAATCCACCTTTAGATTCTTGCATCAGAAGCTGAACTCATTCTTGAGGAATTTTTATGACATTTCAACTGGGAAAGACCTAGCACTCTTCTTTGCGGTATTGAGAAACCATTTTCAGTTAGTCATACATATTTTGTCCGACAGTTTTCTTAATTATTTGTTTGTTACGTTATGTCATTGAATTTCAGACAATTACTGGTCTCTGGATTATGTCAGCAATTGGGAATTATTTCACCACTTTGAATCTCCTATACATACGTGAGATCCTAATTATTGTGTAGTTATCATTTATATATATCAAGATTCCTAATAATAATTGAACCTTATTATCAATTTTTTGTTGCGCTTTATCTTTCTTCTACAGTGTTCCTCAGCTTGGTGACCCTTCCCATTATGTATGAGCGATATGAACACGAGGTGAATTATCTAGCAAGCAAAGGAAACCAAGACGTGAAGAGATTGTTCAACACATTGGATAATAAAGTTCTGAACAAGATTCCAAGGGGACCTGTGAAAGAAAAGAAGAACAGATGAAGTTTAGATATGCAATATGCATAAAATAAAATATAAAATGTACCACTAATTGGCTAAAAGTGGATCCATTTCCTTTCTTAAGCAAAAGAAAATAGTGCTTGGAAATTTATTTATCTAAAAAAAGAAAATATTCTCAACAACAAAGGATGATGAAATAATTGATATTATTTAAAGAATATTACAACATTCAGAATTTATATGGAGAAGTCTCAGAGTAATTGAAGGTGACGTTATAACTTAAAATCTGTCTGGTGTTACTTAATTAAACAAGTTAATAAATGTGATTAAGTTACACATTAAAAAGGACGTGTCACTAGGAAGGGTGAGCTAGTGAAATAGGATTACCACAAAGGAAATGTACCTAAAGAAGCCATGTTAATTACCTTACTTTGTTGCACTTGTTTTAGGTTTGTAGCCACTTAACTCACGACACCTAATCTCCATAGTCCAACTCCAACAAAGAAGATCACTCATAAATCAGCACTATTTTCATAAGATTTAGTTTTTCTTTTTTTACACTATGTTTTGATGACAACTATTACCACTGTTTACATTTTGGGTGGCTGCAGGAGAATCATTTTAAAACAATAATTGGTGGGGTTGGGTTCCCCACTTCTGCTCTTCATTATTTGTAGACAGTTAGATGTCTTTTTCTATGGGCAAACAAATTAACCCACCTAATCCCCAACTTTAGTCTTTAAGCATAGTTACGCCCATTTAAATCATAACATTTTCAACTACTCATTCACACATCATGTAACTTCTTCTTCCACCACACCATCACACAAAAAATTGTGTGAACGGATAAAATTTAGATCAATATTTTTATTTTTAATTGTTATTCGAGAACATTTCATTATATTTAAGTGGATGCAAACCTCAATCCTACAAACCGGTTTTATGGGATTGAGTTAGGCTTAAAGTCCACTATGTAATATAGTATTAAAGTCATTTTGAGTATATCCTAGCGAGTGTTTGTTGGGCTTATCAAGCATTCGCTATCGGACCGTTATCGGATCACCCATAATATGTTATTTCACGCACGAGTTGTCACTCTCGATGTGAGGGGTTAATATAATAGATATGAGATCTACAACTAATATGATATATTCATATATTATTGATCGGATTACTTTAACTTTTTGCATTTTTTAAAATTTTATTTTATTAATTATAAGATAACATTGGTATTCGATTAACGCGTATTTATTTTGTGATGAATAATAAATCAGGTATTTAGTGAAGCTGCGTAAATTATGATGCTCGAATAAAATATTAGTATTACCCATACACTTATCCAAACTTGAATTCAAGATTTGTTTAATCTAAAATAACTTTGTGTCCATTACTACATTCATTTATAATCTCATAGGATTGGTCTAATGGTGTAGATTTGATAGTACTATGTATTCAATGTATTGGTTGTAAGTTACAAGTGCATGCACCTCATTTCTAGAGTGCTTCTAAGAATAGTTCGGTTTCTTTTATTATGATAAATTATTTATCAAAACTCATGAATAAATATTTGATTGGAGGCTACTGTTTTTCTTTTGTAAGAAAAGTTTTACTGTGCTAAACATGATGTAATTAACTTTAACTTTAATGTAATCATATATATGATAAATTAGTTGTATATATAGTCTAATTAATTATCATTTGATACTTTAATTACGTGAATGTGCTTAGTCTTAATCCAAGTGGGAAATGCAACTAACTAAAAAAATAAATTAAAACAATATTGGTTTTGCAAGGTAAAGTGTGATTTGACCACAGATCTAAATTATATCAACCGATCATTGTGGAGAGTTAGCTCATCGTTTTCATCAGTATTCTCTAAACCCATCATCATGGCTATGACTTTTACCAAACAAAAAAAATAATATTCCTTGGTCTTTTGGAATATGACGAAATATCCACTTCTGATTATTTAAATTTGGCCCAATAATTAACATCCAAGTATGGAAGATATATATATAACATTACATGTTTATTGTTAATTTAATTATTTGCCAAACCCTATTTAGGTATACTATTAGCAATTACTACAAATTTCAAATATTTTAAATTTCATATGCCCTTTCGTATACTGAGGATTTCATTTTTATCATGCAGTTCTCATATGACAATCCAATTCTAGATTATAACAGTTAAAAATAGAAGAAATAATTTTTTATTTAAATGTGGGATTATATGATGAGATGATTTTTTTTAAAGGTGTTAAACTGGTGTCTTTAATTAATTATAAAGTTATCAAAGTGACATGTTTCTTCTTTAGCATATATATACTAACTAGTATTTTGTGTATCAAAAATGTTGTTTTGACAATGCGTGATTACATGATTGGAGGTAATATTATCATTATTGGAAAAAAAAATGTACAAAATAAAACAAAGAAATTGAAGATAAAAAAGAACAGATAAAAGAAAACAAGAAAAAAGTGTAGAAACAAACCTGAAATCAAGAAAGGAGAATATAAACACACCACAAAAATAGAAACTACAATGCAAAAGTCAAACCACCCAAAATTTCTCACTAAAATTTCAGTAATTTCATTATGTTTTGTGGAACCCACAGTTAATTAAAATATTTTTTTTTACTACATCAAGGATTGTGAAGTGTTGCATTCTATTGTGAGCTTTTCAATTTTAAGAAAATAAAAATACCATTTTTATTTTATCGGTATAAAAATACATAAATTTCAATATTCTAAAAATATCACTAGTTTTTACAATATTAAAAATAATATGTAATCTTAATTATTAATAAACAGTTTATTTTGTTAAATAAAAAAATGAAACGATGAAATATTATTAATTACATAATTGGATTTTCTTGCTAATGCTCTCTCTTTCTGAAGCTCATAATATATTATAGTGTCTCTTTTCTAAAAGAGGTGTTGTCTTTAAAAGATCTTCTAAGATATTTAAGGTGTAAATATTAATCAATTTTAATCGATAATTTAATATGTATAACTTCAAATTCCTTTTGATTGGAGAAGTACATTTTTTATTTTATTTTGATATTCATTAATAATTTTAGGATTGTTCTCTCACCTCAAGTTTAATATTTATAACCACCAAAATTTGGTGATCAATATATTTTCATTTTTCCATAATAGATAGAACATATTTTTAACTTCTACAATTAATACAATATAATTATCTCTTTTTAATGTGTTATGTATAGTAAATTATTATAAATAGTAGTTTATCATGTTACTTTTTTTACACCAATTTATTGTGACTATATATATAGAGAGAGGCCGTGATTAACATTTCTTATACATTTTGCAAACTATAATAAAAAAAATTGAACAACACTTTGAAATAATAATATCCTTTATGCAGTTCTTTAAGTAGTTGGTGAAACTTTGTCCAATAGCATAAAGATAAAGGTTTATGTACATCAAGATTTAAAAAGTTGTAAAAGCGACATTAAAGTTGTAAGAAATGTCTCAACCAAATTACTGACATAAAATTTTACTTATATTATTTGCACAGTGTAGTTTCGGATAGATTTATGATGTTCGAAGTTATTACACTGTTGTCTCTATATGCTTACAACACACCTATAGAAAAATGAACACACGCATTAACTAGATTATGTAAAGAGTAGACTTGACTTTTGAAGTCAAGAAAAAAAAAACAGACTTAACTTTCGAAGTTAAGAAAAAAAACTATCAAATTAAAGTAATTTAACTATCACTAAAAATTATTAGAAAATAATTAAATAAAAATCAATTTTTTTAAAAAATTATTAATTTCTAATAACTAAATTAGATACTATTTTAGAAATTAACAAAATTATTAGTATCTAAATTAGATTCTATTATTGATAAATAGTTTTGAAATTAGTATCTAATTAACTACCTAATTTTTAACAACCAATTATTTAGATTCTAAAGTTGGTATCTAAAACTTTGGTATCTAATTAGATATCAATTTATAAATTATTTATCAATAATATAAACTAATTTAGATATCAATAATTTTTTTAGTCTCTAAAATAATATATAATTTTGTCAATATAACAACTAATTATTTTTATCTCTAAAATTGGTTTTTATTGAATGATTTTATTGTAGTGTATAGTATCCACATTTTTATACATGAAATGTTGAAATTTAAAAATAAAATTGTTGAATTTAAATTGTAATAATTTAAAAATTACACCTACCTATCTCATAATTTTATCCTAAATACCACTTAATAGTTTGAATGTACGACCATCTACTTAAAATTTTAATAAAATAACAAATGCTCACTCTCTAAGTTTTGAAACACACTCACTTTTTTGCTTGCATTTTTTTAATAAAATAACATTAATATCTTTATGTTTTTAATAAAGTATCTCTAAATACTCTTTATTTTTAAATAATATATTGATTTTTTATTAAATTTATAAAAAAATAATGTTTTTAATATAGAAAAAATAAATTTATATTTAAACCTATGTGAGTTATAATTATTTTAGTAGACTATATAGACTAAAACATTAACTCATTTAACAAAAATAACATTGATATTGAAAAAAAAAATCAATTTTAAACACAAAATAACATTGATGATATTGATTAAAAGAAATATTATAGACATAAACCAAAATAGTGAGAAAAGATGTGAAGACTGTGACATAAGATATGATGGAGATGAAGTTATTTGGTGAGTTGATGATTGATGAATGTTGTGTTGTTATGGTGACATGAAAGTAAATTTTGGAAGAAAAGAAGAGTAGATAATGATTGTAGTAAGTCTTCAACTGAGAGAAAAAAAGAAGGGTTATTATGACGCATGAGGTATGGTTATATGATGAGTTTGGTTGAAGTGATGATGATTGTTGTAATTTAAAAAGTTGAAGCTAAGTGGACATAATAACTGGATGTGGAGAAGCAACTTAACAGAATTGGAATAATGATAAGCTTATTATATAATAGTGGCAGGCAAATCATTGACGTTGCCAAACACAACTCTACTCAAAACAACAACAATAATAACAACTCTTCTTCCATGCCTTTCTTTGCCTCTTCTTTTTCTCCTATACTCACTACTTCTTAAACAAAAATTACCCTAATTATTTTTTATAATATACTCCCTCACACACACATTTGTATTAATTATATTTTATTCAAAAATTAAAAATTGATAAATAAGTAGTATGTTATTGTTTTTTTTTATTATTTGTTCTCGAAATAAAAGGGATTGAGATAATTATTACCTCCTGCTTTAGTCTATCGTCACATTCTTTTTTTCTTTGTTTCACTTAACAACTTTGTCTCTTCTTGAATTACTTTCCTCTACCAACTTCTTCTCCTTTGTATTCATTATCAGTACAATTAATATAAATAATGATAGATAATAATATACTTTTTTTTTTTCTCAAAACTTATAACTATTTATATATATGATTTATTATGCAGATTAACATCTGTACCATAAATAAGAACACTTTACCTAAAATTTACTCATTTTTAGTTAAGGATTGAAAAATGAGAGTTGATTTGTGTAAAGTGCATGAAGTGTTAATTCAGTGTCTTAAAATCGTTTTTTTTTTATAAATAACATTAGTTTAGTAAAAGAGATTATAAAAGGGAATACTTATAAACAACATATAATTATTTTTTATTTGATTGATTTTTTTAATTCTCAATTGTTATGACATTATTTATCTATTTATAATTTTTTTTAGATTTTATCTTTCTTTCTATGTCGTATTTTTTAGTAGATGTTTTTTTATCTAAGAAAAAAAAATCATATAATTTAGTTGATTGACCTATGAAATTTTGAGTTTTCATTCTCTTTATTTGCTTGGGAGAAAAAAATTGAAAAACATGACTGCATTAAATGTTTTAACACGTTTTAATGAGATGGTGAAATGTGAAAAAAGATAGATTACGATAAATAAATCTTCACAGGGTTAAAAAAAAATATAGATGCATTTTTTCCTGTGAAAAGTGCAACTAATATATTTTTATTGTGAGTTTTAACAAAAATCCGAATTAGTGTTGTTCAATCATATATGAAAGGATTATTATATATAATAATTATTTTAAACATTATATTTAACATAAATTATAATTAGTTAATGATATAATTTTCTTGACATTGACCGTGTATAAAAATCGAAGTTTTTATATAACCGGGCATTTGTTAAAGTAGTTTTTTAGTCATTGGATTATGTAATCTATTTTATTAAACATTACTATTTTAATCTAACATGTTTGATTAAAGTTTTCATGGAACCAAATTAAGGGCACTTAAAAAAATTTGCAGAGAAATATTTTTTGTCAGGCCTTTTTTGCGACACAGCAGGTAACTTCTACTTTTTCATTAATTTATATCTTAAAGCTCTTTTTTTTTGTACTAATTTTCCTAATTAATGCTAAATAGAATAAGTATCAGATACTCTATATACTTTGTAAAGTGCATTTCAATTTGTATTTTTGTATGAAGATAATCAATATTTCGTTTTGGATTATAATCAAGTTAAAGAGAAGAAAAGAAAATATAAGTTATACAAACTAAAGATTGGGTTTAGAAGTTTTTAGTCCTTGATCTAGCCAAATTAAATAATAGGGTTTGTCTTTTGTATTTTTATATTAAAGTGAATTTTGATGTGAGAGTATTTTAATCAATAATAATAATTTTAATAACAGAAAACATAACAATGTTTTACTAGAAATTAGAATTCTTAAAAAAGATGAGTTTTTCATAAAAAAATGAGCAAATGTTAATAAAAAAAATAATATATCACTGGAGAGATTTTTCTTGATTTCGATTTAATTTGAAAATATATAAATGAAAATTTGAAAAAATAATTCTTAATAAAAAAAAATTATCAGAAAAAAATAATAATAAATATATATGGAATACTTGAGAAATTATCTATTAATTAACTACATAAAAATCATATATTAAGAAATTCTATTTCATATATAATTAATCTTATATAATATAGTGTATATGTAAGATATACAAACAATATTTAATATATTCAATCATATTAAGACCACTAATATCCAAACACAATTTTGTGTACTAATTTAAATGCACAGTTTTGTATAGAGAATTGCAGCACCAAAATTTGCAGTCTAAAACTCCACAACAGTATCATTCATTGAAAGATACATTTTTTCTAACTGTTTGTGATAATCCTTGGTGTCTTACACTCCAGTCCAGACCATTAGATCACGCCTTCCAAGTCATGTCTGAACCACTAAATCACGCCTTTCAAGCCATGTTCAGACCATCAGATCACATTTTCCAAGCTAAGTTCAGATCACCAGATTACACCTACCAAGCCAAGTTCAGACCACCAGATCATGTCTTCCAAGTCAAGTTCAGACCACCAGATTACACCTTCCAAGCCAAGTTTAGACCACCAGATCATGTCTTCCAAGTCAAGTTCAGACCACCAGATTACTTCTTCTAAGTCAAGTCCGAACCACCATGTCACACCTTCCAAGCCATGTACTGTATCTTGCAACAAAATAAATTTTTCTCGATAATAAAAAACACAATTATTAACAAACTAATTACACATAAAAGAAATAAAAAAAATCTCAGTTATATAATATAGGATTTTACTGGCATATACTCAAGTTGATTAAATTATAATAATTTTCATTACTCTGAAATCATGTTTTTTCAAAAAAATTAAAAAATGCAATAATTATAAACTTTTTCAACTAAATATAATTCAAAAAAACCAAACATATTACTCCAATCTCACTGTACCAAAGATTTACATTTTTTTATTGTAATAAAAATTTTCTGAAACATGCTACAATCAATTATCTATACTAATAACAATCAAACATATAAAGGGCACTTAAGAAAAAATATGCAGAGAAATATTTTTTGTCAGGCCTTTTGTTGTCACACGGCTAGATCACTTCTACTTTTTTCATTAATTTATATTCTTAAGCTCTCTTTTTTACTAATTCTCCTAATTAATACTAAATAGAATAAGTATCAGATGCTTTATATATTTTGTAAAGTGCATTTCAATTTGTATTTTTGTATGAAGATAATCCATGTTTCGTTTTGGATTATAATTAAGTTAAAGAGAAGAAAAGAAAATATAAATTATACAAATTAGAGATTGGGTTTAGCAGTCTTTAGTCCTTGATGTAGCCTAATCAAATAATAGGGTTTGTCTAATGTTTTTTTTACATTTAAAGTGAATTTTGATGTGAGAGTATTTTAAATCAGTAGTAATCATTTTAACAATAGAAAAACATAACAATATTTTACTAGAAATTAAAATTCTTAAAAAAATTAAAATAGTAACAACCTACATCGATGTTAAAATTATATATATATATGAATGAGATTTCTCTTGAGTTTGCATATAAATGAAAATTTGAAAAATTAATTCTTAACAAATTTTTTATTAGCTAAAAATCTCAACTCATTCACAATCAGAATGTTCAAGCACAATTATGTTCACTAAATTTAAATGCACAATTTTGTATAGAGAACTGCAACACCAAAATTTTCAGCAGAAAACTCTACAGTAGTATCATTCACTGAAATATATCTTTTTCCTAATTGTCTATGATAATCCCAATGACTTGCACTCCAGTCAAGACCATCAGATCACGTCTCCCAAGTCAAGTCTGGACCACCAGATCACGCCTTCCAAGAAAAGTTCAGACCACCAGATCACTTCTTCCAAGCCAAGCCAGACCACCAGATCACACCTTCCAAATCAAGTTCAGACCACCAAATCACTTCTTCCAAGCCAAGTCCGGACCACTAGATCACGCCTTCCGAGTCAAGTTCAGACTACCAGATCACTTCTTCCAAGCTAAGTCCGAACCACCAGATCACGCCTTCCGAGTCAAGTTCAGACCACCACATCACTTCTTCCAAGCCAAGTCCGAACCACCAGATCACGCCTTCCGAGTCAAGTTTAGACCACCAGATCACTTCTTCCAAATCAAGTCCAGAACACCAGATCACGCCTTCCAAGTCAAGTTCAGACCACCAGATCACTTCTTTCAAGTCAAGTCCGGCCACCAGATCATGCCTTCCGAGTCAAGTTCAGACCACCAGATCACGTCTTCCATCAGACCACCAGATCACTTCTTTCAAGTTAGTCCGACCACCAGATCATGCCTTCTGAATCAAGTTCAGACCACCAAATCACGCCTTCTGAGTCAAGTTCAAACCACCAGATCATACTTTTCAAGCTATGTACGGTATCTGAAAAAAAAAAAACCTTTCTCAACCATTAAAAAAACAATTCTTAACAAACTAATAACACATTAAAAAATAAAAATAAAATTCTCAGTTGTATAATATAGGATTTTACTCACATAAACTCAAGTTGATTAAATTATAATAATTTTCTTTACTCTGAAATCATGTTTTTTCAAAAATTTTAAAAAATACAATAATTCTAACCTTTTTCAACGAAATATAATTAAAAAAAAACCAAACATATTACTCCAATCTCACTGTAGCAAAGATTTACATTTTTTTTTATTATGTCATAAAATTTCATCCATAAATACTAAAAATAACAAAAAATATAAAAATACAGAGGAAAATAAAAACTTACTAGCATAAAAAAAAAATGATTTGACAGGAATAATCTAAATCTTGTTGTCTTCTATACTATGATTTCTAAAAATTACAGAAAAGATTACGTACCACTTCATTGGGTGACTTCTGTTGGGATAGCGATAAAACTATTTATGACTTCAAATGTGGAGTTTTGCTGAATGCAACCAAGTTTGATGATGTTTTCAAATATGTTATACTAAAATAATTTCTTCCAAATTTTAAGAGAGTTTATTAACAATAATATATATTTTATAATTTTATTGATGAGAGCCTCCATGGCTGAAAAGAAGTAAAAAATGCTCAAGATTTGAATCATATTTTTTATTAGCCTGTATAAGTCAGCAATTTTCTTTTATAGTTTTAAAAAAAAATTATAAAAATTCAACCAAATATGTTGTGACCAGATACAACAGTGAAGAATTAGTGTGTTCATCAAGCAAGTTCTAACTATTAGACACTTGTGGCATTTTTTTTTTATATTTTTAAATGAGACAAATGTTGCAATTGTTTTCATTAATACTGAGTCTAATACCCACTGCAGCAAATTCTGAGGTCAATAATTTCTACAAATTAAACATTTTAAATAATTAGAATCTCCAATAGTACAAGTATGATATATGAGTTGTTTGACCCATTTTGTATTTTGTACAAGTTATATAATATTAAATAAACTTTAAGAATTTAAATTTATGTTTGCTTAGAGTAAATTTATAAATTTTTAACATAATGAATTATTAATGAGTAATCCTATGTGATTGAGGGTAGAAATAATAGCAAAGCTAATTGGGAGATTAAGAAAGTGAAACAGTAATTTGGACCTTAATTAAAAAGACACTTAAGTCCTATTTGTAAACAAGAGAAATGACAAGGGAATATATGCTGGAACTGGAAAATTTGTGATGTGGTTACACGCGCTGTGGGACATTAACATTAAACGTGTGTTAGTGGTCGCAACGAAGCAGCACCGTCACATTTGAGCGGGGTTAGGTGAAGTTAATGTCTCATTAAGGAAAACTAACCGTGGTTAAGGATGTTGGAGTTTACTGTGATGGGGTAGTCGTGTCATCACACATCACTGAGAAAGAGACATGGTGAGGGTGTGCGTGTGTTTGAGGAGAGGGAGAGAATCAAGTTCTTATTATAAAGACATCCAATTTGTCGTTAGTTGGGTGCTAGAGGCAAAAATTATCACTATGAATTTTCTGTTTTTGTAGCCAAAAGTAAGAGAAAAGGGATTCCCAGTTGACACAATTGCTCACTAAGCTCAGTGTTTGTGTGTGTGACTGAGAAGACAAAGGAAGGAAGAATCTTTTGGTGTCTGTCTCTCATATCTCAACTCACACCACCTCTCTCTTGCTTCTTCTTTTCAAAGGCTACGATTTTCTTTGTTGCGTTGTCAAAAGCTTCTCCCTTTCTTCCTCTTCTGTTCATTCATTCATCTTTTTGCTACACTGCACCATTTTCTACACAACAACTAAAAATGTTGAGCTTCTTCGTTTATCAAAGGAAGATGGGCTAATCGTGCATTTTTAGACATCTTGGTGTTTGGATCGATTAAGTGTTCACGCAGCCATCCTTAGCGTTGCTCCAGTTCTCAGTGTTACTGGAGGATTTTCTGTTTCTTTTTGGTAGGTGGTATTATTATTATTGTTATTATTATTAATTCTATTAATAGACTCAATTGTTCTCTGTTTAGGATTTTCTCAAATTGTTGCTAAGGTTACCTTTCTCGTTGAACGTGGTAATGTTTGAAGCATAATTTGTCATTAAAGTATACAGCTACACTCAAGCCTAGCTGGAGGGTTTTACTGTTGTAGTGTGAGATTTTAGATTAATCTCCTTCTCTGCTATTTTCCCATGAGTACTATCTGCCAAACCTGAATTTTCTGAAATCCTGAGGTGCAAAAGAAAACACATAAAACTTTTGTTATGGACCTTCCATGTGATGTAACATTAGATTATTTGGATTCTGCTGGACTTTTTAGTTTCAGGGTATAAATGTCTTTTATGTTTTTTTCAGATTTCTGAAATTTCATCCTTACTATGATTGTTTGAAGGACTGTGAAGTGAACGATTGATACATACAAGTTTGCTTCTGCATCTTGTCCACCAAAGCTCATCACTTGGCCATCATCAAAATGGCTTCAAGGTCATATTCCAACTTGTTAGATCTTACTTCCTGTGGCTCCCCAAGTTTCGGTCGCGAGAAGAAAAGGCTACCTCGAGTGGCAACTGTTGCCGGAGTACTGTCTGAACTAGATGATGAGTCCAGCAACAGTGTTGGCTCTGATACTCCATCCTCAGTCTCTCAAGAGAGGATGATCATTGTGGGTAACCAGCTTCCACTAAGGGCACGCAGAAAGGACAATGGTAGTTGGGAGTTCACATGGGATGAGGACTCACTTCTTTTGCAGCTGCAAGATGGTCTTGGGGATGATGTGGAAACTATCTATATTGGTTGTCTTAAAGAAGAGATTGAGCCGAGTGAGCAAGATGATGTTGCTCAGTACTTGCTGGACACTTTCAAATGCGTGCCCACTTTTCTCCCTCCTGAGCTTTTTAGTAAATTCTATCATGGATTCTGCAAACAACATCTGTGGCCTTTATTTCACTACATGCTTCCGCTGTCGCCTGATCTTGGTGGTAGATTCGATAGGTCCCTTTGGCAAGCTTATGTTTCTGTGAACAAGATATTTGCTGATAAAGTGATGGAAGTCATTAGCCCTGATGACGACTTTGTGTGGGTTCATGACTATCATCTGATGGTACTTCCAACATTTTTGAGAAAGAGATTTAACAGGGTGAGACTAGGATTCTTCCTCCACAGTCCCTTTCCTTCCTCTGAGATATACCGAACCCTTCCTGTCAGGGACGAACTTCTTAGAGCTCTTCTGAATTCTGATCTTATTGGGTTTCATACTTTTGATTATGCCAGGCATTTCCTCTCCTGTTGCAGTAGAATGCTTGGAATTTCTTACCAGTCCAAGCGGGGCTACATTGGTCTTGAGTACTATGGAAGAACTGTAAGCATTAAGATTCTTCCTGTTGGTATTCATATAGGTCAGCTCCAATCAGTCATGAGTCTTCCTGAGACAGAAAGCAAGGTTGCAGAGTTAAAAATGCGGTTCAAAGACCAAACTGTGCTGCTCGGGGTTGATGACATGGATATCTTCAAAGGAATCAGCTTAAAACTTTTGGCCATGGAACAATTGCTTTTGCAACATCCTGATAAGAGGGGCAGAGTTGTCCTGGTTCAAATTGCAAACCCTGCAAGAGGCCGCGGAAAGGATGTGCAGGAGGTGCAAAGTGAAACTTATGCCACGGTGAAGAGGATAAATAATACCTTTGGAAGGTCTGGATACACACCTGTAGTCTTGATAGATAGACCACTTCAGAGTTACGAGCGAATTGCTTATTATGTGATTGCTGAATGTTGCCTTGTTACAGCAGTGAGAGATGGGATGAACCTTATACCCTATGAATACATCATTTGTAGACAAGGAAGTGAGAAGATAGATGAGATCTTAGGGACAGACCCACATACTCAAAAGAGGAGTATGCTGGTGGTGTCCGAGTTCATTGGCTGCTCCCCTTCGCTGAGTGGGGCAATTCGAGTGAATCCGTGGAACATTGATGCTGTTGCTGAAGCTATGGATTCTGCACTGATGGTTCCAGAGGCTGAAAAGCAGATGCGGCACGAGAAACATTATAGATATGTTAGTACGCATGATGTTGGATATTGGGCACATAGCTTCTTGCAGGATCTGGAAAGGGCATGTAGAGATCATCTAAGGAGGCGATGCTGGGGAATTGGTTTTGGTTTAGGCTTTCGAGTAATTGCTTTGGATCCAAACTTTAGAAAGCTATCTGTGGAACATATTGTTTCAGCTTATAAGAGGACCAAGCACCGTGCAATTCTTTTGGATTATGATGGTACTATGGTGCAGCCAGGATCTATGAGTACGACACCTAATGCTGAAGCTGTTGGCATCTTGAACATCTTGTGCAGGGACACCAAGAATTGTGTTTTCATTGTAAGTGGAAGGGAGAGAAATACTCTTACCGAATGGTTTTCTTCTTGTGAAAGGATGGGAATTGCTGCTGAGCATGGTTATTTTGTAAGGTACATCCTTTTACCTTGTGTTTTAGGAACACGAAGAGTTTGTGGTTACTGCAAATGTTTTTCATTTTTACTAGTTTTAATTTCTTAATTTTAAGAATGATGAAGTTTGAATCTTCTGTCCCAAGTGTGATGGGATTGAGGGATCATATTTGGCTTTTCTATTGTTAACCGCAAAATAAACTCACTGTTTCATTTTATATATGATAGAATGCTGAGGAAAAGTACTTTTCTCTGGCAGAGCTTGCCTGTGTACTAAAGCTGAAGTTTATCTTATTTGTTTGTCCAGGACAAATCAAAATGCAGAATGGGAAACATGTGTTCCAGTAGCGGATTTTGAGTGGAAACAGATTGCTGCGCCGGTTATGCAATTGTATATGGAAACCACTGATGGTTCTAACATAGAGACCAAAGAAAGTGCTCTTGTTTGGAACTACGAGTATGCAGACCGAGACTTTGGTTCATGTCAAGCTAAGGAGCTTCTTGATCATCTGGAAAGTGTTCTTGCCAATGAGCCCGTTTCGGTTAAAAGTAGTCCAAACATTGTGGAAGTAAAACCTCAGGTCAGTTATAAAACATCTTTAAACTTTTGATCTAATTTTAGGTTGGTCATATTTAGTTGCATGCATCTATAGTTGTGTGACTTCAGGGTGATTTAATTGTAGTAGTGCCATAGTTGGAATGCATTTTGGGATTTGATTACTTCTCAAGAACTTGTGTATATGAGAGAAGTTAATTTAGTGGTTGAAGTCATGAAATGTGGTTGACTATCTCCTCTTGTTGGAGTTTTGGTGCAGGGTGTGAGTAAGGGTATTGTAGCAGAACGTCTTCTCTCAAAAATGAAACAAAAGGGAGTGATTCCAGATTTTGTTCTGTGCATTGGAGATGACAGATCAGACGAGGACATGTTTGGGGTGATAATGAATGCAAGGGCACTACTGTCTCCAGTTGCTGAAGTGTTTCCTTGCACTGTTGGTCAGAAACCAAGCAAGGCCAAGTATTACTTGGAAGACACAAGTGAGATTTTGAGAATGTTGCAAGGCCTTGCCAATGCTTCTGAGCAGTGTTCTACTAGAACTTCTTCCCAGCCTTCTCATTAAAGTTATTGTTTCACACATACTATTTGTCTATACTGGGATATCTGTCTTATGTTAGATTTGTTGATCTATTCTATTTTGTGGCAGTGGTGCCTTCATTTATTGATATCCCAATGTTGTTGCAACTACCAAGAGGTTGTTTTGAAAGTAGAAGAATTACATGGTGTATTTATTGTTTCTTTTCTTCACTATAGTTCAGACCATTTTGATGTGTTATAAGGTTGTTCTTGATTGGGAATGAGTGAATCTTCAGTATGAAGTCACATCTCTTATTGGCATGAATGATGTTACAATTAATTGGAAGCTGTTTTCCGAGGTCATACATTTCTGAATTTAAACTCCTAACTTTGCTGACAACTCTTGCCACAGTTTTTGTGTCAATTCATTTGTCTCAGATCCTGTGCTTCACTTTTAATGCAACTAATGAATCTCACATTTTAGTTCACTTAATGCAATCGTGGTACTAATTATTGTACTTAAACTATCTATTTCCACCTTTTCATTGCAATACCAGAACATAAATACTCATACTCAACTCGAATATAATTATATTCATCTTCTCTCAAACAAAACAAAAACTGAGTTTGCAAATTTACCCTATTTGCACTTACTTATCATTAAATACGTAAATTCATATTAATCCAGAATTTAAAGTAATCAGCTTTGAAATAGGTGCTAGTTAGGATGTCTTTTTTTTTTTTATTTGAATGAATTAATATACATAAATGAATTGACATGTAAATTAAATTGGATTAACCTTTGATTTGGAAAAATAAGAATTTGTAAAAAAGATGGAGACAGTGATGGGTGACTCTTTCTTCCTACACCTCCATACCTTCTTGTGCCACCCCATACTAAATGTGAAAATACCATTTTATCCTTTTTTTTCCACTCCTTGGATTTGAAATAATAAGCCTATGGATTATGTAATCCGGAATATATCCGGATTACATAATCCGGAAGTCAATTTCATATTTAGAAAAGACTTCCGGATTATGTAATCCGGAAGCTAATAACACATCTGAAAAAAAGGCTTCCGGATTACATAATCCGGAAGCTAATCTTATGTATATAAAAGACTTCCGGATTATGTAATCCAGAAGCTAATCACAAAAGACTTCCGGATTACATAATTCGGAAGCTAATTCTGAATCTAGAAAAAGACTTTTGGATTATGTAATCCAGAATATTGAAAAGGATATTTTTGGAATATGAAAAATTTATGGGGGTGGCACAAGAAGGTATGGAGGTGCAGGAAGAAACAGTCGTGATGGGTTGGGATGAGTGTCTAATGTGTATGAAAAGAGGGCTTCCTAGGCAAGCCCACCTCCAAGAATAACCAAACACCATCATTATAGTAACTTTTACTTTATATAATTAAAATTAATAATAAGTAACATTATATACAATCATTTTGAAAGTTAAAATTTAAATTAAATAAATTTCTTTGACATATGGTGATAGATAATTATTTTTAACTTTTAATAATATTTTAGAAAAAATAGTGACATTCAATTCACTTCTATATTATAAAGTTAAATAGTCGTCTTTTAAATATAAGTATTTTTTGAAGTTATTATTGAAAAAAAAAAATCATTTTTAGAGTTATTCTTATATTTTCATATCGTCATGTTTCTTGTCAAAGTGATAATATTAAACGTTTAGTTTTTTTTTACTCCTTTAAAATATGTTTTAACTTAATGATTATAAAGACGTATACGTGTCAACTAAAGCATTGATATGTGAAATATGTGAATATAATAACTCTTGTTTCAGAAATTACAATTATTTCAGCATACAAAAAGTAAACAAAATATAATGGACTGAAATTTTAGCCGCATCATTCAAAATCCACCAAACCAAACATATACATAATTGCCACAATTTTTACTTTTTAATTTACCGCTAAAAAATAAATCAATACTCTAGTTAAATTTCAAAACAACAATCCTACCACTACACGAAAATCATCAAATAGAAACCAATTTTTAGAGACCAAAATAATTAGTTGCAATAGTAATTAAATTAGAAAACATTTTAGAAACTAAAACAAAAATTGCTTTCTAAATTAGTTTATATTATTGTTAAATAGTTTCTAAATTGGTATCTAATTAGCAACCAAGGTTTTAGAGACCAAATTTAGAAACTAAATAATTGGTAGTTAAAACTTTGATTGCTAATTAGATACCAATTTAGAAACTATTTAACAATAATAGAAACTAATTTATAAACCAATTTTTGTTTTAGTTTCTAAAATGATTTCTAATTTAATTACTATTACAACTAATTATTTTAGTCTCTAAAATTTGGTTTCTATTTCATGATTTTCTTATATTGTACATGGTCTACTTATATTTTTTTCTTCATTTTATATCTACTTTAGTTTCTTCTTTTATTTTATTCTTTTTATTTATTTAATTTTCCACTTCAACTCATTTTATATAATTAATTATTTTTAAAATATACTCATAATTGATTAAATATATATATATATATTATTTTATTTAATGTCCTATTATGTCCCATGATTTATTGATTATTCTAATTTTGTTTCATTATTATTAAAATTTTAATTTAATTTAAATTTTTGAAAATGTATTAATGATATGTTGACAACTAAATTATAATTAGAAAAAAAATTTGTTGAAATGTAAATCCTATCTATAAAGATGAAGGAATTTTAAAATTATACTGTATCATGTCAGAACATAACTGTAAAGTAATGTATTTCTTTGTATTTATAAGGAATTTTAAAATTATATTGTGTTATGTCATAATTGCAAACTAATGCTTTCATGGTAAAGTAAAGTTTTCAAAGAGTTATATACAAATGTCATGGTTGTAAAAGTATCATTTGTCTTTGATAATATAAAAACTATGTCTTTCTGATAAGTTACGTAAGGCTTTCTGCAAGCTCTTCGTGGAATACTAGTTTCCTGGTTCATGGTTGGATTTTGGGGCTTGGATTTGGTCTAAATGTGGATACGTGGAACACCCTTTTGGTTTTTCATGTTAAATGTGGATACCAGAAGGTTTCAACTTAGATTTTTATGATTCAAATAATGGGAATTTTATACTTTTTCTTCCTTATTTGGCCTTTTATAGCAGAGAAGACAAAAAAGAAAATAATAAATAAGAGTAGAATTAGAGAAAGAGAAATAAAAGAAATGAAGTGAAAAGAAATCAGGGTAATTATAATTATTGAAGTTTTAGAACCATTCAGATTCACATGTTCTTTTTCCTTTTCCTTGTTTGCATGAGACTGTTCCACGTCACCTTTTCGTGGTTCCGGGGGACAGTAACCATTTGTAGCCACCACCACCATTTCTTTATCTTTCCCAAACATCATAACACAGCCTTCCAACAACAACAACAACATGGCCAGACAATTCAACTACCAACTCCAAGGTGGTCCTGAACACCTTCCAATTCAAACTCTTGTTTTCCTGTTCTGTCTCACCCTCTCTCTTCTTGCAGCCATCATCGTCTTCTGTGCAGATGGACTACACAAGAACTCCAGAAGAAACTCCGAAGACAACAATGGCAACGCTGGTTCAGCCTGCGCCGCCGGGTGTGGCTCAGCATGTGGCGGTTAACGAACTAACTAGAGAGAGAGAGAGAGAATCTATTTGGCACATGGTTGTGTCTTCTTCTTTGTGGTCAAAATAGTATAAGATGCTGTTGTACATGAAATGATTGATTGTACCAACACTACCCAAAGTAAATGTGTGAATTCCAATCACTCTACCTGTCTCTCCCTTTTTATTATTCTTTCTTCTTTATTCTTCATATCAAGATTATATTTAGCAACAGAAAGCGAAATCTGAATTTTAAAAAGATGCATTTTTTTTTCAAGTAGAGAAACGACAAACGCAAAGTGAACACAGAGTTGGATCTAGGACAAAGGAGGGTGTTGAGTTTTAGAAAAAGGACTAAAACATTACCTCTTATAAAACGTATTTATGATATGTGATAATAACAGATGCTGTCTTCTGCTGTTAAAAGATTTAAAGCTCTGACTTTTGTTTGTTTAAACTTAGAAAACATGTTTTTTTTAACTTTGACTTGCTCGATCATGTTTATTTTATTTTATCCAAATTTTATCTTATCTTATCCGAACCTAAGCTAGTCTTGGAAGTTCTTATTAGTTTATTTAAAATTTAGGATTCTTGATGAAAAGTGTGTCATGTTCTATCTGTCTTTCTCTCCACTTGTTAAATTTTGTTACGTGATTTTTCTACTTTGCCTTTTTGCTATTTTGACTCTGGTTGGGACAAGCCTTTTACTGTGAATGAATATGTGATCAGGACAAGTCCCAAAGATGTCTTGATGAAGAATTTTGATAAAGACAACACACTGTAATGAAAGGCAAGGTAAAAAAGTAGGGTTTATGCAATGTTGAGTGTGTCTTAGAAACACTACCTCATTCTTTTTTCTAATTTGCCTTGAGCGCCAAAACAAGTTCAAAAGGCACATAATTGCGAAATTTGATTTTACTGACCGTGTTAAAAGGTGCTATTTCTAATATATTTGATTATTATGTTATAAGTATTGAGAAAAGTTTTTGTAAAGAAAAATTTGAGTATCAGATAATTTAAAAATTCTTATTGTTAGATTTTATTGCTGTAGAATATTACGAAGTTATGAATGGATTAAGTTGTTTTTTTTAAATGTTTTTAAAGTTTAGAATATCATGATTAGATAAACGCCATAGGGAAAGCGTATAACTTCGACACCCTTTCTGATTCAATTAATTATATCAAACAAATTAATTCATCATACTTTTATTACATCAAACTTAAGTCGTGTAAAGATGCTTTATTTAACTTATTGGATAGTAGATTAATCGATTATAAGAAGAAGAAAATAAACAATTTAATCAATTATAAGGAGGTGGTAATTGATTACAAAACTGTGTTCTAATAAAAACACTTTTTTTCTGAATTTGTTTGAGTTGGCTTATTTAATAAACGTTTTTAATGCCGTGTAAAAAACTCGTATCTCTGACTTAAAATGCAAGAGAAATAGCATAATTACAAAAATATAACTGATATGAGGCGCTCTAAGATCTTTTGCATTTAAGGGTTGTGAAAAAAAAAAAGTGTGCTTTCAAGTTGTAATCTGTGTCACAAAGGTGACTACAGCAATTTTTCTTCCTATAAATTGCAAGTATGGCGGGGTAGGTATTTTGTATTGGATTTTTGTGGGTGGGTGCTCATACTCTATAAAATAATAGTGAGGGTCTATGTTCTATTGTGAGTTAGATTGGCCTAGTCATATTCAATATGTTGAGTTTTAATTGAGCCGAGTTTAGTTATCAAAATTGACATGTGAAACTTTTGACATTACACAAAGATAATTTTGTTTCCATCTAACTCACAGTATATACAGGAACCTTTTTTCAGTTCACACTATAGGTATTTTTTTCAGTTCATAGTCATAGTATCTGTTTGATTTTCTTCTCACAATTAGGAACACAAAGCATCGTACTAAAAGATAACTATCCTAGACGCAGCAAAATCACAGCTCATAGAAGTCTCTTTATTGTGAGGTGAGGTGAGGTGAGGAGTAAAGGTAAGGATACCAACATTCATGCACTATCCTCAACCCCACTAACTAAAAACATCGTGTCTAAATCATCCTCCACTCGTTCAATCAACATTGCAAAGACATTTTTGTCTGGTAGCTACTGGAAAACTACGAAACATGTACATGACAGACACGCCTCCATCTTCGGATTTAAGTGTCGTGTCTTGTGGATGAATGTTCTGTGCGTCTGACACATACATTTATGAATCACTATGCTCAACAGTTCTTTTCAAAACAGCAGAGTTCATGATCATGACATCAAGAAAATGTCCTAATTTTTTCTTAAATGATAAAAATGCCGAGTATATGACAAGATAGTTCAAAAAATATGAACCTCTTTTTTGTCGTCAGTGATTTCATCCTTGAGTATATACTGATCCATAAAATTATTTACATCCCACTTCTATTTCTTATTTCAGTAGAGGATATATCCATGCGGAACTGCTCAGCTGGAATGGAGACGAACATGTCTTTTAGTTCTTCTGGAACATCAATATCGTCGAGAACCTGTGACAACACACGATAGCTTCTCTAATCTCTAACACCTGAACTTTAAAAAATATCATAACTAGAATCATATTTTCTTACGCAGTAATACCTTGAAAGCACCATCTACATTCCGACCACCCACGAGGAAAGTGCATCCTGTTTCTTTACACCCAATTAGTATCTTCAACATCGTGTCGTAGTTACCATCATAATATTTAGGCTGCAAGAGTAACATATAACAATTTGAACATATTAGTTAACAAAATTTATTAAACCAAACTAAAAAAGTAAACTTATTACAAGGAAAATACGAGTTGAGTATTTTATATGCTGAACTAATCAGCTCGTATACCTTTCAGACTTCTGTCTTGACATACACAATAATGCAAAAAGACACAGGAACCCAAGAATCAGATATTTCTTGTTACTTCATAGTAACCAGTTTCTAATTTAAGAGAATATTTTGTTTCATTTTTCTTGTTTACACTATATTCATTACAACAACATAACCTTTATTTTCATTTTGTTTTCTGTTTTCGAATAAGAAAACAAAATGAAAACAAAGTGACAATTTTGTAAATGAAAACAAAACATTTTCTAAATAAAGAAACCCACATGTTTCCTTTCTGCTTTACTCTCGGGGCTTTTATATAAACATAATTATGTGGCAGAAGCAAACTCAAAGGGTATATTTTCAAAGTTTCTTTTTTTATTAAAAAGTAATTTTATGCCAATATGCTAGTTAAAGTTGACAATCTGATACCTAGTCCTTGATCAAAAGCAGTCAATCTGTCGGAATATTTCTTCTCAATTAGCTCAATCGAACTAAGCTAGCTTATCTTAAGGAGAAATAACAATATTTTAGAGTGCCAGACAAAAAAACTACGTATGTTGAGAAACATTCTTAAAAAAAATACACACAAAATTAGTCCATTTCAAGAATACCAAGACGTAAACTAGAGGACGGCAGATAGAAATGTAATGGAATGGGGAAACACAAGACAGTCAGATTGCTCTAACCCCTTGAGGCATAAGAAAATTTCATGAGCAACTGAAATAATGTTCTAACGAGTAAAACATGTTTTTCCCCAATAACAAAACCACTGTCCACAAACAATGTATGTGTGTGTAAGGAACAGGGACATCATCCGGCAGAAACCAGATGCTTAAAAAAATGCAGGATACGACATGATGAAAGTCAAGTAAGGTTTATCCATGCAGAAAGTAATTCCATACATTAATAAGCCTCACTGCTGTGTCAGCTCCAATTACAAAAGCACTGCCTGGAAAAAGTTCAGCCTTCTTATAAAAATAAGGCTGATTCGATATAATTACTGTTTTTCCTGCAATTGAAGAAATCATTTATTACTTCAGTTAGTGCATTAAATAATACTACTAAGCACTAAAAACGGTATTAAACTCCAATTATCATATTGTCACATGACTTATCCTAATTATTAAATTTAGAACATGTGAACCCCATTCTGTATTCACTATGAAAATGGAAAGTTAAGAGCCCATTATTGGATAAAAAAATGGAAGTAGATCCCCTTCACAAAGAAACTTGTACATTAGAAGTTAAGACCTATTCCATTTTAATGTAGAATCAGGCAGAGTAGAAAAGAAGCTCACCAACTTTTTCAAATTGTTTGACGCGGTCTTTGATCTGAGACACTGACAATGGAGGTTTGTCTGCATTGACAGCAGATATTTCAAAGCAAGGATACCCATCACCACAAATGCTGCATATATGTCTTCTTAATAATAGAAATATTGAAATAAAATTATGAACAAAAGAAACAAAATTTAAATGAGCCATCATGCATATAGATATATAATCCTAATTAGATAGAAAAGAAAAGTATTGGTTTCTAATCTATAATCTATAATATAATGTAGAATTTACACTCATCAGGTATGAAATTTTATCATCATACACTACAAGAAATAATGACGGTAGAGTTTCTAAAAGAGCGACACAAAAAGCAAAAGAGAGACGCTACATGGGGTTAGTGTGGGTTTAGCATCCCAATAAAAATGGAAGTTAATCTTTTGGTGGCTATGCATTAGAGACGGTCTCCAATGGGATACAAATTTACAAGGTAGTGTTGGTTAAGCCTACATAAAGAAAAATATATTATTTAACTATAGTGTAAGTTTGGGAGACATTAAAATGGATATAATATTAAATAATTATTAAGAAGTGGACTTTAAGCCAAACTTTAACCTCGTAAAATCGATGAGGTTTGCACCTACTTATATACTATGAAATGTCCTAATCTTTAGTGAAACTATATATTATGGGTGATCCGATAACAGCCTAATAACGGGTAACCTGATAAGACCAACAAACAATTGTTAGGATAGGCTCGAATGACTCTGATACCATATTAAGAAGTGGACTTTAAGCCTAACTCAACCTCATAAGAAGTGCAAACCTTATAAGATAAGATTTGCACCCACTTATACAGTATGAAATTTCCTAATCTCTAGTCGATGTGGGATCTCCAACAATAATTAACTTAGTGTGGGCTAAGGTGACAATAAATGTCCACGTCACCTTAGTGTCGACTAGACCTACGCTAAATGTAATAAAATATTAACTTGCATCTACTTTGTGTCCTCATTCTAAATGCTAACTTATTATTATTTAAATAATTTTTAGTGAGTTAAAGTTCTTTATTGTAGACACAATATTTGACATTTATTTTTGTGTCCAACTTGAGTAGACTTCACCCATGCTAGTGACTTCTATTTTATAGCCCTCGCTTTTTGTTGGCAGCTAAAATGGATTTTTCTTGTAGTGATAGGTCAAATTTAAATAATTTATTTACTGCAGTGGAAGCTACTTATGATAAATAACATTAATATTATTAACCAATATCAGTATAATAGAATATTTTAGACTAGCTACTAAACTCAAATTGGGAAAGTAGTCTCTTGAAAGCCACATATTAAGTAAAACATATATTATGACTAATCCATTATAAATTAACCTATAAAGAAATTGAACATTTAACTAATATTATGAGTTTAAGTACCGAGTAGCAACTTCCATAAGCTTGAGATGCCCATCATGTAATGGATTGAAAGAACCAGGCATTATTATTTTTCTTTCCGCAGGTATCTCTGCAACAAATTCATCAATAAGAAAGTAGAATGTAAATGTAACTAATAATTTAGCTTCTGCTCAAAAGTTTTACCATACCATTTGCAAATGGGTAAATTTTAAAGCATATTTGACCATTTATAAGTTGTTCTAACTGTTGATCTTCACTGAATTGTGTTACACATTCGTCCGATACATCTGATTCACTCAATACTGAAATTGATGCTGCACGAATTTTGCATGCATCTGCAATTGCCTAGAACCAGGACAGAAAAGGGAGCAAAAAGCAAGTCAAATCAAAGTCGGATTTTAAAACAATGTGAAAGAATAAACTAAAGATTAGATTCCAACTATTACTGTTCTCATTTTACAAGATCTTCAATGTTCTTATACTAATCTTGAAAAGGGAAAAAAAATTAGAGAAAATAATTCAGGCACATATAAATAGCAGAACAAAAATATTCTCAACATTTTTCACACCTGCGACACACCTTGATTAAAAGATGACTAGAAACTCCATCCTCTTCTTCTCGAGTGCGAAGCCCCTAGAATTGAACAGTTTGCAGAAAAATAAATATTTACATAAACAATATAACACACACACACACGTGTATATATACAAGACATGCTAACTAACGCGTATATATTCTCAACATTTTAAGAAATTTGTAGTTATAGCTTTCTTGCTTATGACGTCGAAGAAAGAATAGGATAGTAGCACCTTAGTCAAGGTCACTCTTGATATCCAAAGTTGGTCAGCTGTCCTTGTTGACATGTAAAGTCTGCAAATGAACAAAAAGATAAACAAGTTCAGAGTGGGGACTAGTCTTCCCCCAATATCACATTTAGAAGAGGGAAAACACAATTGAGAAAATCTGAAAAGAGCCTCTTTAAAGAAAAGATAACAAATTAACAAGATCCAGAGAGTCGAGCACTCAAAATGTACACAAATAAATCCAGAGGTAACTTGAAAAGCAGAAGTAAAACACGCCTCTGTAGTTGAGCATGGCTTGTATCAAGAATTTGTTGTATCCTTTAAATAAACTAATGACAAATACAAGTTGCTGTCCAGGGCACAAGGTTTCTACCAGGGCTCTGGGGAGGATAAATGTAACCTCACAACAACCACAATTAGAAAGACTGCTTTCTGAACACATGATATCCAAATCACAAGGCAGCAACCTTACTATTGCGCCAAGGCTTTCCCTCTACTAAAATAACTTCAGGAAAAATATATCTTCACAGGAAGTCAGGGTGAACAATAGCAAGAGAACATTAAAAAATATTACATGTTCTCTAACAAAATAATCTCGCGTTGGTGATAAGCTTTCTATCAATTTTATTGCTGTCCAAAAGGTTCCAGCAGCTCTCTTTCTGATCTCTGAAAGTCTCACCCAACAAAATTTGATCTACCAACCTAAGCACGTTATAATTTAACCCACCTATTTTCACCAAAGTAGGGTCCACTTATTTCAATCCCTGGGGTAATTTCACAAGATCGTACAAAGCTAATCCCACAAACCAAGCTTCCAGACATGAATTTATTGCCATAAATAAGAAGATAGCTCTATAAAAGACAAAGGGGTTCAACATGTTCAACCAAAATGGGAATCCCCGGACGGAATGGCAATAAGCCTGAGAGATGGAAACTGGTCCAATACCAAATTACCAATACAGTAACACAATGCACAAGCCAATGGTAACCTTTTCAGAAGCTACGCCGAAGCGAAACATAGTGAGGTTTCATTATCCATTTTTGTAGATAAGGCAGACATACCTGTGTTCCCCGAGTTTTGGACGACTGCTAGCCAAAGAGCCAGTGAAACCCACACCAACAACTGGGGATCCTAATCAACAGGTTTTAATGCAGACCACGTCAGTTCATACCATTCCATTTTGCAACACACAAAGAAGAAGTCGCAATCCTCCGAATTATAAAAACATTTTAAGAAAGCCAAAGCATCCATGTTTCACACAACTCGTAAATTTTTACACAATATTAATATTCGGCAATAACAGAGACAAAATTGAACCTGGCGTGGAGAGCTTAAGAGCGCGATTATAAGCCAATAAAGCCATATCTTCGGCCGTTTGTTGGCTGCAAAACTGGGATGGAATCTGCAGGAACGAACAAAAGCAGTGAGAATAAAAGGGAAGAAACACAAAAGCGAATTTATATATAGAAGATGAATAGAAAAGGACCTTTCCGAGTAAATGTATGAGAGACATCTTAGAGTAAGGAACCACAACTTCGAGCACAGAGTTTGAAGCACCAGGAACTGATAGCAACGAACCCACAGTCTGAAAAAAGTCCAATTACTATTGATTCATTCAACACTGCGTGCAACCAAATACAGAGAGAGAGAGAAGAAGAAGAAGAACCTGAGATGCTCCTCCGGCGAGATGCATAACGGCTTGGAAAGAAGAGGAGTGAATGGCCTCTACGACCGTTCGGATACAACTCTCCGTCATTCTCCTTCTCTTTCCTTCCCACACCTTTCGTTCCCCTCTTTCCGATTTAACGCAACGCCATCATGTCATGTCGTTTCACTCAAACGACGACCTCATGCCCACGTTACGCCGTTTTGACTTTTCATCAAATAAGCTCTGTTTCGTCGGATCTGAAAATAGAATTTTGATTTTAAAAAAATGTGAATGGGAAGACAGATAGTTTGTTTTTAGAAAAGTAATATGAATTTCAGTAGGAAATTTATTAGTATGTATAATTTATTTAATTAAATGAGTAGAAAATTTATTAGTATATATAATTGATTTGACTAAATAAATAAATGTTAGTAGGTTGTTTTTTTAAAATATAAATACTTTTTATTAAAGAATATTAGTTGAGAAAATAAAAAAGTAATATTTAATAATTATTATAAAAAATTTAAATAAAAAATAAATAAATGAAAATATTTTAAAAACTAAAAAATAGACATAAAAGTAAACTATTAATTTATTAAACGATTTTCACAAATCTAAAACTTTTTCATATTTTTGTATTTCTTTTTTTTATAATTTTTCTTATAAATAGTCATAAATCACTTAGATTAAATATATATTACTTTTATACATCTTCACTATATTATTTAGCAAGTGAAATGTCTAACTAGGTTATGTCACGTAGTCTAATTATAACTTGATTTTGGTAAATACATCATCTTAACTACATTGGACAGCACTATTTTGACTCAAAAATCTGTTATTACTAATTAAACAATTACCTTAATATATGATTAATAGTGATACTAATTTTAGATTGTCTCAGTACTATAATTAGCAAGCACTTTGACCTTTGCGATAAATCCGTCCAAAAAAAACCTAACAAAATTGTATAAATTAAAAGATATCCCAAAATAAGAGGTTAAATCTTATAATTTATAAACACATTACTTGAAATAGCATTAAAAAAACTCAGAAAATATACCGTGGAGTATATTTGCATATTATTACATTAAAATTTATTATTTTTTTTTTCTTTTATAAAAATTTTCATGCATCATTATGCAACTTGACATCTCAGTTAGGCTGACATCTCAAGTAACAACAATCATCTGTCATCACATGAAAAAAAGTATTATTAAAAAAAAAATTGGAAATCAACATATATTATCTACAATATTTATTTTATATTTTAACATTTTATTTCAAAATATTGATAATAATATATTATAAGTTTACTTATTTTAGTTTGGTCATTATTTTTAGATTTTTTGTATTATTTATTTTGACCATTGTACTAATTACATGATTTATTATATCTATGGTTAAAAATACTGCAGCTAGTAGACTGATTAATATAATGAAAGTAAAATGTTTACGTAGGTGTACCTGGAGATGTTTTTATTTTATTTTCAACTAAATTAAAAAATTTTAAAATATATTATAAGAACTGAAATATTTTTCTATATATAAAACTACAAGAATTTAAAATTAAAATGTAAAAATATGATTCTTAAAATTAGAATAAATTAAATTTTGAAGTATTTTTAATTTTATTGCTGATTAGTATTGAGGATGAAAAGAAAAAAAAATAAAGGCTTTATAGCTCAATTTTATAATTTGTAGCCAAAATTATGTACAATCTTCATGCTACATTTGGATTATTAATTAACTATTAGTATAGTATAGTTAATAAAGAGGTTATGTGATCTATGATTCAAATGTCTCTGCAAATGCAAGGTAGTAGAGGATTTACTTGATACAGCATTCAACCACCACCAATGGCGCCTCTCGAATGTCATCAGGAAGAACCTTCTTCCTACAAAACTTGAACAGCCGTGCCTTTCTCCGACTCAGGAGCAACTCTTTCTTCCACTCGTACAATATAACTCAAGAAGTCGTCGTCGCCACCTCCACCCTTGCGGTTTTCGGCGGTGTTGGACTTCTATATAATTTTGATTAAAACAATAAGAAATAGAAAATGTGTTGTTGAGTTATATTGATAATATGATTTGATTTAGATATAAAATTAATATGAGGTAATTAGAAAAATGATTGTTATTATTTATTGTTTTGAAAATAAAAGATAGAATTAATTTTTTTATTATTTAATTTGTTCTGATATTATTGTAAAAATTAAATATATGATTCTTTATTTAGTATTGTGATATTATTCTGATGAAAAAAAATCTATAAATAGAAGATGATCTCAAAAAACAAAAGCAAACATTATTTCGTAGAATACACACTACACTCATATTTTATAATGCTCACATCGACTTGAAAATTACCTCTATGATCTGATTCAAATTTGTTGGCGAGAACAAATTTCATAAATAAAAATTGCATCAATTTGTTCAATATTGAATCGCTCTTTAGATAGAATTTTTTTGAACTAAATTGAAGTATAAATTTTCATATTAATATATTTCAAAATGTTTTCTAGCCAAACAATTAATATAATTAGATTCATTCATCAGTCATATCATATTATAGTTCACTTTAATTCATTTAAACCATTATCCAAATGCACTTTAGTTCTCTCACTAGTTTAGATAGATTCATGCATTTTGTTAAGTTGTGGATGACCACAACATAGCTAGATTAAGAGTTTATTGAAGTTCACCCAGAAGATTGCATTGGAATGGTTGTGAAAATCTTCACACAATTATTGTTAATGACTTTTTTTTAAGCATATGATCGTTTAGAGGAACTAAAGAAAATATATTTAAAGTTTAATGATCACATTAAGTTAAAGATACCTTCTAACTACTGATGTTTTGTTCAATAAAAAATATAACAAAAACAATTTATCTTATTTTTAGGTTCATTTATGTTCAAGCGTCAAGATTTTCACTCAAATAAAATCAAAGTTAAAATTTCGCTTAAACTCTCAACTTGGTTTTGGATTATTTTTACTCAAGTCAGGCAATTTTCGTTCAAGCTAAACAATTTTTTGCTAAAGCTAAAAAAAATTTTATAAATTAATTTATTTAGTTATTATGTAATAATTTTTATTGTTTTATAATGATTTTTTTTTTTATATGTGTATAAATTAAATATTTGATATTCAATAACAATATGATGTGTGTGAATTGAGTAATGAATTTAGTGAAAATGTGACTGATACATAATATTTTTAGACAACAAAATACCATGTTGATATGATCAACTGGTGTATTAATTTTAGAACTTTGTGAAAGAGATAAACCTAACTCTGGTCATACACTAAAATCACATATACTAATATGTTAAATTATATATTTAATTACATGATATAATCTTTAAATGATCTTATATTATATTTTTATACATAATTTTAATTTTATAATAATTAAAATTTTGCAACAACTAAACTTTCTTCGCAAAGCATTAACATTTTATGTCAAGTTAAAAACAAAAAATTTAAATAGGATTTATTTAGTAACCAATATAATTTCATGAACTGAGTACATCTAAGACACTCATGTTAGAGAGAAAAAAATCCATTAAATATTAATTACAAATTCTCCTAAATCACTGTTTTTACCAATCCTTGCAAATAATGCACATGACTAATTATAATTTTTCAAACAATTTTGAAATTAGTGAATTATGTTATGGAGATAAGATAGGTTGGTGTGGTGGAGCCACGGAATGTAACGAAAACAATCACGCTCCTGCAGTATACCGTTACTACTTTCTCCACATCCATTTTGCCTCTACATTCATTACATTTATAACTTACTTTATACCATTAACTATAAACAACTACCTAATAGGGGTCTATTACTATTAACTAGTTAACAAATGAATATTTTTTTTAAATAACTATTATAAAAATCAGCAAACTTTTGATGTAAAATGTTTTGTAATACGGCTAAATACAGAGTATGATTTTTTTAATAAATAAAAAATATAATATAATATAATATTTTGAAATGTTAGAAAAATATTATCCTATTTATCAAATGTGTTTCTTTCAGTAAATAAATTTATTTAAGAAAGAATAACGTGTCTCCATCGGATGAGGTGAATTATTCAATCATACACCAATAAAATGATTAAAAAAATATTATTGATGTTCATATTAATACACTACACTGCATTTTATTGTTTTGTATTAATGGGATAAACCTGTGTTTGATTTATTATTCTATGAATATATATTGAATTGGATATGGTACTCTTGTAAATACAAAATAAAAAGTATTGTATTACATTATTTCACATACTCTTCTGACAATGTTTAATATACATTATTAATAAATAAATGAATCTTTAACTATAGGATTAAGTAACACAATTTTCTATCAATTGTGTTAAATCTTGTTGGTGAGAGGCAATGAATTGAAAGTGTGAATTTGTTTATTCATGAATATAAAAACTTGTGCAGTTCTCTCTCCAGTACAATAAATACCGGATTAATATATATATATATACTAATAAAAAATTTAAAATTAACAAAATTAAGTTTAAATCATCAATTAAATATAAACTTTGGTCAATGTGGACCAATGTGAATGTTATCGTGGTTTCGTTTATCCGGTAGCGTCTTGCGACAGGAACGGTTACTTGCCCACTTCACATTCACATATCAATTTATCTTTTCTCCTTATTTTATCGTCCTCTTCTCTTCTCATCTACGTATGTTTTTTTTTTAAAGAATTTGTAATAGTTTCACGTGTTGAGTGCAATCACAAATGCATAGTATTTTTTAATGTAAGGTTAAACATGTCATATTTTTTAAATATAAATACTTTTTTATCAATAAAAAATATAGAGAAAATTGGAATAAATTATTTATTGAAAATATTATTAATGAATTAATAATAATAATAAATATTTTAAAAGAATACATATGCATATGAATATTAACCAAAGATAAATTTGTATTTTCTTAAATAATTTTCACTAATTCATTACCTCTTCTCATCTCATACTTAATTTCCTCTTTTAAAACATTTTCGACAAATCATCTCAACTCTTACAATTTTCATAAATCATTCCTCATGAATAGAAAATTAATCTTATCATATCAAATAAAGTGTAAGATAAAAAAATGTATTTTAAAAAATCATCATCCATCCCAGTAAAAAATATTTATACATATATACGTATGTGTGAAAATATGTTTTTATATTTAATGCTTTAAATGATTTAAATGAAGAATAAAACTTATATCCATTAAAAGTTATGTAATTATATTCGTTCGTGATATCTTCTATTAAAAAAAATAAGACATGTACTTTGTAAATTAAATTAATGACAGTCATGTTTTTTCATACTTTTATTTTTAATAAATATTTGAATATATATATATATACTTTATTCATTAAAAATACACTTTATTCAGTAAAAAATATTTAGTAAATATTAATGTATAAATATTTTTACAATCAAATTTATTGAATAAAAAAAAATCAGGCTCACCGAAGATCAAATGGAAACTCATGTGAATTAATAACAAAAGTATAACATCATAAATTATATTAGAAAAGTGAATATACTTATTATTATGATGAGAATTATGCATATCTTTTTAAAACATAATATTTTGAAAAGTTTATTTGAGGAAAAAATATATCACAAGTTTCAGGAAGAGTTATGTAATTTAAATAGAGGTATTCATTTACATTAAAAGTGACTAATGATAAGTTTGAATTAGATGAGGAGAGTTTTTGAGTTCAAAAGAATTAAATGTTTTTTAGTGTATGTGTTGACTTGGGAAAGTAAGGTTTAATAAAAAGCAAAAGTGGTGCCACGTGTGACAATGAGAAAGGATGATGCAGGGTCTGAAAGTGATGAGGTGGTACCATGATGAGCAAAATAATAGATGTATAATAGGAGAGGAAGTGAATAATAGAGGAACACTTTCCATTTCCTTCTTCTTTTTAACTTTTTTCAATTTCATTAACTTTTTAAAAGTACTCTATAAAGTGTCTGATTTATTTTCTTAAAAAATTAGTAACAGAAGAAATAAAGATAAAAAATAAAAATGCTGATAATAGTTTATGCATAAAAACATAAAAGAAATAGGAGAAAAAAAAATCCATATATATTTTTCCATAAACTTGATATATATATATATATGATTACTATAAAACTATCAAAATAAAAAGTAATTTAAAAAAAATTATTATATTAATTAATCTATATATTATTTTATAAATTAAAATTAATTATTAATATTTAAATTAATTTATATTATTAATAAATAGTTTTTAAATTAGGATCTAATTAATTATCAAGCTTTTTAATTATTAATTATTTAGATCATAAAGTTAATTGTTAAAATTAATTACATATAATTTAAAAATTATTTATTAATAATAAAAATTATTTGAATACTTATAAACTTTTTAATTTTAACAATATTTTCTAACTTAATTAATATAATATTTGTTTAAAATTAATTTTTATTTAATGATTTTTATATGTATATATTCGAATCTTACACAAAATAGATTAATAAACTTGTTTTAAATATCTTCTACCACATTATAACATTTGATTTCATTTAAAATTTTGGTTTATAAATAAATAGCAAAATGGATAAAATTTCACTATAACCTAAGTTCGTACATATAATTCAAATTACAATTAAATTTATATTAAAAAATGACTTCATAAACATTTTAATGACATCTCAACTAACATAATATTCCTTTAAATTTTACTATGGTTTTAATTTTAATTTTGATTAAAAATGTTTTAATATATAAAACAGTACTAACAGTAGAATATGCAATAAAACATGTCAATTAGGTAAATAATGAGGAATATAAAAAATAACATATATTTAATGAGGAATGTAAAATACAAGCATGACAAGTACGTATAAAAATATAGTTAAAATAATTAATTTAAACTATACAAAAACACAAAATTAGTTAAAATGCAATAAAGTTAACATATAATAAAGTGAAAATTATTGTATGTACACATTTTCATCATTCTATATAATCAATTATTATAATAAATAATTTTATTAGCTTTTTAATTTTTTTATCATAAAAGAGTGTTTTTTAAAAATTAACAATTTAGAATTACAGTAAGTTTTAGTTAACTTTTTAACTATGCTTTATTTTTTGCCAAACATAGCCTTACTTCGATATAAAGAAATATGGGGAGAATTTGGCAATGATACTCGTGTGGCGAGTTGTTTCTCTCTCTCTCTCTCTCCACTGTCTCTCACTAACAACCTGGTAACTCTCCCCGAGGCTTTGGTCTCGCTTTCCCATTCTTCAACACTTCTTTTCTCACTTTACTGTTTAAGCTTTTCTCTCCCCTCCACCACAACCTAGCTAGCATTGTCTTTCTGTCTGTCTTTACACCTCTCTTTTCTTTTCTTCTCTTCTCTTTTACATAACTCTAAACCAGTTACACTAACCTTGCTCACTACCTTCTTCTTCTTTCCCTTCCCTTTAGGATTTGCTCCAACGGTCTCTTAGTTGGAGGAGCTAGAGATGTTCCCTTTTGTTTTGTTGTTTTACTTTTTCCTTCTTTGCTGCAACTCTATTGCACCCTTGGTGCATTCTCTGAATGCTGAAGGCTCTGTACTTTTGACACTGAAGCAGTCGCTCACAGACCCACAAGGGTCCATGAGTAACTGGAATTTCTCTGATGAAAACCCTTGTTCATGGAATGGGATCACTTGCAAGGACCAAAATGTTGTGGCCATCAGCATCCCGAAGAGGAAACTCTACGGCTCTCTCCCTTCTTCTCTGGGATCTCTCTCCCAGCTCCGCCATGTCAACTTCAGGAACAACAAGCTTTTTGGAAACTTGCCTGCACAGCTCTTTCAAGCTCAGGGACTGCAAAGCTTAGTGCTTTATGGCAATTCATTTTCTGGGTCTGTTTCTAGTGAGATTCAGAATCTCAGGTACCTTCAAACTCTAGATTTATCACAAAATTTCTTTAATGGGTCATTGCCTGCTGCAATTGTCCAGTGCAAGAGACTCAAGGCCCTTGTTCTCAGTCAGAACAATTTCACTGGCCCCTTACCAGATGGGCTTGGTACTGGTTTGTTTTCTCTGGAAAGACTAGACCTTTCTTTCAATCACTTCAATGGGTCAATTCCCAGTGATTTGGGAAATCTGTCAAGCCTGCAAGGAACTGTTGACTTGTCTCATAATCATTTTACTGGTTCAATTCCAGCTAGCCTTGGTAATCTGCCTGAGAAGGTTTACATTGATCTTACTTTCAACAATTTAAATGGTCCAATTCCTCAAAATGGTGCTTTGATGAACAGAGGACCAACTGCCTTTATTGGCAATCCTGGTCTATGTGGTCCTCCTCTGAAGAATTCATGTGGTTCTGATACTCCATCTGCGAGTTCACCTTCCTCGTTTCCATTTATTCCAAGTAACTACCCAGCTGAGGGTACTGGTAATGGTTCCATGGGAAGTGGGAAAAATAAAGGGCTTAGTAAGGGAGCTGTGGTTAGCATTGTCGTGGGTGATATAATTGGAATTTGCCTCTTAGGTTTGCTATTCTCTTTTTGCTACTCAAGGGTTTGTGGTTTTAACCAGGATCTTGATGAAGATGGAGTTAACAAGGGAAGCAAAGGGAGGAAAGAGTGTTTCTGCTTCAGAAAGGATGAATCCGAGGCCCTGTCGGATAATAATGTTGAGCAATATGATCTTGTCCCATTAGATTCCCATGTGACTTTTGATTTGGATGAGCTTCTGAAGGCTTCAGCTTTTGTTCTGGGTAAGAGTGGAATAGGGATTATGTACAAAGTGGTGCTTGAAGATGGGCTTGCTTTGGCTGTGAGGAGGCTGGGGGAGGGAGGTTCTCAAAGGTTTAAAGAGTTTCAAACAGAGGTAGAAGCAATAGGGAAGTTAAGACATCCAAATATTGCAACTCTGAGAGCCTATTACTGGTCTGTTGATGAGAAGCTTCTCATATATGATTATATATCCAACGGAAGCCTTGATACAGCAATTCATGGTAAGTTTTGTTAAATATAGTTCTTTTTTTCTTCCTTTTGTGGCAATGAATGATCTTTGGGCCTAACCTAACACCTTTTTGTTCATTTTGTTTGTCTGGTTCCATTTTATATCTCCAGGGAAGGCTGGACTTCTCACATTTGCACCACTTTCTTGGTCCTATCGATTGAAGATCATGAAAGGAACAGCAAGAGGGTTGGTGTATCTGCATGAATTTAGCCCCAAAAAATATGTCCATGGAGACCTCAAGCCAAGTAACATACTTCTTGGACACGACATGGAACCCCACATTTCTGACTTTGGAGTTGGGCGCCTTGCAAACATTGCTGGTGGGTCTCCAACCTTGCAATCCAACCGAGTGGCTGCGGAGAAACAACATGGAAGACAAAAGAGCATCTCCACTGAAGTGACCACCAATGTGTTGGGGAACGGTTACATGGCTCCAGAAGCACTGAAAGTGGTGAAGCCATCACAGAAGTGGGATGTTTACTCATATGGTGTGATACTGTTGGAAATGATCACAGGAAAATCATCCATTGTCCAAGTGGGGAACTCAGAAATGGACCTTGTTCAGTGGATTCAGTTCTGCATTGAGGAAAAGAAGCCTCTCTTGGAGGTGTTGGATCCTTACTTGGCTGAAGATGCAGATAAGGAGGAGGAGATTATTGGAGTTTTGAAGATTGCAATGGCTTGTGTCCATAGCAGCCCTGAAAAGAGACCTACGATGAGGCACGTGCTTGATGCTTTGGATAGATTGACTATTTCCTCTGATTGAGTCATTTCAGGGAGCTGTGCTCTGTGAATGCAGCTCATTTGTGAATCTTTTACCTTTACTCTCTTGTCTTGCTCTTGTTTAACAGTGTCTTCAAGCTGATGAATCCTTGTAATTGGAGTATTAGAAGATAAATCGAATTTGTTTGAGCAAAAAACATCAGTTATTCTCAGATTTTATTACCAAACACATGCAGATAAGGGTCTTATGATTACAAAAACATGTTTTACTAGTAAAAATATGAATATTTGACAGTATATAACTTGATGTAAATTTTCCTTTCCTTAAAATTTATTTTTTAATATTGTATTATAGTTATTTAAAATATATTTTATTGAGAATTTGTTAAATTTATCATGTCACTTATTATCAGACTATTATCAGACTGTTATCGGATCACTTATAATATATAATGTCACCTACGAGTTGAGACTGTTATCGGATCACTTATAATATATAATGTCACCTACGACGGATCACTTATAATATATAATGTCACCTACGAGTTGGTAGGTTTCGAAGTCATCCATTATCGGATTATTCATAATCGGATAACTGTTATCGATTATTCATAATCGGATAACTCATAATATATATATAATATCTCGTAGGTCTCGAAATCGTCTCAAAGTCATCTAGATCGTTACCAGATTATTCATAAGTTATAATCTAACCTATGAATTAGTAGGATTAGATTTTAAGCTACCAGATTATTCATAAGTTATAATCTAACCTATGAATTAGTAGGATTAGATTTTAAGCTGATAAATGTATATATGAACATTTTATAATATATAAAAGATTAAAATTTTATCTTATAAGTTCACTTTTTAATAAATAATAAATTCACTTCTTATTTATTAATATGTGTAATAAATTCTCATTCACTTGGCGTGAAAAGAACAGTAGTGGTTTTATTCTTGTCATGTGCATTGATGAGGAGGGAAGAAAGAGTTAGTGCTCCTTATTCCCGATCTTATCGCATCAACCATCACCAACTAAACATATATATACGTGTTATCCACTTAACTCATTGGACGTTCTATTCTTAAACCTCTCTAACAACAAAGGAATATCAACACTTCAAAACTTCATGCATCATTAGTCTTTTATTAGTTTGAGTAAGAAGTTTAAAATAAAAAATAACCAAAACCAATAATTCATTTGTTATTATCGGTTAATAATCATTATTTGAATTAAGAACTGTGGAAATCAATAATTGGTGTAGATGACCCACTATATTTAATCTTTATGTACTACTATAACGCTAATTAACTTATTCAGAAATTGGTGTAGATGTACCAACAAATAACGTTAGATTTTTTTTTAAGTCTCATTAATTGTTGTTAATTATGTTTATCATATTGATTTTTAACACCTCTATGTTACTGATCAGGGTAGGTACCATAAAATTGTTGGTGACTCTTGATGGTGCCCCTTTCATTACTAAATTGTTCATCATACAAATTAAGGCAAATGCAAGTTTATTGTTACTATATTACTCTATAAACTCTATTTAGTCTAATAAAACATTTTTATTGATAATATTCACTTAATTTATATTTATTTAAGGACTTCACTCTTATTATTGCCTTTTTTTATCTTCAACCTTCATGCTTGCATTCCTAGACATTTTGAAATATTGGAAAACAATTCCCAGTAAAAATTAGTATTTATTCTTTCAATGATTAGAAGGATTGAAAAGAACATTAGTTTTGCTGATAAATTTTTCTGGGTAAAATGAATGAGTCATACGACAGGTAAGTTGTATGTGTATGTATTTATTGGTCATCTTCTACCTTTTTTTTCTCAAACTTTGCGATTAAGCGAAAGAGTTAACAAAAGACAAAACTTCGAAGTCAAATTCCTCAAACTTAGCTTCATAGCTTAACATCTACCTAGCTGTCCTATTTAGGACAAGTGATAAGTATGGGTGAATGGTGGGAGAAAACAGACACATTCAATTTTTACAATTTCATTATTATGAGATGCAAAGTCAGAAATCAAAAGGACTTGATTTTACAAATATATTAGTTACTTTAATTTCCTTCTATTAACAACTTGGAGTTAATACAATTTAGTTTTGTAAAATTGATTTATAAAATAAAATTCTTATAACTTATATACTATAAAATGTTATTAAGATAAGGTTTATATCGAATTGGTGCAAGATTGAGAGAAAAATATTATTAAGTGATTTATAACTAATATGAAATGTGCTATAAATATGCGTAGTTAATTCTATCATTGATTGAACTCTTATATATTGAGGTGATATTTAAATATGATATAAGTTAATGATTGATTAAAAAAATGTTTATGCCAAACTTAAATACTATGAGATGTCCTTACTTCTTGTTGATGTGAGATCTCTTATAACGATTCGATAACAAGTAACATGATCAGTCCAATAAATTTTTGTTAGGATAGAGTGTAAGTAAGTTTGATACCAATCTAATAAATTTTCGATAAGATAAACTTTAAATGAATATGATACCATATTAAAAAACTGAATTTAAGTGTAATTCAACCTTATAAAATCAGTTTATAAGATAAAATTATACAAACTTATAATATTATTCCTTCCACTTCACAAATTTTGAGTGCGGACTTTTTTTTTTAATTATCGGTTCGAAGTGTTCCTCGTGTACATTATTATTATTATTTTTATTATTTGAATATTTTAGTGAGTAGAGTTGTAAATTTTAGAAAGATGATAGCATAGATTAGGTCTTTTACATTGAAAATGACGTAGTTGGGAAGGGAAGGCCTAACATGTGGCGCCAATTGTGGGTGAAAGACTCAAACTCCAAACATACGCACCAAAATTCTTGCTTCTCGTTTCTGTTTAACTGCTAATTTCTCTGTTTCCTCATTCTTTTGACTTTGATGCACACACTATTTCTACCACTTTGAGTTTCACATGTTTTGCTGTCAATTTGGTGGCAAAGGTACAATATTAAAATATAAGGTTTTTATATTCGTTTCTCAAGACTCTCTTTCTGTCATCAATTTCACCAGAAATTAAATGAGACGAAAGACGCCAAAGACGTGAAAAACATTTTAAGAGAAAATATGAAACTAGTCTATTTAGATTTCTATTCAAAATTGCGAAAATATAGAAAGATTACAGCATTTTCATGTTACTTGTGCTCTAAAAGCTATTTAGATAAATCATCCAATCATCATTCGTGTATTCTTCTCAATTTCTTAAAATCGATTTATAGGATGAAGTTTTTATATAAAATCAGTTTATAAGGTGAAGTTTGTACCTACTTATATACAATAAAATGTCTTCATCTCTACTTGATGTAAGATCTCTAACAATATTAACTAAACACTTTTCTTCATTATGTTTAGTACAATTATATATAAATCTTTATTCTTTTTAAATACTCATTCATCTTAGTGACACTTATATTTTTTTTATATTACTTTTTCAAAAAACATATAGATGTTTCAAAAGGCCTCTTATTTTTTCCTAGTGTTATATTATAACGTTAACCGATTAGTCTATTGTCAGTAGTAAAAAAATATGGAAATTTATAAAATTAGTTATTACAACATATAGTTGAAAAATTGAGAAGGACTTATTTTAAATAAATCAATTGATTCGTTCTTAACATGCGGGCTACCATTTTAAAGCGCCAATACTTTGAAATGATTTTTTTTTATTTCTAATAAAAATAAAAGCACATAATATGGGAAAAAAACAAAATTTTTGGCATTCTTACTTACAATGGGTAAAAATAGCTCATAAATTATCTAAAGTAGAAAAAAATACTAAAATTGGAAACTTGTGTTAAAAACTGAAAATTTTTAATTTAACTTATTAAAATAAAATAACAAACAAATAAACGGTAAATTTGTATGATTTGACATAATTTTTTATTTTGTAAAGCAATATTGAGAATAAAAGATAATTATTATCATAAACTATAAATTCAAAAGTGATGCAAAAACTTATTTATCAAACACTTCTATTTTAACCAAACAAATTTATAAATCAGGACAACCGTCTTTATTTTAAAAGTTTTTTCTGTTGGGGAAAACCATATTTAAAACACTCTCAAACATTAATGGAATGTTTATTATCGTACATGATTATATGATGTCATTTCAAATATGCACAACACCTATCATAATGAAAATCTAAATTTTGATTCAGCTGGTTACAAAAAATTAACATTTTTAGCCAGATTCAACCCCATTCATAGCTTGCAAAGTATTATATTGTCTAGAACAACTTACTGATTGCATTCAACATTAAAGAGGATGAGTATGAATGAAGAACTCTGATGTAAGGCAATGGCAGAAAACATGTCACTGTCGAAGTGAAAGCAAGTTGAGACAGCTGTGGTTTCCAAATTCTGCATGAAGTTTGAGAGAAATAAGGGATAACATGTGTCCCTGTAGTGATTGATATTTATTTACTAGGTATTAATTTAATGCAACAATGTGACAGTGACCTGCATGATAGAGATGGATCGCAGACTCAGCAAAGTGAAAGCTTTGGAAGTGAAGTGATTATTATTGGTATTCCACTTTAATGATTACAAATCAAGTAAGGTACGTTTCCATGAAGGACTTATCCAAAATACCATGTGCACTAATTGAATCCATCAACTTTGATTACATGGCCAAACTACTTAACCAAGACATCAAACCAACTTTGATCAATTTAACTTCTGCTAATTAATACTAAGAGAGAACAAAATTTAGGTGTGTGATGATCAAGAAACAATGCCTGCTGCATTCTTTCTTGCAATCCTCAACCTCTTCACACATTCTATAAATTCCCTGGGATAAAACAAGTGAAAGAGATAAAGGAAAAAGTTAGAACCAATCTTAAAGTACAGACAATGGAAGTAAAACTTCATTATTGAATAAGAACTAATGTTAAATAAGAACTAATTTTGGAGAAAAAAAATAGTGTTGAATATTTAATGATTTTGTTGTAATGTTGGGAAAGAAAAATGAGACATACTTCCAAGGGACATCACCGACAGGTCTCCAATTATCTTGTCTGTCCTTGTAGAACAATGAGTAGTCTGATCTGGATTGGAACAATCGTAATCCAGAAACGGATTGGTTTCCTGAGTGGTACAATCAGTTAAACAAAAATTATGCTAAACATTAAAAAGATGTTGCAAGTGCATGCATAATGCATTATTGACTCTGCCTACCAAACATGTCTTCTAATTGAAGTGCTAAGCTTGAGTATCCACCGTGATCAAGCACACAAATTTTCCTACCAATGGTAACTCCATCCATGTTAACCTTCACATAAGCCCATCTCTCATTGCTCTGCACCCCCTCTATCTCTTCATCAAAATTTTCGTGAACAGGTCTACCATGCATTGTGCTTGAGTTCTTGAGGTTCAGATTAGATTGAGGCCAGTCCATAAGGTCATCATCATACACTGATTCCAAACATAATTTCATTAGACTCTGTTAATTATTAGTTGAACGTTAATTATTTGTTGATTTCATGCTAACAATGTTGGTAGCATAATCATCAGCATACAAAAATCATCTCACATGACCAAACTGAACTGGTTTTTTTATGCAGTTATGTAATATTAGTGTAACAATTTTAATCATCAAACAATAAAAAATAGTGTCATGTATAATCTTTAAGTAAACTATCTACGTGTCTCTCTTTTACTGTAGTATATACTGCTTACTTTTTTTTGTAATTGAAAAATATCTGAGCAAAGGGTGTAGAAAAAGTTAGAAAAGATGAAGAATTAAAAGAATGAAGGAAGTGAAGAACTCATACAGTTGCTAGAAGATTGGTAAGCTTCATGCTGAACTGTTCCGAGACTGAGACCCAGATCAATTATGCCGTCATCTTGTTTATCTTGGTAGAAAACTGAGTGCAAAGTTGAAGAGTTCAAAAGAAAGCTTGATGTGTTTGAATCCATTGGGAACTGAAATAGTTATAACTCTTCAACGCAGGTATAGCTGGTTAAGGTAGTGTGAGTTGCATTTGTAGACATAAGTATTTATAGTGATAGGTTTGAGTATCTAAATGAGACATGAAAGAACACAAGGAAGACAAGGAAGCGTCCTCCATTATCAATCATTAAATGCACAAAGCTTATCTTCTGTTACTGTCAACATGGAACACAAGGTAAAAACAAAACACCCCAAGAACAAAGGATGGCCAAATTGATCCTAACAGAAGTTATTCTGGATTCTGCTTCCTGACATTGCTACAAATGCTCAGAGTCTTTTCCATGGTGACAGTAACTGAGGACACCAAATGGAAAATATTAAAATGATTCATACCATCACATAAATTCATTGAAAGTAAGAAAATTGTAGGTTAATCATACAGGTGAAGCTCATACTTTATCGTGAGTTCACTTGTGGTAATCTGCAACAAGTAGCTTCAACAGTGTAATGATCTAACAGACAGAGATGGCATGTCTAATTTTAGAAATATTATAATGTGCATGGTTTATAACCTTCAATCCTACAGTCAATGCTTTTTGCTACTCATATTAATGGAAATAAAAATATACATTAACAGAAAAAATCTAACATATAACTCATTTTTAAAAGTAGTGTCTTTCTAAATTTGTTTTAGGTCTCATTTTAAATGCATAATGGATACTAATATTTGCTCAACACATCTCATTGCATCATTTCACACATGGCTCCATAGAAGCAATCATTATACAATATTTTAATGTCCAAAAGTGGTGTATTATGTAAATGAAGAAGCATTTGCAGAAGTAGTTTCAATATATGCCAAATAAGCAATACTTAAGTTTCAAATACTAGCATTTTCTGACAGAAGAAATTCCAAGCCCATCTGAAGAGATTAATGAAAAGCTCGTCTAAAATAGACCTGCTTATATTAAGTTGCATGAAAGTGTATTTTTTCTTAAAAGAAGTTATCCAAGTGGACTTGATTATTAGGGTTCAGGGCTTGAATTTTTAAAATTTTACAAATTTAGTCCTTGAGCTTATCTGAGCAACGTGGAGCTATAGGAATAAAGCTCACTTTTTGAATATTTGTTGAGTTATCCACATATGACAGGACTACCACTTTTCAAGGGAACAAAGATCTGGTCAGATCATAACATCCCATGCCCCTATGCTTTGGCAGGAAATGTCTTTTTCTTGTTCCTTTTCTTTTTGTGAGTTACAAACAGAGAGAACAAAATGTAGTGTTTAGTGATACTAAATTTAAATAGATTAACTTTAATATAGATCAGAACTATAGAAAAGGAGTTTTTGTTCCTGTATTACAGGTATGATATTAGCATTCCCGAACCAAATATAATAATAGAGGCATATGGCATCTGCTATTTTAATACTGATAAGAAAGATAACTTAGTATTTTAAATGCACACTATATATGATTCAAAAATTGCACTTGGGAGGCTTAATTATTAGCAAAAAAAGAAAAACACATTTGACACAACTTCTTGAGTACTATAACCTCCCGCTATAGCTGAAACCAAGTGTTGGTTAAGGTAATGGTGGGGTGTCAAGATCATAGATAAAGGCCTGAAATTATTGGGAGTGCTGAGTGTGTGAAAAAGAAGTCACACATAAGTGAAAATAGATACGTTGAACACAACATATAAATAGTTATGATCTATAAAATCGGTTGATACATTAAGATTTTGAATTGAATGTAGTGGCGGTGCAACCAGGTAACTGATATTGAAATGCAATGAATTTGGTGTTGAAGAGTTCATAAACTTCTGGCTCTCAGCCTTGAGACCCACATTAAAAGTGTGAAATTTTGATATAAGATTTATAAGACTTTAAATGCACCTTTAATCTACTAAAGAAATTATATTTTACGTAGCAATTGAATCAAGCCACCGACTTTGGCTATGTATGTGAGGGAACATTTCAGCTGTAAATAATTTTCTGATATATCTTATTATTATCACGTGATTTTTTTGTTATTCTATTACAGTGTTATCAAGTAAATGTGACTTTTAAAGACTAATTAGAACTCAAGTGTTAGATTTTGTATAATATCAATTTATTTTACTAGCTATCAAATTAAAAATAATTTCAACTCAAAATACTAAAAAGAAAACTAATCCAAAGTTAAATTCGAGTTCAATGTTAAGTTTAAATCAAATCAAATAAAATTCAAATGCATATTACTTTTATGTTTAATTCAAATTATTTTTCAAGTGCGTAAAAAATCAATCCATCTGCACCCACAAAAAATCAAATAAAAACATGCAAGGAGTTGTAAATTGCAGTCTTCCTGAGAATATTGTACACACAAAAAGATTGTCACATTCTTAAAGTATCTCTGCAATTAGGATAGAACCTCAGATCGAAGGGCTTTATCAAGCACGCACATGCACAGTGAGGTGAAACAATTCGAGTAGGGCAGGTCAGTCAGAATGCAGAGAATCGTGTAGGAAATTATGTACATATATATTTTACACCAATAGAGAAAAACGCTGTAAACACAATTTAGACTCCTTGTAATTCCTATTTTTTTTCTATATCCTTGATCGTATTTCCTACCTTTTGCTGCTATGGTTAGGGGAAAAAAAAAGCCGAATCCCTTTGTTCCAATGTACAAAAGGTCTGATAAATTCTTTCAACTTTTCTTCGTAATTTAATGTACCTAGTATAAATAAACAATCGATTAATCTTGTCTCAGTTGTCTGTACCACGAACAACCACGTAGGCAATGCATAAGCCCGAACGAACGTACAAAAGGAAATAAAAGAAAGGCATCTCACACCTGTTTGGAATGTAGTTATGAAGTATGATCCAAGAAGAATGTATTTGATGAAAATTGATGGTGTACATCACTTGTCGTGACAGCTAAGAAATTCAATTATACTGGGATACACCTGCTCCACCGCCTGTGCTCCAAATAATCATAGAAAAGACATCATAAAGAAAGCAGCAGTGGGCACAAGAAAATATAGACCAATTATTTATGCCAAAACAAATTCTTGATACGAATGAAACAATCAATGCTTAAATTAGATGACTAAAAATGGACAAAAATTAATAATGAAGCAAAAGAAAAAAATGTCAAGAGTAGATGAACAGGAGAATAAGGTGTGAATAGAACAAAAGACAGAAAATTCGTGTAGGGCAGCCAATAAGACCATAACCAATTAATCACAAAATAAACTGAGCACGTTTTTCTTTACTTCTTGACAATTTCCTAATCTAAAGTAGCACTAACAACAACAACCAAAGGAATAAGTTCATACCAGCCTTCCTCCAACTAAATCATAATGAGCATAGTGTGGGCCTCCAGGTTCTCCAAAAACTTCATAGGTAACCAAGTGCTCAGGAATTACCTTAACGGTTTCTGTTCATAAAATACCTTTTTAAGAATAATCACTTCTTGAAACAGCAAACACAGGCAAGTAAAGCATCTACACCTATGGTAAAAAAAATACCTTCCACAGCTTCAGGTGGGCAAATCAGATCCCGGTCTCCAGCAATAGCTAAGATAGGGGTATTGCTTTTGTGTAGATGGTCCTTATAAAAAAAGGTCCCATTCCTGTTGCATAAACCACGTTCTCGAAATGCTGTAGTGAGTTGCAAGATAAGTTTTGCGGGTATGGTGCCTACCAGTTGTAATTGTATCATAAGGTCAGATATTTTATTCATATTAAACAGTGAGGATGTAATTTGCTAATTAAACAATGTTGTTCTAGTCTAGAGTTCTAACCTCCTAATACCCTACTTTTTTATTACAAAACTAACAATATCTAGAAAGTAAATCTGGCAGGATTACCACTTGAATTTAATGAACCAGTGAAATCATCTCTACTTGTTCAATCTATCATCTTTTAATAGTTTAATATCATACTCTCTTTATCTATGTTTTCAAGGTCCAATGACCAAGTGAAAGCAGAGGAATTATTTTGCTTTTCCATCATCCTATTCATCTTAATATGCTTGAATGATCCATCTGAATATCCTCTCTGAAGATTAATGTAAAGTAATAATGTATAACACACAATCCTTAATATCTCTGAAATGGAGCCACCGGGATAATTATAAGTACGGAAATAAGCATTACAAAGAAGGGGCACGTCGAACAGTGGTTTTGGTAACAGTCCAAAACAGCTGTATGAAATCAAACTGTTAAGTCCAAAAAAAATGTATTCCACAAGATTTGACGTTTATAATATAAATTAGAAGAATGGATTGCTCTTCCAGATTTTCTTTCTAGGTCCAAGGAATGATTCAATTTTAGCATGATAGTACTAATCCAATGAACAAGCGGTTTACTCCACCACCCTTTAAAATATCAACTGTTAAGTCCAACAAAAATGTATTCCACAAATTTGACGCTTTATACAAATTGGAAGAATGGATTGCTCCTTCACACTTTCTCAAGAAAAATACAAAAAGCCAAGAAATCATTCTAAAGCGGTTGTCCCTTTAAAATATCAACTGCTGAAATTAATTGAATTTCAGTAATTAAGAAGAAAATAATCAATAGTTTTGATTTTAAAAACGGAGTAGTGAAATGACAACCCAAATACTGACTTATCACTACTGGTTCCAAAATTAAGTTTACTATCTGAAGGGCACTACCCAGCAGTTCAAAGAAACTACGTCCCATGCTATGTCATAAAAAAAACTTATGAATAAGCCCATTTCACGGTGTGCCCAAATTCAAAAAAGAATGGGACAAGAGTCTAATTCCTGACTATGTTCTCAAAGCAGCTCTGATTCCATGTTCAAAACAATCATCATAAAAGCTAAGCTACTAGGTGTAGGCACATAAGTTAAGAAAAAAAAAGGTGTTTGCACAAATAATTTATATTTCTAATGGATAGAAAATACTCACAGAAGTTATTCAAAACAAGTCTTTTTAATAAATCTGGATCCATCATGTCCTCAGCTGAAATCAAAGTATTTAACCATGACAGAGGATAAGCTGCAGCCAACATTGCCCCCAAAGGAACAACAGGGACATTCAGGGCCTGCGCAGGATCTGCCTGCTCAATAAGTGACTAAACTTAGTACCTTAACAGAAATTATGCAATTTAATCACTAAGCCTATGAAGGAAGTAACCAAAAACATCTAAACTATCCACTTACTAAGGGTAAGAGTAACTTCAGAGTTGATTTGGATGATGTGTAGTCCAGAGATGATGCCAGTGTGACCACTGCAGCCAAATTTGGTTCTTTTCCTTCCGAACCTTACATGAAATTAAAACAAATATTAAGTAAATAACAAATATATTTTATTTTATACATGTCCAAGCATATGTAGATACAAATGAGTGAGTATATGTAAACACTCTGCTTGCAGTCCTAGATTTACACTCTTATGATACTAGTCACATGTGCCACCGTATATGACAAAAAAAAATTAGTTATCAAGAAAGTTACAATACGAAATAATGTGCAGTGATAGCAAGATAGAAGGGTAGAAGTGATTTGGGAGTAACGTGATTCTAAGAATGGTCAATCATCAGCCAGTAGATATAATACGATAGAATCCTACTTTCATTTAAAAAAACACATAAATTCCTTCGTTTGACTTTACTGCCATCTCATATTCAGAAGACTAATGATGCATAAAGTATACTTGATCATGTGTTCAATCAATACAAGGATGAAATTTCATTTCATTAAGTTCTAAAGTTTGATCCTGTTGTGATTCATCGAAGACTTATTGTTGATTATTGTTACCAACATGTTAATAGTCAATCAGGAAGGTTCAAGAGGGGCTCAGAAATTAATATGGATTATTGTCACTGACTCAATCAAAACTAAAAAAAAAAATAGAGTGCAGACAGATGATTTTCGTAGACAAAGTTGTTGCATAGCATTTTCCTCCCAAAGTAAGAATATTGACTGAAGACTGATTCCAATTCTTGATATCTAATGACTGATTCCAAAACAAATAAATTGCCTTCCATGTATGAGCATCCTGATAATATCGGCCTTTTCCAAATCCAAATATTCCCCCCTTCCCTTTGTTTCCACCCCACACCATTATCGAATGATTGAAAGTATAGTTTAGACCGTAACAAATGTCAAATAGAGTACACACAAGAAAAGAATACAATAACAAATAAAGGCAACATGACGATGGGCAATTAATACTAACAAAGCAATAAACTCACCAAACCGTGACAGCAAGGAGTAAAGCAAGATACCACCCATGGAGTGTCCAATTGCAAGCAATTTTCCATCTTTAGGCATGCTTTGTTTCACAATGTATTCTATCTGTACAGGTAAAGCCAAAAAAGTCATAAAAAAGGGATGCAACCATAAGGTTACCGGTATATAACAGGTAAAAAAGAGGTACTGCTAAATGCTAATGATATATAGCTTTCAAACATAATAAGATGTCACCTTACCGCTGCAGGAACATCTTCTTCCAAGTAATTATCGAAGTCCCAATCATACTTCACAATTAAGTCAAGTTGCTTCTGAAAATCTTCTATTGTAGAAGTAAAGCGAGTTTGTAGATCAAATAATGGAGGAGAAACAGATTGCTGACCTTCCTCAATAATATTTACTAGTTTTTTACTCAGATCAGTTATTTGACTAGTAATACCAGAGTTTTGCTTTGTTTCAAACAAAGTTGAAAGCTTTCCCCTTACCTCATTGAATTGTTCGTATAATGGAGAATCCACCAAAAGTTTTGAAATCTGATCTAGAAATTTGGAAAACATCACCCTTGATTGACTTTCACTCAGAAATCCAGAGACCCTTTCTGACAAAAACATAAAAGTCTCGGTCAACCTTGCCACCGACTTTGATTCGTCCCAAACAGTAGCCAACCTAGTTAGGTCACCTTGGGTGGCCACATTCTCAGTTTCTACCCCGTTTAAGACAGAAATCTGTGGTTCAGATACTGCGCAAGAGATGTTATTTAATTCTTTTGAAGCCATGGCTCCATTGGTAGCTGTAGCAATTTCTGAAGCAGCTTCCATCTTCTCAGACATTGCATTAGCAGATTGTTCAATATATTTAGAATTTGAACCCTGAAGACTCAACCCAGCTCCTCGTACTTCAAGAATCCAAGTTTCAAATCCCTGACTAGACATGTGACGTGCAAATGATGACTGCAGTGCATACAATGTGTTAGTGGGACGACTGATAAATAAAATCAGAAAAGATAGTACTACTGACCAGCTATAATTACGAAAAAAAGCATCATTAATCACTCAAACAATATGGAGGAATGCTTAATAGTATTAACAATACAGAATCAAAAGTAGTAAGCTTTGGAGCGTTCTTTAAGGGAAGAGGAATTCAGAATTTTGCAATCAATAGGTACTTAATTAAACTAGTACATTGCTGAACGTTTCTGCTTCTTGTGTTTATAAACATTGTGATCATGCTTCAATGTATCTTATATTCAGTATAGGGTACAAAAAAAGAACAATAAAATATGGGCAGTTGCCTATGCAAGAATAAAAGAATGATGACAAAGTACCAATACTAGCATTTGTTTCACATATCCGTGTGAACTGATATTTATACTTTTGGATACTTCACTAATATGTATTTCTTAAGTATCAAAGCTTTTTTAGAGAAAAATAAGTTATGAAAATCTTACACAGCCAGATACAAGGCATGCATGCATCTATATAAAGAAGTCTAGAAGCATTGTTGCTTATGAACCAGACAAAAAGGCTATCTATTCATGATTTTCAGGGAAGGAATGAGATAGGTACTATTCCTGTTTGTAGAAAATGAACAGTGATTAATGATTTCTACTTTGACTTTAGTATTGTTCAAGAAGAAACAGATTGCTCCACTAATTACCAAAACAAGTTTACCAGCACAAGCAAATCATATTCCAATACAAGCAACAACAACACATCCCGAGATGCAAAAAAGGAAAACGAAAGGAAACAAACAGAGGACAAGTATGGTTTCAAAGGCAAACTAAACACAGAACAGAAACGCGCACAATTTCACAGTTACGAAGAAGCGATCGAAAAAAACACCGAATAAAAAAATACAAGAAGAAAAAAGTTGAATACCTCAGGTGAAAGGTCATATCCAATGGCGTTAGTTCCCACGCCGGACAAGAGCAACAGAGGATGATTCCTCGGAGGTACCTATGAAACAAACACTGTATCCTAAGAAATCGTAGCTAAATCATAGGGAGAGAGAATAGAAGAAAGCTGCGATTTGAATGAAGAAAGAAAACCAACGAGGGGCGAAGGGTTGTAGCGCCAGAGAGCGAGTTTCCAATCGGAATTGGAGAGGGAGACATAATGGAGTTCGTCAGCGGTGCAAACGGAGGGCTTATCGGCGACGGCGTTGGAGAAAGCCCTGAGGCGGAAGGGCGCGGTGGCGCGTGGGAGGGAGCTGAAGGTGGAAAAGCCTCTGCAGAGAGCATTGTGCGTGTCAGATTGGAAGGACATGGACATGGATATCGACATGGTTAACAATTTGGGTAACATAACGTTTCGCCTTCTCTCTATGCTTTTCTTTTTGCGCTATATGGTTTTTGGTAATCGTGTTTCCAATTTCTTTCTTTCTTCTCTGTTTCTGTCTCTAACTTAGTTTTTTTTCTTTCAGTGTAGTCAAATTGGTGTGGCGGTTGACGCTTTATCCAGAATATTTGCACTTGCAAAAACGACCCATTTCAATGTGTCTTCTTTATTTAATCATTTTCGTGCTTTGTTTGTAACTAAAAAAAAATGTTCAAGGGTTACTTTGTTTGATTTACTACAAAAGGATAAAGAAGATACAGTGAGGTAAGAAAAGAAAGAAGGGTGTATATAAAAGACACAAATAAAAAATAATGAAAATAATTCTAAGTAGATAAATTTGTTATTATAATTTATTTATTCTTTTTCTGATTTAAATAAGTGAAGAAAGTTTGTTTTAGTTTGTCACAATCCCTTTAAATAGGAAAAGAAAAGATGGCCAGATTAGCCACAACAACAACCATCATCCTTATCTTATAATAATGCAGTAAAGAATGCCAAGTTTTGGTTAGAAAATTCTAAAGATAATTCCCTCTTTTCCTACCCACTCCATTAATATTGTTCTCTTCAACTCTTTTAATGTGGCCAATCTTTATATTATATTAAGTATTAGAATTTTCAAATTCAAGCTTCATCGAAGTAAAACTGAACATCGAGTAAACAAAATTTGACCACATATAGTGATGCCGGGGGATAAACCGGATTCATATTCATATAATAATAATAAATGTAACTTTGATTAATAGTATATATGTTGTATAAACATTTAATTGTTATACAGATTGAAGTTACACACTTATAAGCAGATATAATGAATGCTATCAAATGCAATAAATATTTTCATAACATACTTTATGTTGGACACACCATTTCTTCCTTGTATATTTTTTAAAATTAACTGAATCTAAAATGTACACCCTAATAATTGAGGTGACATCACCCTTGTCAGTCTCTTACAACTCTATCAAAACAATTGAAATTGTAGTTAGCAAATTCTATAGAGATGTATATATGAAATTTTCCCACACTTAACACCAAGAATATATCATCTAACTAACTTGAAGGTAAAAAATGTTAGTGTCCACTGTTACTTTTGTATAAAGGTTAAAATCAATACCTTATCAATCACAACCATAACAATCCCAAGTTAAGTAAAGTGTCTCAATTTGAGAATGAGACACTCAATTTTTTTAAAATTTTTTGACCATGATAGACCAAAATTAATATTATACAATCCTAACAAATACATTGGTGTTTGTAATTATAAAATAATGTCATGATTAGTAATATAACAATTTAACTACACATTTTTTTTTTTTTACCTCACCCTTCCAAAGTCTGAAAGGAAACAACATCATTCATAAAACTTACTAGAAAATAAAGATTTGAAGATCCTTCGATAAATTTTTCCTACAAATCATGTTGTCCTTCAAATACATAATTTATATTATACTTACTCATGAATCACGAACTTTGTTATAGGTAACTACCCTATTTGAAACATCAACCATACATTAATGACAACAAAAATGATTAAAAATACTTAGAACAGCACATAATTTAAATTTTACGTTCTTATTTATATTTCATTATTTCTGCATTTTTTTATTGTACAATCCGAAAATTTGTACAAAACACGAAAAATAAACCGAATTCTATAGTCCAAAATCTTTTCAAATTACTGAATCTGGATTACAACAACACAATAGAAAACGTGGAAACATATATTTTATGAAGAACTAGTAACGGCGCAACGAAGTAATGACTCTTCAATGCAGATGCAATATGAGACAAAAGGATGCAGAACTAGTCAATTACAGAGAAAAGAAGCTGGGATGCTGCGGCTGATTATAGAATAGAAGAAGATGAAGGGGTACAAAAATATAATTTATTTTTATTAAGGGTAAAATGGTCTTTTAGGGCACTCATGGAGGTGCATGAGGAAACCACCGATGCAGGAAGAATTTGCGGATTACAAAAAACAAAAGAAGCCCACTTGGGGCCCAATTCTCTTCTCTTCTTTCCAACGATCGGTTTCGGCTCTATTTTCGCCTGAGAACCCAAAATCAATAGCTTTCGCCGCCTTCAAAGTTTCTCCCTGTGTGCACAGTGCGTGAGAAATGCAAATGCGTGGTGGTGGCGGTGAAGTGGAAGTGAAAAGAGTGTTTATTGGAGCGGGATGCAACAGAATAGTGAACAACGTTTCATGGGGTGCTTCTGGTTTCGTCTCTTTTGGAGCTCACAACGCCGTTGCTATTTTCTGCCCCAAGGTCTTCTTTCCACCCTCTTCTACTTTTACTCACCCTTTATCTTAGATTTTCATTTCCTTTCTTTTTTCATCCTTTTGGTTTTCGCAGAGTGCTCAAATTGTGGCCACTCTTCCGGGGCACAAGTCAGTTGTGAATTGCACCCACTGGCTCCCAACTTCCAAGTTTCATTTTAAAGGTGCTCTCTTTGTCCATCTCTCATCAACTTGAACTCTACAAGCTCATTTTTTGGCGAAGTTTGACTTGAATTAAACTATTTGGCATAACGATATAATGAGTTGTTGTGAAATTACTAGACCAGTTTCAATGTTTAATTTTTTTAATCAATTGTTAATATGCTTCTTCCTTTTTGAAGTGCAGCAAAACAATTAGAGCAGCATTATTTGCTTTCTGGGGATGCAGATGGTTCTATTATTTTGTGGGAACTGTCCCTTGCTGATGGGAAGGTATGTGTTCTTCTTTGGTTGTTGATTTTCTAACTCAAATTTTTTACGAATAAATTATGAGAGAAATTTGATTGTTGGGAACTTAGATGGATTATAAATTTTTCGTTTCTTGCGTATTTGTCTTTGAATTGTTTTTAGTGGAGGCAAGTGTTACAACTGCCACAAATGCACAAGAAAGGTGTTACATGCATTAGTGGAATTATGGTTTCTCAAACTGAGGCAATGTTTGCATCTACTTCTTCAGATTGCACTGTTTGTGTATGGGAACTTGTATTTCCAATGACTGGGAGCGGTAAGCCGTAGTTCTCAATGACAATGACCCTGCTTAGTACCATGTTAGTAATTTGATAATGTACATTGATTGAGACTTGCTCCATCATTTTAGGTGACTGTAAATTGTCGTGCCTGGATTCTTTCTCTATTGGATCTAAATCTATGGTAGCCTTATCATTAGCTGAATTACCTGGAGATGATGGGCAAATTGTCCTTGCAATGGGAGGATTGGATAACAAAATTCATCTTTATTCTGGTGGAAGGACGGGAAAGGTATCTGCACCCACATAGTTGTAGATTATTAACATGAAGTTTTGGTATCTGGTAGTGTTTTATGTTTGTTTGTCTTTATAATGTTTAACTCTTCTTTTACTCATGAACCCAGCTTGTACATGCATGTGAGCTAAAAGGGCATACAGATTGGATCCGGAGTTTGGACTTCTCATTGCCTATAAATGTGAATGGGGAAGTAAACAATATTTTTCTGGTGAGTTCATCTCAGGATAAAGGCATACGAATTTGGAAGATGGCATTAAGCTGCACTATGTTGAATGGAAACGGCGTATACAAGAAAGGGGAAATAAGCTTATCATCCTATATAGAAGGTCCTGTACTTTTGGCTGGGTCATCTTCTTTTCAGATATCCTTAGAATCTCTTTTAATTGGACATGAGGATTGGGTATATTCAGTAATGTGGCAACCTCCTTTGGTTTCATCCATAGAAGGGGATACCTATTATCAACCTCAAAGTATCTTATCTGCATCTATGGACAAGACTATGATGATCTGGCAACCTGAAAAGACTTCTGGAGTCTGGATGAATGTGGTCACTGTTGGGGAACTTAGCCACTGTGCTCTGGGGTTCTATGGTGGTCATTGGAGCCCAAACGGAGATTCAATTTTAGCACATGGATATGGAGGATCTTTCCATCTTTGGAAAAATGTTGGTAATGACAATTGGCTGCCACAAAAGGTTCCCTCTGGTCATTTTGCACCAGTGACTGATATTTCCTGGGCTAGATCTGGTGATTATATTATAACTGCCAGTCATGACCAGGTATTTAAAACACATTCTGTCTGCAAAAGTTATTAACCATTGATCGTGTCTATTAAAATATCTCTTATGATTTTATGTGAACTTGCTTTTTAAAATGTATAAGTGGCTTGACCCCGTTGTCTATTAGTGTAAGAACATAATTTTTTATCAGAAGAAAAAAATATTGAAATACAAGCTGCTTGTGTAATTGTTTTAGTTTCCTCAGCTTGGTGTTCAATAATAACTGAATATTTTTCTTGAATTTGAATTGCCTCTGAAACTGCTGCTATGTGAAAAATTGCAGACAACTAGAATTTATGCTCCATGGAAAGTTGAGGCTTCTCTCCAAGATGGAGAATTCTGGCATGAAATATCTCGTCCTCAAGTTCATGGTCATGATATAAATTGTATGGCAGTTATTCATGGGAAGGGGAATCATCGTTTTGTCAGTGGCGCTGATGAAAAAGTTGCCAGAGTATTTGAAGCCCCGTTATCATTTCTGAAGACATTAAATAATGCCACTCTGCAGAAGTCTTGTTCTTCTGATGATATCTTGGGAAATGTTCAGATTTTGGGTGCGAATATGTCAGCTCTTGGACTATCACAGAAACCTATTTATGTTCAAGGTCAGTTATTTTGTTGAAAGTTAAAATTGATAGGGATGTGAAGCTTGTCAGGGAATTTTTTTTATCTTTTTGGCAAATGTTGGTTTTCTTTCTTGCAGCGATCTCCGGTGTTCATTTTTCTAGTTATTATACGTGGTTGTAATTACACAAAATGGATATAGCCACTGGTTGAGACTAGAAATGAATGCTATTAGGTAAGGGAGAAAATTATAACCATGCGGTTTATTAATCTTAATAGTCAGGTAAAATGTGCTCCCAAACTAAGTCAATTCATAATTCAATGTAATTTACTGGTTAACTTTTTTTTTTAATATTTCAATATTAACATCCATACAAATACTAAAATCAATTTTTTTATTGGGTCATTTTTAAACTCAGATGCTAGAATTGATTTGTTCAACCCTAGTATTTACTGCTTGAAGTGGGCAGTGGTATATATAGAAGTCTCATAGCAGGTTAATTAACTCATCTGTTTCTGTTTAATCTGTATAACATATAAGCTATTGGGAAATAGACTTCTAAATTTTCCCTTGTGGCAATAATGTGAACTTTTTAACCAGTACTATAGTTGTTTCTTTCTACTGCCTGGCCTATTGTACGAAGGCCTTTAATTTAGAAATGTAAATTTTAGATCATTATTCTCTCATAGGAGTCAATACTGCACTATATAGCATGATAATGATGCAGCAGACAAGTCCTTGGCCGCAATGGGATTCAAATACAGGAACTGTTTATCAGTAGTGACCAAAAATAGCAGATTTTTGTGTGTTACAGCATAGCAGTGCTACTATGATCCATTCTTCAAAAAATTCATTTTACCCCTGAAATATCAATGTTTGGGTAAAATATACCTCAAAATTTTGCCTGTCCTTCATACTTTATAGGACTATTTTTTTTATCTTGTGTTCTGTTTCTTCTTCCTTAGCCTTTCGCAAATATTATGTTGCTAATTGTTTTTAAAGAAAATGTGTGTTGTAGTTCTGTACTGTTGATTCAACTTGTTTTTAAGTCCTTGTATTTTCAAATTGATGAAAACAGTCTTTCCAACTTTTAAAATTGTGATTTTTCATCCCTCTAGTGTGATTTTGTCACCAATGGAGTTGGCGAGGAAGAACGAAAGTATACTAAAATTACATTTCTATCGCTGTTTTATCTAATTTTTTATGTTCCTTTTCATTTTGACTTTTTTTCCATGTTCTCTTGGATTAACATTGATTGTGTGCATAAACTGTGATTTATTTTTATTATGAATTTCTTTATATTTGAGTTTTTGTATGTGCAGTTATAAATTACTGTTGGTATTAATAATATTTAAAGTAACGGTGATCCTGCTATAGCATTTTTAGAGTTAGCCACTACTGGCCTCTAGTTGAGATTGATGACTATTTTGTACTTGTTCTTCATTCGTTTCATGCTTGAATTAATTAACACACTGGTCACTTTCCTAGAGTAGACTCCCTGATTTCTCAGAGATTAAAAAATGGTACATTTTTACTGAACCTGCTATCAAGATAAGCTGACTGAGATACTTGTCACTCAGGGCTTTTTAACTGGCATATTTGGTGTAAATTTATTTTATAGGAGGTAGGAAGATACTGTATACTCTTTTCAAACAATTAACATTTTTCCTAGCATGTTGAACTGTTGGTGTTTTGAAAGTTTATCATTTTTAGAGTATTTCTACATTGCAGCTGTACATGAGATCCCTGAGAGAAGTGGTATTGATGGTATTGACACCCTTGAAACTATTCCCGACGCCGTTCCAACTGTTTTCACTGAACCTCCAATTGAAGATCAACTGGCTTGGCATACACTTTGGCCTGAATCACACAAACTCTATGGGCATGGAAATGAGCTATTTTCTTTATGCTGCGATCATAAGGGCGAGCTAGTTGCTTCTTCATGTAAGGTATGTAGTGTTGTTAGTCTAGCTATGAACCCGTATTATTATTAGACAGAAGATCTAATGCCTACTTATATTGAAATCCTTTGTGCTCATATATCTCGTAACTAGAGCGGTAGACACTCCTTATTGGGTTAATCTTCATTCAGTGTGTTTTCCCTACATTGGATATGAACTAACTTCAATCAAGTTGACTTAGATTGTTCTTTTAGCCAGTCTCTACCTTGTTCACCTTTCTGCTTTATCAATGATATTGCCATGTATCATTGCACATTTTTTTATGAAATGCAGGCCCAGTCTGCTGCTGTTGCAGAGGTATGGCTTTGGCAGGTCGGTTCATGGAAAGCAGTTGGCCGCTTGCAATCCCACAGCTTAACAGTGACACAGATGGAATTCTCACATGACGACAACTTTCTTTTAACTGTCTCGAGGGATCGCCAGTTCTCCGTTTTCTCAATCACAAGAACAGGTAGACATATCATCACTGTTTAGACATAGAGGATTTGCACCTTTTTTTGATATTATCATTTGGTTATTTTCCTTGGTTGCGACCTGACATTTCTTGAAATGGAATGACAGTCTCAAACCTGCAGAAAACTAATGAAACTGAGCTAACCCTTATCTTGAAGTTAAATATTTCACAATTATTTACTGGACTCTTTCAGTACTTTGACAGTTGCAAGTTTTGTTAGCTACTACAACTCGACAGATATCCTAATCACTCTGTTGTGGTTTACAGGGTCCGGTGAAATTAATTATAGTCTTCTTGCCAGGCAGGAGGGGCACAAGCGAATTATCTGGTCATGTTCATGGAATCCACACGGTCATGAATTTGCAACCGGCTCACGGGATAAGACAGTGAAAATCTGGGCCGTTGAAAAGGACTCATCCATCAGGCAGCTTATGACTTTGCCTCAATTTATGAGTAGTGTGACAGCGTTATCTTGGGTTGGTCTCCATCATCAAAGGGATCATGGACTTCTAGCTGTTGGAATGGAAAATGGGCAAATAGAATTGTGGAATCTGTCTTGTAACAGAGCAGATGATGGTTGCATAGCAGCACCAGGTTTCGCTGCTGCTCTTGTTGTACGTATAGATCCTTTTATATGCCATGCATCTGCTGTAAACCGTTTAGCGTGGAAGAAAAATCAGGAAGATCACACGAGTATGCAACTTGCTTCTTGCGGAGCTGATAATTGTGTAAGAGTGTTTGATGTAACGATTTAGAATTAGATTATTGTTCCCCCTTCTTTTTTGATATATCTGTAGATTGATTTTTGATCGCTAAGAAAATTTATACTTGCTTGCGTTGTTCTTCTCCAGAACTACCAATTATTGTTATTGTTGTCATTGTTAGGAATGTCGTTTGGCTACATAAGCAGAACTCGTTAGGTCCATTTTGTAACAATTATTTGGTGTCACACTATTAAAATAATAGTTATCATATTATTTTCTTATGTAAAGTGATAGACATTATCTTCATTATCCGAAAATTGAGTCCGTAGTCACTAGACACGTAACATCATTACCATGTGAATTGCTGTGTGATCATACTCCAAAAATTTCTCTAATAACGGTCTTCAGTTGATCACTTGTCATTGTCTCGCAAAATTAACGTTGCCACCGTGGTGAGAGGGCGAAAAGTTTGTGATCAAACGCTTGAAAGTGTCTTTAGTGAAAGTTAGGAGGAAACTGTTGTTTTTATGCATAAAATAGGCATAAACGACCATATGCTTGCCAACCTTTATCGATTAAGAATTGTTCATTGTGTCGGTTGTGGATTCAAGCCTAAATGATATGTTATTATTCGATTGATTGCAATAAAGTTTGGGGAAATATAGAAAGATTATCTCGTTCTTTTATGAAAGGAAGAAAAAGAAACACATACTCAAAAAAGGAAACGATTTGTAGAATTGCAATCTTTATTCTCTCATGTAGTAATACACGGTTGTTATGAATTAATAAATGTTCAGTTCATCCTTTCCCGCTTCCAAACAAAGGCAAAAGCTTCGAATATTCCACTGAGAATAAATAAACGTGGTATGTTCATTATGACAGAAATATTGTTCACCCTTTGAAGTAGATGACTCTGATTTATCAGTGTTTTTAAAAATGATAAATCTTGGGAGGCAGAGAATCAAATTTTAGGAGATGGCTCATTGGTTCCTCTCCCTAGTTATGGAATTCAGTTATTGGAAGCAAAGGGTAATGTGATGCTACTAATTGAAACATGGCATTAATTTCGGTGGGGTGTACATAAACACACTATTCTTCCATGCTTTTGTTAAAGTCATATGGGTTTCCATGACCAACCCAACTTCCCACTTTGGACTAAGGCTCCCTAAAACCTCGGTCGGCAATAATGCACCAATTATGTGCATTGAATCGGTAGCAACTTCTAAGCAAACACCAGATTATGGGATGGTGAGGGACCCTGACCTACGTTGACATTAAAGAGGTAGGGACCATAAGCCATTTGACAATTGCTAGCTCCGTCATTAATGTGGATGATAATGTTAATAATACATTACAAGTCTGCAATAAGTTGTTTGAAGCAGAGTCAGCATCAACCACTAGTCCCAGGATTTTATTTTAAGTCACACATGACAACATTTTAGTGTACGCAGCTGCTTAATCGTGCAAGCGTCTAGTTGGATAATATTGAGATATAACTATACTTTTCATTGTTTTTACTCATTGTTTCTATTTGGTTTGAGCCCACCAGAATTGTACTCCTAACCATTTAACCAGATAAATCTTGCATATCATCCTAACATTTAAACCTCGTACAGTTAAACTATTCTTATATAAACCACTAACTAGTGCTTAGTGCAGACTTAAAGTACAAGAAAACATCGAATCTTATGTACCTTGCCACTAAGTCTCATGAAATTCAGCACAATCAAACATTATGTAACGTGCACTCTGCTGTGCAGGGTTTTATATTTTAAATCTTAAAATTCACTATACGCTAAAATTTCACATAAATCAAACACTTTTGTTGTCAGTGTTATTATTATACAGTTGTGTTTTGCTCAAGAAATTGGTCTTGTTACTGTAAGTGCCCGTCTTTTTTACCAGGTAGCAATTGAACTCTGTTCCTCCAGTTATCTCAACAATGCAGAGACTAGCTTCTATGACAGAATTCTTGCATAAAATGAAAATAAGCCATTAGACCAAAGCTGGGATAAGTATAAACATAGTGTTGTCGGGCGTGATCAAATTTCATTGAACTGACTAGTCTCTGAATAAAGTCATAAAATGCAGCTTCAAATGATAGTGAAGGATCCACTTAATTATCGAGAAATCCAAGGGGCAGTAATTTTTTAGTTGTGCATTTAAAAGCTGGATGTAGATGATAACTCAAAGCGTAGCTTTCATCAAGGAGAATCAAATTCAAACTAAAAATCATAGGGTCACGCGCAGCAAAACCTGAAGTCAATCATAAGAAATATGATATTTGCGTGTAAACGGACAAGAGGATTGAAAATACGGCGGTCAAATAAGAAGCCTGGGCAAACTGCTAGTCCAAGACTTCAAAATGGCCTTACCCATTACACTTGTAAAGAGGAATTAATAGTTTATCATGAACACCATGACAAGAAAAGAGCAAGAAACAAAAACCCGCTAATCTATATGACAATCATTTCAGGAATTAATATTTGAACTTCACAATACAAGTTTCAGACTTGACCTTTTACAGTATAACCTTGGACCAATTTTGTTTCCTATATAAATTATAAATTATGACATACAAGAAAGGGTACAAGATGATCACAGTTTCTTATTTTTCTATCGAAATACATACCACAAACAGTTCACCAAACATGACGACAGGAACTGCATATAAAACTTAAAGGGAAACCAAACCCATTTTTTTCAAAATTGTTTCTTTTTTTTTAAGTACTGGTTTATAATGGCTGTGAGGTTCTTATCTGCTGCTTCAAACTGTCTGAGGGATGCTGAGCTGAACCTTCCTGCATCATCACAGCAGCAGCAGTCATAGTCTGGTACTGGGAAGGCATTGTGGGTGGCAAAGGTTGAGAGTAGTATATTTGAGCATGAGCAGGGTCGGCATAATCAAAAGCATAATTCGGCTGAGGAGCAGAATTGGGAGCCATGGACTGTGATGGATGGTGAATCTGTGAGTAAGTGACGTACTGTTGCTGATGTTGGCTTGTAGGAACTTGAACTAGTTGAGGGGAGCCAGCAGTTGCGGCTCTGTAAGCATTCATTTCAGTTTTAGGCATGGGGGAATTTCTCATGGGATTGTATGCAGCAGATTGTGGAACCAATGTAGCAGGATTTGGTGGAGTTTGAGGCCGGCTAGAAGCAAGATTTCCCGCAGACTCACCCATATTAGCCTGCTGCACAGGCAGGTTGTAAGCCTGCGGCTGCCTCGTATGAACATAGTAAAGTTGTGGATGCTGTGGATGCTGTTGATGTTGCTGGGAAGGATATACAGGATAATACGCAGAAATTGCAGGATTATGGTGGATGAAATGTGTGCCATGAATAAACTGTTGCTGCTGTTGTGGAAGTCCCTGCTGGTGCTGCTCGAATTGCTGTTGTGAAAGCGCCTGCTGGTGCTGCTCGAATTGCTGTTGTGACAGAGCCTGCTGGTGCTGCTCAAATTGCTGTTGTGGCAGCTGATGGGACTGCTGATGCTGTTCAAATTGCTGTTGTAACAAATATCCAGGGTCCTGTACATGTTGCTGCATCTGGATCCGACCGTGCGGATCAGAAACATTGAGCTTCGGATCCACAGGGTTACTAGGAACCCTTGTAGTCCCAGATTGAATCTGAACTTGTTCTTGATAAACAGCAGGTTTCTGACGCGAAATTGAGTTCGCAAGACTACTATCACTGCAGGATCAAAACAATCACCAAAAACCTAATTCAAACAGTGCCAATTGAAACCCATAACCAAATCACCTTATTAATCCTATACACTCAAAACCAAACCCTTGATACAGCACACAGATGAAATATTAATGAATTCAATTTTATTATTTTTATTATTAGAACAATACTCAACCAAAACCAGAAAGAGAAATTGAAAACACTGAGTATACCTTGAAACTGAATCAGGAGAAGGCAAATCAACCACACCGCCGCTACCACCAGTTGACTTCTGTTGAAACTGAGGAGCAAGTATTTGTGTCTGTGACTGTGTTTGTGTCTGTACCTGTGGTTGAGGAGTGGGTGGCTTTCTATACCCAACCGGAACCCCATGATCGGATCTCTCATCATCGGAGACAACCCGGTTGAGATAATCCCCGGCAACAATCGTCGGTGGCCCAATCGGTACGCCCACGGCGGAGAGGGTTGCCGGGACTGACGGAGGAGGCGGCGACGACAGCAAAACAAAACCCTCATCCTGCTGCTTCTGCCCCACACCAACCCCCATCTGCGCGAACTGCTCCTCAATCCCCATTATCTTCTGATCCTCCACGACGTGAACCCTAATCGGCGGCAAATTGGCCAGCGACGGTGACGACGAAGTGGACCCAAACGACGACGTCGTCTCGAGCATGGGCGAATCAGGAACGGAGTGAACATCCTGCTTCAAATTCTTTCCGTTCCCGAAAGATCCACCCAACGAAGCGCCACCACCAACACCAGCACCGGCACCACCTTCCCCAGCGTCCTTCGAACCGGGCTCGAGGTTGTTCCCAGCCACCTCGTCGTCGAGATCGACCAGGCAATTAACAGAAGCAGAGTCGGAAAAGCCTCGGTTAGGTACTCCGTTGCCGTTCAGGGCATTCAAGAACCAGTCGTCCGATTTGGTTGAGGTGTCAAGGATTTGGGAGGGAATGGAGTGAGTGGAATCAGGTTTGGTAGCGAAGAGAAATAGGCGGATGCGGGAGGGTTTGATGACGGAAGTGGCGGCGGCGGCAGTACGGTCGTACTCGTCGATCATGTTCTCCAGGTCTTCGTCGGTGGTGACGGAGATGAGGGAATCGAGGTCCTCGTTAGGAAGCTGGTACTTGAGCGTGAAGGGCCGTCCGTTCAGGAATGTCTTCGAGAGGCGCGTGGAGAGGTCCGCGAGTGAGGTGGCGCGTTCCGCAACGATGATGCGCGTGTCGCCGCCGACGTAGCAGAGGGACTTGTCGTGTGGGCGCGGTACGATATGCCCGCCGTAGCTGCACATCAGACGTAGCTTGGACGAGGCCGGCGCAAAGGGCTCATCCCAGGAGTCGGTGTTGCGGGAGCGTGGGGAGGATTCCACCGAATCAGGGTAGTTGAGATGTGGCGGCGGAGGTGGCGGCGCAGTCGAGGGGGTTGGCGGTTGCACCTCCATGATGAGAGAGTGAGAGAAGGAGAGAGAGAAGGGAGGGGGTAACGCGCTCTTGGATGTTCTTATAGTAAGTGGATGCTGTTCTTGTTTTTATTTTATTTTTTTGTTTAATATAAAAAAAATGTTTTTATTTAGTAAATATATTTTGTTTGGTTGGTTATTGGGAAAAGCGAAGTCCGGGTTGGAATACTGTGGGAAAGGGGAAGTGGAAAAAAACCTATGTGGAGGAAAGATGAGCCTCTGCATTTCACAGCTGGTTTACTCATTGGTCCCACTTCCCTTTGCTTCTTTCTGTCCCATGCAAATCCTCTCACTTTTTCTATCTTTTTTTTTTAATAATAATCTTAATCTTTCTTCCATCTTCTCATCTCTTATTTATTCAACCCTCATTTTTTCAAATAAACTTATCTCATTCAAAACCTTTTACCAACCAATTTTCCAAATAATTTAAAAGGCATGAATCTACTTTAACCAAACTCAACAACCCAACTTCAAATAAGAATACATCTTTATCAAAACCCATAAATAGCATAATAACCAAATAATTACTAATAATCATAAGTTTAGTGTATCTGTCATGTTCATGGCCAAATAGAATGAATAGCAGAAAGTAGTAGAAATGAAAATGGTAAAGTTGTATTGGCATAAATAGTTTGCATTTTGGGGTATGTGAAGGTGATTTATACTTTTAATCATAAGTGTTACTCTTGTGAAACCTTAGACTTTAATCACTCACTCCAACCATAATTAAGCAAAATTGCATAGCCGCAACGCAAGTGGGTAGTGACTAAACGTGAAAAAAAAATAAATATCAGGCTATAACTATATAAAGCCGTTTTTACGTTAGATGGTATGATATAAGTAACAGGTTACGGCGTTACAACGGAACTAAGTGGGTTTGACGCGCTTAGTAGGTTACAATAGAAGGCGCGTGGAAATAAGGGTAAACTGCGGGCATAAGGTTTAGGCTGTAAAGTGAGAACTGACAACTGCCACAGTAACGTTTTCACCTGATGCCTGACTCGGATTGGCGTTCTTCCAAACTCACAACAGAAAAATACACGTCATTAACTTTTTTCTGTCAAAAACACATAAAAATAGAAAAAAAAATTAATCAAAATTAAAAAAAAAATAGACTACATTCTTCTTTTAACCAATTAATTCAGATTTTAATCATAATAGTATTTATTACGTTAACTATGAAATTTGTATCAAAATCAGGGTTATAAATTATATACACATATCTTCCAACATATAATTCAATTTGTGAAAATTGTTTTGAATTTAACACATAAATTTATAATACCATTGAACCCAAAATTAGTGTTAAAAATACATCACACAAAATTATTGCATGAATATTTTAACACATAATGGTAAATAATTGGATAATGAAAAAATTATGTCATATTCATAGTTTAAGTTAATATATTTTTGGTGGACATCACTTTTTATAATTAAAAAAAATGTCTTGTTTAAATAATTTCATGTTATATAGTGAAATACCTTCCTAAAGCATAATTGAATTGTATTATCTTTGTTCAAACACTCACTTTTATAATTGAGTGTTCATCGTTTGATAATATTTTATAAGTTATATTTAATCAAAGAGAATGCTAGTGTGATAAGTATAGAATCTCAATAGTATAAATTCAATGTATTAGTGTATATTTCAGAATTCATGTTTATATGATAGAACTTATGTGATATGAGTGTGATTGTTAGTAGGATTTTACAATAATTTATTAACTTATTTTTTTATGGTTTATAATATAATTTGATATAACGATTATATGATATGTTTAGTATGATTATAAGTTAATATATAAGAATATTATGAACAAGTTAATATTTGAGAATATTATCTTATACTATATATATTTTGTTTGATTTTTTTTTATGCACACAAGTTCTTATGAAAAAACCCTTCAATTATTTATATATATATATATATATATATATATATATATATATATATCAGGATGTTATATTTTTCGTATTGAACCAGACTTTTACAGTAATTATCTTAAATTATAAAAAAAACACTTTATGCATAAAAATTGTCATATAGTGAATCTAACATCTTCCACAGATTTTTTTATTGATAGGTAGTATAAAAAATCCTCAATATAATCAAATTTTAAAGAATTTTATAAGTTTAGTTTTATTTAAGTCATTCTTATTTTTTATACTGCTTCATTACAAAATAAAATTAGATTGATGTACCTTTACGGATATTTCTCCTACATAAACATAATTTTATCCATATTTGTTTTCAAATAAATCTCTATCGTTGGTTTAGAATGCAATTTTTTTCCTCATATATATCTCTTGTACTTATTATTTAGTTGAAAAGAAGAAAAAGTTATATATATTAATTACGGTAGTGCCAACTAGTTGTACTTTATTGGATGAAAATCACAACACTAAAAGACAAATCCTATCAAAGCAACTTCATTTTCGAAAATATATATTTTATTTTATAATAATATACAAATAAATTATTTACTACTAAAAGTGACCATGAATTTAACCTCGCAATTTAACTATTACTTGTCAATTCTTTTATTTTCAAATAAAAAATCAACTCATCTCCTTCTATATAATGTAAGATTATAATATTTTATAAATATATGTTAAAAAAGTAAATTAATTTAAAATAAATATTATATATATATATATATATATCTCATTTTAGAAGAAAAAAAAAATATATATATATATATATATTTTATTAATAGAAAATTATTACTCTTTACATTATTGAATACTATATAAAAAATATTTTGTGTGCTCATTTGAAGAAACTTTTCAATTTATTCTATTCATATAATTCATTCGGATCCCAAATTACTTTTTTTTTTTCTCATTACATCCTCAAATAAATTATTTTTAGAACACATTGATTATTTATGTTTTTTTTTAATTTTAACTTTTTTCATATGAAAACATTTGACTATCAACATGTTGAATTGTATAAACTATTAATTAGGTAACCTAAAAAATTATCTTAATTCTTTAATTTTTACTTTCGTTTGTTTTGTTACATTTTTTTTTCTTTCAACGTTTACCTCATTTGATATTTAAATTATTTGAAATATTATTCTTATAAAATATTTCGTAAAAGTAATAAATATTATAGTTATCATAAATTTTTAATTATATATAATTTCATTTGTTATATTTTAAAAATAATTATTTAATTAATATTTTAAATAATATTCAGATATGTGTATATTGTTACCTAAGGAAGACGGCGTAACTATAATACCCCAATAAAAACAAAAACGAAAATAAATATAAATTTATATTTTAAAAATGAAGATAAATATAACTCATTGTCATCATTTGACATTTCTATCGTGAAATTGCAACAACTATTTCTCAACTTTATAATAGCATGATAATGGTTACATTCCGGTGTATTATGATCATTGGAAACTGAAAAGAGGGAAAACGAAGAATTTTTTTTTGTTTTCATAAGTAGAAATGGATTTAAAATTTAAGAAAAAAATAGTAAAAAATTAATTTATGTGATAAAGTAAAAAATATATATAATAATTTAATGATTTAAAAATTTATCCAAATATCGTTGTATTAAAATTTAAATATAATTAAATTTAAAAAAATATTTAAATGTATCTTACTTTTTTGTTTACAATTTTATTTTTACGTGTATAACGTGCTGTAGTTTTATTTTATATACAATGGAAGAATTCTTAGATAGTTTGCTTTAATCCACCTGTTCCCTATTTTTTTCCAAAAAAAAAATATACACAAAATATGATTAATTAATTTAACATTATTTATTTTTCTATATCATCATCCTTGCACAAAGATTAAAAAAAAAGGGTTTGATAAATATGGGTAAAAGGTTTACATAATCACATTCGAAATAGTAAATAGATTGCAATTATACACGTAATTTTCAATCTTTCATCATATGTTCTGTGTTGTAATTCTTCAAAACACTCCTAACACATAAAAATGTTTTAACTATTTAAAATTACAATAATAAATAAACGAGTTTCAACTATCAACTTTTTTGAAACATATAATATAATAAAGAACATAATATATATTTTTTTTTTATTAGAAAAACCCTAACACAATTCAACTTAATTTTTCTCTGTTAGATTTGGAATAAGTGTAAATTAATTCCTAATTGCAAGGTTGATTGTGATCCCTACCTTTTAGTGTTTTTGTTATTATAGTTTATAGTACCTTTATGTCACTCATTATTCTATTTTATATTAATACAATGTACTCAATATTAATATTTAAAATAAAATATTTGTATATATAATATTACATTATTTATTAATTGAACAAAATATTTACCATTTATATTTATGTCTGATTTATAGTAACTTTATATCCATCATTATTCTATTTTATATCAATACGATATACTCAATATTAATATTTAAAAGAAAATATTTGTATATATAATATTACATTATTTATTAATTGAACAGAATATTTACCATTTATCTTTAAGTCTGATTTACTTTATAAGTTTTTAAACAATATTCTTCTGTTATTAAATTCATATATAATGAAAAACGGAAATATTATCATTTGATTGAGGCCCTTAAATATTAATGCTACGAAAAATACTATTTGTTATTTTTTAAATAAGACGATTTAATTGAAATGATTCACCTAATTAAACATGTACAAATATCTTATATATTTTTAAATTGAAATATTTAAATAAATTTTACTTTTTATTATAATAAAATAGCTTTATATTATATTCAATGTAATAATTTTCTAGTCAAATGTATAAATTGGGTATCAGTTATCATAATCACTACTATTATTTTAAATTTAAGTTTTAAAGGTAGATTTAAAATTAAAATATTGGAGCAGTCACATTCTTGTATATATATATATTTATAATATTTTTTTTATGATAACTAATTGTGTTTAATGTAAAAAAGTAATAATTGTATAAAGACTTATTTTTTATATATTTTGTTGTGTTTATCTATTTGACTTTGTTATTATGACTAAAGACATGAGATGACACAAAAGGACCGTATTAAAAAATATAAAATAAAATAGTATAAAAAATATAAAATATTTCTACACAAATAAGAAAAATATAATCATTTCATAATTTACAAAAACAAAGCAACACATAATCGAGTATAATTTAGTAAGTAATTTGTAAAAAAAAATTAACTAAATAAAAAAAATCACATGAATTTTATGATAGAAGTTGAAGTTATATCGTAAAAAAGTAACTCAAATAATCATTTTAGTCCCAATATTCTAATCTCAAATTCACTATTATTATGACATATATTTTCCTTTAGTATTTGTGACTTTAGCATAGTTTTATATATAAAAAAATTAAACATTTTTTGATATACTTCATTTTGAGATTGTTTTTACTTTTAATTCCAACTTTAAATATTCTGAATATTTATAATAAAAAATTATTAAAATTAATTATTATTAATTTTTAAGATGTTAATTCATTAATGTAAATATTATAATACTATAATATAATTTGTGTTGAATTTTTGTTATTATATAAAAGAGTATTTAAAAAATCTAAAATTTAAACTAAAAATAAAAATTAATTTCGTATTAATAGAAACAAAAATATATACGGAACATGTACAAAAATATTATATAGAAAAATTCATTACAAGATAGCATTGTACATATTTTATCTCATAAAAGTATTTGAAATACGTATTTTATTAAATGATAGCTTAGAATGTGTGTGGGTTGAGTACTGTATGGTTATTAAATGATACCTCCATGCATATTTATTGTTTATAAATAAAGTAAGTGTGCATTTATTATATGAAACACTAATTTATATGAAAAAGAGTACTTTAATAATTATTTTCTCAAAAGATGACAATGGTGCATGGTCCAGTGGCCTACCTCCACCCAGTTTTCGAAGATGTCATTGCCAACTCATGCATGACCCCACTCACCTTTGACCTCAAAAACAATCACTTTGAATTTCAAGAACCTTCACAAACCTCTCAAGAACCAGAAGTGCTTTTTTAAACTACCTAATCTAAGTTAGATGTTTTTTTTTAAAGAAAATTCCCTATCTCTAATCTAAAACATTGAGAAATCTAAAATATTTAATTGAGATTGGTTAAATTTTGAGATGATTATTAATTGCATCATTTCAAATTTTATGAAAATTAGGGGACTTCACGGGTAAAAAATACTTTAACGTTTAAGTGAGTAAGAATATAAAATATATAATGAGTATAATGTAAAATATGAGTTGAAAAAAGTACTCCATGTATTGTTGTGTATGTTGTTATTCTCTTTGTCTCAGTTGTAGTCGTTTCCCGTTTGTTCCCTTTATCATATATCTTCTTTTTTGACATATTATAACATCATGAACTTAGTCCGATGATGTATAGTAATAAGTCGTTCGTCAATCTTCATATCCGAAAATAATGTTGTATCAGCATAAATCAATAAATCTCAATTAATTAATTTTTATTATTCAATTAGGACAATATTAAGACCACATATAGAAGAAGTATGGTGGATTTATCAATATATATCAGAGAATGTATTACAATAAACGACAAATTTACACACAGATTAAGAGTACACTTATTATTGACCATATTAAATATTGTTTGGACAAACTAAAATATTAATGAAGTAAAGTGAATTAGCATTTGTTAAATATAAAACATTAACATTGAATGAACGAGTCATTAACTTCAATTCTCTCTAATCTCAAACATCAAATAATTTATGGAGTATCATATTGAACACTCAACCCTAGAAGAAAACAAGACACCCACGAAAACTATGTATCTATGTATTACTTCACACGTTAAATCTCCTCTAGATATACGTAAACAATTTCACCTATATTATATCTCTTCTTATTGACTACACATTAAAATTTAATGAAACAGTTTAAACTTAAATTCATTGATAGAATTGTATTTGTATTTAATGAAAAACTGTGACAGAAAAGATTATTAGCTACAAGTAGTTTAACTGTTGATAGCTGGTGAACTAATAATTTTTTTAAAGCAATTACAGTATTAGTTAATGAAAAAAGTGTAATATAAAACAAAAATGTTGGAATTTGGGAATTTTCTAGAATAGAGCACGCGTTTTTATATTACTTGCTATGCATAGAGGTCAAACATACAATATCGGGATAAGATAGCGTTTGACGGTATTTAATATTTAAAAACAAATATTTATTTATGAGTTCTTTAAAAATATAAAATATAGTAGTTTTCTTATCAAAAAGACATATTTTTTTAAAGAATTAAGTCAAATAATATTTAAGAACAAAATCTCCCTCTCATGTTATATATTCTTTCATTTTTAAGAATGTATTTTTTTTCAATTATTACAGCATAACCCTTTTTAAAGTGATTTCAAGGGTATATTATTTTTCAAGTGATGAATTTAAAATGGTATAGTTTATAACAATTTATTTTAATGTCTATAGTATAACATCAACAGCGTTTGTAGTCCAACGGTTAGGATAATTGCCTTCCAAGCAATAGACCCGGGTTCGACTCCCGGCAAACGCAAATCTTTTTAAAAGATTTTTAAATCTCTCATATTTTTCTCTGCTTCCACTGACAAGATACATCTTGTGATCTTTAATATAAGATATATATTTTTTACTTTTAATTACATAATAGATAATAATTAATTTTTTATATTACGTTATTTTATTTATCCATATACTATTTAGATTACTGCTTTTTGATATATACTTTTTAATTATTATATTAGTCAACATAACATAATTAAGCTGTCTACTTAAAAATATACTATTTGCTTTATTTCAAATTTGATTGAAAGATATTTTAAAATATAGCTACTTTGAATAGTGTAGGATACACTAAAAAATATAATAACTTAAAGTAAAGCATATAATTAAAATAATTAGATTATGAATGAAAATAAAAGAATTTAAAATTAACATGTCTATTTTTATATATATATATATATATTAATTATTTTAAGTAATTTTACTAATACTTATAATATAATAAGTTGAGTAAACATATTTCATCTGTAAGTGGTCAATTGTAATTAAAGTTTATATATTTTATTGTGTTTACTTGGAATAACTTATTTTTTTTATTTTTCCACTTTTGATGTATGGGTTGTGTATAATCTATAAATAAGAAGTTACTTCTTAAAAATAAGATAATGAAACTCTCATCCAAACATTGACAAACATAATGACTTTTTTAAAAAGTTTAAGTGATTCTAAATTTAAGTAGGATGATGTTAGCATGATGAATATCTTGAATGAATAATACTTATCTATGTGATTTCACAGTTAAGATCTTGTGAAAACCAGTCATTATCTATCAATATTTTTTTTATGCCGTGAATAATCTGAAAAAAATAAAAGTTAACCCACACTTGTACTACATTAGGTATAAACAGATTCATGCAAGAAAATATTAGAGATAGTCACATTAAACTTGCACTTACTATGTATTACAAAAAAAAATCTTTATTAGCTCTAATGAGATTAAGAAAAGATCATATTTTGGGTAGGGTAAAAGCATAGTGTGGGTTAGAGAGAAAGTAATTGAAAAACTATGTGACTGCAAGGGGACATGATGAATCTTGAACAATATAATATGATAATTAGAGACAAAATGCAAAAGAAGAAAGTATGGTTTACCATGATTGAAGGGCTGTGGTCAAAATTTAAATGATGGTAATGATATTATGTTATTGCTAAAATAGAGAAAGAATTTGAGTGAATTTGCAGTGTGATGTGTTGAGGCTACAAAAGCCTACAAAAATTGAATATTTGCCCTATTAGTGCTACTATAAGACAAACTCTAGTCTTTTCATGAAATGGTCCCACTATCTCAACTTCTTTTGGAATTTTCATTCCAATGGCGTGGAGAATGAAGTGTCTGTGACTGTGAAATATTTCTGTGCCTCCATTATCACTTTTTTACCATTTTTTCAGTCACAGTGAATAATAATCTATGATCTATTTCTAGGTGGTTAATGATGGCACTACAATATTAAGGTTGCTTCCTTAACATTTCATGGTCCCCGTAACAACTTCAATCCTTTAAGAACAACTTTAAATAGCTATAACATTACACATTTTTGAGTGGAAAAAATGTGTAGTGATAATAAAAAAATTTAAATTGTGTTTGAATAACTGAATAACTTTTACTTGGATGTGATGGGAAAAACGCACGCGGAAGCAACACACAATCATGAATCAATTGTAGAAAAATAAATGACACAAGATTTAACGTGATTCGGTCGTCAACTGCAACTTACATCCATACGGACAACTATTAGGTTTTCATTATATCCTGTTGCACACCAATTACAAGTACAATGATCTCTTTAAATAAAGATAAATAGAGATAATAAAGGATACAATGATTAAGTCCAACCACTAAAATATGGTGTCTACTCAGCCCAACCCAATTGGTCATGGCTTCATACCCAACAGTATGTTATGTGTTATGTAGCAAAAGAGAATATACAAATATTAATAAACATGACACGGAGATATGTATAATCTCTAAAATATATGATACATGTATAATTTATAAAATATAGGACACGGTGTATATATTACATAATTATAAATTATATAATTTAACAAATTATGTTTCAAATTTTTTTAGTAAAAAATATTTGTTCGACTGGTTTAAAATGATTTATTTTTTATTTTTGTAATCATAATTAAAATTTACAAAATAAGTTTAAATTTTTAAAAAATTAATATTTTTTTAAAATTATATTAAAATCGTGTTAGAATTATCAGAAATTTAATAAATAATATTTTACTTGATACATGTTTTACTAGTATCATACGATTATCGTGTTATTTGACACAAAAATACCATTTAAGAGGTGTATGTGAGCTTGTATTTATTTGAGAATAATATATTTAGAATCAATTGTATGATAGGGTGTAATAACTTTGACGTTAATTGTCAAAAACAATAGTTTTATTGTGGCTTAAAATATGTTGTAATTTTTAATATTAGTGAATAAATTTTAAACTAAGTTTGTATTTAACAACATTATTAGAATGAATGGAGAAAGGTGGTGTTGTGGGAAGGGTAACAGGAAGATAAAGGTAAGAGTGAAATGTGTCCGAAGTGGTAGAAGACAAATTGTGTTGTCTTTAAGGTACAGACATTAAGTTTTAGGGTGGATTGGCCTTCACTTTACCAACCACCCAATCCACCCTAACCTTAGTTTTTACTTTACAACGTCCCACGTTGTGCCCAACTAATCCTCAACCCGTGCAACAACATTAATAATTGAAAAAATTAATACCAATTAAACATGAATAAGTTATATAAATGTATTCATTTTTTATATATTTGACTTAGTTTCTTTATTTTCACTTCTTAGATTCCTAATAATAATAATAACATCTTAAAATCTTTAAATATTAAACATATCATTCAGAACAACCAGTTTAAACTTGAAATAAATCATTTATCAAAATTAATTTATTTAAGAAATATATCAGATTTACTTTTTAAAAAATTTATTGATTAAATTTTACAGAAATTTCTCTCCTTCCTCTTCTAAATAAAAATATAAATAAATAAATATTCTGGAAGTAGTGCTTTAGTAACAAGAGAATCTCTCCAACTTGTTTGACTAATGTAATTAAAGTTCAGTGCTTAGTATCATAATTCATGTGATATGTATAAAAAGTAAGATTCATTGGATGAGATAGATTTTTGTGCCAACTTAGGGATAAATTGTTGCAAAAGGAAAAAAGAGATAAGAATTTGGAAACCCAATGAAAGGAGAAGGAGATGTTCAGGAACCTTGTTGTTTTATGGACTATGATTTTGCTAAACATGCTTTTGGCATTTCTGCACTCATTATCTTCTGCAATATCAATGAGGACCATGACCACTGCACCATCACAGGCTCTTCAAATCTTCAAGCTACCCTTTCAATTTTTTCTGTAATAAGATTTGGATTTTCTTGTTCAATCCCCCAAATTTACCACTTACGAGGCATTTGTCTGCTTCAGCCAGTTTCAAACAAACCAATACCTTTGTAATTTAAAAACACAAGTTCTTTTCAGTGAATCTTTTTCTTTTAATTTCCAATTCAAATTTTTCTTTTTACAATTTTAGTTTTCGAATTAAAAAAATCTACAAGTTGATTCAACAGTCATTTTGTATATGTTTTTTTTTTTTACATAGTTAAATAACTTTTAATGACATTGTTCGTGTTAGGGAGATGAAATCTAAAGAACTATGATGAACTTCGTCTTCTTTTTATCGTGCGGTTGGTTTATGGTTTATTTTTCAGCTTTCTCTTCCAAGTTTCTCATTACTCCTTTGGTCTCAGCTACTCGATCACTTGGTCTTCTAGAGAATATAGAATATGAGTACTTACAGAAGATACTTTGACTCTCAAGTCAACAAAGGGGTTCGATATTCAAATGTTATAGCACAGTTATGAATGACGTACTTACTTTTTGAAATGTGCATTATTTATATTATTTTAATGGGTCTACCTTGTTGGATCGGATTAGTAAGGTGGATTATGCTTAGAGATGTATTACCTAGTTCTGAATAATGACTTAGCTTCACTAATTTTGATTAAACGTAATTAAACCGAAAATATCGGTTGGCCCACACGGACATGAAACCTTCAATCGATCTGGTTGTAGGATCTGAGACATGGTAATGACCGTTCAACCTAGAAGTTAATACACTTTAGATAATAATTCAACTGAAACAAAATAAAAGGAATAAATAGTATAATTTTGCTCAATATGCTTCAAAATTTGTCGACTCTATCATCTGCAAGAACACGAGGACCATGACCAGTGCATGATTATAGGGCTTTCAAAATTTGTAATTATTGTTATAAATTTTTATGTATTTTTATTTCAGTTTCAATATTTTTTAAATTTATAGTTTTGATCCAATAGTCAGATCAACAAAAGCTGCCAAACAGAAGTTTAGGGTAAGGTATGTTCACAATCCATTATTCATATTTATCATTTAAAAAAGAGTAAAAAAAAAAAACTGAATTCAAATTGCAGCTTGTTGTCCCATGTTTTTTGGTTTCGGCTTGGTTGTCTTTTAGGTTTTCAACCTTGCTCATTGTAAGTCTGTGAATGTCCTTTCTGTTTTCCTTTTTCTTATAACAACTGTATGAAACTAAAAACAATAATGATTTGCTGTGATGTCCAAGTCCAAAAAAAACACAAAGAAACTATAAGTAACCCAAGGCTGCTTCTTCCTGCACCTCCATACCTTCTTCTCTCACCTCCATAGATTTTCGTATTTCTAAAAATGTCCCTCTATAATATTCCGGATTACATAATCTGGAAGTCATTTTTCAAATTTTTAATTAGCTTCCGGATTATATAATTCATAAGTCTTTTTTCAGATACATTATTACTTTCCGGATTACATAATCTGGAAGTCTTTTTTAACTTCCGAATTATGTAATCCGGAAGTTACTCTATGGGGGTGGCATAAGAAGGACAAAAATGTATTTTCATTTTGTGTATGGAGGTGCCAGAAGAAGATATGGAGGTGCAGGAAGAAACAGTCGTGACCCAATCCATTGAAGTTGCAAAATTTAGTCCATTACAATTTTGGGCTGCCCTCACAATCAAGATTCAGATCTTCATTGAAATTTCTTTCTACACCCCATAATTTTTTTTGCTTCCCTATAAATATGAAAATCTTTAATTTTCTCTTCTGGTTTATGAAAAATGACTTTTAGATGTGCAATTCATAAGTTATTTTTTAAATGAAGAAAGCTTTCGGATTACAATATTCAAAAGTCATTTTTGACTTCCAAAAAGTACATTTCAAAAGTATTTTTTTTGGATAATCTAAAAGTCATTTTTTTACTTTTGACTTTTGTATTGTGAAATTAAAAAAAATAAAATCCTTCCAAATTATAAATTCTTGTTATTTTTTTTATAAAAGAATTTATATATTACACAATAAAAAAACTTTAAAAAAATCTATAAATTGTATAATTTGAAAGTCTTTTTACAATTTAAATACTTTATTGAAAAGGATAACTGTACCTGAGTGGAGAGATGGGGCCCAGGCACGGTCGGTTGATGTAGTGTAGTTGCTGACGTGTCGGTCTTCTTCTCCTTCGGTCGGTCGCTCCTTCCTGGTGTCTCCTTCGGTCGGGCGGGGGAGGGTACCTGCGAAGGCACTCCGACACTCAAGTAAGTGTGAGATTCTAAGTGTGGTTTAGTCAGTGAATCAAAAACGTACCTTTCTCTGGCTTGAGAACCGTATTTATAGGATTGCTAAATGGGCTTTCTACCTCTTGGGCTCAGGGTGGTTATGGATAGGTTTTACCAATCGTGCTCCGGAATACCCGGGGAAAATATCTTCTTCACACGCGTATTCCTTATTTTTCGGAGTTGTATTTTAACTACCTTAGTCT
>Ga0123342_1000044_pt1 | contig 120315 bp, 73 predicted proteins | sample Turbeawhitnodule_FD_89960 | JGI IMG/M metagenome (GOLD analysis project Ga0123342, IMG submission 89960) | Root nodule microbial communities of legume samples collected from Mexico - Turtle bean Mexico white nodule | ecosystem: Host-associated > Plants > Roots > Nodule | place: Mexico: Nepantla... | reverse complement strand
GAGGTAGCAGGTAGCAGGTAGCAGGTAGCAGGTATGAGGTAGCAGGTAACATGTAGCAGGTATGAGGTAACAAGTAACAGGTAGCAGGTAACTGATAGCAGGTAACAGGTAACAGGTAACAGGTAACAGGTAACAGGTAACAGGTAACAGGTAACAGGTAACAGGTAACAGGTAACAGGTAACAGGTAACATGTAGTAGGTAGCTGGTAGTAGTTGGCAAGTGGCAGGTGGCAGATAACAGGTTGCAGGTAACAGATATCAGGTTGCAGGTAACAGATATCAGGTAGCAGGTAGCAAGTAGCAGGTGACAGGTGGCAGGTGGCAGGTGGCAGGTAACAGGTAGCAGGTAACAGGTAGCAGGTAGCAGGTAACAGGTAGCAGGTAACAGGTAGCAGGTAGCAGGTAACAGGAGCATGAGCATGAGCATGTAACAGGTAGGAGGTAGCAGGTAGCAGGTAGCAGGTAACAGGTAACGGGTAACGGGTAACAGGTAACATGTAACATGTAACTGGTAGCAAGTAGCATGTAACAGGTAGCATATAACAGGTAACATGTAGCAGGTAACAGGTAGCAGGTGGCAAGTGGCAGGTAGCAGGTAACAAGTAGCAGGTAACAAATAACAGGTAACAGGTAGCAGGTAGGAGGTGGCAGGTGGCAGGTGGCAGGTAACAGGTAACAGGTAACATTTAGCATGTAGGAGGTACCCGGTAGCAAGTAACAGGTAGCGGGTAACAGGTAGCGGGTATCAGGTAGCAGGTATCAGGTACCAGGTACTAGGTAACATGTAACAAGTAGCAGGTAACAGGTAGCAGGTTGCAGGTAACAGGTAGCAGGTAGCAGGTAACAGGTATCAGGTAGTAGGTAAAAGGTAGCAGGTAGCAGGTAGAAGGTAGCAGGTACCAGGTACTAGGTAGCAGGTAGAAGGTAGCAGGTACCAGGTACTAGGTAACATGTAACAAGTAGCAGGTAGCAGGTAGCAGGTAGCATGTAGCATGTAGCAGGTAGCATGTAGCAGGTAGCAGGTAGCAAGTAGCAAGTAGCAGGTAGCATGTAGCAGGTTGCAGGTAGCAGGTAACGGGTAACAAATAACAGATAACAAGTAACAAGTCAAGTAGCATGTAAAGTGGCAAGTAACAGGTAGCATGTAAAAGGTAGCAGATTAAAGGTAGCAGATAAAAGCGAATACAGGTAGAAGGGAGCAAGTAGCAAGTAACAGGGTAGGTAGCCGATAACAAATAACAGGTAACAGGTATAAGGTATCAGGTACCAAGTAACAGGTGGTACCAGGTACCAAGTAACATTAGCAGATAACAAATAACATGTAGCAGGTAGGGAATAAGTAACAGGTAGCAAATGCAGGTAAAAGGTAGCAGTTAACCGATAATATGTAATAGGTACCAAATAAAAGGTACCAGATAAAAGGTAGTAACATGTAATAGGTAGCAGATAAAATGTAGCAAATAACAAGTAAGGGGTAATCGATATAAGCTAGCCAATAACAGGTAACGAGTAACGAGTAGCATGTAACATGTATCAAGTAAAATGTAGCATACAAGGTGATAAACAAAAAGTAGCAGGTAGCGGGTTGCAGAAAAAGGTAGCAAGTAACATGTAACATATAACAGGTAACGGGTAACAAGTACCAGGTAGCAGGTTGCAAGTAACAAATAATAGACAACAGATAACAGATTACAGACAACAGGTAACAAGTACCAGGTAGCAAGTACAGGTAACAAGTAACAAGTAACAGGTAACAGATAACATGTAACGGGTAACAAATAAAAGAGGTAACAGATAACATGTAACGGGTAACAGGTAATAAGTATCAGGTAGCAAGTTGCAGGTACAAGTAATAGGTAACAAATAACAGATAACGGGTAACAGGTAGCAGGTAACAAGTACCAGGTAGCAAGTTGCAGGTACAAGTAATAGGTAACAAATAACAGATAACGGGTAACAGGTAGCAGGTAACAAGTACCAGGTAGCAGGTTGAAGGTACAAGTAATAAGTAATAGGTAATAGGTAACAAAAAAAATGTAGCAAATAATAAGTAACAAGTAACAAATAACCAATAATCAATAACCGATAACAGGTAATAGTAACATATAATAAGTATCAGGTAGGTTGCAGGTACATGTAACAGTTAATATGTAACAATTAATATGTAAAAGGTAGCAAATAATAAGTAAAAGGTAGCAGATAACGGATAACAAATAACAGGTAGCAAGTAAAGTCAAGTAGCATGTAACAAGTAGCAAATAACAGGTAATAGGTAACAAATACAAGTAGAAGGGAGCATGTAGCAAGTAACAAGTTAAATAGCTGGTAGCAAGTAACAGGTTAAGTAACTGGTAGCAGATAACAAATAGCAAATAACAGGTAATACGTAGAAGATAACAGGTAACACGTAATAGTCACTACTATTTATGTCAACTAATACTTTTAATATCACAATAATACAAATATTTCTCACCAAACAAGTACAATTTACATAAATATAAAATTAGTTTTGTTTTCTTTTTCATTTTTAAATGGAAAGGGTTTTGATGGCATCATTTGCACACACGCATATCTGCATTTATTTTATAAATTATATTTCATTTAGAATAACAAAAATAAAACATATAAAAAAAATTGTATATTAATTACAAGTTATTTTTCATTCTAATTCGGCTACACAATTTTTTTATATTTAAAATACTAAATTTGTAGGGTGTTAAAAAAAATAAAATTGAAGAAGAGTATCATCATTTCTCCTATCGCATGTCAGTTTGTGGATAAAATATATTATAATAATAGATAAAAATCTGTGTTTTCTAGTATATCTCTAATATTTTTCTTTCCATTTCCCCGTAAACTAAGAGTGAAAATTTGGATCCAAACAAAGAATTCATTATATTATATTATTATTATATAATATAATGTCTATAAATTTGAATTGAATGTTTCTGAGTTAGACCTTCAGATAACATAACCCCCTAATTTTTGATTTTTGAAATCCCCCGCCCGTTGCCAAACAGTTTCTTTCTCTCTCTTTCTCTGTTTCACTCTCTCATGTTCCTCTTCACAACGTTTGAAATCTGCGACGAATAACCCTAGAAAGATGAACCAGTACCACATCTACGAAGCCATCGGTCGCGGCAGATACTCCGTAACGCAATCTCAATCCTCTCTCCTCCATTTTTTGCTTTATCTTTCAAGCTCTGATATGTGTTGTAACGCACGATCACTCTCTCTCTTTCTTTTTGAGTACTAGCAGACCGTTTACAAAGGCAGGAAGAAGAAGACTATCGAGTATTTCGCCATCAAGAGTGTCGATAAATCGCAGAAAACTAAGGTTCTTGAAGAGGTAGGCCATTCGATTTTGAAAAACTTATGCAGGCTAGTGCACAAGTGTAGTTCATTTAATACGATTTAACTTGTTTTCTCTTTAATTAATTGTTAATTATTGTTACTTGCATCTGTGATGTGATTTCTCGCATCGCACTATTTCTAGCAGATCTTGAGCTGTATTGTGCTTGTTGAATTAACAGCTTTCTCCTTTTGCAGGTCAGGATTCTTCACACGTTGGATCATATAAATGTGCTGAAGTTTCATGATTGGTAATGCTATTATTTCACAGAACATTTTGAAAGAATCCGAGAATTAGGAAATCCTATTAAGAAACTTTGCTCTGAAAGGAAAAAAAAGTTTCCATTGAAATTTTAGGAATCCTACTAGTAAGATTTATAGTCTGAATCATGAATACTGAAGTGATTATAAATTATTGTGTTAGACTCCCTTTTCTTGGGAATTGTCTCAAACACTTCTTTATTTTTCTTAATTACGGCTTTTAGGGGTTTTCTAAAGTGTGGTTCAATAATGGCTTTTTAGGTACGAAACTTCTGCTCACCTATGGTTGGTTTTGGAGTACTGCGTCGGAGGGGATCTGCTTTCCATATTACGACAGGTACACATTGTTTCTTTGCTTGTTGTTTGTTAGCCTGTGTATTGTACCTTCATTCATTCATTCATTTGAAGCTGGAAATCATACTTACTGTTAGGCATAGTTTTGTAAAATTCTCAAGTGATCGACTCCTCGTTTTTGCATGTTCTGATTCCCTCCCCACCCTCATCCTACTCTATACTGTTCATATCTAATATAATTATGCCGTTGTGAATTTTAATCTGTAGATCTTAGGAATTTTCGGGCTATGTTGTGCAAAATTAATTTGGTATTGACTACGTGGATGAATTGCAGGATAGTAAACTTCCCGAAGACTCTGTTCACGATCTTGCGTATGATCTAGTGAAAGCTTTGCAGTAGGTTCACTAGTCTTAGTTTTGTCTGTTTTCCTACTTTTAGGTTGTATTATTCTTATTCTTATTATATGAACTAAATCTGTGATATGATATACAGGTTTTTACATTCAAATGGAATAATTTATTGCGACCTGAAACCATCAAATATTCTACTTGATGAAAATGGATGCGCAAAGGTACCTGATGGGTTGGTTGAGTTGTTTTAGATTAGTTTAATCTAATTTGAAATGAAGTGTGCATTTTTTTCTTGATTGTTGCAGCTATGTGATTTTGGATTGGCTAGGAAGTTGAAAGATATATCAAAATCTCCTTCTTCCTCGGTATGCTTGAGTAACTCTTGCAGTTTCTGTCATCTTTACGCACAAATAGATGGATAATTACTTAAATTTATTTTTGCCACTTTCTCCGTGAATTAAATTATCTGTTAATATCTACTAAGTTTGTATACCTTTTTAGTTACCACGGGCAAAACGTGGAACACCCTCTTACATGGCTCCGGAGCTTTTTGAAGATGGTGGAGTTCATTCTTATGCTTCTGACTTCTGGGCACTAGGCTGTGTACTATATGAATGTTATGCTGGGCGGCCACCCTTTGTGGGAAGAGAATTCACTCAGCTTGTAAAATCCATCATCTCAGATCCGACTCCACCTCTCCCTGGTAATCCAAGTCGACCTTTTGTTAATTTAATTAATTCCCTGTTGGTAAAGAATCCAGCTGAAAGAATACAGTGGCCTGAGCTTTGTGGACATGCCTTTTGGACGACCAAACTTGCTCTGGTGTCTCTGCCTTCTCAACCTGCATTTGATGATATGATAGAGCTACATACTAAACCTTGCTTGTCAGAACGAAATGGAGATAAATCTTCTCATAACCGGACACCTCCCAAATATCGTGAAAAAGATGTCAAAGGGGTGTTGAAGAAGGACGAGAACTCTGTTTTAGGATCTAGAGGCACTGAGACACCAACAAGGGCAACACCAAATGGCCCTAGAACTCAGATAAAAGGATCAAGCAGAACAAATGAGGTAAAGCAGAAAGACCATTCCAATGTTAAGAAGGGTGTGAATCTATTGAGATTGTCAAGAATAGCGAAAACAAATTTACAGAGGGAAAATGAGAAAGAAAACTATCGACGCCCCTTGCCTAATAATTCTGAGAATGATTCTGAAGTTAAAATTGAGAACACTGACATGGAACTTGATTTTAATGAGAATACTGAAGATGATACACATGAAGAAACTGATGGCAATGAACAAACAACTTCTGTGCCCGATGAGAAGATAGATAATCATTTTCTGAATCAGGGACAAACAGAGGAGCTTGAAAATAATACACACCAGTTGGATACCCCATCTGCTGTTAACCCTCCAGTCTCAGATGATCCAAGGTCATTTGATCATGAATCAACTCCTGACCATCCTGACATATCTGGTATTTCTCCCAGTGTGAGCCCTCAGGTGAAAAAGCATAGAGCTAAAGAAGACACAGGATCTGGCCTTGACTCTGATTCTTCAAGGTTGTCTAACAACCTTTCCGAGGTTCTTTGGCATCCATCTGATCTCTCAGTCAGACCTGTAATGCCTAGCAGAAAAGTTGATAAAGTCTCAGAAGTCATTCCTTCACTCCCTTTTGAGGCATTGCAAGCGTCTGATTTTGTTAAGATGCCTAAAGAGCAATTGGAGGCAGTCCACAACCGAATATTAACCATTTTGAATGGAAATACCAGCATTGGAGAGAAACAAAATGTGATTAGGTATCTTGAGATGTTGAGCATTAATGCTGATGCAGCTAATATCTTGACCAATGGGCCAATTATGCTCATGCTTGTAAAATTGCTTCGGCAATCCAAGGCATCAGCTTTGCGTGTTCAACTTGCTTCACTGATTGGTCTGTTGATTAGGCACTCCACTTTTGTTGATGACAGTTTAGCTAATTCTGGAATTTTAGGTGCACTGACTGATGGCCTTAGAGACAGGCAGGAAAAAGTAAGGAGGTTTTCCATGGCCGCTTTGGGTGAGTTGCTATTTTATATATCCACTCAAAATGCAGACTGCAGGGACAACAATCAACTTGAATCTCCATCAAAGGACAACAGGGCAACATATGGCTGGCAGGTTAGTTTCCAAGCTTGTTGCTTACTATGTTTGTTGTTCATCTGTCTGGTCCATTTAAAGCTTGACATACCTATTACTGGTATACAAAGTTTTAAAATTTCCTAATAAAGTTGTTGCCAGATGGTAATAATATACTTTGCGTCAATTTCGTGTTATCCTGTCAGCTGTTTTAACTTTGTTCGCCTGCTTTCTTGTGCACATTTTTCATGCTTAAATAATTTCCACTTTGCTGCAGGTTCCAAATTCGTTAATTTCACTTGTGTCATCAATGTTGAGGAAGGGCGAGGATGATATAACTCAATTGTATGCATTGAGAACAATAGAGAATATTTGCAGTCAAGGAGGGTTCTGGGTGGGGCGATTGACCAGTCAAGATGTTTTTAGTAATCTCTGTTATATCTATAGGGCGGCAGGGAAACAAGAGAGTATGAGGCTCACTGCAGGATCATGCTTGGTGCGCCTTGTTCGTTTTAATCCTACTAGCATTCAGTCTGTTGTTGAGAAACTCTCATTCAAGGACCTAGCTTCTGCTCTTGTAAAGGGCAGTCCACGAGAGCAGCAAATCAGCTTAAATCTTCTTAACATAGCAATGCTTGGAAGTCACTTGTTCACAAATATTGGAAGATACCTTGTACAACTTGCCGAGGATAAAAATCTGATCCCAAGTCTTTTGTCTCTTGTTGAGCAAGGTAGTGAAGTTTTAAGAGGAAAGGCACTAGTTTTTGTGGCTCTCCTCTGTAAGCATGGCAGGAGGTGGCTTCCACACTTCTTTTGTAGTCAAAAGTTGCTTTCTGTGGTGGATAGACTGGGAAAAGAGAAAGATTCCTATGTGAAACAGTGTTTGGATGCATTTGTGCATATTGTGGCATCCAGTATTCCAGGTTTATTGGATATAATAACAGGGGAGGTCCAGCAAATGATGGGAGGAAGGCGCCATGGACACATCTCTGCCCTTACCAGCAGATCTTCAAAAGCCAACATTCATTTGTTTCCTGTTGTCCTTCATCTTCTTGGAACTTCAACTTTTAAGCACAAAGTCGTGACACCACAAGTCGTACTTCAATTGGCGAATCTAATTAAACTCGTCGAGACACCATTTCAGGTACGTGACTCACCCATTGTATATTTCCTTTTCTGAGAAATGGTAAAACCATCTCTATACATTACAAACAAGTTTTCTTTTTAATTGAGTTGGTTTTGCGTAATTAAATGAGTCTCATGCCCTATTTATGGTGTCTTATTTTTTTTAGAGAATTTACACCTATGTTTCACATAATAATTTAAAAGGTGTTAATAGAATATTCTTTAGCATTTGTTTTTACTTTTATTTGTATGATTTCATGAATTTTAAATATAAACGTTGTTCTGAGATATAGTCGTCCGATACTTGAATTTTTAAAAACACGAGATTGCTTTTTGATAGCTGAAAATATAAAAAGTTTAAGGCCAATTGTTTATTTTTTATAAAGAGTATTTTTTAATTAAATTTTTTCCAAAAGTTTCATGAAAATTATTTTAGCATGTTAAAAGTCAGAAACGTTATTTTCATAAGTCTAAGCAATTATTTGTTTTCAATGAATAATTAACAAATGGAATACTACATTCGATACATGAAAATGAGAAAATTGTGAATAATCGTATTTTCTTAGTTGAACGATATTTGTTTTCATTGAGTGGGGGTAATCGTCAGTTAAAGAAGTTTCATACCAGATTTACGAAGTTAAAGAAGATATTTGCGATTAATTATGTATTATTTAATCTTAAGCATTCGCATTGGGTATTAACAACAAAACGTTTTTTCTTTTTGCACTTGCGTGAAGTTAAGATGAAAGTTGGGAATGAATATTTATTCTCATACGCAGGTATTACTTTCAGTAAAGTTAGTTTTAATCCAGAATTTGTCTTTAGAAAAATTGTATGGCTCTTACTACCAATTACATCTCTTTTTCATTTCTTAAGATTAAACATTTCCTCTTAATGGTCTAGTCTTGACATTAATTTTCCCTTGATATAAAGTCTATATTTAATTTTAGGTATAAATTTTAAGATATTATTATTTTTAATATTTTTTCCGCTAAGCTTTAACTTAATTCAAATGAACTGTGGTGTTTGATTCATTTCCTACGTAATTTTCACACTGTCTGGCTACTTAATCTCTCTTAAAATGATGACCATTATTTCACTGATTTTACCATTGAATCATGCTGTTATTTGTTGGATGTTAAATTGTTTTTGATGTAATAATTGATATTTGATATTACTGTCTTTCAGGGAAGAGATGACTTCCAAATAACCCTTCTTCGAATTTTCGAGTCTCTCACAGAGGAATCTCCTATAATTCTTGGCAATGCTGACATTTTCATACGTGAAATCCTCCCTAGTTTGACAGTTCTCTACAAGGGTAACAAGGATGGTGACGCCAGGTTTTTGTGCCTTAAAATTCTTTTTGATGTGATGATCATTCTTTTGAGTGAACCAATTGACGAAGAGCAACGATTAAAGGATCTGAAATTCATATCAAATACCCGTTTTCTTCCTCTCTACCCAACCTTGATTGAAGATGAAGATCCTATTCCTATTTATGCCCAGAAGCTTCTTGTTATGCTGCTGGAGTTCAGTTTTATTGCAATTCCAGACATTCTACACATGAAGACAATTTCACAATGCTTTGAGTTCTTGCTTGGTGATCTCTCGAATGCAAATGTGAATAATGTTAAGCTGTGTCTTGCTCTAGCTTCTGCTCCTGATATGGAGTCCAAATTACTCTCTCATTTAAAGGTGGTTAGGAGGATTGGCAACTTACTTGAGTTTGTACACGCAAAGGGCATGGAAGATTTGCTGGAACCAACTCTTGGGTTGTGTAGGGCTTTTATAGCACGTTCAGTCTGTACAAAAGGCTTGAGCAGCACAACAGAACCAACTCTCTTAGGTGACTGTCCTCCCGAGTTGAGTGGTGGTGCTGTGGATCCCCAGCAATGCATAAAAGATATCGCTGACTTTGGAAGCAATTTTGGTGTCTTGCTAGAGTTGAGTGCCTCTGCAGAAACCAGTATTGCTGATATAGCTTCTGAATGTGTTGTTTTACTGTTCAAGGCTTCTCCTAGAGAAGCCACCACTGGTATACTAACCAATCTTCCCAAGGTCACTGTGATCCTAGAGAGCTGGAATAGAGGCATTCCTCACTTGATGGTGCAGCGAATGCTTCATTCTCTAGGTTATGCTTGCAAGCAATACTTACTGCATGCAATGATATTGTCAATATCTAAACCGGAGATTTCAAGAATTGAAGTTGTTGTTTCTGAACTCAAAAGTTCAGGTGTACCAGCCTTAGCTAAAACTGCTGCGCTAGCAGCCTTGGAATTGCAGCGGTTGCCTCGCTGCATTTGAATAATTGTAGGTATCATGTTATGCCATGTTCTTCTCATTAGAACCTGTAACTTTTCTAGTTCATTGCTTACCCTTTATATTTCAGGCGGCCTTGCTAAATTCCAGATAAAGTTGAGCGTGAATTCCACTCAGGCTCCACTGTATTTCTATGTAAAGTATGTGTACTCTGTATCTCTGAACATTAAAATATAACGAAATTTTTCATTGTATTTTTTCTTCTACAAATTGTTTAGATTAGAGTTTTCTCTCCGTTTTTTTTTATAAATATCCATGCAAGTTAAACACTAAAAGAAGTAAGTTGTGATTCCGATTCCTTTGTGATTTGTACCGTGGTAACGTATTGTACAAAAGTATAAAATTAAACACAAATGAAACTGCATGAATATGATTGAGATTCATATTTGATAGGTACCATGGCACACATACTTCCAAAGACAGAAGGACTGTCAGATGTGTTAGAAGGTTTATTTAAATAATGTTCAAGCGACAAAAAAAGGTCCAGCCCTGCCTCCTTTATAAAAATTACATCTACCATGCAACATAGTTTCATGGAGACAATACATCTCATTCGGTCATAGAAAACGCAATTTTTTTTGAATCATTATGGTTCTTTCTTTTTGTTTGCCGGGTATTTTTAAATCACCTTTGAAAGATGAGGCACTATGATTGTGAATTTCGTAAAGCACGACTACAGTCCGTTTTCGTGTTTGCTATAATTAACAAATTAGCTTTAAGGATCAACCCAAAATCAAGAGCTGTAATGCACCAAATGTCACGGGCTGAAAAGGATTCTCTTTCATCAAACGCATCACATGGAAACCTTTCTCAATCTTTGTCTCCCTCGGGGTAAAAAACCATATCCCCTATCATCATCCAATAGAAAGTTGCCACGTGGTACCCCATTTGTCCCACCTAGTCTTAGGTAGGAGGTGAGTGAGAGATGGGAACCTGCAGACTTAGGAGCCTGACGATTTAAAAGCCTTGCCATAATTATTCCCACTAAATGCCCACACATCTCCCTCTCCCTCAAAATTCCTTACACAATTATATCCATTTTCAGGCAGTGTCAGTTGGATTTTCTTCACCTTTCTGAATGGCATTACACAAAGTTTATCTAGCACTCATGATCATCTTGACTTTCATGCCCTCACCTCTGCATTCATCATATTCACAGCCTGTTCCAAAACTTCCCACACTCTCATCTTCACCGGCAACACTAACAGATCCTCCTCCATCTTCACTATCCCCTTTCCAAGAATTGTCCCCAGACATTGCTCCACTGTTGCCTTCTCCTGGTGGTTTGTTGCCAACTCCGACTGGCTCTGACATTCCCACTATTCCTTCCAATCCAAGCCCTCCAAACCCAGACGACGAAATAGCTCCTGGACCTCTTTCTGCTTTTTCACCATTTGGATCAATGCAGGCTTCCTCCAATGCCCCGAGAAGAATCATAGTTGGTAGTCTAGCCACAACTGTTTCTGCAGGTTTCGCAGTATACTGGTCTTTTCACTCTATGATAGTATGAGTGATTTTGATTTGGGATGTGCCAGGTTCCAATTGTTATAGGCTAGATTCCCTTTTCTTGTAAGTTAATTTTTCATTCTTACCTTGTAGTATATGAAAGGGTAATAAACCGTGGTTCTTCTTGATTGGCTTGAGAATAATTCCCCCAATAGTATCAAATTTTATTTCTTGATTCTACTGTTTATTTGGTGCAATAATTGAGGTTATCTTCTTTTTTTTTTTGTTTGATTTGTTTGTTTCTGTATTATGTTAAATGATCCTTTACCTTTCCAATCAGAGGCCCATGATTGAACTTTTTAAGAGCCTTTTTGTATTTCCAGCTTCACTAAATAGCTGGAACCCTCGTTCAGATTGAAGATGTAAGGTTGATTTGCCTTAGTCAGGTTTGCATGTAATAAATTTAGGTGGTGGCACATGGTTTCAGCAAGTGCCAATATTTTCCAAGTTGCAACTGAAGTGCACGTGGCAAACACCCAATCAGTAAGAATCCAGCGTTTTCTTATTGTTTTTCCTGCAATTATCGGTTGCATGCTGCCAAATTTAGTGGCAAATTTCAATAATAAAGTCACTGTACAGTGTTTAGGTAATCTTGTTTGGTCTGGTTTTGCAGTCTTATTCCTTGGATATCATAATAACGTATATTGTCTTCATGTGTCCAACTTTCTGTTTCTACTCCATGACAAGATACTTTTTTTATATATAAAAAAAACAAATATAATAAAATGGAATACACCCCAAATACTGTTTGGACCAACCTTAATAACATAATCGACCTATCCAATCTCATTCTGAAATCCATCTTTATACTTGAAATTCCTTTTACATATTTAAGTCTAAAGCCCAGCTTATATACTGACTCTAAAATTGTGCAACAATGCATACAAGAAAAAAATTGTAAAGTACAAATACATGGAATGGATATATGTAGGTAGTATCAATTACCCTTCCTCTATAAGTAAATTATTTAAGTTTTTTTGTTAAATTATGATCTAGATTAACGAAGAAAAAGAAGACCTTTTTAAATAAAAATGATTTGGACAAAAGTAGTAACATGCACAAGTAACAAATAGATAGACGGATGAATATTTCACTATAGTATAATTGTTTTTCTTCTCAAAATAAAAATTTATTCTTATCCATGTCTTCCAATTAGATGAAAAATATACTCTATATTCACTTTCACATAGTCTTTATTCATAATTGGGTGAATTTTGATAGTTGATTCATTGATTATATTCAATGATTGTCATTTCAATAGATATCCACTATAGTGAGAGACTAGAGATACATTGTATTCCATCTTTATTAGGTGAAATTGAGTGTTATCCTCATAGAGTTAGAGAAACAAACATTATAATCTTATTTTCATAGTAGACACATTTTATGGACTAGGTCTAATGAGTTTTATTTCTCAAGTTGAAGAAGTTTTCCACGTTACAAATTCAATGAAATATAAAAACAATTAAAATGGTCTCACTTCTTCAAATCAGATTACATTAAAGTTGTGTTAACCCTACATGACAACATTTAAAATAAAAATAAAAAAAAATTAAGCGTAATTAAAATTGTATTTGACCTACATAACTTATTCTTTCGTATAAAAGTTGTAAATAACTAACACGACTTCACTTTGAAAATTATGATCAAAACTAAATAATCATCTTATTAAGACTTTGTCGGTGAAAGTGATTGCTATGAATATTCAAAATTAAAAATAATAATACTTTATGAACAAAATATCAATCAAGTTTTATATTTAAATAAAAAAATATTAACTTATTATCTCATTTGTTTATGTATTATTAAAAAAATACTATATATTCAAACTAATATATTATTACATTTTCTTATATTTGTTGTTGTTAGTTTATCATTATTTTAATATTAGAGGATAGAAAAAAAAATTAACAATAAGGATGTAAAATAAATGATTTTTTAATGTTGAAGAAATGTTGTTGTTAATGTGTAATGTTATAAAAATAAATATATATATATATATATATATATATATATATATAAACATATTATTAATTATTTTGTTGATTTAAGAGATAGAGATGTTGATATTAATATTTAGTTATTTTTTCACATGAAATTATGAATTATTTATTCTTTTCAACTTATCTTATATTTATAATATACTTTTTTTAAAAAATAAAATAGCATAAACAATTTTTTTAGCATAATAATAAAAATAATAATAATAGAAATTTAAAAATGTTTGGTACATAAATAGTATACAAACAGTATATAAACGGATAAATCACCATTACGAAAATAACACTAGAAAGAAAATTGTGGCAATCCAATAAAAAAATATAATATCAAAATATATATATTATTAAATATAACTGAAATTAAACTAATTAAATTAGATTCTCTACGATTTAGAATATATAAGAAAACATAATAAGGATTAATCATGAGTGACCCAAAATTATACTTTGTTATATTAACGACATACTTATATTATATGAATGGTTGAAAATTAGATATAGAATTAAACGTATTTCAAGTTGCCAATAATTTTTTATTTAATTAATTAATACATTATTATTGTTTAATTGAGTACCAGAAAGATATATTTATTTATATTTTTATCTAGTTTAGTTAATTGAAATATACTTTAATTTTTTTCATTCTTTAGTTTTTATCACAACTACTCATCATGTGAACATGACTTAATATAATATATTATTTAATAGTTCAGATTGTATAACAGCTTAACATAAACTTCGACAATAAAAATGATGGAAATATATAGGAGATAAAAATTTAATCCAAATCTTAAATTTATTAAATATTTAATTTGAAGAAAAAAATTATTCGGTACCCAAAATAAAAGTTGTCATATTTACATATCTAAACATAAAAAATATATCAAAAAATAATTCAGTATTTATTTTCTATTTTTCAATAGATAAAAAGATGAAAGATAAATCAAAAAGATATTTGCTTGTAAAATATGCTCAATCTCGGAATCCAAAACAATAAATATGGATAACTAATTTGGTAATATTATTTTTAAATTATTTTTTTAACTTCAAATTTAAATTATTATAATAATATTTTAGAGTTGAAATGAAAATTTTATCATTATATCATCTTTAAATTTATAAGAAAAAGAGAAAAAATAAACAAATTTGTAACAGAAAAAGAAAAAAATAAACAAACCACTGTTTTTGATGATCAGTTGAGAGAATAAGAAAAAAGATATATATTCTCAAGTACATTTAAGATAATATTAAAGATATAATGATTAAAGAAAGATAAAACTAAAATACGGAAGCATTGGTACCTTTGGGTTATAAATTAACATCACCACTTCAACAATTCACCAATTTTGGGTTGAGGTTTGCACCCACTTATATACAATGAAAGGCTCTAATCTCTAGTCGATGTGGGATCTCCAACACACCCCCTTCACCCCGAGACTACCAACTCGTGCGTGGGACTATATATTATGGGTGGTCCGATAGCGGCCCGATAGCGGGTGGCCTGATAAGCCCAACAATTACTCGCTAGGATAGACTCGAAATGGCTCTGATACCATATTAAGAAGTGGACTTTAAGCCTAACTCAACCCCATAAAACCGGCACACAGCCCCCTCACGCCGAGAGTGATAGATAGAAGCTCGTGCGTGGGATTATATATTATGGGTGGTCCGATAGCGGCCCGATAGCGGGTGACCTGATAAGCCCAACAAATACTCACTAGGAGAGGCTCGAAATGGCTCTGATACCATGTTACGAAGTGGACTTTAAGCCTAACTCAACCCCATAAAACCGGCTCATGAGGTTGAGGTTTGCACCCACTTATATACAATGAAAGACTCTAATCTCTAGTCGATGTGGGATCTCCAACAGTTTCATCTCAGCTGGTTCATCTGGAACAAAGAATTATCCTGAAAAGTTGACATTTAGAGTTTTCATAACATGTTTGGTGGCTGCATTTGGAGGTTTAATATTTGGCTATGATCTTGGCATATCTGGTATGTAAAATATTTATTCATTTATCTATGGATCATTGTTTTGTTTATTAATGACACCAACATCAACAACATTTGTAGGTGGTGTGACATCCATGGATCCCTTTCTCAATAAGTTCTTTCCAGAAGTGTATGAGAAGGAGAACAACGTAAAGGCCTCCGATAATCAGTATTGCAAATTCGATAGCCAGACATTGACATTGTTCACATCATCTCTGTATTTGGCTGCTTTGGTTGCGTCAGTGTTAGCATCCAACATGTTTGGATGCTCATTGTTGGTCGAATGTTACTTGGTTTTGGAATCGGGTGTGCCAATCAGGTAATATACTTATATTCATATTATTTTTTCTCTAAAAATATTACTTATTCTATATATAATAATTTTACATGGTGTTTTTTTTTACAGTCTGTGCCGATATATGTGTCTGAGGTTGCTCCATACAAATATAGAGGAGCCCTTAACATGATGTTCCAATTGGCAATTACTATTGGCATCTTTGTGGCCAATGTTCTTAACTACATTTTTGCCAAAATGGAGAATGGAGAAGGGTGGCGTTATAGCTTAGGTTTTGCAGGAGTCCCGGCTATCATGATTATCATTGGTGCAATATTTCTTCCCGATTCACCAAGCTCTTTGATTGAACGTGGTCTTGATGAGAAGGCTAAGAATGAACTTATAAAGATTCGAGGAACTACAGATATCGAGGAGGAGTTTGGGGATCTGGTGGCAGCGAGAGAATCTTCAAAAGCAGTTAAACACCCTTGGATCTCTTTATTAAATAGACAATATAGACCTCAACTCACATTTGCCATAGCCATTCCCTTCTTCCAACAACTCGCTGGCATGAATGTGATAGTGTTTTATGCTCCTGTCTTGTTCAAAACCATTGGTTTTGGAGCCACTGCTTCTCTTATGTTTGCCATGATCACTGGAGGTTGCAATGCAATTGCCACCCTTGTTTCCATATTCACAGTTGACAAGTTTGGGAGACGAACTCTTTTCTTAGAAGGAGGGATACAAATGTTTATTTGTCAAATTGTGATAACTATAGCAATTGCATGCAAATTTGGACTTGATGGAAACCCAGGAATATTGCCAAAGTGGTATGCTATAGTGGTTGTATGTGGGATATGTATGTATGTGGCAGGATTTGCATGGTCATGGGGTCCTCTAAGGTGGTTGGTTCCAAGTGAGATCTTCCCACTTGAAGTGCGTTCAGCTGCACAAAGTATTAACGTCTCAGTGAACATGATATTCACCTTTGCTATTGCTCAAATTTTCACAGCAATGCTTTGTCACATGAAGTTTGGATTGTTCATTTTCTTTGCATGCTTTGTGATTGTGATGAGCACATTCATTTACAAGTTTCTCCCAGAGACCAAAGGAGTTCCCATTGAAGAAATGCATGTTGTGTGGCAGACTCATCCTTATTGGAAGAAATTTGTTAAACCTGATGATGTGAGACCTATTAGTGACGAGTGTTAGCAGTTTTTTGTGTTTAATTTTTTAGGAAACTATTGTTACACACATATATTTTTTAGGAAACTATTGTTACACACAACAATACTCACATATATATATATATATTTTTATTTTTTTTTTATTTTTTTATATGTGAGTATTGTTGGTAGTTTGGTATACCTAAAAGAGGACTTAATTTTTGTTTAGTGCCAGCCTTTTCAATTTTAGTTGTCTTGTTTGAATTTTTAGTTTTTATAAATATTATTTTTTTATATTATTGCCTCCTAATTATTTTGAAAAAAAGTGAAAATATTCACATATATATATATATATATATAACTGATTCTGGAGAATTGAAGTCACAGATCAAATTTAAAAATATACATATGAAACCGTTTTTATTTTATTTAAAATTGACGTTTTCAAATCTTTTTTATGTTTAATAGGGATGGATTTTATTAATACCATACCATACAAAATATTATTGATGCACACAATTATATAAATATTTTTTATACAAAAAGTTTTTTGTTCGCACAATTTATACAGTATCATAAAGGTGGTATAAATTTTGGAAAAAATACTTTCACAAGCAACTTTTATATAAACAACCAAATAATAAATACTGTTAATACTAAATGAACTGAAATATTTAATTAAAATCTAAATTTAATTATTTAATAAAAAATGATAAAATGAATTGTAAGATGATTATATAAAAAGTTGAATAGTAAAACTATCTGGTTGAAAAATTATATTTTAACACTTTTAAAAATTATTTATTTAATAATTCCTTTTATTGTATCCACATTTACCTCTCAACTTTAATATAGAAATTAATAAATATTGGTTTCGTGAGCATATACTCTCTTTTCCTTTATTTTATTTATTATTTTAAAATAAAAAGAGTTAAAAAATAGTTTGTAATAAAAACTCTTTTAAAAATTTTATCTTTTAAACAATTAAGATGAAATATAAAATATAAAATGATAAAATACTCTAACATACTAAAACAGAGTGTATAAAAAAAAATAAAAATTAGTTTGTATATAATTTTTTTTAAAATTTTTATCTTTTAAACAATTCATATGAAATGATAAAATAGTCTCACCCTTCCTTCTTATATACAAGAATAGATAATAAAAATAAAATTTTACATTTTTATGTTTTTATAAAGTTTTTTAAGTATTCTTTTCGAGTTCAGTAACAAAAACTTGTTACAGAAAAGACAACAATCATCCAAAACTGAAAAACAACATAGTGCACTTTATATAAATTTGGAACTATTATTAGAGTAATCCCAATACCGTCTAGAAAAGAAGTAACAGTTACTTCAAGAACAATCAACGTGTACCATAGATAAAAACTAAAGCATATATAACCCCTTCAATCAAAATAGCAAAAAAATTCCAAACGGATACTATGTCCTCTTCACTAATTTAAGCCTTGCTTTCAAGAAGCTTATCAATCATTTCAGCTGCATCTTGAACGGTGGAGATGCTCTGGGCGCTGTCTTCTTCCACAGTGATACCAAATTCTTCCTCGAGTCCCATTACAATCTCAACCTGCACAAATTGAAAAAGTCTTAATTGATAAAGTGAAATGTCATTAGTCCGATCCTTTGTAGGAACTACCCGTAATAACGAACTTGCAAAATGAATCTGTTTATCATAAAGGGATTCGTTGTTCCTGACTCTGCTTCACCTTCATCAGACTCAAGCCACGGATACTTGTGTTTCGATGAATCACACAAGAACATAGTTTAGCATGACATTTAGATAATGTTGAAGAAAAAATGGAATAAGGCTACCAATGATAAACAAAACTAAATTGCTTAAACAAACTCAGGCCTTCAAAGTTCAAAGAAGCATACAACAATAGTTGGGCAACAACTAAATAGACAACTTCAGGCTTTTTATCATTAACATTGAACAGATCAGCAAGTACTTAAAAGGAATGATATTCATACACATCCTGAAATGTCTAAAATGTGCAGTGATAAAATATGTAGGCTCATATGTAATTACAGAGAAAGATAACAAAAAAATAAAATAAAAGCATTAAAACGAGAAAGTAAGATCTCAAATGGAAATGCGTATAGTTGAAAATAGCAAACAGGGTGATTGATACAGAGAAAACTTACAAATTTATATATTTATTAATCAACAGTTTGATTTCATATAAAAGCAAGGCATAAATACACAGATTAATATGAAATATGAAAGTACCGTATCAAGAGAATCAGCTCCAAGAGCAGCAAATTTAGACTCTCCTGTAACAGTTGAATCCTCTGACAGTGCCAATTGCTTCTTGACAATGTCACACACCTTCTTCACTGTCTCTGGTTTTGCCTGCATTACAAAAAACTTAGATGGTTTCATGCGACATAAGCCTTTTTATGGACATCTGTAATTTTAAGCACATAATTAAAAACTACGAGCATAAGGCAACATGGATAATTCAATATTGAAGATATACTGTGAATATTGACGACTTAACAGCAGCCTCTGCCCCAAAGAAGGGTTAAGTACAAGTTCAAATTTCAATAGCAAAAGAAGCTAAGGGTGAAATCTGAATTCTCCACGATCCAAAACTTGTTTAAGCATTCAGAATATTAAACAAAAAGATTGAAAAAACAGAGTAAATTAAGTTAAATGATTCCATTTTTGAGGAAATGGAGGCAGAATCTTACCGCGCATCTAAATTGAAACCGACGTCCTCTGGGCTGCAATGTAATGGATGGAAAATTTCTGCCCTTAATGGAAAGGGAAACTGAACTTGGATGGGAGATCCTGGTGCCAGAGACCTGTTTTTATCCAAAAAGAACTAAATGAGTCCAGCCATTATAATAATAATTAGAAGAAACTGTAAAATATTACACAAAACCAGTTTAGTTTTTAGCATAAAGCAAAAAATAATGAAGTCAACAATAAAATCAGTATGTCCCTACCATGTATAACTGAAATTTATAAGCAATGAAATACTTTATTTACAAGCGCAGATTGGGTTGTCGAAAGAGATTTTGACTTGAAAGCAAGAAGAATGTGTTCAAAAAAGGGTTTTAGACAAATAAACATATTCAAAAAACAAAAAAGCACCAGGAAGCTAGCATCGCATTACTATAAAGATATATAACTTTGGCCCTCTTAATCAGAATCTGGTATTTTGAATCTTGTGAATGGAAAATATATACCCATTTTAGAATATGAGTTGTTTCTGTAAAATCGGGAGTAGTCTTTAGCAAAAATAAATGATTTTGGTTGAAATTGGTTTTGTAGTGAAGTGATCTCTGGATGCGTTTATTCTATGTACAACTTTAGCAGTAAAACTCAATATAACTTTTTTTTATCCAACACAAAAGTTGCCAAAAAAATCAATTCATGAAGCGATAAAAACAAACATTTAAACATGTTTACCTGATATAACTTCACATTATATTTCAACGTGATTTTATACCAAAAATATGCATAAAAAAAACAAATCTTCTGTTGAAAAAAAGTATAGAAAAAAACCACCAACAGCGTTTAAGCAGCTGCAGAAGTCCAGGATTATACTTGCATAACAAATAAATGAAAAGAAAAGTGAAGAGTATTCAAGAAAAACAAGAGTCAGACCACCCTTCAATTGGAAGTTGGATCGACATGTAAAATCGTCGATGAATTCTGAAGGTGATGAAAAGATAAATAAGACATGCAAGCGCAATTGATGTAACATGAAAAGGAAGACGTTACAAACAGAAATGAAAGAAACAGATAGAACAGAACAGTAATCAATTAATCAAACAGATTAAATACAAGTGAAACAAAACAAGAATTGAAAGAAGATTTGAATATTGATAGATATATATATACCAGTGCTTGATTAGAAACAGAGACGAAGGACATGGAAGATTGCATGATGGAAACCATGGAAGAGTGATCTAGATCGAAGAAGGACGTAGATTACGAAGTGGAAGGTTTTGTTGGTTGTGTATGAGATGATGGAAGAAAGTGAGAATGTGATGTGTGTATTTATAGAAAGAGGATGTGAGACAGTGTTAACTGTGGTGGGTTTAAACCTCGCTTCGTTACTTTCGAGGAAGAGCACGTGGGAGTTGGAAGAACCTCATTCTTTGTTTGTTTCTCCTTCTATACTTTTTCCTCCACCAATCTGGATTTCCTTTTTCTTTGTTTGGTTCACCTAGTAATACACAAAAGTTAAGACCATTTTTTTTTTAATTCTTTCAAATTTATAAAAAAATAGAAAAATTTACTTTGACTCACATAGTTTATAATCAGTATTTATTTTAGTTTTATTATTTTAAATACGTTTTAACTAATGAATTGGAAATATTGTACTCTTCTCATGGATTTTCTTTATTAAATTTATGATAATAATAGACATTTGTCTCCTCTAACTAATTATAATTAAAAAAACCTCTATTTTACTTTCAAAATAGAAAATATTTAAATGGTAGACTTGCATTAAAGGTTTGAATGGTTGTATTTATTTATTTATTTTGGATTTGTACAAGTGAATTGAAGATATATTGGGATAATACAATTAAAATGTTATGTCATGGTATGTATTGAATGTTTGTGGTGATGATGAAGGTACAAATTTATATTTTGTTAAACTCTAATTTTGGAATATGAAAACTGGTTTTTAATTTAATTTTTTATGTTTTAGATGAAGGTTCAAGAACTTAATATTAATGTAATATTAGATCAATGTTTGTTTTAATATGATGTGATATGAAATATAGTTGAAAATAAATTTGGATTTGAATCATTTGTAACTATTTTTTTAATTCGTAGTTAAAAATAAAATTTGAGTTTTAATCATTTGTAACTATTTTTTTTATTTGTTGATGTTTGCCTCGTTCAAACAACAAACAAAGAATGGGAATTGTTCAAGTAGAAAGTTGAAGTTGACTAAGTAAATTTAGTAAAGATCCAATTAATATATTTAAAAGTATAAATGGTTTATTATTTAAATTAAAAATTTCATAAATAGAAAAATATAATTATTCAAACTTTATTTATAAAAATTATCATTTTTTCAAAATACTTTTTATCCACATCTTCAAAAATCTGAAAAAATATATTATTTTTCTTATATAAAAAACTTACATTAGTGATCACATGAAAGATACAATATTTCTGTTAAATCTTACATTAAAGACTAAGTTAAACATAAAAATAATAAAAAATTTAGTTTGAATCAATTAGATTATTAAATATATTATGTATAATTTTTGAATTAGATAGAGTAATTGGATGAATAAAATTCTTAAAATTTAATTATTTAAAAATTTGATAACTTTGGTCATGAGGAGAGTTAAAATGTTTTTTTAAATGTTTGTAAATACTAATATTTATGTATATTTTTAAAATTGTTATGTTTTATCAATCTATTATACTAAATATAATTATAATAAAATGAATGATAAATTTACTATTTATATGTGAATTGAGATAAAATGTATATGAACGAGAGCATGTGATATTATGATTATGATGTATAATAAGTTGAAAATATACTTATTTGTAAAGAAGATACTACATTTTGAAGTTTAAGTGAGTATTGAATGGGATATGAAAAAAAGAGTATGATTTTAATTTACTATGGGACTTGTAAAGACAAATATTAGGTGAAAAAAAAGTAGAAAGAGGTTTAATCTACATTGTGGAAAAAAAAACTATGTATAAGAAGTTATAAGAATTTATCATGTTATATATGTGTGAAGTGTATTTCTACCATGTAAATTTGTGGTGGGTAAAATTGTTGTGATTACAACTCTAGTATTTCTTAACCACTAATATTTAATTTCAATCTTTTAAATAGTTCTTAAAAAATCATATACTGTATTAAAATATTTTTCAAGTTGTATATGTATTACCTCATTAATTTATTATAAGGTTCCCAAATACAATTAACATGTAAACTCATGAAATTCAATACGTATTGTACAATTGAACATTTATTAAACAGATATGAAATAATATAAATAGTTAATTATTTTGTTACTATGATGATACTTGATTCACATATAATTACACAATATTCATAAGAGTGTTCAATTAGTGAAAACGCACGTGACAGTAATATCTGACTGGTATCGTGATTTCCGCTTTCTTGCTCGCAACCCTTATAGGGTCCATTCTATCTTCCTTGCTTTATTTTCGTGACCCTTCTTCTAACAATAGAGACTTTCTTGAGTTTTATATTTCAACCTTTTTAACCATTTGTTACTTCCATAATGTTAAATTAAGTTTCCACGCTATCAAATAAATATTTTTATTTTAGCAGAATTTATCGTGTACGTAATACATGCACTAATTACAATTTATTGGTAGGATAAGTGTTATAACAAAATGACGAATCTAAATTTATAACTAAATTTTATAAAATTGGTTAATTAATAAAGTGATAGAATCCTTAACTCACCAACAACTCATCCATCAACGACTATCACCAACTTACTTCACATAATTATTGTTGCTATTTAATTTTCTATTCAAAGATTGTAGAATTTGTGGTGGATCCTCCTTTTTTATCCCTTATAACACTTTTATTCCTTCACTTTGTAATATCTCATTATTTATTATTGGATTTTCCCTACATTATTATTTAAGGGACCATAATATTTTTACATCGAATAATTTTTATATTAATCTTAAGTTTTTTATTTTTTATTTTTTACAAATATAAAAGATTAAACAAGTATGGATCCCTACACTAAATATTTAGTTGGTAATAAAAGAAAAAATTCCGACCAAGTGAACATGGGTTTTTCCTAAATCCAGAACATCGATTACTATATTCACAAACTTCGTATGCACCGTCAACACACCATTCATGGCCCATTTTCTGCTTCATCAACAACCTTTCTTGCCAATGAATCGACGGTTGAGATTTCATAGAGATATCAGCATTTGGGCATGCCACATTTTCTTCACCTAATTATTATTATTTATTTTGTCACTGTGTTACCGTTCTCTAGTGATGCTTATTTTCTTATTAATTTTTTTCATTTACAATCCTTAAGTTCAAAAACTTTATTTAAAATATTTAAATTCATTTTCATTCAGATGGACTAGTTTCTGGAAACAATAGTTAAATAAAAAAAAGTAATGATGGCAAAGGTAATTAATAATGATTTTTCATCTTTCTCCCCCATTTATTTTTTCTTACAAATTTCGACCCCACCATTTTCCAATCACCAAAAGAAAAGTGGTGACGAGAAAAAGATAAAGTTAGAGATAAAAAGTTAACACTTTTTTTGTCACTTCTTTTCAGCACTTAATTTAAAATGGTCACGGATAAAAAAAAATACCTATTTCAAAAACACACCGCCCGTGATGTGAGGGAACCACCACACATGACCTGGTGACCACTACACACATCTTAGTGAACCAATTACCTGATCCACACGGGAAGAGGTCAAAGTCAACCTATAAATGAGACTTCTTAAAGGAGAAAAACTTACGTTTTTTATATCCTAAAAGAACATACTAATCACTAGCACTAACTTGAGCGTCGAAGTGCAATCGCAGGTACCAGCCGACCGGTGGAACGCGCGCGAGAAAGAAGGAAGGAAGTTTGAAGAATTCAGAGACCATTAGTACGACGACGAATTGTGTATCGAGTGGATCAATATTAGTTAGACCTCATCGTCCACACAATTACAATACACATTGCTTGTAATTTAATGAAGCAATAAAAAACAAGTGTTAACATACACATTGTTTGTAATTTAATGAAGCAATAAAAAAAAAGTGTTAACATAGATTATTGTTTAGAATCTATACATTATTACATAACCTTTAAGAAATAGTGATTAAATAGGAAAATATTGGTAGAAGATGACATTGAAAATTTGAAAAAAAAGAAAGAAAAGAAGAGTGAGAAGTTGGGCGCGGAGAGGAGAGAGGTTAAGTTGCAAGCAGTGTGTCGCAGTCCCACACCGTCCCCCCCAACCCACGTAACCAACACAACAGAACCACAACCACAATGCAAATGCAAAGCTATGCCTCCTTTACTCTCTCTTTTTCCCATTCTCTCTTTCTCTCTTTCTCTCTTCTAAACAACACACTCTCCGCATTCATTCTCATTCTCATTCTGCATCCTTCACATGGCCACGGACCTTCTCCTAATTCATCCTTCTCACATCACTTTTCGCTGTAAGTTTTCGTTTCACTCCTTCTCTCTCTTTCTCATTTCGTTTCCTCACTCTCTCTCTTTCAGTTGAATTGAAGAAACAGAGTTGCTGCGTCGTTCGTCTCACCAACCACGATTCTCACTATGTTGCATTCAAGGTGCTTCTTCATACACTCCTATAACTTTTCATCCCGATTCCACGATATTCACTTCTCATGATTTGCAATTCAGGTCAAAACGACGTCGCCCAAGAAATACTGCGTCAGGCCAACCGTCGGCATTGTCCAACCCCACGGAACAGCTGATTTCACCGGTATCTACTACGCTGCTCTTACTTTTCAATTACCGTAACCCGTTACAGTTAATGATTAACGTTCTTCTTCTGTTCTGCTCCTTTTTTTTGGAGGTAGTTACTATGCAGGCTCAGCGCACAGCCCCACCAGATTTCAACTGCAAAGACAAGTTCCTCGTTCAAAGCGCGGTTGTCCCCGCTGGAACAACCGAGGATGACATCTCCTCTGACCTGGTCAGTCATGTTTATTACGCTATGTTATTCAGCTTATTTTGTCACGTGGTTTAGTTACAGTTATAATCCCTTCCCTCTTCGCTTTCACAGTTTGTGAAAGATAGTGGAAGGCTTGTCGAGGAGAAGAAGCTAAGGGTGGTCCTCGTTACCCCATCTTCTTCCCCTGAAAATGGAGATTTGAGCCAAGATCCACCCATCCAAATGCCTTCCCCCCTTACAGTGAGTTTCTCCCACTTATATATCACATTCATCACAAATTATATCGTGGTCTTGGATCACTACGTGTTGTTTAATCCCGACTTGTTTTTATGTCACGTGTAACTGAGTTTTTCAGTTTAAGAAGTGAGTTTACAAAATTTGATTATATGTCGCTTGAAGATTGTTTTGGACCATGATAATTGTAAACCATCTAATATATTAATTATATGTTTCTGGACCACCATGTGTCTACAGTCTTGACTAATATGACGTGTTTTAGTTTTTTTTAATTTACAAGAGTTAGTAACTTAATTAATTACATGTCAACAAGAGATTGTCTGAGACTAATCATTTATCGTGAAAGAGGAACATTGCTCTCAAATTGTTTCTTCTGTTGTCAGGTTGAAAAAAGTTTGGAAGTGACCCAGGGTTTGGAGGAGGATGGAACGGACAGGGGTACTGTTCCAAGACTAGTTGAGAAGGAGGGGGACATGAAACAAGTAAATGATATTGAGAAATTGAGTTTTCATAAGGATTTCAAGGAATTGCAGTCAAGGTTGAGTATAATGGATGCAAAGCTAAGAGAGGTTAGTCATTAGTAGTTTTTGACTTAGATTAGCAGTTATCTCACAGTTGCTTTGATTTTAAGTTTCGTATTCTGTTGGTTGGTTGGTTTGTTGGTTATAGTTTAACAAGAATATTATTCCAGTGACAAATATTTGAATTTTGAACATGAATTGGGCTACGATCTTCAAGGGGAATCCATGGACAATTTGGACTAGGGAAATTATGTTCAAGCTATGTACCATGTGATGACTTGGGATTTTACTTAATTTAAAAGAAACAAGAGTGACATAACATAAAAGAACATGTTTTAGACAGAAATATGATAGACCGCAAAACCTTAGATACGCCTACTCATTGACGGGGAGGATTTAAATACAACTTGGAGTAATTACTTATTGTTACAAAAGATAGAGCTAAAGAGTGAGATAATATAAAAGTACCAACCGACTCTGAGACATGTTCTAGCCTGGTGAGTTCCAAATTTCAACTCACCTAAACTTTTATCTTTATAGAAAAAACATAAAAAGTGCATGTTTTATCATTACGTTTAAAATATGTTTTTTCTCCTCTAGTGTACTCACGATTGCTTATTGCCAAGTGCTTAAAAATGTAAAATGTTTATGCAGTACCATATTGCCTTACACAATGATGAGCATAAAGTTATACATTCCTTGAATCAGTTCCTTGGTTTACAATTTGACCTTTCGAATAATTTTCAACCTTAAAGATGGAAGTAATCAACAAGTAGTTATTATCTTTGCAGGCCGAAGGAACCATCGTGAAGTTGAATGAAGAGAAGTGCAGGAACACCCGAGAAAAAAATTTGCTCAAGCAAGAGCTGGTAGGTAGTTTTTTATTTTTTATTTTACGTCCTAATAAACTATAAAAAAATCGTGAATTCCATTTTTCATTTTCAATAGCCCCTTTTATACACTAGATGGAAACAGTTGACACAATCTTGATGAGCATAATAAAAAATAGGGAATAACAAACAATAGGTTGGTAGATTTTTGCAATCATCTCACACCATTTTACTTGCCATGTAAGATGTAAACGTAAAAGGTGAGTGCTTTTTGTTATAAGCACAACATCAACACAAGATGCGGCAACTCCAAACCTCTGTGAAGCATCTCTACAACTCTTTTTAAAACACATTCTCGCTTGTGTCCGCAACATACTAAAGGGACCAGCAAATTTTCACTCTCTTTCAATGGACAATAATTCCTACCTTCTTAAACAATTTAGTTATGGTATACATAGTTATCTAGAAGATGGTTTCTGTGGAATGCTCATCCCTCTCTGTTGCTTGGAAGAAGTGTAGCATGTTTGAAATTATTGTTAATGTTCAGTTGCAGAATGACCATTTTTTATATTTGACATCCTTTTCCTCTTTTTGTTAGGAGATGATGAAGAAGAAAATCAAAATTAAAAGAGCTCAGGAGGGTTTCCCCTTTTTGTTTGTTTGTGTGGTTTCGCTTGTCAGTATGGCAGTCGGATATTATATTCATCCATAAGGGGGGAAATTGTGTATAATGGCTGAGGTTCCAAAAAAATGGTGTTATCCTTAATGCTTTGGTAGATGACTATTGTTAATTGTAATGGTTGTCCTCAACCAATGTTAATATGTGATACGTGGGAACCTTTCGGCTTGTGAAATGAACTGCACTTGTTAGGAGAAGCATAATATGCGACTCTGATATTAGGAGCCAAAATCAGAGAGCAGAACGAGGTCATTTTCTCAATATTATTGTTCATAATGTTCTGGTTACGTTCGGTGAACAGTTTGGTTATCAATGAAAGGGGGGTGGATTTAACAAAGGCGAGAAGAGACAAAGATACTAATATATTATTTGGTTCTTAAGGAAGTGTGAAAAAAAACTAATAGTATGTTAGTGCACTTTAATAATAATAACAGAAGAAATGAAAAGTAAACTAATATTTGCTCAATTGAAATAGAAAGAAAAGTTTGTAGTTTTAACCTCTACCCTCTCATTTCTTTCAAATTTTGGAATCAACTGATGTAAAAACTTAAAAAAACATCATAATGGAAATGCATGGTTACCTTTTTGCATTGGAAAATTATACTCAGTCAAAACGAAATACATTATGTGAGGAAATTTGTCAAAAAAAAAGTACTAAAGCAAGTACAATTGAGAAAAAAGGTTGTGTTTAACAATTGGGTGTTGCTACCTGCACTTCATAATTGTTAACTACACCCTATAAGTTTTTTAAAATAACAGATTTTTTTATATTAAAATAAGATAATATAAAAAAATGGATACGTAGTTACAATATTGCATGTGTTTCCGATATTAAATAACAAAAATGTATTTTTTACATCAATATTTGAAACCTATAAACAAACTGAAAATGAATAGATTTTTAATTAAAAAGAGAAGATTAAATAAAAACGCTAAATTAAAATAAACGTAGAAAGACTCTTAGATTATATTCGAACAAAGAATTTAAACTTAAAAAAATGGAACATTTGAATTTGAATTCTTTGTTTTTTTTTTTCATTTTTTGTGTACATAAATTAATTTAAAATTTAAAAATTATAATTTTATTATCCTGGAGAGTTTAATTTAGCTTTCATTATACGAAAAATAAAAAAAGTTAAAAGATTATATCTAGTTATGTGAAAAAATATTAATTAAAAATAATATAAAACAATATGTTATAGTTCAACAAAATATGAGCATTACTGAGACATAGGAGAAAAAAATGGAATAACAGACAGGGGTGTAATGTTTGAGTTTGAAGAACCATAATAATATAAATAATTGGAATTTGTTTTGATTGGAATTTGTTAACTGTTTTTTATAGCTAAGAATAGGCATAACAGTTTTTGGGGGTAAAATATATGTTTTTGTGTTAATGTTATGGAAGTAGGGTAGGTAATATATGGTAAGAGAAACGTGTGATTCGTAGTGATGACATAACCAATGTTTTTATTATTCATAAATGTGCTGATGTAAGCAATGTCACAGTTTCATAAAAGTATAACTTTTTTATTAGCAATATTAAAGAAATTATTAAATACTTAGGGAAAAAACCATTAATGTTTTAGTATTGTTTTAATTGAGATGGTCGTGGAGAAATGAGAGTAATTATTAATTATTATTAAAAGTAAAGGGAAGTGACGGTACAGTAGAGTTACGTTACGGTGTGATGCAGAAGAAGGCTTTATACGAAAAACGCATTCACGCACCCTTGGACTCGCTTCTTCAAACCTCTTTCTATTTTTTGCCTTCTCTTCTTCTCCTTCTCCGCAGAGAAGAGAAGAGAAGAGAAGAGAAGAAGGGAAGAAGAGGAGAACCCTAACATATTCCCCAACACTATAAAACAAACAGAAACAAGGTAAATCCCATTCTTCTCCTTCTCTCTGTCTTCTAGGGTTTCTCTTCCGCCATTGCCAATCTCATCACCACCTCTCACTCACTCTCCTCTCCAGGCATTGCTCTCTCCTCCTCTCTACTCCTCAATTCTATTCCGATTCCCTCATTTCTTTCTCTCTTTTTTAGGGTTCTCGTCGCGCTCTAACCGATTCCGCCATTTCTCGCTTCCAGGTATGCCTATTCTCCTTTTGCGATCTATTCTTACGTTTCTTGAATGCTACTCTCACTCTTCTCACCCTTCCTTCATTGCTATCTCTCTCACGTTCCCTATTCAGCCTTCTTTTCGATCTTGACTCCAATTCTTTTTCTCTGTCGCGTCAATTTTGTGTGTTGCTCTTAGATTGATGATGACGATGATGATCCCTCGTTCATCGGTTTTGCAGGTGCATTGTTTTTTCCTCTCAATGGTATGTTCCCCGGGAGGTGGGAGAATGGAAGTCATGGCAAGGCTTCTCGCTTCTGGGAGTTTCTCTCAGACAGTGGCAGGTATTTGGAGACCCTACCTTTCAGTGGCTATTAGCTGCATGTTGTGCCTGACACTGTTTGCTGGATTCTGGTCGTCATATTTTATACTTAATATAATATAATACCTCGCAACAAATAGTTTTTAATTTTTGGAATAAACTAGTACAAGAAGTGCCTTCATTTATTCTCCTGGAATAAATAAAAAAGATAAAGGAGAAGTTAAATAAAGAAGAAAGTAAACAATAATTGAGAGCAGCTTGCAGAAGTTGTATAGTTACGAGATAAATTAGTTGGGGGAAAATCAGATGAGAGATGTCTTAGTGGCTTCTGGAATTTACGAAGTTCAGCTAAAAGAAAATCAGTTGATGGGTAAAAAGGTCTAAAAGAATGTATACATAATATATGAAAACATTGTATTCCCTTAATTATTATAGATATAGATTATGGATTATAGAGTGTAGGCATCGACAGTGTAAATACTTTTTTTTATATTGTTATCTAATCACAAATCATAGAGCCATTTTTTTTATCATAAATATCTAAAAAGTTGTACTTACCTTGACTTCTGATCGATTGATTGTGTAGTTTACACAGACAATGCATGTCTGTTAAACTATTTAATTTATGGTGTTTGTTTTCATTTTCAATATCTGATTGAACCTCATTTGTTTGTGCATGGCTTGGAAGATGACTTTGCCCATCAGAAGACGGCTGCTGAGTATATCTGTACAGAACTACGTGAGGCAGACGAAGCAAATTTGCTTCACGAAGAAGGTTGTTTAAATTGTTTTTGTCTTGTTAATCAGCATTTTTGTAGTACAATCTGTGGATTCCTTGGTAGATAGTAATGTATTGTAATCATTATTTATTTATTTCAATGTGATTTTAATTGGTAGAAGAATGAATGGTAATGATTGGCACATACTGAAAATCAACAAGGCTCTGTTTGAAAAAAAAAACTTCTTAGATAATTAAGCTAATTTTAACTTATGGAACGACTTATTTTGTATTACCTTTTTTATTTCATTTTCTTTTAAGTTTTCATTAAGAATATTATCTTAACAGAGTCTGAATGTAAATATTTTCTTAGGGCCAACGGGGACAAGTGCTTTTTTTGGTCTTTGTACAATTGTCATTTTCTTTTGGGAATTTTTAAAATGCTTCTCCACATATTTTATATCACAGATATGCATGTCTATGGTGAGAGCCCCATGACTGATGCCTTGCAGCTGGTAAGGTTTGCCTCATGTTGCTACTTCTGCTTGTCTGCTAGTGGACTAGTATTCGTGTGCTTCTTCCCAAGTCTCTGGCCTGAAACTTTCATGTGGTTTCTTTACTGGTATAACCTGTTAGTATATGGTTTCATGCAGATATTCTATGGCATAATATTTTATAACCTGTTATTGCTTCCTATAGTTTAGTACACCTTAAGTTCAGTAATTAGTTTTTTTTTTATTGCTTTTCTACTGCCTTGTTCACCAGGATGGCACACAGTAGCCGATCTGGCATAGTTTGGAAACAGTTTATGCATTTTATTTCAACTTTCTAAATTATAGAATTGATTTAGATGTTATAACTTGTAATTATCTTCATCTGCAGGCATTAGTTTTTCAAAAGTATAATCTAGAGAAATTCATCTAACTGATTGCTTGATATCCTTTTTGAGGTATGCTGCAACAATTGCAAGAAGCCAATTAAGGAAAGTCAATTTGCTGCTCATACAGGTTTGGTGGCTTCTTTTGTATTTATAATGAAAGTTTCTTTTCCTTTTTTGTATGTGAGGCTTTTCAAATTTATTCAGTTACACATTGACCTGCAAATGTTGCTCTCCAGTTTACTACCAGCTTTCGTTTTTTGCCACCATTTTTTTAAAGGTTACCAGTGCTGAACCTTGTTTTGCCACCCTCTCCCTGTGTTTTCAGAACTTTGTAGGTCATTAAAGCTCACAGATCAAACTACGTTGGAGCTTGATGGCAGCGCCGGGAATCGGAAACCTCCTAGGAAGGAAAAGAAAAAGTTACCAGCTTATTGTCCTAGTATCCTTAAAATATGAATTAGTGAGTTGCATTGCAAATACATTTTTAGTTACTATACTATATTAGTATAGCTTAAGTTTAGTACTCAGTGGTTTAATCTTCTGCTGATTTTTTAATGGATTGTATATAACAATCATGTTTTCTGAAAGGCTTTTAGTATAACTTTAGTTTAGTATTCAGTAGTTTAATCTTCTGCTGAATCTTTTTAATAGATGGTATATAACAATAATATTTTCTGAAAGGTTAAATATATTTGTAGTCTCTGTAAAATTAACGAATTTTGATTGTTTCTATATTTTTTTTCCGTTCCTATAAAATTAAATTACTCTTTTTGGTCCTTGTAAATTGTGTGAACTTTAGTTTTAGCCTCTGTAAAATATTCTTTGATTTTCTTCCTTTCAAAATTTTAAATCACTGTATTTAGTCCCTTGTATTTATTTTAAGATAGATGAATAATATTTATTTTACAAATCTTTAGAGTTTTTTTAGGTGGCATGGTGACATCGCTTTACAACACTTGTAGTATGCATCTCTTACTCAAGACATAAGTAGTTTTTTTATCAGCTCAACACAAGTAGTTAATTACTGTCATGTAATACTAGAGATCAAAAGTTGTAATTTTAGAGGGACCACAAACAAAGAAAAAACTTTACAGGGGCGAAAATCAGTACTTATTTAATTTTTTGGTTGATTAGAAACATATTTAAGCCTTTCTGAAATTTATATTTTGGATTTCTTCTGTATGTTTTTTCTTTTAAGGGAGTCCTTTAGTTTTTCTGAATACATTCTAATGATAGGTTTTTGTAACATTAATTTTTTGTGCTTCATAACCCCTCATATACCAAGCTTCACCAGTTGGGAATCAGAGAAGGTCTGCGTCTATGGATAATATTGACTCGGATTTGTCACAATCCCACCTGAGTAGTCAAATGAGAGTGATTCCATTTTCAAACAAGGTTAAAGGTAAAAGCCCAGTTTTTTTGTAAGTTTTATCTTTCAATGTCGGCGGAATTGTTACACAGAAGTTTATGCACATTTCTTATAAACTCCTTTTTACCAGGATTGCTGCTTGTTTTAATTTTTTTTCAAGATTGAATCTATTATAAAATTATTTGTTCAAACACTTAAGGCATCTTGGTTTTCCATTTCTATCACTTGTGTTGTTGACTTTCTTCAACAACCAAATATCATTGGCTGTGGCTTTGCAACTATTTTTATTGAACTAAAATTTGGCACTCCCTCTACCATTTTACTCATGACCATATGGGAATATGATATTTGTTTTGTTTCTCTTTGGCTTACTGGTTTAGTTCAAAACCTTTCATTATATTGCTGAACATGGATTGATTTGAAATATTATACGGTGTTGATTGATGATAGTTTAGACTGTAATTTCTTATGTTAAGACAAATTTGATCTTTTTTACTTATTTTATTGGAATATGGTTTGGTGTATGTCTCAAGTCTATGTTGCTGGATTGGAGTACTATTATAGTTTCTGGATACAGATATCTATTTTTCCGTACCCTAAGCTATTGGTTTACCAATCAATTTGAAAACTTGATTCATGTTAGTTCCATTTTTCTTAGGACACTCTACTTATGTCGATGCAGCATCTATGGTGGATGGTGCTGGAATTAATCCTGGAAATAGGGATCACCCAGCTTCTGTAATGCATCCTCCAACAAAACGTCATAAATTGTATGCTTTCTTGGTTCATCTGATGTGCACACACAAGTTGTAGTATGATTATTTTGATATCATTGTCATTAATTTTGTGGCTTAGATAATATATTGATATTTGGAGCCTTCTTGTGATTTTGTGTGCCTCTGCTACCAGAAAATAATCATAAATTCAATATTTATTCCCATTTACTGGAGTTTTTAATCATCCCTCTTAAATTTGTATTGAATCTGTTATGTTTATTGAAGGAGAGCAAACACGCACCTACCTGTACTAGAAAGCGCTGGAACAGATTCTGGAGAGACCAAAACTCTCAATGATGGAATAACTTGTAAGTGTGCAATTATACGTGCTGATATAATTTGTTCTGGCAGGACATACCATAATGAGTTTCTTCTATTATATTTTTGCTTATAAACTCTAACTTCAAAAAAAATTCTTTGCATGATGTGAAAACACATTTATTAATTTTGTTCCATCATATTTCATTTTTTAAAGTGAACTAGAACATGGGCATGTACATTCTAAAAATATCCTAGTGTGCAGTCGAAGGCATGTCGAATGCCAAAACATTGATGCTAAAATTTCCTTTTCGGAAAGTTACAATTAGATAAATATAGCGTTAACTAAATTTAGATCTGCATTCATAAATTTAAAATTGTACACAAGCTATTATTCATCTCCATTTATGCTTAAATTTAGATTTCTTCAATAATAAATGTGTATCCATCAAATAGGAAAACTGTGTGAAAGTTCTTTTCATACTTCTAAAATTCTATATATCTGGACACTAAAGGATGTTTAACTTTTGAGAAACTACTTGTAGTTTTCTCATAATATTCTTATTCCACCAAAGGTGGGTCTCCTTAGGAAATGACTTTTGGTCCAGCAGAGCTTTTTTGTATCCTTTTCTACGTTAAAAGATATTAATTAACTTGGTACTTTTTTATTTGTGACTGTGTTCTTTTCAACTTTTTATATGTAGGTATGCACAGTGAACACTTGGTGTTTGTAATGTTTAGTCTGATATTATTGACAACTGTGCTATTGCTTTTACTGTATTATGCTGTTAACTCTTTGGCGATTGGGGATCTGGGCATGGAATAAATCACCTAATTAATTTTCCGGATTCCATTTAGGCAAGGATTTGGTTGAAAGAACTACTTCAGAACATGGAGATCCTAACCAAAAAATCCTTGGGCATGTTCTTGTGCAACATCCAAACACAACCAAGAATGGTATTAAAAATATATAATTTAAGTTTTGAAAGTCATTAACTTTCGGCAACTGGTAAAATGGAAGACCTTTCCTCAATTGTTTTTTCCTTTAATTTTTCAGTTGAGTTTTTCTAATACAACTTGGGTGTTTGTGCATCACGTATTTTTGTTGAATTAGAATTTCCTGCACCCCTTGCTACGAAGATATTTTATTCACAAAGGACCAATCGACTGCGTGCCAGACTTCGTCATCTTTACTTCCAGAACTTAAATGAGCAGCTGCGTACTGATGTGTGTTCAAAGACATCAGATGCAGATATGATCGCATTCCAAGATTCATCTCTTGGGTGCCCTTCATTTGATCAAATGGACAATGTGCACGAGGTATGACATTCTTTACTCGTATTTAAGGCTGATCATTTAAAATCATAGGTCGAATCATGTGACCAATTTTATGCAGTTTGAATGTAATTCAATCTTTTGATGTACGTATCAGACTGACAAAATTGAATGTCTTTAGATGTATACATCAGAATCTTGAGTATTTCTCTGTTTTTGAAAAATAGGGCCGATCACCTGCTCAAAAATCTGATTATATTCATGCCAAAAGCTCAGAAGTTTGCTTACTAAAAGCAGGAGGCTTGCCAAGTAGTAGTTTGTCAAATCAGTTTCTTCTTGATAATGTTTCAAGGTCTGCAGCCACTCATGTCGGTTTGACTAGAAGCAACTTTCTTCCAACATCTTATTCATTTGCTAGCAACACAGGTAATCTAATCTGTTATTGAGTTGTTGTTTTTTTATTTTTATAGTGTAAGCTAAATTTAGAAAACTAAGTAATCATCAAACTCCTGTCGCTAACTATATGACTGATTGTGGATCCTCAGCGTCAAGCTGTAGCATGTTAATGAATGTTGTTTGTTCTGTTTTTGTAGGAAATTCACTGAGAACAATGCAGCAACCAAATGGGAGTGTTCCTGTTATTTAGTGACCTTGGTGGAATTTTTTTGGGTTGGTAAAAGGTACAGGTAACCAATAATTGAGTTTAGGATTTAGCTCCTTTTTTGAAGCTGTTAAAGTAAATTACTCAAATTGTGTATCCTGTCATCTGCTTTGTACATGAAACTTCTGTTATATGACTGGATGGAAATGAAGAAATTGTTAGTTCTATACACTCAGCATCCTCAACTTTATACTTAATCTTCTGTTATGTATGCTGAACTTTATTACAAGGTCAACATTGCATAGCAGCTTGCATCGTTCTTGATATTACAATATGATCTGATGATAATCAGACTAAAGCTTGTTTCTCCAGTTTTTTCGGGAAATCTTTAATTTATTTCGGTAGATAATTTGCTTTTATTATCCAGGATCACATTTGCAGAATTGCAAAACTTTTAATTATCACAATGTTCTAGCAGGATTCTGAAAATTTTTCATTCCTTGTTTGGTCAGGTATGTGTTGTGGATAGTGACTGTTGTGTGTAAACGTAGATTAACAATCAGTCACGGATCTGTATTTCCTGTTTAAACTGGAACCTCTCTTTCATTTTATATGATTCCCAAATCGTTGTTTTTCTTTTTGAATTTATTTTGAACCTGCCAAGAACTCCCCTCTCGCATTATGGTACTTAGAGGAATCTGGCAATTATATAATGTAGGTTTGAATTTAGATTTTTGAAGTAACTTTGGAGGAATAGGGTATTTTTGAAATTGGAGGCCACATGCTCAATTGGTGAGTATAGTAAATTTATAGCACTTTGTCTTTTTGAGCAATTCCATGCATAAAATTAAGGGTGGAAAAAAAATCCAAATTACAATATCCAATTCATAATTATCCATATCCATATTAGTTTTAATCCATTTAAATGGATTTATTTCAAATCCAAATCCATATTTTTAGATTTTAAATCCAATCCATTTAATTGGACATGGATTAGATAAAATTGCATACATTTTTGGATTATCCAAATTGCATTTTGGGATAGATTTTGACTTGGCCCAATCCAAGTTAAGCTAAGACAATCCATCGGGCCTTTGTCGAGTCGAGCATTCTCAAGTCGATGTCGAGCTGAGTTGGCTCGGGCCAATGTCAAGTCGAGCTAGCTCAGGTTGATATCGAGTCGAGCAACTCGGGCTGATGTCAAGTCGTTGGGCCCGAGCTAATGTCGAGTCGAACGGGCCCATGCCAATGTTGAGCTGAGCAAGTCTGGGCTGATGACGAGCTGAACAGGCCTGGGTAAATGTCGAGTCTCCCGGGCCTGGGTTGATGTCGAATTGACCGAACCTGAGCCATTGTTGAGTCTCCCGGACTCGAGTCTCGAGTGGAATGGGCTCAAGTCGTTGTCAAGTCGATTGGGCCCTGACAAATGTCGAGTCTCCTGAGCCCAGGCCAATGTCAAGTGGAGTGGGTCTGGGTTTATGTCAATTTGATTGGGCCTTTGCCGATGTCAAGGTGAGCAGGCTCGAGCTAATGTTCAGTCGTCCGGGCCCAGGCCATTGTCGAGTCTTCCAGGCCCAAATCGATGTCGAGTCGTTCGAGCCCAGACTGATATTGAGTCGTCCGGGTTCAGGCCAATGTTGGGTCGACTGGGCCCGAGCCCATTTTGAGTCGAACGGGCCTAGGTCAATGTCTAGTGGAGCGAACCTGGGTCTATGTTGAGTCGATTGGGCCCTATTCAAAGTCAAGCCAAGCAGGCCCAAGTCGATGTCAAGCCGAGCGGGCCCTAACCTATGTTGAGTCTCCCGGGCCGAGGCCAATGTCGAGCCAAACAAGCCCAGGTCAATGTCGAGTCTGCTGGGCTCGGGCTGATGTGAAGTTGATTGGGCCTTGGCCAATGTCGTGCCGATCGGGCCTGAGCCAATGTTGAGTCTCTCGGACTCGGGTCAATGTCAAGTGGAATGCGCTCAAGTCAATGTCAAGTTGATTGGGCCCTGACCAATGTCGAGTCAAATGGGCCCGAATCGATGTTGAGCTGAGCCGCCTCAAGCCAATGTTGAGTCTCCTGGGCCCGGGTCGATGTCGAGCTAAACGGGCCCAGGCCGATGTGGAGTGGAGCGGGCCTGGGTTTATGTCGAGTCGTCCGGGTTTGGACCGATGTCAAGAGTTCTGGCTTCGTGTCGATGTCGAGTCGTCCGGGCTCAAGCCGAACGGGCTCGGGACAATGTCTAGCTGAGTGGGCCCAAGCCTATGTCGAGTTGAGCAAGCCCGAGCTGATGTCGAGCCAAACGGGCCCAGGTCAATTTCGAGTCTCCTAGGCTCGGGCTGATGTCAAGTCGATTGGGCCCTGTCCAATGTCGTGTCGATCGGACCTGAGCCAATGTTGAGTCTCCCGGACCCGGGTCAATGTCAAGTGGAATGGGCTCAAGTCAATGTCAAGTTGATTGGGCCTTGACCATTGTCGAGTCAAACGGGTCCGAACCGATGTTGAGCTGAGTCGCCTCGAGCCAATGTTGAGTCTCCCAGGCCCGGGTCGATGTCGAGCGAACGAGCCCAGGCCGATGTGGAGTGGAGCGGGCTTGAGTCTATCTTGAGTCATCCGGGCTCAAGCCGAACGGGCCCGGGACAATGTCTTGTCGAGCGGGCCCAAGCCTATGTCGAGCTAAACAGGCGCAGGTCAATATTGAGTCTCCTGGGCTCGGGCCGATGTCAAGTCGATTGGCCCTGTCCAATGTCTTGTCGATCGGGCCTGAGCCATTGTTGAGTCTCCCAGACCCGAGTCGATGTCGAGTGGAATGGGCTCGAGTCAATGTCAAGTTGATTGGGCCCTAACCAATGTCGAGCCGAACAGGCCCGAACCGATGTCGAGTTGAGCCGCCTCGAGTCAATGTTGAGTCTCTCGAGCTCGGGCCAATGTCGAGTCGTTCGGGTTCGGGCCAATGTCCAGTCGTTCGGGTTCGGGCTGATGTTGAGTTGTTCGGGCTCAAGCCGAACGGGCCCGGGACAATGTCTAGCCGAGCGAGCCCGAGCTAATGTCGAGAGAAACGAGCCCAGGTCAATGTCAAGTCTCCTGGGCTCGGGCCGATGTCAAGTTGATTGAGCCCTGGTCAATGTCGAGTTGAGCCGCCTCGAGCCAATGTTGAGGGGTCGATGTCGAGTTGAACGGGCCCATGTCGATGTCGAGTGGAGCGGGCCTGGGTCTATGTCGAGTCGAGAGAGCCCGGTCCGATGTCAAGGCGAGCGGGCTGGAACCGATATCGAATTGTCCGAATCCAAACTGATGTCACGTCGTCCGAGCTTAGATCGATTTAATCCCCTGGATTTAAAAAAAATCTATTTAAATTTATTTAGTTAAAATGGATATGGGTTTTAAATCCATGGATTGGATCTAATTTTGAAAAATCCAATCATCCATGACCACCCTTAATTGAAGCACGTTCATGAATGATATGAATATTCACCACATTTAGCCTAACTGTGTAAGGTTCCATGGGAGTGTAGAATCCGGTGCTCAACTTATGAAATTGAGTATTTCGGTGAAACTAGTTATTGTTCCTTTTGTGAGGCAAGTGGTAAATTATGAATAGGAAATATTATTTTATTTTTGGTGTTCTGTACATCCTAAATGACCCCAAGACATAGACCCCTGATATTTGTCTCTTGTATTAGGAATTGTCACACTCCATTCATATCTTCTAAATATCTAAAAGCATATTCTTCCTTTATGAACAAAATCAGCAAATTCTAATACATGATGTCACACCACGTGCTGCTTCAGACTCATTGCAACTAGGCTAATGCTTTGTTGGAAAAATCAAACATACTTGATTGTATTTTGACTCACGTCAGATATTTATTCTATGTATCTTAATAAAATAACTAAATTTCAAGTATTTTCTATTTTGATACTTAATTTACCTTTTTAATTTTTTTAACTTGCTGGTCAATATGCTTTTATAAACAAGATGATGAGTTGAAAATAAGATTAAAGTAATGGTTTTTTCTATTTCAAAATATTTGTGTAAGTATTTTCAATTGGATCTATTTTTTTCTAATTTATATTTATTGGAGGTGAGGTCACATAAGATATTATTGAATGGAATTAGATTAAATCATTATTTTATGAAATTAAATAAGATATTTGCTAAAATAAAGTTTCGTACCCTGGAGGTGGGGAGGTGGTGCGCCACTAGTTTCTCTTTGCAGTTGGTTTTTGTGAGGTCATTCTACCCTTTTCCTATTCTTTTATGGACTTGATAAGTTACTATTTTTTTGAAGTCAAGTTAATCTCAATTTAATTGTCTAACCTAAACTTAAACTAATTTTTGTCTGGCTTGAAAGCATTACCTTTTGAGTTGATATGATTTGAATGGATTTGGCGAGAGTTGAGTAGTGTGAGGTAATGGTAGTATGACTCACTTATAATCTCTTTTTGTTTGCAGAAATAGTTATAAAGTTTTGTCTCCTTCTACACCCACATGCTCTTTTTCTCTTTTCTCTTAAGCACTCACTACTCCTCCAGTTACCATCTATCTACATTTAGCTTCTACGAATATACATAAATAACATTGCGTCATCCTTTGCTAACACACAGCTTAAAACAACGTTAATATTTACAATTCTCCTTTCTTCTATTTGCGTCTTATCTCATATTAAGCATCACAAATATAGAAATATAATTTTTTTTCTGCTTTGCCTTTTCCCCAAATTACATGTCCATTTTTTTCTAGTTTTTAATTAGAAGAAAGGCTAAATTAAGCATAGGTCGTAGGTTATTACAGTATTATAGAATAATAGGAATTGTTGAATGAATTAATAGAAATGAAAAGTTATATAAGCCGCCTTTAGGATTGTAAGTCTTGGTCTTTTAAAATGACAAGCAGTTATAGTCCGACATTTGGTTTTATTAGCGCGCTTCCAATTCTCAACTCATTTTTTATTTATTTATCCTAAACAAATATCTAAAACAAAACTTTTTCTCATATCATTTAGAATAAAATAGATAACAGAACTCCTCTCCTTTTTCTTTTCTTTTCTTTTTCTTCACTCTCTTGTGCATCATTTCCTTTATATTCTAAGTTTAGTTTATTATTACAATATTAAATTTCCTCAAATGTTGCAGTCCAAGCAAAGATCACATAGTACATAAACTTTAAATAAAACGCAAGAAACCATGTTCATAATATTGTACAAGAAATTAGATCTTACTCTTCTCGATCCTTCACACTGTCCTATTTGGAAACTTGCAAAGCACCCCTATCTCTTGCATCACAAACCCCTTTTTAACGGTGTATTACAGCATTTAATTTAAGTGTTAACAGAGACTTTAAGTGAAAAAATTTGACACCTAATTTTTTTTTTTACTGAACTATTATAATTTCGTATAAAATAGATATGATTTTAAAAAATTTTAAGATGAATACGTTATAACAATCTGACTTTATAACATTTTAGCACGATTTAACTATTTCAATAGTTTTTTAAAATTTTATTATTTTAGTAAATTAAATTATACTAATTAAAACTTTTTATTACTGTTGCGGTGGGTTTTAGCATGTACAATGCTTAAAGCTTTTATATTTACCCAATAGATCCAAAGAAATATGTTCTTTTATTGTTGAAGGTGAAAGGTGAAGTTTTGTGAAGGTTACTTCATTCAATCACAAATTACTTTAACAACTAGCAAGAGTTTGGTTAGAGTACTACTCGATTGAAATTCAAGTTTCATGTATAAAAAATATTATTAATAAAGCAGATTTTATTTTTTAAATTAATGATGGACAGAGTCAGAAAGTACTCTAAACTAGTAACAGCCGGCAATATATTTCTAAAATAGTTATTATAAAAATCAAATTTATGAGGAAAAGAATGAAAAACAAGTGTAGCATGTTGTTAATGTTTGGTAGTATTAGCCTAACTTGAAGAGAAGTTTTGGAAAAAAAAAATCCAAACCTAATTGTACAGGTAAAAGGGAGTGTTGACATGAATAAGTATTTGATGGTGTGAAAAGGAAAAATTGGTTAGCAAATGAATGGAAGTGGTTGATAGAATGAACCCTAATAATGCAGAAAAAGCATAGTTTTTGCGTATAGATATTAGTATGGTGGGGTATGATGAGTTCTACCTACTGCTAAGTTGTGGTAGGAATGCTAAGAACAGTGCCACTGAACTCATCCACCATATTTGGATAAGGAAACAATTTTTCTTCTCTTCTTTTTCTATCAATTCTACAATAACAATACTATTACTCATCATTTACAAGTCTAAAATAGTTTGGTAAAAGGGAAAGAATCTATTAAAACATTGAATGTTACAACAACCACTAACAAGGAGTGATTGATCATGTATGATGATGTATTTGTCCACATGAGCCACTCTAAGTAATTAGGGCCAAAATATTGTTTTTTTTTCTCATGATTCAAAAAATTATTTTTGTCCTCCTAACTTTAAAGTAGTTATTCTTACTTTTTATCAGGAGATTAAAATTTTCACAAAAAATTTATGCGAATGTGACATGTTTTTTAATCTTTTTATTGTTATCCGAATTTGTGTTAATTAATTATTGTGAATTCATTGTGATTAATGATGTTAATAAAAAAAATTAATAAAACGTTGAGTTATTAATTAACATCGTTATTGTTTATGTCGGTCAATAAACTGGATATTTAATTAAGATCTTGATGACCATGTCAGTACAATTATTTAATTAAATAAAAAAAAATTATTCAATTCTTGTGATTTTTTTTTATATTTTTATTGACTTTTTTCATTTTTTTCACTTTCATTTTCTTATATGTTAAACAAAGCGCGTTATTATTTTTAATAAGGAGAACATAACTAATCACTTTTAAATTTGTGGACAAGATAAAACTAAATTCAAATTTAAGAATGAAAGTTAAAAAAAAATAGTAATACAAAATGAGATAATATTTTCAAACTGTTAATTAAGGAAAAAATAAGAAGAGATAGAAATAACTTATTTGATTAAACAGAAAATGAAACAAACTGAATAAGAATAAGAATTGGAATGTACCATGAATAATAACATTTTATTTCATTCGAAACATAAACACATAAGTAGGAAAAATTATGTTGCATTGTAGTTGATGATGAAGAAGTAAACAATGTTGAATGTTTTGTTTGGCTGCAGTTGTCGAGTTTTGGTGATATTAAAATGTGTGTTAGATGTGAAATGGAATGATAATTGATGATATGTTGTTTAGTACGGATTCAGTGTTAAAGCTATGATCATTTACAATAATATATGCCTAACAACTACATTACTGATTTATCATATCACTCTATTTTTTTCCAAAAAATAACAAAGATATGAGTCTGTATAAAAAAAGTTAAATCAAAATAGATAACGAATTTATACCATATGCTTAAATTTTTTATTAATTACTATTAAAGTTGAACACCTAATTTAAAATTGTATGAGGTTTCTATGAATCTTTCTGTATGATTATAAACAATTTCTTCTAAATTTAATTCATCTTATTCACCATTGCTGGCTAAAAAACTCTTTTCCATGCATAATCTTACAGGTAGATCAATTCTTATATTTTTGCAAATTTTTTGTGAAATTATTTTTTCAATCTTTTTAATTTGGTGAAACAAAATTTAGAGAGAAGAAATAATTGGCACTCCCTGACAGAAAAAAGATATTATTCTTAGTATCATTTAATATTTTCTTATTAAATATATTTTATTAAAAGTAATAATGAAAGTGTACTTGAAATTTACTTGTAATAATTAAAAGTTATACATTTTAGTTGAAATTATTTACTCTTGCTTTTTTAACCAATTTTTTTTTTTGGTATAAGATGTTAAGTTGTATAGTGTCAATAACATGAAAGTTATTATATCAAAAGAAACATATTAATATTTTATTTTATTTATTCACGAAAGAAACGTGTGCTTTAAAGATTTTACTACAATACGTGTTCTAATAAGGAGATCTGTGAAGTTGATAATAAAAAACAATAGTTTTATTGATCAACGATTATTTTTAACAAAAATATGTTTGTATAAATATAAAATATTCATCAATTTAATTAATGATTAACTTTTTTTAAGTAACTCCATTTTAGTAATGGCAATTTTTTATATTTTCAGAACTCTAAGAATTTGAAGTTGTGATTCACTTAAGGAATGTCGGTAGATGTATATAAGTTTTGTAGAAAATATTATGTATCAAAGAGGAAATCTAAAACGGAAGAAAAAAAAAATGCGAGAAAGTAATTGATATAATACAAAACTAAAAGAATAATATTATAAAAATATTATTTCATAAATTTAATTTAGGAGTGATATAATAGGAGTCTCGGACACACCTCTTAAATGGTGTCACGTATCGGATACCGATACTCGTATGACACTGGCAGGACATGTATTAATTAAGTGTCAAATTCAAAAAAATATTTATTGGATTTCTGACAATTTTAACACGTTCAAACACAATTTTAAAAAACAAAATACATTAATTTTTTAAAAAATTCAAATTTTATTGTATAAACTTTTATTATGATTACAAAATTAAGTAACAAATCCTTTTAAACTAGTCATGAGAAACATTTTTATGTTTTAAAAGAAAAAGAAAATTGAAATATATTTGTACATATAAATATTTATTATCAATTTATATAATTCATAATTATATAATATATAAATCCGTATCTTCGTGTCCTACCTTTTAAAGATTATACATATCTTTGTATTTATGTCTACATTGTATCAGTGTCCGGTGTTTATAACTTTGTTTTTTAAACTTAATATTTTCTTTAAAATGCTGCCTAAACTGTCATGTATTTTCATAAAGACAAAATTATCTCAAGTTACTCATTGACCTTATAGACTAATTAAATCTTTTATCATTTAATACAAATAAAAAAACTAAAATGCCTATCATATTATGAAAGAAAAAATATCGCATATATAAAAGGGATTATTCCTGGATAAGGGCAATCTTGTGATATCCTAAACACTCCAATTAAAAAAGAAAAAAAAAACATAAAAAAAAAATGCAGATAAAGTGAAAAGTTTCATGATTCTAAAATTAAAAATTGCTCACTGTAAAAGAAAAAAAGCACTTATCAGAGATATTATGCATAAACTCACAAGTTACAACTTTAATACAAATACTATATATCTAATATAATAATAATAACAATAACATTTATTAGGAAACAAATTTTACTAGAATATTTTTTCTTTATCTATGAAAAACTTTATTATAAAACTTTTATCAGATACTCAAATTGAAATGAAAACATATTACAATTAATATAAAATACTGCTAAATAGCAAGTACTTTATGTAAAAGAGGAAGTATTATAGCAATAAAAATAATAAATGGCCCAATAATTAAGGATATAACTAAATGATATACAGTGAGCTGTTTTACTATTACCGAAGTAGTTAAGTGAACACAAACCTTTTATCTGATAACATATTTCTTAAGGATAAGGATATTATTAGAAAATGTATTTTAAATCTAATTCAACCCCATAAAACTGACTAATGGGTGAGGTTTAGATCTACTTATACATAATAAAATATTTTAATTTCTAGTCGAGATCTTCACCACACTCTTCACACCGAGACTGACCACTCATGCGTGAGATAACATATTATGGGTGGTCCGATAACGATTCGATAGCGGGTGACACGATAGATCCAACAAACACTCACTACGATAAACATTGATCCATGAACCGGTTTTATGAATTTAAATTAGAATTAAAGTCTTTGTAATAAATATTGTTACACTTCCACATGATTAAGTTCAAACAAATTGAATATTTAAGAGTTACATTTCCTTTATCAACTAATAAATAGTTTTACAATGTAGATGAATGAGATTTGTTGGTGGAGTGTTGTATTTACCCTACATTGAATGAGAAGAACAAAAATTAACCTTTCAACCAAATCATCATCATTATCATTGTGTTTTTCTCCATTGCTAAGACCAATTTACCAAAAAGCCCCAAAAACACTCTCACCACCACCACCACCAAACAATTATTACCTACCATAGCATGTGGCCAACACTCCTCTCTCTATATTGCTACCCATTGTTCTCTTCTCTTCTCTCAGTTAGAACCAACCCTCTCACTAGATCAGATCAGATCAGAGCATAACATAGCATTTCACTTTACTGCATAACCCTTTATCTCCCATCCCTTTTCCTTTCTCTCTCCAAAACAACACAAAAGTACAAAACCACTCACCATTCTCTCTCTTATCAGAATCCCATCTCTCTCCCTTCTGCATCTGTCCTACCCTTTCTCTTATCTTCCCAAACCCACCAAAAAAGAATCAATTTTTTAATCCCCCTGAGAAAAAAAATCCGCCTTTCCCCCTCAATCAACGCAACACGCTTAAATTACTACCCTTCTTCCTTCTCTCTTTTTCTCTCTCACACGCGCGCACTCCTCCTCCTCCTCCTCCTAAAGTCTTTACCTTTTGCGGAATCGGAATCGGAATCGGTGATCTAGATGGGCATAATCAGAAGCATGAGATCGAGGTCGCATCGCGTGGTGCAGGAGCAAGAAGAGTGTGTTGGTGACAGCATGAGACAGAGTTGTTGGGCCAACATGCCCCAAGAGCTTCTCCGAGAGGTTCTCCTGCGAATCGAGGCCTCCGAGGACATGTGGCCGCCGCGGAAGAGTGTTGTCGCCTGCGCCGGCGTGTGCCGCAGCTGGAGACAAATCACCAAAGACATTGTCAAAACACCCGAACTTTCCTCAAAAATCACCTTCCCCATTTCTGTTAAACAGGTTTCTTCACCACCCTTTTTCCCTTGCCTTCAATTTTCTGTGGGATTTGCTCAAAGTTCAATTTTTACTTCATGCACTGCACATAATTTTACACTATTAATTAACCAGAGATCATAGTAGTTGATACCACTTTTTTAAAGATGGTTATTAACTGTGAACCATTTTTACGTATCAGTCTATTTCTAGAGCGTGTTTTAATTTTCAAACCTGTACTTTTGATTTGGTTCCTGAAGTCAAGTGTGTCTTGACTCTGTTAACCAACACATCAGTAAATAGAAATTGGAGTGTAATATGGCCCAAAATGTTCCGGTGGTGAATAATTGCCAGAAATTCTCTTTAGCAACAATTTTTTTTTTGCATTCGAACTGTTAAAAAAATTCTGACAGTTTTACTGAACAGAATTAGGTCGCAGTTGAGGTAGGAATCAAAACAAAATTAAGATGTGATTGGATGACATGAGGATCCGATGAGTTACATGTCTGTGATTGGATTACATTAATATAATTACTGCAAAAGTTTATAAACTTACAATAAAATGTTTATGTACAAGTGCATGCATCACTATTTACTTATCTTCAGTTAAATATGTACTCTCTCAAAAAAAAGTATGCTCGTTTAGTTTTCTATTAATTTTTTGTTGAGTTGGGAGGGTATTTTGTACTTTTTTGGCGTTGGGATTATTTTATTGATTGGGTTTGGTATTATTCCTCATAGTAGCATGATTGTTTGATTGAGTGCAACGAGGTTTTCTTGTGTTGCCCACTGTTTGGTTTCTTTCTTCCTAACGTTGGTTTTTGTGAAGATTGATTACGATAATCTTGTCTCGATGTTGTGCTTCGATTGTTTTATGGTTGAAAAAAATAAAAACATTGATGCAACTCGCCTGTGTCGTGAAGGCAAGGGCGAAGGTAATTGTGAGCTGATGGGTAGAGTTGAACCAATTAACACATTTTTTTTGGGTCTTTCACTTTCACTGTGTGACTCTATTAAATATTATTAACTTCGTTTGTTTGGAATATTAATTAGCTGTTCGTGCATTGCTTCTTTCTTATCTTTTTGTGTGACGTATAGGAATATAGTACATGAATTAAAATATACTGAACCTCCTTGTGAGTATTAAAATTATTGTAATTTTTCAATGTCTTTTTCTGTCCTTTTAATTATCATGACATTTCAATGCTTTTGTTTTTCTCTTCTTTTTCATAAGAGTAGTTTTTGAAAAGTAATTAATGTCAATTTTTAAAATTTTAAATAAAACTGTAATTTACCGCTGATTGTATGGATAATCTGATGTGGGGTTGTTTCAACGTAATTAGTATCTTAAGTTTGAGATCTAAGTATGCAATCCCGTTAAATATTTTGAGGGAAAATTTTGTTCTTCATAGTTGTTCCATCTAACTAGACTAATGGTGAATTGTTTCTGACAGATTCTGTTTTTTGGTGTTTTTTAACAGTATCTCCTGGGAAAAAGAAAATGCTAAATTCCTGCTTATTCTGTATAAATCCCTGGAATGTTCTTTTTATCACAGTGGAAAATTGTGATTTTAGTTGGACCACCATATTTGTGGATATTTTTTGCGTAACACTAGATTCTCTTTTTGCCCCTCCATAACTAGGATTGAATGTTCAATATCACTACTTGGGAGGCAGGGACCACTATGTACTGATGTCAATTTTTTAATTATTATGAAGTTTATATGGCCATTTAGTCACTAATACCTCCCACGACAATTTGAAAGGACCACTCAAAGTGGCATCTGGGTATTGTCACTGTTACTATTGGCATGGCATCCTTAGTGCATCTTACATCGAGCCTTGTTTTCTTATGCTGCTCAGTTGTTCTAATTTAGCTGGGATGTATTATGTTTTGGTTGGGTAGTGGCCATTGTTGTATAATATACTGGCCAATAAGGTCACACTTTTGGGCAGAGTGGGTACCAGAAGGTGCCTCTTTGGTGTGTAATGCTTTGATTTTGTTTATATTTCCCCACTCTCCATGGTATTGCTCTAAAGATTCCCTTGTACACTTGAAAGTCGTGATGCTTGAATATGACTATTGTTCTTGTCTTTTATTATTTATTTCTTCATTGCATTGTTTTCCTCCTCTTGTATTTGACATGTTTTTATCGTGAGTAATTTTGGCAGCCTGGTCCAAGGGAGAATCTCCTCCGGTGCTTTATAAAGCGCAACCGGTCCACCCAAACGTACTATTTGTTTCTCAGTTTAGCCAATAGTGAGTATATAATATAACTTGTGGTTGAATCTTCCTGCTAAAACTTTAGTTTCTTTGTTTTTTCCACCATTTTTAGCTTCTAATCCTAACGGAGTGTGTTCTTCAACTCAGCTCTAGCTGAAGATGGGAAGTTCCTTCTGGCTGCACGCAAGTGCAGACGTCCAACATGCACAGATTATATAATCTCTCTTGATGCAGATGATATGTCAAAGGGAAGCAACTCCTATGTTGGGAAACTAAGGTGTGATGTAATTCGACATTGTGGCCATTTTTGTTGTCTTTGTTTATCAGTGCATTGACTTACATATTTTTCTTTCCCTTTTTAACCAGATCAAATTTTCTTGGAACAAAGTTCACAATCTATGACAGCCAGCCACCTCATTCAGGTGCAAGGATTATGAAAAGTCGCTCCACAAGGCTGGTGAATCTAAAACAAGTTTCACCTAAGGTCCCTACAGGCAACTATCAAGTGGCCCACATCTCATATGAATTGAATGTGCTAGGCTCCCGGTAAGCTTTACATATTATAAGTAGAGCTTTGTGCATGAAATTAACTAATAGTTCATAGTTGTTATACTTATATCCATAAACTTTTAACCTTCCATTGGTAGATTTTCCTTTGGTGGACATAGATGCTTTGACTTTTAGTTATATTCTTACCATGTGATACTTACAATCTGTATATACCCTGAGCAGGGGGCCTAGGAGAATGCACTGTGTCATGGATTCTATTCCTGCCACTGCAATTGAAGCTGGAGGAGTAGCTCCTACACAAACTGAGTTTTCTCTTAACAACATAGATATGTTTCCTTCATTCCCTTTCTTCCGATCAAAATCAAATCGTGTAGAAAACTCCATGTCTGGACCCCTGGTTGATCAAAGGGATGGGATGCTCGTGTTGAAAAACAAGGCTCCTAGGTGGCATGAGCAACTCCAGTGTTGGTGCTTAAACTTTCATGGCCGGGTGACAATTGCCTCGGTTAAAAACTTTCAGCTGGTGGCTTCTGCAGAAAATGGACCTGCTGGACCAGAGCATGATAAGATTATCCTCCAATTTGGAAAAGTTGGGAAGGATTTGTTTACAATGGATTACCGATACCCTATTTCAGCATTTCAGGCCTTTGCCATGTGCCTCAGCAGCTTTGATACCAAGATTGCTTGTGAATGACATGTTTAAACAGGTATTCATTTGAAAGTTCAATATTCTAAAATTTGACTCAAGCCGGGGAAAAAACATTGATCAATAAAAAGCTCATAATAGAAGCTGCGTGGTGTTTATAGTAATTACATTGTTAGATCACTGAGAAATGACATTTTGGTTTAGCTTACCCTATTGCAGTGTCATGATAGAACTTAAGGCTATATATTTAATGTTGGTCCAAGTAATGAGTTTTCAAAATCTCATGATAAGGAATCAAATAATTGGAAATGTTCAATGGAAAATACAATATTGACATCACATTAGGAACTTAAAAAACTTACTTTATTTTAATCCTTACCATGTTTTGCCTGTAAGTTTTCTGGAGCTGGTGGGAGCCTTATAGTGTATAACCCCGTTTCTATTATCTAATAATGATTGCCATATTCATATGACCATCCTTCTAAATATGTTACCCCTCATGCTGTGTATGTCTATTATGTCTCTATCTAAAATATTGACAATTATATATGAACTCGCATTTTCTGACCAGTGTTTGATTCCATTTTTTGTTTCTTCAGTTTGCAATTGACCATGTTTGATTCTTGTCTATGCCAGCTTCAATCCAGAATACATAGCTATCTCTCTTACTTCTGAGAGAAGTATGGTTTGAACGCACTTGTTGGGAAGCAGAAAGATGAAAAGTGTTTGGTAATATAAGATTGGTTGGAAGGGGTGTTGAACTGAATTTTAAAGATCCATTCAATTTCTGGGATCACAATTCACCAGCTCTTGAGAAGATACCATGAACTTGGAATGTTATTTGAAACTCCTCCACCCTAACCCCACAAGACAAGACAAAAAGTGCAAAAGTGGAAAATACTTTTCTTCTGTCTCCCGTGTACATAAATGATATTTCTCATTTATTTTTGTCTTTCAACAACTGTTTGGTTGTTTATGGTATTATAGTAGTCTTTTTTAAAACGTGTTCCCCACAAGACATGTTTTGTTTATGGGACAAAACACCATAGCTAGCTTTCAACTTATCCTTTGATTAGAACATGTTGTGTTAGTTGGACTACTTGCAAGAACACGAGCAAACAACTTGTTATGTGCAACTCCTTTCCTTCCGTAATCCACTCTGAAAATTCTCTTTCCAAAACTGTAGTAACACAATGTTCTAATAGTGCATCTCACGATGAATAATTCATTCCCACATAGGTATTTACAAATTAAAACCGCCATGTGCTAAACACAAGTTTTACATACTCTGTTTGGAAGTCTTGCTTAAAAGCTGTACAAGCCACACATGGGTAGAGAAGTTACTTTTAAAATATTTGAGCCAAAAATTACTATTCCAAGTAAAAGTTTTGTTGTAATATATAGTTAAATTTTTCTTTTGATGTAGATTTCTGTATATTATTATACTGTAAACTTTTTTTTCCTATAAAAGGCATAGTCTACAAGCAGTGGAAGATTTATTAGTTAAGATTGTGAAATAAGGTGAATTTGAGAGTAGTATTTTATTCTGTGATAAATTGTGATGATTTTACATAAAAAGAAAGAAAAATAAATGTTTTGGCTGCGATGAATGGAACTTGATACTTTGAATATGCATTTTATTCAATCTAACTGAACAGAACACCTTGAAAGAGAAGAGTGGCATTGGGAAAATAAAATAATTTTAACTGCAAAAAGATCATATTTTTATTTTTTAATTCATAAATAAAATAATTTTAATTTACGAAAAAAAAAACAACTCTTATAAGTTGCTAAAATTCCACGAAGTTCAAAGGGCACATATCATCATGTAGGTTATCTACCTCGAGCCTAAACAAAGACCCAACAATACATGATCTTTCAGAAAAACCTATACCAACAGCATTTGGAAAGATATTAATATAAATATATATCATATTAGACAAAATATTAATTGCTGTAAAAAAATTTACTTTAAAAATTTGATTAAGGGAAACAAGATTATTTCTTACACTTAACATAAGTACTTTATTTTCATAGAATGAGATAGATGTAAATGATTTGTTAGTTATTTTTACTGATAAACTAATGGAAAAACAGGACCTTTCTAGCTGGTGGTGGATTATGAGAAGAAAGATTCTAAATGATTTTTTAATGTTGTGTCTTTGTGCTCGATATCGACATCACATATGACACATGTTTCAAATGTTTTTCTAAAAGTGTTGAATTTGAAAAACAAGTCTTTACATCTTTCATACAATGACTTTTTTAAGAAGTTGGAAAGACACTTACGTAAGTTTTTATTTTTATTTTAAATAAAAAAAAAGTCTATTTTACATTTATATTTGGTTTTCCCTTTCTCTATTTAAAGTTTTCTTCATATGAATCTAATTTGAGATGCATATTTGGTTTTCCCCTTATTTAAATTTTTCTTTGGATGAATCTAAATGTGAAAGTTGTATAATTCATTCATATTAATGCTTAAAATGTATTTTCCATTAATTTTTCACTTTCGAAACACTTATCTTTAAGCAACATTACTTAAGAGGTACTGAAGACATTTGATATCTTTCACAATTATCTAAAATTCTAATAAACTGATATCTTGAAAGGAGATGTTTAAAGCAAATGGTTATGAAGCTAAGTAGTAATATTAACATAAATGTGCACATGAGCACAAATGACAAAAGGGTAATCTTTGCCACCCACCTTAGCTACATTATAAGGAATAACCATAAGGTCTCTGTTTGAGGATAAACCAGGAAAATGGATCCTCTGATATGATCATTGTGCTTACAAAATAAACATTCCTCAATCTCATCCCATGCACTGTGATGCAAGGGGTATAACTGATTGTTATATACATGATTATCATACATTACAAATTTACAACCATTAGGCTGCTTGCATGCTCACACTTGATTCATGGCTCAAAACCGTGGATTCGGCACCTTCCTCCTCCTCGGTTGGTAGATCATCGGAATGCAATTCTGGTTGCTTAAGGCTCCGGACAAACTCAGTGAACAAAGGAAAATGCTCTGGAGAAAAGAAAGATGCCCCCATTCGGTGATATGTGAACAAGTCCAATACATTATCTCCAGCTAAGTTCTTCTTAATTTGTGCAAACCCCCCCGAAACACTAGACTCGGAGGAATTTTGACCTGAAACCTTCACCTCATGCTTTCTGCAAGCTGCCATGATTTGAGCAAGTAGCAACTGAGGGCTAGAATGGTTTTCCTTAGGTTGTTTCGCATCAGAAAGGTCCATGCCGGGAAGTATCATTTTGCACGAGTTCTTAGCAAACATCTGTGCAACTGGTTCATAGCCATCCTTGTTGGCTGTGTTATAGAACCCTGCGGTTAGCTCTGAAGGATGAGATCGAGTTCCGTACCAAGAGTGCATAAGTGGGATTCTTCCATATATTGTCAGTCCAGAGTCACCAAAAGTAGAAGATGCCAATGATAGAAGGCAGTCTCCATGAGCTATGAGCTGATTGGAATACCATGAGAGGAAGAAGTCCCCATATGTGGACTCCCAAGATGCTCCATCCTTAAAGAAGCCACTGGAGTATGGGGACTGGTGATAGGTAGGTGCATCATGTGGACCACCAAGCCCCCACAAAGGATTTCCAGATGCTTCAGCATGTTGCTTGAGAAAGCTAAGCATGTTTTGGTCATAACACTGGAATTCCCCAGCTCCTTCAGTTTTGCTAGGTAGCTGATGATGAGAAGGATAACGTAACTCACCATCTGGTCCTAAACCCATGGAAATGCTCTGCAATATGGCAACAAATGAGGAAATGGTCAGTCATGTATATTCTGAATGAAAGAGCATGTTACTATTGGCATACATCTGGTTCTGGAATCCAAAAGATTTACCGTAATCGTAGAGCCCATGAATGGAGAGAATGAAGACTTGAAGCTCTCACAGAAACTCTGGTACACTTGGATTGGTGTCTTTCCATCAAGCACAGGAAGATTATCAACTGCCAGGGATAGACATTCTTTATAATGCTGTCCTGACTTATCTGTGAAGAAAATATTGGGTTGGGATTCGCCAATCTGGGATACCCATTTAGGTAGGGGGATATTTGGCCTTTTAGACCCATGAAAGCAAAGAGACACATGGAGCTTGAGACCCACTTTCTGGACCATCTCAGCAATAGCAAGATAGCCTGACCAGTCATATTCTCCCATGGTTTCTTTTTCCACAATTCCCCACCATATAGGGAGCTCAACACCTTCAACTCCTAAGAGCTTCAAAGCTTTTAGGCCAGCTGCAATGGCTCTAGCATGGTTTATTGAATTGCAATCATAAGAAACTGCATCTAGGGGCAGCCCCACAAATAATCTAACACCATCTACCTGCAACATATTATTTTAAACATGTCAAATACTTTCTAATGCCTCCAGCTTGACATTATATAACAAAACTAAGTGTACTTTTCTGCCTAACATGTATTATAACTGCATGAGATTCGAATGAAGTAGAATAATAAATTGTTACTAAGACAGATGCAGCACCTAGCACTGACATCTAGAATTTAGAAAACCTCTAGCATGTAAACCCCCTTCAGATGCTAACCAAGGAAAAAATAACTCATCTCTTTTAACAGTGATGATTAGGTTATGCATTATTAAGGAAATTTCCCAGGAAGAATGACAAGGATCAGGATTTATTTTTTCCAAAATACCACTTCCAAGACAAAAACGGAAAACTACACAAATTCACCAGATGATAAATTCAAGGATTGATTTCATTGTTTACCCCAACTATGTAACTGAACAAAATAATTCAGAAATCCTTGATATTTTCATGTAATTTCAATTTTAACAGACAAAAAGTTCAAGTCAAACTAATTACAAAAACAATCATTAATTAATTAATTAATTAACCGTTTCCTTCAGAAACAGGAAACGAACACAAAATAAAATTCCCAATTTCCCCCAGTCTCTCTTCAACCAAACACAACATAGAAAAACAAAACATAAAACTCACCGTTTTGGATTTCGTTCCAGGCCCAGAACGCTTCTGCTCCTCTCTAACGGGTTCAGTCCGAAGAGCCTTCAAAGTGAAGCTTATCCCAGCCTTCTTCCATCGATTATTCTGACCAAAACTAACTCTATCGCTCAAAACCTTGAAAGTCTTCAAATTACAAAGACCCACTTCCCTAGATGCCAAATCGGAGGCTCCCAGCTTCGCTTGAGAAGTTCCAATCACCGAAACCTCCATAGCCAACAACAAGAAGAAGAAGAAGAAGAAGAAAAAGAAAACCGTAATAATCACACCAAAATACTCGTTCACCAAACGAATAAAAAATCTAGTTTTTCAGGATATCTATTTAAGGTTTCCCACTGAATTCGCGGAGAAAATAATGGGATTCAAGGAAAGGAGAGATTTTGAAGATTGCAAATGTAGCTGAGGGCAATATGCATATATAAGGATGTGGAAGCTAAAACGCGCTTTTTCTTTTTCCTTTTTCTTTTGCGACCATTGATTAAACCAAAGAAAAACAAACCTTGCAAAACAGATGCCACGTGTCCACTTGATAGGAGACCAAAGTAGAGCCGCATAATAGTATTGTTGGTTTTTTTTTATATAAAAAAAAAATCAAAATATTAAGGACCCCAAACAAATCATCACCAGTTTACAACTCTTATAAAAGAAGAAACTAACATAAATTAATTTTATAAGTATAAAATAGTTTACTTATGACTTAATTTTTAAAAAGTTATATTAACTTCTGCAAAGAAATAATCTATATATAAACTAATGTTGATTTATGACTATGAAAAAGTTATTTAAATAGAATTTTGATAACATTTGAGATTTGAGTTTTGTATACGAAAGAAATATTATCAGATAAAAATTTACTATAGGTAAATTTTCTTACATAATTAACTTTATATAAAACTTGATAAATTATTTTGAGGCTGTATAAAATAGTACAGAAACATAATAATATTTCTAAAAGATGGTAGATTAGTTGGATAATATTAGATGTGAGGCTAACACACGCAGATTAATATATTATTAAGAAACTTCATTATTAATTTGTGGTCCTTGGTTCTGTATTTGGAATGGTAATATGTTTAAGATAAAATAAAATAAAATAAAAATAGTAGAGAAATGATGTTTGGGAGCAACAGGGGGACATAAAGATTATATTATGTATGCACTTTTAACTGTTGATTGAATATTATTGGCTTAATTAATTATGAGTTTGCAGAGAAAAAATGGGAAGAGGGAATTGGTTGGTTGAAAAGTAGGTATCGGTTGTGGATTGGCATGAAACATAGGGCGATGCTGCGTGTGTGCTGACTCATGTATCGTATTATGTGGTGTGGTTTGGAACATGTCGTGTGGGGTCTTCAGTTTCAGAATCAGATTCACTTGATTGGTCCATGTTTCAGGATCTGCTTCTGTTTCTGCAGTTCTGGTTTTGGATCTCTCCTCCTATATGACTCAGATCAGAGTGGATAAAAGATGCTTTGGTTGCAAGTAGACACAGTATCATTTTATTGGTTAAACAAACATGTACCTTAATATTGCATATGTTGTTGTGTTTGTTTATTTACATATATTTTTATATATTGTGACACAAGTTGAACTAGAATCTTTTACGTGGCCCTTGTAGCTTGCATGCTGGAAATCCTCCTCAGCACCCTCTTGGATTTTGAATTGTGGATGAGGTGAAGGTGATGATGATGATGATGGGAAGTGTACTAGAAACTACTGAGGATAATGGTGATGATCATAGAGATGCATGATTGGGGTGAGTATAGTGATGATGATCTGTTGTGATGAGGTTGTATAAGTAAGGTTTTCTAGTTATATGATTTAATTAAGTAACCACACTGTTATTTATTATCCTGTTATAGTTTATACAAATAAAAACTATTTTTTTACATGTATTAGTTAACTGTATCATCGGGTGGTTGAAAGGTTGGCAGATAAGATCAGGTGAACTTGAAAATAAGTGATAAAACTATAATTAACTGTAATTAAGTTATTTTAATTAAAAATTATGATTATAGCACGTTTGAACCTTCATTTGAGTCCAAAAGCATATGCTGATGTCCAATACAAAATTATAAATACTAAAATAGATCCATTATCAAAGGTAATTTGTCTGATCCCTAACTTACCTACATATTATATTTGGATTGACTTAAGCGTCAGAGTGCATTTATTCCACCCCGCTCATCTTGAAGGACAGGAAGACACTAAACAAAGGAACCGTGAGAACGAGAAGACGGAGATTGTTGAACCCACTCTAAAAGGAACCCGACCTTGTAAGAACATTATCTATATTAAATTTATTCAAAAATCTTTTTTTATAAAATGAAGTAGATAAAATAAAACGGATCAAGTATTTTTTTTATTAGGATTTTATTCTTAATTAAACTTTAAATTAAACCAGTTGTTCTAGCTCTTTGTTTTTTTTATCCATTCCGCTTGAAAATAGTACTTTATAAATAAATATTTTTTGTTGAGAAAATATGTTTTCTTTTGGGTTGTTTTGTCATTTATTTATTTTAATTTGAGCTATCAATTTGCAATTGAAAATATTATTTAACAAAAGAAAGACAAGGAAAAAGAGATATATGATTTGAATAATTTCCAAAATAAATATTTATTTTAATCTGTTAGCATATATAATTTTGATTCTTTTGCAAACTGTTTCATTTTTCCAAATTATGATCATCTATAATAATGAAACAAATTGTCTTTGTGAAATAAGTGTAATAGAAATGTGTTAGGGAGACACAAATCCTAAAATAAAACGTACACGCTTATATGAATATTAATCGGTGATAGTTGATAAGAAAAAGGGTTTTTGGCAACAAAATATTGATGAGGTTTAGTTTGTCTTTTTCTTTTTATTTTATTCCAAAATTTATGAGTTTGTGAGGAACAATTACGTTGAGCCGAAAAAATTGAAGAGTGTCTTGTAATTTTCTGACTGCTAAATTGATTGAATCAAAATGATAAACTTGTTTTTTTTTTTGTTCCTTTGTTTTTAATCGGTTCATTGAGTACGAGGAAAAAAAGGTTTGAAAAGAAAGGGGTTTTCTCTAAGATTTATTTTATCTCAATTTTACATTAAATACAAAAATTAAAATTAAGCAATAGTATTTAAAAAAGTTGTTTGATATTATACTCTACTGAAAAATATTTAAAAATAAAATAAAATACTTTATGTATAATTGTTTTTCTAAATAATACTTTTGTATAAAATATTTCTGCATTAATTGAAAAATGAATGTTTATTTTGTGAATTATATTGGTTGTGAGAAATGGGATAAGCACATTAAATATTGGACATATTAAAAATATTAAATTAATTAATAAGTGTGATTGTTTTGGACAAGTGTCCGTGATGTGTAGGACATATATTCATAGATACAATTAAAAGCCTGAATCATTCACGTGAAGGCGACATCACTAGACTATGACTTCCACCTCACCACACAATTTTATTTTATTTTTCTTACTTTGCATAAAATATTTTAAGCAATGGTAGATAGCTAAGATTAAAAATCATTTCAATGAATAAAATTATTTTATTTTTCTTACTTTGCCTGAAATATTTTAAGCAATGGTAGATAGTTTAAGATTAGAAATCATTTCAATACGAATAAAATTATTTTATTTTTCTTTCTTTGCCTCCTTTCACAAGTAAAAAATGTTTCTGGAATAAAGTTCACATAAATAAGTAAAGAGTGTTTTTGGAATAGGAAATCCAAAAGACAAAAATTTATTCTAGAATATTCTTTCCATAATAATTTTTTTAATTTATGATTTGGTAAATCCAGAATTAATAAAATAAAATGTGTTCCAAAAAATATGTTTCGGAAAGAACAATCCAGAAGTTATTTTAAAAAAGGGTAAAACAGTCTCCTTCGAAAATGATGGTGCAGTGTTAGGGTGTAGTAAGAAACAGTCTTTTTCTCTCACCTCTATAAATTTTCAAATTTCCAAAAATACTCCTTTACAATATTCCGGATTACGTAATCTGGAAGCCATTTTTTAAATGTGTAATTAGCTTCCGGATTACATAATCCAGAAGCTATTTTTTCAGATCCATGATTACTCTCTGGATTACATAATCCGGAAGTCTTATTTAACTTCCGGATTATGTAATCCAGAAGTCTTTTTTCAAATAAGTTTCCGGATTACATAATTCAGAAACTAATCTATGGGAACGACACAATAAGGATAAAAATGTATTTTCAAGTTGTATATGGAGGTGGCAGAAGAAGATATGGAGGTGCAGGAAGAAACAGTCTCTTAATAAGGAGGTGGAAGTCCTGGTGGGCTACCCCGAGGAGAGCCCGGTGGGCCACTAGGAGCCCGGTGGGCCACTAGAGGCCGAAAAGGCTCAGGAGCTGGTGGTGGAGGCACTCCAATGACTGTTTCTTCCTGCACCTCCATATCTTCTTCTGGCACCTCCATACACAACATGAAAATACATTTTTATCCTTCTTGTGCCACCCCCAAGAATAACTTTCGGATTATGTAATTCGGAAACGCATTTGAAAAAAGACTTCCGGATTACATAATCCAGAAGTTAAAAAAGACTTCCGAATTATGTAATCTGTAAAGTAATCATGCATTTGAAAAAAGACTTCCGGATTATATAATCCGGAAGGTAATTACAAATTTGAAAAATAACTTCCAGATTATGTAATCCAGAATATTACAGAGGGACATTTTTGGAAATACGAAAATCTATGGAGGTGAGAGAAGAAGGTATGGAGGTGCAGGAAGAAGCAGCCCACTCCAATTGGTAGGTGGTGTGCCAAAACAGTCTTGTAGCAACCAGCAACAGCATACTAAATAGAAACTGTGAAAGCAGCACTCCATTATTAATGCATGCATAGTGAAGTAAGTTAGTGGTGAGTTCCGCACGAAAGTGCAATACATTGCTATTGTTTCTCTTAGAATTGTAAATAGGAAGAAAAGAAAAAGGGTTATAATGTTTAATATTATTTAATGTTAGTTGTTATTGATGGAGTGTAGGCCTTAATGAAGAGAAGAAACATGTTACCAACCAAGAGAATATGATACTACAGAGTCCATTGAAGAAGTTGCCAAGAACCGAAGGTGGTCCAGGACATGAACATGGAAATTCCGGAGGCCCAGGTTCTTCTGGTCGTCTCATTTTTACCTTGCTAGCTGAAGATGAACCAAACACACACACACACTATTTACTATTGTTGAGGATGTCACGAACTTAAAAATGGTCCTAAAGGAAAAGACAGGCTAGGATCTTAGACATTCAGCAAATTATACATAGAAAACCAAAATATTTGATTGGTTGTTGCCATAGTGTTCTGAAAACACTTTAAAGAAAAAGTGGAGTCTAACTGTCACTCAGACACAGCTGATATTCAACCTACCCTTTTTTCTGTAGGGGGAGACACGAATTATAAATGGGAACAAATTTTGGCAATGAATGAAACACTTGTTTGGTATAGAAAAGTTAAGAGATGAGCATGATGATTGATCAAACTTGACGTGGAAGGGCAGCTGAACTCGCCTAGGCACGTTCCTTGTCTCATCCCACACCAACTCAAATAGTGGGCAATGATTTGACCAACGAACCCCACATAAAGGGAAGGGAGGTAGGATGATGAGTTGGGTAAAGGAAAATAAAGCGATTCAAATGTGGAAAAGAAAGTGAGATAGTGTCGGTTGTATCTCTAATGTGACACTCTTGATTTCTCTCCACTGTATATAGATTGTAGATAATCCATCACCGTTTCTTTAATATTGTGTAATTTAGTCGAACAAACCATTACTATTGCATTTTTCATAGTATATAGGTCCAATTCAACATAGATTTAGTGGAGTTCAGAGACTACCATAGACTTTGCTTCATATTTTCAAAAGGAAGTTTGATCTCATATGAAAAAACACAAACTTTAGCAGACAATTCGTTTTCAAAAGGTAGAGAAATTTTCTCATTTAATTCCAATTTTACTTTTAGATTACATACCACGTCCATCCAGTTATTCAAATGCAAACGTAGTAGATATATGATTGATTGATGTTTCTTCCAAAGCACCACCAACTAAATGGAAATATTTTCACTGATACAACCAGAGACCATATCAGTATTCGTTGTCAAATGAGAGAATCACAATTTTTATTTTAAGGTAATAAACAAAATTTGTAATAGGGAATTGTATAAAGAAAACAAAGATCGTAAAGAACGCTGTGTACAAGTACTGCACAGTTCACAGGCTTCTGGATATTAGAAAAAAATGAAAAAAAATAGGGAGAAATATAAATCGAAAACACTGTTCCAAAACCTATTTATTAGGTGTTCACCTAACCTAATTGAACTTTGATAAGAAAAAAAATTCACGATATACAAGAAAGAGAATAAACCTCTGATCATTTGAGAAAGAAATGGGAGCAGGAAAATACAATTTGGTTTACCTCTAATGCCATTGGCTTTAGCAACTGGAGGGCAGACATCATGTCAGCAAGATTTGCAGCTTCATCATGAATACTTCTAAAAAATGATTGGTGTTATACTACAAGAATATTTCTTTGACTCTTAAAGCATTCTTGTTTTTTGAAGTCCTCCTTTGATGAATTTGATGGTATATGATGAGCATCACTTTCCATGTTTCTTCTTTCTCCTTGGTGCGCCCACACTAGAAGAATCTACCAATGGACCGGACCATGTTTGGATATTTGCTTTAGGTTGTGAGAAGTTTGTGGAACTAAATGGAACATCAGGAGGATCAAAAACTGGATCCATGTGATGTGAAGAACCCAGTGGATAGCCTAGAGCTCCATCTTGGTGGGGAGGAGGAAACTTCTCACTCTTGCTCTTGGCATTTGCATGGGTGATCAGCCGCCGTCTCTACAGTAAGAGTTAAACATTAACACAGTTTATTAACAAACTTCCACATAGATTAGTTGCAGACAATTGAAAAAATAAATAAGAAATGGATATTGATGTGTTGTTAAGTTAAAACCTACACCATTGCAGCTAATTGATAATTATCAATTCATCACTTAATCATAACTCAAGCAAAGCAATAAGAAATACTAGCTGGAGAGAGATGAGCCTTATCAAACATACATCAATATTTGCTTGCAGTTCAGCATTGGCCTCTGGCACTGGAATTCCCCGTCGCTCACGTGGACGAGATTTCTTGACACCATCAACATTAGCTTTACCAGCTGCTCTCAATCTACAAGATGACATTGAAATTAAATACTGATTTTTGTGCATTCTATTGTCTTACAAAAAATATATATCTTCTGCTCCCTCAAATATCACGAGGCAGAGCAAGTAAAGATGGAGTGTTATTAAATATGTGTTCAAGTTGTATAGATGCCTAGTAACCTCAATTATAGAAAGAAAAATGAAGATGGTCAAGACCTAACCAACATGCTTGCATTTTGGTAAACTTTTATGAAAATAAGGGTTTTTATCAACTGTGGATGAAATTATCACTTAGATGCCAAAAGTAATTTAAGTGACCTTCTAGCTTCTTCATCCCGTAGCTTTGCATCCATCTCCTTGCTGGGAGGATATTTTGGAAGGCTAGAAGGGTCACAGGCATATGGCTTTGTTGTAAAGAACTGCAAAAAGAGAACCAAATAACATTAAATTAGGGTCATTATATTCAATTACAGAAACACTTTAAGGATCACTAGCACAAATTTATTCGTCTAAAATTATAAACTTTATACAATTGAATTGACAGTACATAGCACTCTAATTATTGCTGTCATTTCCTGTGACAAGGAAGTAACCCCCTTTCTAATGCAGTATGGAGATAAAAAATAAAAAACAGTTGTTCGGGGGGTGTCAACTCAACACTCCACTGATTGAAGTGTAGTTCAGCAGTCAGACATCAAAATGTTAATTTTAGTATACCATGATTTCCAAACCAAGTTTTACATAATCAATAATCATTGTTTAACAACCAAAAACAAAGGAAACTCAGAAAGTTAAATAATCTCGCTTACAAGTGCATAGGAATATATGTTATAGAAATAAAACTATAGTTGCTAGTTTTATGGTATAATCAAAGCAAAAGTGATCCATTCTATTAAAGTAAGCTTGAGTTAGATAAGGATTCTACACCCCAGGTTTGGTAAATTAGTACACAAGCACAACAGACGGACACAGGAAACTAGAGCAAATCAGGAGGTTGAGTGGTTCAAAACCAGGATTAGAGAGAAGTCGAAGCTTGTTACTAAGGAAGCAAATTCATTTTGAGAGGAAATTGTGAATCCTATAATTCACCAGTTTATGACATTGCTAAGCCATTCTTCAATACTTTTGGAATATTATACTCTAACTACTAACTAGACCGAATGACAAATCAATAACAGAATGGAACTACCTAGAACATGAACACTACACAACTTTCAGAGTTTAAGTTGAACATAAACCTTAGTGCATGGCTAAATAAGTAATTTGGACTGCAAGTAGAATCTGGAAGATTCTTTTGTTTCTTTGTTCAAAATTTCCAAAATCATACACTTACAAGACTAAATTTTTCATAAAACCATGTAACACATGTTCGGGAAAGAAGATAGTTATGGAGCAAAATTACAGAGCTTCCAGTATTATGACACTCATAACATGAGTGTTAATTAAACAATTAGCAGAAAGATGCGCATAGAGCACTCTATGCTGCATTTGGGTGGTGCATAGCTTTAACGGGCATGACTAAAAGGTATGTTGAAGGCTTGGGTAGCTTCTTTGAATATGTTTTCTCATTATTTTGTTGATTCTTATTCGTTCTCTTGATAAGGTGTATTCCTTTCTTTGAAAGTGATAAGGTGTGCTCCTATATCTCCCTTCTATTAATTTTTTTTCCATTTGTCTTAATAAATTTCTTCTTTCTCGATAGTATGTTTAGGGTTTTGTTCTAGCTAAGAGTAACAAGAAAAACATGTTAAGAAAAAGAATGAGCAATATGGAAAGGAAGAAAAACAACCCAACGTATCTAAGAAGGCCTCTATTGGTATATTATGGAATAAATACTCATGGTTCTATTCTAGCATTGGAATATAAATATGACAAAAGGTGTGCTGTTATAAAGTTCTAGCATGCCCTTAGAAGAAGAAAAATTATAAAAGCATAAGAAATTAGGTGACTTTACAACATTTACGTAATTCAATTATCTTACTTCACTATGCAATGCAGCAGTGGCAGTCAAACGTTCATCTGGATCAATTGAGAGAAGGGTGTCAATAAGTGGCAGGGATGATGGAGGAAAATCTTTAAATGTCTCTGCAATACTTCTCTTGTATGACTGCTGGGGCTTAAAAATGGTAGCATGAGGCAACTTTGATTTCTTCCAATATTCATCAGAAGGAGAACCGCATAGCTTAAATATCTTGTGTAGTTGTTCTACCTACAACGTATGAAGCATGCTAACTATATTAGTAAAATCCTAAGCACAAATTTCACAAACAAGTAGCAGAAATTGAGAAGCCTTGGACAATAAATCTTGCACATAGACTAGTGAACTGAACGCATTATGCATTCAGAAGATGTAATAACAGACCCTATATAATCTATCGATCATAAAGATTACCTCCGTTCGACCAGGCATAATAGGCTTTCCAGCCAATAATTCAGCAAGAATGCAGCCAGCACTCCAGAGGTCCACGCCTACACTATATTCAGTGGCCCCGAGAAGAAGTTCTGGAGGTCGATACCATAATGTAACCACTCTACTAGTCATAGGGTGCTTGTGATTAGGATCATAGAAGGAAGCTAATCCAAAATCAGCAATCCTAAGTGTTCCGTCATTATCAATAAGAAGGTTTGACCCCTTTATATCACGATGCAGGACATGACGGTTGTGACAGTGCTCCAGTCCCGAAAATAGCTGATGCATATAACATTTTACCTAAAATACCCAGATACAAACAAATAATAAGGTCCAGCTCAAGTAGTAACCAGAAAATGTAAAAGACTTTTGAATCATATATTTTAAAACTACAGATAAACACACCAATACCTGAGATTCTGTGAACTTAATTGCCGGGTTTGTGGCAAGTCCAGCCAGATCATGCACCATGTATTCAAATACAAGATATAAACTGCACGACATTCTAGAAGTCACTAAGCCTTCAAGTTTGATGACATTGGGATGATCTAGACGACGGAGAATCAAAATCTCCCTGGCCATGAACTTCACACTTTCAGGCTCTAAATTGTCAAAACGGACCTTCTTTAGGGCAACAATTTTTCCCGTCAAAGAATCCCTAGCTTTGTAAACATTGCTGTATGTACCTTGCCCGATCTGATTGAAAGATAGCAAAATCAACAAGAGATTTAATATTTGTGAGGCAAGTAGCCAGGAGAAATAACTTTTACACGATTTGTTGGAAGGTTTTTCAATTTACAAATCCCAACCCCCAGAAAAAAGGCTAAACTCCAAATTACTACTTTAGCAGTTGCCCTTGTTTGCATAAAAATAACCAAACAACATCAACCAAAAACCCTTCTTAAGTGCGAAATTCCTCATACTATGTTAAAACAGAAAAGAGAAACACAATAACATCAACACCTCCATTGAAGGAAAAATGCAATGGAGAACATAAGAAGAGCTAGCACATTGTCAAAAATCAAATCCAGACAGCAAGACCATATTGAGTGAGTCCAAGATGTTCTTTACCTTATCAAGCTTCTCAAAGGTGTCAGCTCTCCGAGGCGTCAATCCGTTGATGGCTTCACCAGCAACCTTAGAGAGCCAAGAAGGCCACCCTGCTGCAACCTGCTCACCATGAACATGGTTAGGTGGGTTGCTCAACCTCGGATTCGGCTTCGGCTTCGAAGATCGCCTCCTCTCTCCCCTTGCCCTTGTCCTCTTCTCTTCTCTTCCACCCTCCTTCTCCTTCTCTTTCTCAATGTTCTCATTCTCAACAACCTCTGCTCTACCCACCTCAGCTTTTGCCTCTCTCACTTCCTCTCTCCTCTCCTCCCTCGAAGACTCTCTCCCAAACGCACACCCCATCTCTCAAAATTTCTCATTTACTCTCCCCCCACTACCACCAGCCACATTTTTCCTCACTTTCTCGCCATCCAAACACCCCCCACAACCACTCACCCCTCCAAAACCCTAATCATAAATCTTGAAAAGCTAGACTGTGCAAGCAAACGCTAATTCTAAAGACCCTAACTTTGGCAGACAAAAGCGAGATAGCAATGATTTGGAGACACCCCACAATTTGTGGTGCAGTCAAAGAAAACAAAACCACTGTTTCTTTTTCCCCCCTTAGGGTGGTCTTTTTAAAATTTTCTTTCTCCCTTTGGTACTGTGATGTGGAGGAAGATCAAAGTTGAACAGAAACAGTTGAACTTGAGTCTTACCAGATTCAAAGATCAGTGAAAAGAAAAGAATGTTTTAGAGAGAGAAAGAGAGAAAAAGATGTGAGAGTGGATCTTCCTTCCTTTTCAACTTCTCTCTCATACCCATGATGGTTTCTGTATTTATTTTGACTAAAAGAAGGACCAAAAGGTTAGTAAAGACCTCTGTACCTATAATAACCCAGTTATGGGTGAGGTGTGTCAATGTCTCTATGCCCTAAGTTTTTTTTTCCATTCTTTTTAACCCTTTTAGTACTGTGTTTTATCAAGTTGAAGAAGCTTCCATGATAGTGTCCAATCAAAGCAAGACACAGAATTCAGGTTCAAGTACCATGAAGATGTTTGTGTCAATTAATAATTAACTTTGATAGTGGTTAATTAACGAATTTATCTGTTGCATACAGTAAAATATAAAATAAAAATATTATTGGTGGTGTGCATGTAAAAGTGATGATCAGTTGCTAAATAAACTTGCTATGTACTTACATTTTATCTTATTTTTGTGCCTGTTTTGGTGGTTTATAACTTGGAGGTTTGAACATTGCTTTCAGAAAGAAAATGGGATTGAGAAGTTGGTCAAGATTTATGATAAAAATAAAGGAAGATCAAAGCATGTGCTTAATAATAGTACCAACAAATACTATAATATATTTCTAGCTGCACCAATCATTTTTTCTTTTAATTTTTATATCAGTACTATAATGAGAAAGACCTTATTATACAAAAATGTAGGTACCTTTTTAAAGATAATTTATTTTATATTGAAATGACAACATCATTAAATTTATTTTTTACATTGTATGGATTGAATTATAAGATCATTTCTAAACTAGATGTTAATTTTGGATGTTAAATAATTTTTTTTCATATTTTATTTATTTGTTTAATTAAATCAAATTTGTAAGACAAATTTTTAAGTCAAAATATCTTAAAATAAATTTAGAAGTCAACGTCGCATAAATATCTTAAAATAAATTAATTTTGTTAGGTGGAACTCTACGTGTGTCCTGTGTAGTGATTGTTTTCCCAAGAAAACGTTGTTTATTTTATCTGTTATTTTTAAAATTTTAATGTAATATATTTTTTCAATTATACCATTATATTTTTACTATGGATTGATAAACACTTTAGAAAATAAAACTGAAAAAGATAAAATGAATAATTTATTTAAAATTACATTAAAAGTATAAGAATTAAATCTTTTTCGTGGGAGTGTGAAAGAGTTTATTGGTGTTTTTTCTGTGTTTCTTGAAGATTAGATTGCTATGATTGCTAAGTTTTATTGAATTATACATACTATGGAGGGAACCTTAATAAGTTTGCTAATTTAGGATTTATTCATAAATGTATAATAGGCGTTCATCTAATCTGTTTTTAGAATTCTTTATAAAGAGATATAGTCTATCTATGTATCGTTTTTGTTAGCATATGAGTTTTGATCTAATTTCCCATATTTTATTTATTTTTTTAATAATATTTTTTCATATGATGACAGATGATTATTGTTATTTGAGGTATCAATCTAACTGAGATGTCAAGTTGCATAATGATTCTTAACATTAAAGCTTTTATAAAAAAAAAAATATTTTCACTTGATTTAGATGGAAGAAGCTTAAACAAATATGCATACGGAAGAAGTTTTTGTGCCAATAAGAACGTGTAATTATAATTTCTTTAATTACGCATCTAATAATCCACCCACCATGAAAATGAAAACTCCTACATCCACCCACCATTGCTTTCACTCATATATTTTTTTCTTTTTTACTAATATATATATATATATATATATATATATATATAGCTGTCTCAATTACTAATTTTGAAACAGATTATTTTGAAATGGTATCTTAATTATTTTTTTACTAAAACAGTCTTAATTATTTTACAGTAAATATTATAAACTAATAAGAGAAATTGAGTTTTGTAGAAAATGAAAAGAGTGTGAATGAATGAGAGTGAGAAGTGTGTTAACTTAGGGTGAAAGAGAAGCAAGAATATGAACTGGTCCCTCACACCATTCTCACAATCATATCATCAAATCAATCAATGCATTTGATTTTATCAAATCATTTCACTCCCATGCAGTTGCACCATACGCTAAAACTGACACCTCACCACCACCACTCCTTATCTATATTCGCCGCGCCTCTCACCCTAACCACCACCACCACCACCATGGCCACCCATTTCCAACTCTCCGATGCTTCTCCTTCTCTTCCAATTTCACCGCACCGCCTCTTAATCGTCGGTCCAGGCATTCTTGGTCGTTTGGTCGCCCAAATTTGGCGCCAGGTTATCACTGACGTTCGGACTATCTAGATTTTGGTGCAAATATTTCCGGTTAACAATAAACTTACAATTTTATTGAGTTTAAGAGTAATTTAATGGTGAATTTCAGATTTTTTTTATTAATTTATGTCGGTTCAGAAACTAATATGACAATATCTTCAAGTTTAGAAAGCAAGATGATTGTGTATTCCGATATATTCATGAGTGTATGGACAATAACATGTGTTTGTTGAAGCAGGAATATCCAGGTTGTGAAGTTTATGGACAAACAGCAACCAATAATCATCATGAGGAATTGTCTAAAATTGGTGTTAATCCGTCTTTGAAATGGACCAAAGACTCACACAAATTTCCCTATGTCATTTTCTGTGCCCCGCCTTACCAATCCTCAGATTATCTTGGTGATCTTAGGTTAGCAATCTTGTCATTGAAATGGGTATTATTATTTATGTTTACGAGTTGTTGTTTTCTTCTGAACTTATGTGGTGGACTGTCTACCAATCAGGCTGGCTGCATCATGCTGGAATGGTGAAGGTTCTTTGCTGTTTACATCAAGCTCTGCTCCTTATGATTGTAACGATAATGGATTGTGTGATGAGGTTGGTCGAAAAATTTCTTTGTTTGATCGTTGTCTCACTCTTTTATAGCTTAATTTGTGCCATTGATCCTCATATTTAGAAGCATAACATTACGGAAGACAAAAACTAGTGCTCTCTGTAACACATCACTTGTTTTCCTCCTCTTTAGACGCTTAACATTGTAGAAGAGAAATGTGAACATGCTCCGTGACACATCATTTGTTTTCCCCATCTTCAAATGCACTACATTATAGGAGAAAAATGCTAACACACTCTCTACTACATCACTTGTTTCCCTCATCATTAAGTGCATAACATTGTAGAAGAGAAATGCTAACACTCTGTAACACTTATAGAGTGCTTTACAGTGAATGTTGTGGAACTCCTTGTTTTCCATGTTTTAGGCACGGTTGCGTCAACAATATATCTTGTTCATGAGGCTAGATATTTTTTTATGTGCAGGATAGTCCAGTGGTGCCTATAGGGAGGAGCCCTAGGACTGATGTCCTTCTAAAAGCTGAAAAAATAGTTCTGGAGTTTGGTGGTTCTGTTTTAAGACTGTCTGGACTTTATATATCCTTTTTAGAATTCTGTTTACCAGGGTTCTAATTACCCATACGTGCTTATTTCTTTGTTATGTTTATGTCTATTGTCTGCTTCCAACCTTAACATTATTTTAAACAAAGTAGATAAAGGTCCACATATTTATTGGTTAGAGAAGGGGATTGTTGAATCTCGCCCTGATCACATCCTGAATCTAATTCATTATGAGGTCAGAATTTCGGTACATCTTATTTTTTCTGTAAATTAACATGATAGTGGTTTTCTTTTATCTATATTCCCAAATTTGCATTTTTAATTTATTTGAACATATATCGAGTCATTAAGGTATTGAAGTTCATCGTATCTGGGTTTATCATCTAAGCCAATGGATGTTTCATTCACGTGCTTTCTCTTTTCCCATCACACTTACATCTTTTGTTTCATATGAGACCAATTTGAGTCCCTTAACAGAGTAAAACATTGCATTTTCTTATCTTCTTATGGTCATTCAGTATTCGTTAATATGGAAAGTTGAATAGGTTGTTTGATGTGCTTTTCGAACCAGGATGCAGCTTCCCTCGCAGTTGCAATTTTGAAGAAACAATTTCGTGGGCGGATTTTCTTGGGTTGTGATAATCATCCCTTATCCAGGTTACATTACATGCTATCCCTTGAGTATGCAACTAATATCATGGAGACTCTAATTGCTTCTTCGTATCTGAGATTTGTTCCTGACCTTTGCAATTGCCCTGTGTTAGGTAGCGATGCCAACATATGTTCCTTTCTCTCCCTGACCCTTTCTAAATGTTGTGTTGTCAGGCAAGAAGTGATGGATCTAGTTTACAAAAGTGGGAAATTTCCTAAAAAGTTTGAGAAATTTACAGGTAAATAAATAACTACTCTTTTTTGTTGTAAATGGTTGATTTAAGATTGAAAACCAGTAGTAGATTAACGAACCATATAATCTTTGCATGAATACACAAATGGTAGTCATGAAGACCTGTTTTTCTAACTATTTTTAGCTGATATGCTGTCACTATGTCACTCATCATTGTCAAAGCATTTTTAGCCTTTGTATATTTTCTTTGCAGGAAGTGATGATCCTCTAGGCAAGAGATTAAACAACTCCAAAACGCGCCAGGAAGTAGGTTGGGAGCCAAAGTACTCTAGCTTTGCTCATTTCCTTGAGACCATTTGATTCATCACCTATGAAGCATAGACATGGATACTGTTGACACTGGCACGGGTTACGGTTAAAATACAAATTATAGGACACCAGACACAATATATATTAATATATTTTTGTAATCTGAAAAAATCAAGACAAATATTCATAAAATAAAAAATATATGTAAATCATAATATTTAATTTTTATTATTCATCCTAATTGAAAAATACAATTTCTGGTAATTAACAATATGAATAATTTGATGGTCATTCATAAAAAAAACATCTCTATAATATTCTATAATTTAATTTCCTCTTTTGTTTGAGGAATTTCCTCCTACATTGTGATTTAAAAAAAAGCTTAGTCGAATAGTTATATTATAAAAGAATAAATAAATTTATTGTTTATACCAATTAACAATAGAGATTTTCTTAAATGTTTTTGTTATATATCTTTTTACTACTTTTATTTATTTTTTCCATCTTTATATTCATTAACTAACTATTATTTACGATAAATTATCCTTTAAGGAGTGATATAAGGGAATATTGAAAATGTTTCTTTTTATAACTATAACAATTAATAAAAAGTAAATTATTTTTATAATTACTATTTTTACATACTTTATTAAAATTTTATTTTTTATGTTTTAGCAATTTTTCATAAAAATAGTTATATCAAATTTTATTCATTATTTTTATTATCATAAAAAAACTAAACATACAAGCTCCACTAGTAATAATAATTAGGACCAAACAATATAAAATTATTTTTAGACATATATTCTTTAAATTGTACAAAATAAATAAAAAACTTAAAAACTATACTTTTTTATCACACTCTATTATCACTTGGTGTAGTTCAAATTAACCAATTTTTTTTAAAAACTTTATCCTAAACTCAAATAAAATTGGAAGAGTGAATCCTATTGGACAGTGGATGCAACTGGGAAAGCCACGTCATCTCATCGGCACCATCCATTTGGATTCTCCTTCCTCTCTAACCAGTTCATTACGAAAGTTAACCACCATCATCACTTTCCTCTCTCCTTCATTCCCCACCTCACAATTCTCTTCACTCTATTTTCCACTCTTTTTCTGCTCCTCAAGCTCTCTGTTAGCTCCTTAAGTTCCAAAATGTCCCTCTGCTACACTTCCAATTTCATCTCACTCAACCATCAAAAAAGCCTTTCCTTAACCTTCTCTTCGGACTCTCCTCGCTTCATCAACCTTTTTTCAGTTAAGCATCGGAAACCACACCACCCCATTAAGTTCACGACAGAAAGATTCAAACTTGTTGCCTCTCTGACGCCAGCACCACCCATTGAGACCGCCCCATCAAGTTATAGGAGCAAGAGTCCTAAAGATGTTAACGTCTTGGTGGTGGGTTCAACTGGGTACATTGGAAAGTATGTGGTGAGAGAGTTGGTTAAGAGAGGGTTCAACGTCACAGCCATTGCTAGAGAGAGGAGTGGAATTAAGGGTAGTGTTGATAAGGATCAGACGTTGAATCAGTTAAGAGGGGCCAATGTGTGTTTCTCGGATGTGGCCAATTTGGATGCTTTGGAAGGGTCTTTGAACAGCTTGGGGAATTCTTTTGATGTTGTGGTGTCATGCCTTGCTAGTAGAAATGGAGGGGTGAAGGACTCTTGGAAGATTGATTATGAGGCAACAAGGAATAGCCTTGTTGCTGGAAGAAAACGAGGGGCTTCGCATTTTGTGTTGCTTTCAGCAATATGTGTGCAGAAGCCCCTCCTTGAGTTTCAGCGTGCCAAGTTGAAGTTTGAGGATGAGTTGATGAAGTTAGCTGAGGAGGATGGTGGATTCAGCTATAGCATAGTGAGGCCAACAGCATTTTTCAAGAGTTTGGGGGGTCAGGTTGAGTTGGTGAAGGATGGGAAACCATATGTTATGTTTGGAGATGGGAAACTGTGTGCTTGTAAGCCAATAAGTGAGTCAGATTTGGCTTCTTTTATTGTGGATTGTGTCCTTAGTGAGGATAAGATTAACAAGGTGTTGCCAATTGGAGGGCCTGGAAAGGCATTGACTCCACTGGAACAAGGGGAGATCTTGTTTAGGCTTTTGGGGAAGGAGCCAAAATTCTTGAAAGTTCCAATAGGAATAATGGATTTTGCCATTGGGGTTCTTGACTTTCTGGTTAAAGTCTTTCCTTCACTGGAAGATGCTGCTGAGTTTGGGAAAATTGGAAGGTACTATGCGGCGGAAAGTATGTTGCTTCTGGATCCTGAGACTGGAGAGTATAGTGCTGAGAAGACACCTAGCTATGGGAATGATACATTGGAAGAGTTTTTTGCTACGGTTCTCAGGGAGGGCATGGCTGGTCAAGAGCTAGGTGAGCAAACAATATTTTAAGACGGTTGTGGTTAGATATGTATGAACACAATAAGGCAAATGGTGACACCAGTTTTGTTTCTGTAAATGCATGTATTCTGCTAGAGTCATTGTAATGTTTACAAAGTTCAGGCATTGTTGAAAGAAAATTCAAGTCTCTGAAAATGAATTGTTGAAGATTCATTCTTAAGTTGAATTGCACTATCATTCCCATATCAATAAATCGTTTATTGATTTTGGCAGCTGAGTTTGATGTCCTAAAACCAAGTTCATTTTAGTTTTGCAAGGAACTGGATGAGTGCATATGAATACAGTGTTATATTTCATTAAATATACAACTACATAAATACGCCATGCCTAATTACTGTTGTCACTTGGTTGTTCAAAATGAGAAACTATAACCCATCGAAGTTTCCTGCCAAAGAGACGAATCTGTAAGGATTTTTATATAAAAAAGAAATTGAATTTTCCATAAATTAAAATTATCTTGTGTTGAAGTTAATGTGTAGAAGCTCTCATGTATTTTTCCAAAAATTTTATTTTCAAGCTGTGTTTGAGTTAATTTTTTAACTTATGGAAAAGTATATTTTTTTTCATATTTTTTTGTACTGCAAGTCCTTAAGGAAAAACTCATCTAAACAGACCCTAAGTGATGAACTCACAAATGCTGTCCTATTTAGGTGTCCTCATTGTCCTGCTAACTTGTAGTGAATTTCTTCCTTGCATGACATGTTTGGAGTCCATCTAACTGGTATATCAAAGTTCAACAACTGATTTTCAGCATCAGGTCACGGTTCATAAAATGAAAAGAAGACAATCCTTACCTTCTTCAGTTTTGATGAATGATTTAGTCATGTTTGCCAATTTAGTTGTGCTCTTGCTTTTTCTGATTTTCCTGTGCAAAAATGCTCTCATTCCTGATGTACTGAAGCAAGCTAGGGGGAGTAGGATTTGCACAATTAAATATAAAAGCATTTACCATATTACCTGTGCTTGATTGATTAGTTATAAACATTTTTTGCTTGAGTGAGAAAGATAAACGGATAATTCTTTTCAGCACAAATAAAATGAAAAATACAACTGGGTCCCTGGAGACATCGTTTACACTTCACACACGTGAGAAATCCTAGAAGCATATTACTTGAAACAACGTTTCGAAATGCTCTTTATTACTAGATGGAATTCATATGAAACTTTCTAAATATGGAATCTACCAGCATCACATGAATTTCATTCAATGACACAGAATATGTGAAAAGAATGTGTTACTATCATTTTTCACATATCATCAACACCGTAGAAGAAATACTCACAAAAAACAAAAGACATTCAGACCAAACTATGAATATTAACTTGACACACTGATTTGGTGAACAATGTGGCTCTTGAGTGCATATATATATATGCTGAATGGTCCGTATTCCTTACATCTACTTGGGGACTCGACTGTGAATGGTGAAAGCTGAAAGCCAGATGAGCAGGACAATCACAATGCTGCCAAACAAAGCCACAGCTATGGAGCCAGCAAGATACCTACAGAACTTGTCGTATGCATTGCAAACTTTTATCCAACCCAAATTACTGTTTCCCTTTAAACCAATATATGCCACACTTCCGGCTGCTCCTGTTGCTGAGGCTATTATCCCCAGTATTAGCTGTACCAAGTCATGGTGAACAACTTATCATAATTTGTTTGTTTTGATTCTGTATGTCAAGCAAGAAAGTTAAGGAGACAAGATGAATAGCAATGTGGAAAGAAAGGTTAATTGATTGATTACTGCATCCCAGAAGATAAAGTGGAGGATGAACTTCAGTTTGAACTCTGGCTTCTGGATGATAGCAATAGAGGCTAGAGCAGAAACAAGGGCATAAAGGCCAGAGACACTGAATGCAGCCACAAAATATCTGCATGCATATCATATTCTCGGGGTAAAATTCTCAGTAAGTGGTCGTTAGAAGACTTGTTTGACAAAAAAAGAGAGAAGAAATAAATGTATGTGAATGTAGACTTTGGACCTTTAAATTAAAAATACAAACAAAATTGTTGAAGAGAAAGAAAAAAACAAAAAGTATACTCAAAAAAGGAAGGAAAAAAATTTGCCCTGTGCAGGGCCGTCAATTATTTACTTTTGCAATAAAGTTCATACTAAACAAGACCAGTATATTCCATTCTTATTTTAAAGTTTGGTACTCCTACACCTCTAGTTATCTCGCAGAAGAAAAAAGTTCAAGCAGTGAAGGGAAACTTTTATCTTAAGGTTGGTATGCTTCATTTTCATCATTGATTCTTGTTTTGTATCAAGATGCTTGATATCATATAACAAATAAACAAAAATAGTAATCTGCAAAGAATTTGAATGTTTCTAAACTTACACAAAAGCTGGTGAGTACTTGAACTTGGCTGGCTGTGGTACAAGATTACCTTGGAAGAGCACAAGCTCTGTTTGATCACTGGAGACAATCACTCCAAGTGCCACCACTGATGCTGCAAACAACAGAAATCTGAGGATCACATCAACTTTAAAATAATCCACTCCGGCCGGAAGGGGTGGAGTTGAAGATGATTTGTACTCAAGGTCTGTAGAAGCCATGATGAAGTGGTGCTTATCAGCAAGATGACTAGTGAAGGTGATTTGAGTGGCAGGTACTAGTAAATTGCAACTGTGAAAGATGCAAGGTGCAGATAGCTGAGCAATGACATGATACATTTCCTTATATACACACACATATAGATGGATTTGGCCTTTGTGGGAAGCCAATTGAATCAAAAAGATATAAAAGCAAATGAGTTGGAGTTCCCTGCAGGCTAAGTGATATGGTTTCAACAGTTGCTTGGTGCATGTGTGATTCAGTCTTACTGTAATAACATTAACATTTCAAAATTGGATATGTATTTACATGAATTAGAGTTATTTTGTTTCTTTGTTATTATATATAATATCCTCTTTTATTTAAATGACACATATCTCACTTGTGGGTTGTCCACATATGTTCTTAACAGCTTTGATGGAAAATTGAATGTTAGTTTTAACTTCCTTTCAAATGCTTAATCAAAGTTAAGTGCTCTGCTAGGAAAATATTCAACTCTAACAATGGAGATTATCTTGACTGTACTTGTGTCTGTGTTCTGTCACCTTCCACTTCAGCTTTAAAATAACCTAGGAAAATGGTAAGTAAAGAAAATGTTTTAATATATTTTTAAAAATAAATAAAGCACATAAAAAAATTACTGCCATAAATGGTCAATAGGTTTATTATTTTTTATAATAATTAATTCAGAAGAGACATAAAAAAATATTTTTTTATATTAAATCCTGCTGGCTGCAGATTAATTTAAGCTCAACATATATTCATTTGTGGACTCCAATAGAGATAATTTAATTTGCAGAAATAGAGATTTCTATCAAGTGAAATACAACACATTATTTAAATGAGACCACATGTTGGAAAAAAAAACTTAATTGAGATTATGATATGCATAAAAATACATTAGAAATTATGTGAATATTGTATAAGTAAAATAATTGAGAAAAGAAAACAAACAAAAAAAAGAATATTTTTTTTTAATTACCTAATAAACTAAAAGTATTCAAAAAAATCAAAACAAAAAATACATGTAAATATACATTCTCATTCACATACTTAATTTTAAAAAATTATATATTATTTATTTCTATATTTATCGTATTAATATGATTCATCAATATACCAAAACAAGATGGATATGGAAGGAATCTATTTCTCATCCTATACATATATGGTATATTTTGAAAGCCAAATGAATTAATTAACCTTCACTAATTGTGTGAAAGTGTAAGCTATGCAAATAAATCAAAAGCTTGTAAATCAATGAATATCAATTTTATATTTCACTTATTAGATTTGAAATCCTAGCTTTTACCTGAGTTCTAGTAGATAGATGCTCATAGTCAAATCTGTAATTAATTTAATAATGAATTTGGATTTTATTGGCTAAATTCTAGTGCTCAATCATTATCACTTCAACCACACAAAAGTTTCAATTCATGTTTATAAAGTGTAAATGAAAAAAAATCCTTGTTTTCAAGTTAATTTTATAAGAGTTAGTTAAAAAATAATATATTTTTCCATAAATTCTTCTAAATAAGAAAAGTAAGAAAAAAATAATCAAATACTAAAATGTCATTAATTTAAAACGGAAGAAGTATTAATTAGTTTTAGAAAAAAAGAAAAAAAAAAACCCAAAACGTCACCGTAGAGGGTGACCTACTCTTTCAAATGTTGGGTTGTGGAAGGAAGCAGAAAATAGCATAGCAGAGAAGAGAAAGGAAGAAGAAAGAGTTGGAATTTGTGGTGTGAAAAATGGGAAGCGAAGAGGAGAAAGGGGAATTCTACCTGAGATACTACGTGGGGCACAAGGGGAAGTTCGGTCACGAATTCCTTGAATTCGAGTTCAGACCTGACGGCAAGCTTCGATATGCCAACAACTCCAACTACAAAAACGACACCATAATCCGCAAGGAGGTGTACCTCACTCCCGCCGTTTTGCGTGAGTGCCGCCGTGTAATCGCGGAGAGCGAGATCATGAAGGAGGACGACAACAACTGGCCGGAACCCGACCGTGTGGGACGCCAGGAGCTGGAGATTGTCATGGGGAACGAGCACATTTCCTTCACAACTTCCAAGATTGGATCTCTCGTCGACGTTCAGTCCAGTGCCGATCCAGAAGGCCTTCGCATCTTTTACTATCTTGTTCAGGTCACTCGCGTACCCCATTTTCTCGTATCATTCTGTTACTGCTAGGGTTTTAGTGCAGTTTGTGAAATTTGATTATAGATATGTGTAGGAAAAAAAAGTGAAATGGAATTTAGTGTGCCAGCTAAATAATTGCTTTGTTACCGGAATATTATACGCAAACATAGTATTACTTGTATTGGCTGTTATAGGTGTGGAAGAGTAAGACCTGCCTGGGTGAACTTCTCTGTAAACACTTATACTAGAAGAAAAAAAGGGAATAATCTTCTCCTTAAGCTAAAACTAGCTTGTGCATGAGCCAATTTGTAAAACCTCTCTTGTTTAGCTTCGTATTTTTTCTTGTGAGAATTGCTTGTGCAGAAGAACATCCAATCAGACCTTAAAGATTTTGTTTGTTTGTTTTATGGGAGGGAGCCTAAAGGATTTTTGCTTGAAGGAAACAAGTTTTTTCCAAACATATGTACATTAGACTCCCTCCAAATGGAAAAACAAACATGCTGTGTGTCTGTTTGGCTGCCTTCAAATGTCACTTTCTTTCTGAAAGTGCAATAGATTAGGCTGTGTCCCTGAAAAGCAAATATAAGACTGTCAGAATTTTATCAAGGATATGCTTAAAATCTGGTACATTGCAAGAAAACTGGTATCATATACAATTTATCCTTCTTTGTTAACAAAACTTGTTATCAGCCGGCCAATGCATTTTCATTTCTGCCACGACCACTTGTTCCAAGTTAAAATTGTCATGTCGGGATCTTGTTCCTTAGGAGGAGAGCTAACTTTTGAGCTGAAGCCTTATTCCACGTGCTGAAACATGTTTTGAAGGTTCTGTCAAGGTTTTAATAGCATGCTTTGGGTGACGTTATAGTGACTAGTAGAGAAGTAACCCCTGCTCACTACAGGAGCATTTGTAGTTTAGATTAGTGGCTTGGCTATAACAAACCAAATAATGGTGTTATGTGTTAACTCGAGAAAAAGCCCTCTGAACAGATACATTCACATTAGGGCTTTCATGGGACACTCTTGTTGGTGTTCCGACCTCAAGTCTATTAAGATATCATTCTTAGGATCAATCACCACTTCTGAGATATTGTCCGTTTTGGAACTTAGAGTTTCATCATGGTTTTGTTCTTAAAAATCACCTAAGAAGGTTAAGGGAGGAAATTGGTCTCAACTCTTAACCAAGTGGGACTATTGGATGTGCTAGAACAAGCCTCTCAGTCGAGGGCTAAGGGAATGAGGATGCGTCTTTGGAACCACTTTTTCATTCCCACGGACAAGGACAATCTTCCGACCTCAAGTCCATTAAGGTAGCTTTATTAGAATCAATCACCGAATCCGAGGTATTATCCTTAAAAGGTGTCTCAGAGGGTTAAAGGAGGAAGGTGTATTTAAATTGCCCTTAACCTCGAGTCTTAAGTGATGTGAAATTATTAGGTGTAGCAGAATAGTATAGTAGAGTAACAACTTTTATTTATTCGTTTTTTATTGAGAAAATTTATTATCATGAATCATTCTGGAATGCTGTTCTGGGTCATAGCTTGCACTTTGCTTTGTGTCAATTTTACATGTTTAATTGTGTAGTCAAATGAAGAACGTTTCTATGCAGCTGTGAACAAAAAGTGGTTCAATCAAAAGACAACAGTCTTAGGTTATGTAATTTGTAGTACTTTAATGTATTAAATGGTCAACATTGACTTGTAAAAGAAGTAAAGACGTCTAGGTATCATGCTGAAGTTCATTTGGTATTAAATATTAACCTTGATTTTGAGAAATATCTGGGTGGTACGTTCTCATCTTATGGACCTCTTTTAGGAAGACAGACAGCCACCGCATAACCAGCACGGATGAAAATTTAGCTGATATTTGAAAATTCCTTTGTTCTAGTTTTTTCCGGACTATATTTCTAAATGTTTTCTAGTGATGCGTGTTCTCCATGATATGTTATTATTTTGTTTATTCCGTGATCTTTAGTTTCGGGGAGGAGACTCCGGGAAATAATAGCAGCTGCTCATTAATTTGGTGAATGCCAGATTTGCCTTTGGTTTATTTTTTTCATGTTTACTGTTTTGCAGGATTTGAAGTGCTTTGTCTTCTCTCTCATTTCTCTTCACTTCAAGATCAAGCCTATATAAGATGTTTGAAATATTATGCATTCATCCTCGATGTGTACTTGTGTCACAACCATCACTTTTTTTCGAATGGAGTTTGACCTGTGATAGAGTGACTTATAATCATGAATATGATTTGGCTCTGTATTGGTGGTTACATGAACTGCAAATTTTGGATTTAAAGGAGTAAGTCTTGTACCAAAGTGTTGATTGGATTGTTTTATGCATGGCTTGGTTATTCTTTCTGTCCCTGGCTTCCACGTTTGGGTAGTAGGAAATGTTACATTTGAAATTGGAAATACAATGGGATGCATATTTTTTTTAACAGGATTTATTGAGATGAAAAAAATATTTTTTTATACATTTTATTAACTTTTCGGTTGAAATTTACACATTCTGTTTGAATAATATTTAAAACTACATTATATTAAAATCAATTTTAACTGATTCATTTTTAGAGTTCATTCAAATAATTATCTATCGTATTTTTTTCTAAATGGGTTTACAGCAATAATAAGGTCATCGATCGATCTTATTTTACCTTTTGTGAGTCATGTTATTTTCTAGATTTCCTTGCAAGTTTTGTTTTAATGCAATTATCTTATAAGGTCGGCTTATTTATAATTTTTTATTTTCATTTTAATATAAATAATAAGCAGTTTTTTTTAAAAAAATTCAGAATCTTAAGTCTTTCTTTTGTCACATTAACATATTTTAATTATATATTTTTTTAAAAGGTTCAGGTCTTATAATTTCTAGTTTAACTACGATTTATATTTATAAATGTCCTAGGTAATGTGATAGATGCGGTTGGTTCAATTTGATAGATAATTAGTTGCAAAATTCTTGTGTTTGACAACCCCTTATGTTCCTTAATTATGTTTGAATTTAATTTAATTTCAAAAAATTAATTTTAAAACCAAGAGTAATTTTTCACACACATAATATACATAAGAATTTGAAATTGAACCATTTTACATAAGAAATCAGAAAATTTAATTAAATTTAAGAAATAATATTATATATTATATAAAAGCAACACACGGAACTTGAGAGTGACTGGAATCTGTGGGGATGGGTGATCTTCATCCACCTCTGCCCATGCTCATCAATGCTTTGCAATGAAATATTGTTTGCTTGGAAGACCATCAAAACTCATAAATGAATAAGAAGACTCATAAATGATGTTGTTGAGAAAGAGAAATAACTAAATGGATTCCACAAAATCATGAGAAATGCATGTAAATTTGTACAAAGTGTTGTTGCATTTTTCAGTTTTTCATTTGACATCAAAAGAGGTGTTAGGACTTTAGATCCTCATCCCCAGAAGTAACAAGAACCACAATCTTGCACACACCAAATAAATGAATAACGTGCTTACGTTATAATCTATAAATATATGATACATAGCTTGATGAAATAGAAAAAAAAAAAACTTTTTTTAAGTTGACAAGTCATATCATATATGATCATATATTATGCCACATTTAAAGTTTAGGTAGTAGTATTAATATATGGCATTGTTGTTTGAAATAATCAGAGTGACACACATGGTATGTGGAACTGTTGTCTTATATTTTAGTAGCAAGATGATGCAATGTGGCAGATGAATATAGTCACCATTCAACAAAGCTTTTCTGATGATTTAGCAAAGTTACCATTCATGAGTTTTGTCATGTATGAAAGCACTTATTTCTTAGTGTTGAAATATGATTCTTACAAAATTTTAGAACCACTATAACTGAAATATGGTGAAAGATATCTTTGAATTCTTACATGTTTGGCTATACTAAATTATGACAACCAATACATAATCCATTTTTTCAGTTACGAAATTGATATAAAGAATTAAATATATTTTTTTACAATCAACTCACCTCTGCAAAAATATTAAAAAAAACTAAGAAATGTTTTACAATAAATCAGTTCTTCTGTATAAACGTTTTGATGTAAAACATAGCATTAAAATGAATTTGAACACATTCTAATCAAAGATAACTCTACCTAATCTTAAAACTCATTTTTGAAATACTTCAAAAGTACTCATCCAAACATATCTTTAATAAAATTATAATGTGAGAATGAGTTCCAAATTCCAATGATATGGTTGAGAAGGGTTGTAAAGAAAGTGGTGGAAGATGGCTATAGGGATGTTGTTGATAATATTGTCCATTTGATGACATTAAACAAATCTAATTATGCAGAGTCTAGAGTTATACAAGTATATACAATAAATGCACCAATTCAATTCTTGGTATGCTTGGTGACTCCTCCATGCTGTCACAATTGCATACTTTTCAACACTTTAATAGCCATTCCACACAAAATGTATGGGGTAAATGAATGAAACCCCCTTACCCCTTTTATTAGTATAACATTATCAACTTCCCTTCATCAGTTCCACACTATTTAAAGTCACATTTTCCTTTTGCCAACACTTCACCACAAGGGTTCATAGTTTTGTTACTAGAATGGATGGTGAGAGTAAGGGTAGTTTCAATGTAATGGAAGGGAGTGAGAGCAATGGCAAAGGAGGGTGTGGATCAGTAGTGAGAATTTGTGATTTGGTTTTGAGGATTTTGGCCTTTGTACTCACCCTTGTGGCTGCTGTGGTCATTGGGGCAGATAAACAAACAGCTATTGTGCCAATCAAGCTTGTGGAATCTATGCCACCTTTGTATGTTCCTGTTGCTGCTAAGTGGCATTACTTGTCTGCCTTTGTGTAAGTTCTCTCATTCCTCACTTTTTCTGTTAATCTTCATTCCAACAATGCAATTACACTGGACTTGGTGGATTAGAAAATAATTGTTGTTCACATTTGAATTTGATAGTTTTTAAAATTTGATTTCTTACTGTTTTAATTGTAGAAGCACCCATATACTGATGTAACAGTGTAATGTTAGCATGAATGTTCTTATATGTTGATTGAAGAGAATAATACTGATATCTGTGTTAAGATTTGTCTGTCAAGATCAAAGTTGTGTGTAGATAAAATAGCAGAGAATCAAATTCATTGAAAAAATTGAAATTACTAAAAGAGTACAACTGTAAACTACAAATAAAATCTTTTTGAGTAATATGAAATTTAAGATGCTATTTTATTGAAATTTATTTATGTATACTTTTGTATTTTAGTTTATATATCACCTCAAAATTAAGCATATATCTATCATGTTTTGTGGAAAGGAATTATGTATAGAAGAAGTAAGGTTTGATTTTTACAATACACCAAACATTTTTTTATTAGCAAACTCACAATATCACATATAAAATTAATTTTTAATATAATGGACAAGAGAAATCTCATTACAAGATAAAAAAAAAGGTTAATTATCTATACTTTATATATCATCCCTTTTTGAAGTAGTTTTATAAAAATTCGGTCAACAAAATTCTTAATTTTTAAATTAAAAAAAAAATAGTGTGAAGAATTTAATAAAAGATTGTCTGTTTGTGCAATATCTAAAGCTAAAGAAACGTTCTCTCTATGAATTACGTAAATGACAAAAACACTAAAATAGAAACAAAAAGAGATGGAAGAAAATTGACATGTTAGGTGTTTGATACGTTAAATGATGCCCATACTGAAACTGAATTATGTTGAAGAGGGATGAATGAATTAATGAATGATCATAAAAATAATATCCAAAATGTTTCTGCCAAAGCATGTTGTGCCCATAAATAATCTTAGCACTTCTATTTCACCTATACCATCTTCCATATATTCTTATATTTATTTTAATACCTATCCCATCATCAGGTATGTATGGTTATGACATCATCAAAGCAATGAATACAAATTGGATCCCACCTATATTTTAGTTTCTTAATAATATTGAATTAATAACATAATATTATTAAAATAAACTTTTAAGTTTAACTCATTCTTATAAAATAAAATTCACAATACAGTATTTGCACCCACCTATATATTATACAATGTATTATTTTTAGTCGATCTATGATCTCCAACAAACTCCTCCACACGGTCTATCTGTGTGTGAGACTGTATATTTATAGATGGTGGTCTGTTTAACCCAACAAACTTTCGTCATGATAGACTTTATATGCTTTTAATATTATATTAATAAATGAACTTTAAGACTAACTTAATCTTATAAAACTGACTTGTAAAGTGAGATTTGCATCCAATTATATACTATGAAAGTTCGCCTCACAATTCAAACAAATATATACACACAAATCTTGCGAAAGTGGTTTTTATATTTGTTTCTATCACATCATTTATTATATTTTAAAATTTTCATTATTTTGTATCTTTCCCTCTCTTTAAGGAGACATTCTAAAATAAAATCATGTATGGAAAAGAAATTCACACAAATTTGATGGATGGATGGATGTATTAGGTACTTTGTGGGGGCAAATGCAATAGCATGTTCATATGCAACATTGTCTCTCTTGTTGACTCTTGGAAACAGGCGTAAAGGGATGGAGACAGTGATCACTGTGTTTGACACAGTAATGGTGGCTTTGCTCTTCTCCAGCAATGGAGCTGCCATTGCAGTTGGCCTCCTTGGCTTGCAAGGAAACTCACATGTCCATTGGAACAAAGTGTGTAATTTATTTGCCAAATTTTGTGATCAAGTGGCTGCTTCTCTTTTTATATCACTGCTTGGATCAATAGCATTCCTCTTCCTGCTGCTGCTTCCTCATCTTTTTAGACTTAAACAAACAATCTAAGATACTAAATCAATAAGTTTGCTTAATTACACATCCTTCACTTTGCTATATTCCATCACTGAGAATTAATGTAAGTCATACATTTCACTGGAATGTGTGTTACAAACTTATTTAAGAATATTTTATGGGTTTGTATTGTAGCTTATTAATGCATGTTAACAAAAACCATTTTAATTTTCTATATTTGTCATTTCAGTATAATGATGTATATTTTTAGATGTATTCTCTTTTATTTGTTAGGATTTGAAAAAAAAGTGAACCTAAGTTAAATGCATGATTATTATTGTAGATGTGATCCCCAGATAATCCAGACAATAAAAAGATATGACCCAAAATAAAAATAAAAGTAAACCAGGAATAAACAATTTTGTTCATGAAAAATACTAGTTTCTTTTCAAAAGATAGTTACATTATTTTTCAATACTTGAAAATTATAAATTTATCCAAAAAATTATTTTACTCTTGGATTGTAGTTTTGAATTATTAGATTTCTATCTGCAGAGTACTAAACAAAACATGCAGAGCAGTAAAAGAGCATCCAAGATTCAACTGAGTACAATAATATCATGGTTCTCATAAAGAAAAACAAGATTCATTTAACATTGCAGAAGCAACCAAACTCAACCACTAAAAATTGTAGTGTTTTCTAATGCAATAATTCATAAAAAGGCTAATCCACTCCTTAGTGTTTGTGTATTTATGTAGATTAACTCATGGCAGTGGAAGTGGAAGAGATTGTTCTTATGGATAATGGAACTGTATCTACTCAAATTCTCTGTAGAAAAGTCTAGATGAAGCAACATATATCAAATCAATCACATGGAAGGTAATGATTCATGCAATGAAGAAACCATCTTGAGTTGTGTTGATTAGATTCAATAATGGCAAGCCAAGCACAATTACTAACAGTATTATGTTGATTAGATTCAGTTCAACAACACAGATAAACCAACCCCAACATCAATACATCAATACATCACTAGCAAGCACAAATACTAGCATAGCACCTCATGACGTCCAAACACATTGCCCTATATACACATGTTTATATATCAGCCCAATTAGTGGCTCATAACATTGCCACTAGTCCACTACAAACAGTGGAGAAAGAATAACCCAAGAAAATTTAAAGCCACAATGCATCATAAATCTTGATGATGAATCAAATGAGGCTCTACAACAATTGAGTCATAAATTTAATTTACTGCACGGCAAGATCTGTCTCCAGAATCAAAAGAATGTAGTCATTGAGGAAGAACAGGAGGAGCTATAGAACGAGTATTATATGAGTTGCAGTGACCACATTTATGTCCAATAATGTGGAAGTAAACTTCAGTTGTGTCATTGCAGTCATTACAGAGTATCCAAACCTGCAATGGATGCTGTTTAGTTTTCTAAATCTTCTGATAGAACCATCGTATATATACATGTCTATATACATTCTAAATCTTCTGATATTCATGCTTAAAAGGCACGTTCCGTGCCTAATTTGTAGATTTTCACATAAAGCAATTAAATGCAGATTAAAAGTAGAGTGTATTCAACAAGCCTTTCTGAGTAAAACTCTACCTTTCTGTTCTGATAGTCTTCAGGCATGACAGTTGCTTCAATCTAATATAGCAAAAAAAGTGAGAAATCATTATTGTAGATAATTTCTTCGTGTAAATAATTTTTAGCAGATAATTGCACATTATTAAAGCCAAGAAATGAAGTGAAAGCATCTATAGGGTTAAATTTAACCAATTACCTCTTCATCAATTCTCTTCCATGTCCTAGACATGTCAATTATCGACCTGGAGCATATGGGACAACAATAACTGATCCACAACATTGCCAAGTCAATTCAATGATTAAGCATAGATAATGTTATGTAGATCAAAGAATTGTTGAAAATAGTTAAATTCTCACTTGTCACGCTTTATCATCTCATGGTAACATTCAGAATGCATTGTGTGACCACATTTCATAACAGCAGTGTCTTTCAATGAGTCAAAAAGGTACTATACAAACAAAATGAAGTCATGTCAGAAGCCTTTCGTATTTCTAACGACACAAAAGTAAAATTTCCTAATTTGATTGAAAACACGAAACAGGGAAAGAGGGGAACAAAGCACGCACCTCATAACAAATGGGACAATGATGCCTCATGGAGTTCTCCACACACAAATGATTATCACGCAGAGTAGTTGAATAGCAAGACCCTATTAGTATTCAGCAATTGATTTGTTAATGGAACAAAAAAATCAGCAACTGATGTATGATTGCTTATTAGATATGACTCCAGACTCCAAAGGAAGCAAAATTCATCAAGAGGAACTGAAAGAAAATTCTGGCATAAATTAAGCAAACTGTTCGCAAAATTATAAGACGCCACAGATCAAGAGATAACATTATCAGGTATTCTTTCAATTGGCAAACATAATGAATTGGATTTAGGAAATTATTAATATGAATCAAATGACAATGAGTTCCTCTGCATTAACAAGCACATGAAATAAGAAATAAACTTCAGCATAAACAAAAATAGAGCCAAAAGTCTACGAATCTCGCATAATGAAAAAAACAAGGTTCCATTCCAACTACAAAAGGAAAAGACTATTCTTATACAAAAGCAACTAAAGAGAAACAATGGTAGCATGATAATGAATGCATACCACACTTATTGCAGTGGAAAAAATTCTCACGACCACCAACTCTGTTCCAAAATTCATCACCAAAATTAGTAGCATGTCATAAACTTGGATGACTTAGGACTTATGGAAGGATATATTCAAACAAACAGCCAACGTACCTGCATATCCCACAATCATCACAATGAAACTGTTGTTTCCCGGTCTGCATAATGTGTAATGGAAAACACTAGAATTAACAATGCCAGATCTCAAACAAGTTACATGAGGAAACTAATGTAAAAGTGAAACAATCATAGTAATGAGGAAACTTTAAAGATTGAATCATATACTACAGATTCATTCAGTGACCCCTTACCTCATCATCGAAGAATTTGCAGATGCTGCAAAAATATTCTCCCAATCTGACACCGCAATTTGTACAAACTTGGGCAACCTTCAAAAGAATAATAAGGGAAAACCGCTATCATAAAAAAGAAAAACATACAGTTTCAATTCAAATCAAACTGGGAATAGGTATTAGGTACACACCGGCTGCTCTGTATCACAAACTGAACAAACAACCTGAAAGGGCATCACAATGCAAAAACCATATCACCATCATTTCGTGTTAATGGCACAAGAACAAGGCAGTGTGGAAAATGAAAATCAAGTTGGAAAATTACATGCTCAACATCCTGGCGAACGAGTTCGTGGCGATCAAGAGGTTTGCTCAGCATACTCTAATGAGTCAGACCCATGTGAGATAGAAGAAAAAGGAGAATTTTTTTTTTATGAAACGCAGAAAAAAAAACACGAAGGGGGTAGAACACGAAATACCGTTGCCTCGTTATGACAATGACGGCAAGAGTAGAGCTCATTGCAACATGGAGCTCGAATCCTGCATCTTCTTCTGTAATGCTTGCACCTATAAAAGCCCACAACATCATCAAAGCAATAAATCAAAGGACAAAAACTTAGTTTTACTTGGATAATTCATGTCATAAAAATCTTGGATTAAAGAACTACACGAATTAATAAGATAAACTTCACTTTTGATTAACAACAATACAAACATCATTCAAGAAACTTTGCATAGGTTTTATCTGAAAAATGGTGAGACTCAAAACCCAATGAAAGAAAACAATGAAAAGGGCATGGAAGAATAAGAGGAGGTACCCGTATCCCATCTTCCCAAAATCAAGACGTTCAAGGACAGAACGTTCCATGAGTTTTGGAAAAGAGAGGGCGAAGGGAAGGCTGAGATGGGAGTTTCTTCAATTGGGAAGATTCTGTTTTTGTTGTTGGTTTTGGTTTTGGTTTGTCTTGATATTGGGAAAGAAAGAGAAAGAAGGAGCAAGTCATTGCTGTTGTGGTTATTTTACTGTTATGATATGGTGTAGTTTTCTAATGCAGGTAAAAGAAAAAAAGAATAAATCTTTGGCTACAAAAAATGGTAAGGAATAATAGAATGTATCCACTTGGGAAGAGAGAGGATAAGGTGGTGATGGGCAGAAGAGAAGATGATGAGTGACAGCAATAATTAACTCAAAGAAATGTGACCGTTGGATCTACCAATGGGAAACCAAAGCCAACCAACCATCTCTACCAGGAAAACCGTTTTATTCTGTTGTGTTGTGTCATGATGCTGTGTTTCAGTGTCTTGTGGAACAATTTAACAGCAGTTGCAGTACCATGATACATCCAACTCAGGTTTGAAATGCCAAATTCTTTTGTGGTAAAAAATTCATTTATAATACGTGTAACGTCTCTTTTATAAATAAATGGATATAAATTTTAAGATGACTATTATAAAAGTCATTATATGTAATATACATTGATATAATAAAATTAAATCATAATATATAACTCTAATTTTTATAGTTGTTACGAGATCTTCTTACGTTGATTATAAATAATATGGTATTAGAGTTAGTTAAAATCTAGGTAAAGTGTTATTAAACTATCATTGTATAATCTCACATAATATTTTAATGTGATGATGCGTAAATCCACTTCTTCTTGATTGGTTCACAATTGATCTTGTAATATGAGAAAAGTTGTTAAATTAAAGATATTTCCAGTATTATGAATTGAATTAGTCTTTAATATAGTAAAAAAACTGATAAAATAAAAAGATAAGAGACAGATTTACACCAGAAAAGAGATAATGAGTATAAATTGGAAAAAAAATCTTAAGAATGAGTTTGAAAAGTTATTTGTTGCTTTTAAAAAAAATAAATCAGTATCAGTTAATTGAAATATCATTAATGTAATTTTTAAGGTAATTATTGTAAAATTTAACACAATTAAGATAATTATTAGAGTAGGTGGGGTTGGCTTCGAGATTCATGCACCATATGTAATCTTGATCAAGTGGCACACATGAATCACCTCATTTATTTATTATTTATTATTATTACAATTAAGATGACTAGTGTTTTGTTCTGTTCCCAATATCATTTAATTTTTTAATTAATAAGAATATTGGGTAGAATTTATCAAATATTAATAGAATAAGTCACCCAAATAAATTTGCATTGGAACTCTCATAGGTGAAAATAATCCAAGTTCAATGCATAGATAGTAAGCATGTTCTTTCCACGTAAGAAACAAATCTGTGGTACCTTAGTAACGTAAAAGTGTTGGCAAGTGATATCATATAGAAGTAGTTTAAACTTTACTTTAAGAATCCAATTTTCAAATCAAGATTCTTCAATATCTATACTATTATATATATAGTTACATTATTGGTAACTTGTCATCTTTTAATGGGATCATTTTATTTGTAATAAATAAAAAATAATTTCTTTATTTAATAAAACATCATATCTTAAATCATCATATCTTCTTCATATATTTTTTTATAAAAGAGATATTATATTCCAACCTTTGTCCCAAACTTCCTCTATTTCTTCTGTGTTTCATAGTGTCTCAATCAAATCACATATAAAGTAGGAAAAATAAACAAAGACATGGGTTGTGGAAAGTAAAATCATGATGTTGCTTCAGTATACACGATGTAAGCTACCAAGAAAATAGGGCAGAAACCGAAGACATAAACAACAACGAAGAGAGAAATAACAACAATGTTGACAGTGTGGGTTAGGGGTGCAAGTAGAACGGAAAGAGGGTGAAAGTGTTAAAGGTAAGAATGATGAAATAATGTGAAGAATATGAGAAAATAAATGTGCAAGAAGAGGTGGAAACTAAGAAAACAAGTGTGCAAGAAGAAAGGGAAGAGGAGCTGCAAATAATACAATAAACATAGTATTTTTCTCAACTCTTTAAACTTCAATTATCTAAAAAATTGTGGAAACATAAATAGTAACTATACAACATTCAACATTAATAATTTAGCTCTTAAAAATAAGGGTTTGCGAAAAATGAGGAAATTTATTAGTGAATAAAAAGGATAAGAAAGTATGATGATGGAAGGAATACAAAAAATACTATTTATTTTGAAAAATATGAAAGCTTTTTATTTTGCTTTTAAAACTATTGAAAGTGGTTGATAAAAAATACTATCATCTCCAAATAAAATATAAGAGGGAAGAGCCTAATAGACAAAGAAATGGTGAGGAAATAAAATGAAATAGGCCAAAAAAATGTGAATAGACGTTTAAATAAAGGTGAGAAACAGAAAATGAGTAAAACTAAACTCTGGAAACCACACAATGGGTAAAAGAATTATCACCCAAATGAGGGTTGATATCAGTGGAATTTGAAGGTCAAAGTATCAAGAATTATTAATTATATATACAAGGATGCATATATACAAGATTCCAAGACTATACAAACTCCTTCCAGCCCTAGTCAATTTCAATAAAACTGTTCAGCTTTGTGGACCGAAATCTGAAGTATAGTGCCCCACGGCAAACCTCTGGGACCTATCATATGTAAGAGATCCACAGCCAATTCAATCAACATTAATGGGATTTTTCTGATTGCCACTCTCTCTACTCAATTTGATGAGGGGGGTGGCGGGATCTTTGGATAAGATAATGTTTCCTCTTGAATCTTTGATGCTAGCACTCTGAAGATAAGGATCCATAACAATTCTGCATGAACTAGGCTCATCGGATCCCATGTCAACGCCATAATAGACCAAGTGATCAGCAATGCTATTCCCAGTTACTGACCTGCATAAAATAACCAAATCAGCATTGCATCGTAGCACCAAAATTAAGGGAAACTTAAATTTTATTCACACCCATACAGTGGCAAGATTTTCACTATGCGTTTTCGGCAGCATTATGACAGAGCAAATAGACTAACCTGCTGCAATCCGGATCCTCGCCAGATTCATCACAAATCTTCTCCACGCTGTACACAAGACTACCTAATCCTATGTTATAAAGCCATACCTGCATTCCGTAACTTATCAGGTTCTTGAACAATGAAAACAAATGAAACAAGTGTTGCAGGTTTGAATGCCCCAATGTTAATTAATACAGATACGAAAGTATTTCCAATATTCACAAAAATATCTAATGGCTACCAAAGGACAAACAGCAGATGACGTGGTCGTAACTTTCCACAAACATGCAGACAAACATACACTAATTTAAAAACAATATAACAGGTTTATTATACAAATTTCATCATTTCATCATGCTATGACTTACCTCTCTGGGGAAGTGGTGGTATGTCTTCTGCGGTAAATAATAATAGTATGGAGGCAAATGAGGTACAATATCATGGTCATTTGTGACTCGGACTGTACATGGAACTAGTTCGCTGTAGAGAGATGCAAAAACAGCATTTCCAACACGAGGTTGTCCAAATGTCATAACTTGGACATTTTTTTCATTTTTATTTACCTGTAAGAATGAAAGAATGAAAAAAAAGTTGATACTCCATCCCAACAAAATAGGGAAATCTTAAAAAATGAATAATTTTTTAAAAAAAAAACATAAATTTAATGTTTGGACTTTGGATACTAATCTGAATAGGTTTCAGGGGATTTAAAAAAATAAAAATAATATACATATATATATATATATCATTAAAGATATTGATATTCAAGAGCTGATTTGATTCAATTTCGTCTTTAACATTGAATTTTGAACTTATCTGACATGCACCAGTTCCAAAACCAGATTTAACCAAAAGAACCCATGATAAACACATTCCCCACTTTACATGATCAATGTGTAATTAATAGAAAACACATCCGCAAATAACTAATTCACAGGCAACATAAAAAAAATGCACTGAACCCTCGTCACAAATAACAAAAATATAGAGAAAAAAAATCATGCATGCATATCAAAGAGTTAAAATGTTTAGATGTGGTTCAATTCCTAGCAATGGTGACTATCTTAGAATTATGACATCAACCAAAAGTTGCATTAATCAGTTTGACTAATCAACCAAATTCTTCAATGTAACTGAATCAGCACAGTAGTTTAGCTTGTCTTAATCCGTTTGATTAATTAAGTTCAAAAACCACCTTCTAATCCATCAATCACTTAAAATGATTAAAGAAAATAACTCCTTTTCGTCAAAAACCTACAGCTAGAAAGTAATGTTCCCAGAGTAATACAGAATGGAATTCAATTGATTACAGTGCAATTTATCAAAATGCCAAATTGTCAACAAAAGTCAGCTTTATAGTAAAGCCTTCATATAATGGCTGCTCCAGAAGCTTTTAGGCTTTTAACTCCTCATAATATCTTCCACTTGATCTCCTTTTATAAATTATTATAAGTAGAGTTTCTGCTGGCTTCTTCTCACATGCTAATGAAAGTTTGTCATTTTGTCCTCAAAAGATACTTGCTCCAACATTATTGATCCAAAACATAAATGAATTGACAAGTTTATAAATTAACTACCTGGTTGCATAATATAACACTCCACTTTTACCCAAGCCAAGAACCAGCAATATAAATTTTTAAAATAAAAAAAAAATGCTTTCAAAATATGATATTTCCACAAGAAACTCAGAGTCCCTGCCAGAGGTAAAATTTAGACAACAATACTGGTGACAAAAATTGAAAGGGGATTGAGACCAGAAAAGCTTGGTGTATGGTGCCAAGTCATGCCAAGAAAGCTAAATTATAATTACCGTTAAATCAAGACCACAAAATGAAGCCATTGCCCCTCCCATTGAATGCCCTGTTGCTATAATTTGAATATCTCCATAAAACTTCTTTGCCCTATCTATAGCATCTAAAATTGCAGGGCGTATTGTTGTGTTGTGGTATGCAGTGTAAAACCCACGGTGTACCTGGATACGGTGATAAAATATATCAAAACTAACACCAATGCAGAGAATTACACAAGGCTAACTTTTACACACCATTGCATCATCCATGCCAGGATAATTTATATCATGCTGCTTCCAATATAAATCTTCAATCCAATTCTGCAAGCTGTATGAAAGTGGTTAAAAGAAATCAGTTCAAATAATTGGAATCCTCTCAAAAGTGAGCCAAACAGCTGAAAGACTTGGAACTATTTTCCATCTTACATGTGTTTATGGCCATTTTTTTTCTCTATAGGGAAATTATTGGCTTTCTCTTAGATGAACTATGCACTCTAATACTCTCAAAGGTCAACAACATAAGAGAACGTATGCTCTCTTGAGAAACAAAAATCTATATGTAGAAGGTATCGAACATGGTTGACCATGCCTTTTTTTTTCACATATTATGCTCACTTTCCCAACATAAAATATGAGACCAAATGTAACTTTAAAGACAACAATCTATAATGTACAAGGTCTCGAACAATATTGGTCATATTGATTGCCATCTACAGTATTTCAAAACAAAAGAATGTTGCTACACATAAATATTAAAACAAGATATATTACTTAACCACCTATAGTTTGATTATTGAAGACACCATTGTGGCAATAATACATTGCACGTGCAGTAAATAAGTCAAGTTAAATGCATTTTCTTATCTAACAACTACATATGCATCTTTGTATTCATTTCAGCATATATATGAGCATTACACAAAATTCAAACTTAAAAGCAAAACATTTTTGTTTCTAAAACATAATAGCATCTGTGTCTAGGCATCACATGCAACATTGCACAATTATAGATCCCTTTTAATGCTTCCTATACAGCTGTGGGCTCAACATTCCATAAAAGTAAAATTAATATGGTAAGAAAGTCCACCTGTGTTCATTTGTTCCTCTAAATGCAATGATGATGGCATGAGGATCCTCGGCCACTCCAACAAATGCCTACAATAGGTAGTGACAATTATATAAAAACAAAGTACATTAGAACAAAATTTTGGAATATTTTTTTCTACAAAGAGACTTCACCCACCTGTAAGCAATGCTCGACATCAACAACTAACTCTATCATGTCAAATCCCTGTTTCCATTTTAAAGATCTTTAGACCAAATATTTTAAACAAACAGATTAGTAGGACACTAGATCATAAATAATTCAAAGCACCCACGCCACGACATAAGTGAACATGTACAGTTAAAATGATTATTCACATTATCAGCACCTTGGTCAAGTCATCACACCTGGCACACGTCCAAGTAAAAAGTTCTGTTAAATCAGAGAGGTATACCTGCAAGAACCAAACCTACGTCATTCCTTTATATGATTCATGCAGAATTCCCAGAGCACAACAAACACATTGGCTAATGCGTGTAATGAAACTTCAGAATCAGTACATCGGGCAAGTGAAATTAGCTAAACTCTAAGTTATTATGAATTTATGATACACTACAATAAGTCCCACTTTGACCTATTTGACCATAGCCTGACCACGATGGGGAATATCTCCATCAGGATCGGCACCTCAATTCTTAGTACAGCAAAGCAGATATGAACTCATTGAGTTTGTTTATCACTAAAAGAAAGTAGCTGAATTATAGCTGTCTCGAATACTTGGGAATTCAAAATTTTTGTAAAGAATGACAAATCCATATCAGACTGCTATTATACATAATACTGGTATAAAACCCCTTGAAAGAGAGAGATGGAGTTGAAACACGAAAGTTTAATCACAATACCAATTCCAAAAGTCATGACTCACCCTCCAATTCCCGTGAAAAGATATAATACAGGCTAACAATTATAAATGCTCTGCCTGCACACATCTTAAAATGTGAACATGTATTTTTCCCATAGAAGTAAAACTCACCGCAGAAGCATATTCCACTAATGTTGTAGCAAGAGTATGATTGTATTTGTAAGGATGATTTTTCTGCCTAACCTTTAACCCTGCAAATGGAAAAGGGAATTGCATAATTGCGTTATAGACGTTAACGATCCACAATACACACAAAACTAAACATTTAAATAAATTTAAAGATAGCAAAAAGACACAAGAAAACCAATATCGTAAACCCTATAACAACATTAACACACGAGTCAAGTCTTACCTCTACCATTAGAGAATGCAAACAAACACAAAAAGGTAACCAGTATCAACCACGTGGTTTTCCCCATATACTCTGCAATTGAAGTACAGAAAAGTAAATTCCCCATAAACAAAACGACCAATTACTTCAATACCAACGAAAATTGGAGGAAATAATTGGGGACATGTTCCCAACAAAAGGCAAAATTAAGGGGGAAATTGAATAGTTGAATACATGCGTAAGAGGGGCGCGGTGGAACGGTGATCGGAATCGCAAACCGCAAAGGCTGAGGTGAGCTTTCCGGTGACAGGGTTTTCTCCAGCGAAAGAGATGAATGAGAAGTCAAAGAGTCATAACAATAATTTGGGTTTAGAGAGGAAAGAGGAGAAAAAGGAGAGGGAAGTGGCAAATACGACGCCGCAAGGGTTGTTTTCGTCATTTTCGTGTCGTACAGGAACAGAGTCTGTTGTGACTGCGCTGGATGAGATTGGAACGGTGGACGTGGAATTTATACTAAATTTATATATATAAATAATACAGATAGAATTCACTTTCAGGTACACAACAATTTTTATTTTAATCAAAATAAAAACATTTAAAACTTAAATAAAAGTATACAAAATTTGGCTGACGTGGTTTACTGTGGTGGCGACACCTGGCACATATTGCTTCTTCACACACTCACCATTTTGTTTTTTTATTTGAAAATCACATAATTCCTTAAGGTTTTCTACTTTCTTTGCCTTACACTACTTTCTTTGATTTTTTCTTTTCCTTACTTTTTGAAAATCTTACATTACATCATCTAGTACATTTTTTATGGAAAGTGTGTTATATAATTTATAATAAAAATAAAAATATTTTATTGTATATAAATAGATATAAATATGTAAATTAATTTTATGAAATTGAGTTATATTTAAAGTTTATTAGGAAGTTTAGTTATATTTAAAGTATAATTCAATGATTAGATTTTTTTTTCATATTTTTTCTATTTTATTTGATATTAGTGGTAAGATATATTTTGTTGACGTATAAACATGTTTTTGTTGTATTGGAATTTTTTAGGGTTTTTGAACTTTTTTTTAGATAAAAAAAAGGAGATGCATCGTATTGTTTAGTTTTGGTATAAATTTCTGATTATCTTTCATATCTTTTATTTATTTATCTTAAACCAAATAGTTAGATACAAGTCGTTTTAGAAGATGTATGAAAACAAGATGGTTCAAATAATGTACGGGTAACTGAATAGTTTCTTTTGATTAATTTATCTCCTAATTTTTAAGTTGTATACAAATCTCATTTTGTTTTAAAAATATATATTTTTATTATACATGCACTCTTTAAATTTTAAATATTATAATATTATAATTATACTCTTTAATTTTAAAAATATTATAGGTACGACTTTTTAACTAAGAAGATAATTGTGGTAGAAAAATAGAAAGTAATTATAATTTGTAGAAATATTAAAAAGTGTTATTATAATTTATATAATTTTTTATGGTTTCTTTGGATTAAAAGATAGATTTAAAATAATTGAAAAAAAGAATGATGATGAAAAGTGAGATTGTTTGAATTAAAGAAAATATGAAAAATTTAAAATAATTTAATAGATATAATAAATTTTTAAAAAATATAAAATAATATATGTATATATAATAACTAATTTATTCTTATTGTTATAAATTAATTCTAACTAAATAAAAAAATATATAATTTTATTATTAGTTAATAATTTTAATTTTATTATTATTGCTATAATTTACTTTTATTTATTTATTTTATTTTTTATTTTTAAATTTTTTTATAATTCTTTTAACTTTTAGTATTCTATAAATTATTAATATTTTTGTTATTATTTTAGTAATCTATTATTGAAAATGACAAAAAAACCTCTTTTCAAATGACGAAAATAACCTTACACAAAAGAGGGTGTAAATAAAAATTACTTTTAGAACCTTTAATCCGAAAATATTTTAGATTTTGATATTGGAACACATTTTTTAATTTTGGAAATTTTTATCTGGAATGTATTTTTAATTTTTTTGTTCTGGATATTTTTGTTCGGAATGTATTTTTTATTTTTGAATTTTATTTACTTTGTTCTGGATTTTCATATCCAGAATAAGGATAATTTTGGAATTTTGAGAAAATGATAGGGTGTATGTCAAAATGGATAGGTGCAGGAAGAAATTTCCAAACCTTTTTTCACAGGTTGGGCCTCACGTAGTTGGGCCTGGGCGGCAAAGTCCATTTCCATATCAATGGCGCGGAAATTTCCCATTTCCCTTCTGTGCGGTAATCGCACATCTACGCTTAATCCAACGGCTACAAACCCAAGAACTACCTACTTTCCCCAATCTTACAACTACACTGCTACTTCAAACTTAGAATCCTCTTTCAATTTATCTATCTATCAAACCCTTGTTATCAATTTTGGAATCCATGGCGAGACCTTCCAAGACTCACTCATCTTCCGACGAAGCGCTCTCCAATGCTTCAAGTTCGTCGGAGGAAAAGGAGCTGGTCAACGAACAGATCAACGAAGAGGAAGATGAGGAGGAACTCGAGGCGGTGGCACGCTCTGCCAGTTCCGACGAGGATGACGATGAAGGTGCCGCTGGTAATCCTCCGGATTCCGACGAAGATCCCGCCGCCGATGATGACCAGGTCAAACTCCATTTACTATGTTCTTGTCCGTAGATTATAGTTCTTTCTCTTGCTTCATTCTTCTTTGTTCATACTATAGTTGCTTCCTAAACTGTTTTGTACTTGAAGTTCTGTGTTTACTTGCCATGTGCGTCCGGGAAAATGCGGTGCATGCTGAAGACCTACAGTGAGAGGAGCGTGCTCGCGAATTGAACTTGCTTTTTCTTGGCTTATATGTGTTTTTTTTTTTTGTTGAAGTAAGAGTTTGAGGGTAAGCCTAAGCATTTTTTGTCTGACTTCAGGGCGAGGACAATGTTGATCCTGCAATTAGCAAGCGAGAGAAGGATAGATTAAAGGAAATGCAAAAATTGAAGAAACAGAAAATCCAGGAGATACTGGATGAACAAAATGCAGCCATAGATGCTGATATGGCAAGTCTAGTTCATAATCGAACTCCTGTTTTATCTGGTGTATTGATGTGCTTGTTAAGTAAATGAACAACATATGATATAATGCAGAACAACAGAGGAAAGGGGCGTCTTAAGTATCTCTTGCAGCAGACTGAACTGTTTGCTCATTTTGCAAAAGGTGATCAGACTTCTTCTCAGAAGTCAAGGGGAAGGTACGCTCCTAGAATTCATGTAAACTAGGCCATAAATTATATCTTCAGAGTAAGGTAGTCAAATAGGAGAGGGACAGACTCACAAAGTCCTAAGTTGTGGAGTAAGATCTTGCTGGACTTACAAATATAATATAAATTCATATGCATGGATATAAAACAGCATAAATAATAAAAGAATAAAACCACACTTTAAATAAGTAATCAAACTTAAATCCATTATAAATATAAGAAAGAAAGCATCTCAAATAAGTAATAAAATAACTAATAAGTCCCAACTCATAAGTCATGAAGTCATAAATAACAAAACAAAAAACTTAAATGCCTAATTATTTAAGTAGCCTAAAAAGAATACTGGCCATGAAGACAACTAGATGGCTAAAGCCTAAACCTCCAACTCTAATATAAATCTTTCAAATTAAAATCAAAAGTCAAGGGATCTTCATCTGCTCCTTCTCCTTCATGAAGAACCTCAATAATAACATCCTCTAGAGTTTAACAACTTTGTTGGAGATCCCACATTGACTATAAATCATCCTCTTAGTCTTCAACTTGAGCTTGATCAAGTCTTCATCATCATTTGAATTTGGAGTATCATTTTAGCCTTCATTGTCATCCCCTGCATCACCATTTTCCATAATCCACTCATCATTGAACGTCTCCTCACCCAATTTGGATTTAACCATGACAAATCATTCACTGTATCCTGTTTTGAATAATCTCTTCTCTTTGTTTGGACCTAATTAATTCAAATGCAAACATATAAGCAAATACTAGTAAATCAAGTATTTTTTTTTTAATTTCAAATGTCAAAATTTTAAAATCTCACCATCTCAAATTCACTCCAATTATGCTCACATCCAGAGGAGCTGCATGTTAAACTGAGCACGTGTATGACAAAAAGTTGAAGTTCTTTATTTTCATCCCATATGACTCCGACCAAACTGCTAGAGTCTTCTTCCCAGTGGCCTTAACAGCCAAGGGATTACCAAACAACTTGTTTTGGTTCTTAAAATCTTCAAGCTGCATATATCGTTATTCCTTGGGATCAACCACCATCTTTTTTATACATTGCAGTAGATCAATTTTAACTTCTGTATCAACTTTGAAATTACGAACATAGTGCAATTCAGGATTGAGAAAATAGCCTACAGCGTGCAAAGGCCCATGGAGCTGGCTGTCCCACCTTTCATCAATAATATTCCATTCATCTTCATAACTAAAAGTAGAAGAATAATTTAAATTAGAGTTCAGTAATTCACCTTGCTCTAGAAGAATACTTTAAATTGGAATAATAGTTAACCCCACTAAACTCTTTCTCTATCCTCTCCTTATAATATGATTCCCAAACAGAACTAACAGTAGAATTGGATGTCCGCATCACCTTAGCTTGATCCATTGCCTTATAGATTAAACCATGGCTGGTTTCTCTTTTGAATCAACCATTCGTACCACTTGAATTAAAGGGAAGGCACCCTTCAAACAAATGACAATATTCTTCCAAAACTCTTTATGTTAAACCACATCCCCAAGTAGATTTTTCATCCCTTGTTCTTGCAAAACGACCTTTCATTCATCACTTGTAAGCATTCTAATTAAAGGACCCTTATTCTCATTAAGACACCCTAATGTTAAATGAGAGGTGGCAAGACCTCAACAAATCTCTTCCATTTTAAAGTGTTGCAGCAGAGAAAAGCAGAGATGTTGTAGAATAAATATAAGTAGTAATCTGTCTACCTTTTGGAATCGTCTAATGAGGAACATGTATCTTCTCAAAATCTTTTAGCATCAAATCAACGCACACAGGTCCAATAGAACTTCTTTCGTTCTTCATCAACATGTCACCAATAGCTTTGTAATTGGCTTTATTGTCCATCATAATTTGAACAATTTCTCTTCACCAACCTCTTTAACGATGTTTTCCATCATCTTTAAATAATTTATCAGACAGAGGCATCAATAGATTTCAGAAAGACAATTCCCCTTGGTCTGTTTACTTAGAAGTTCAGTCTAGTTCTCCTTCTCTTTTCTGTCCACCCATCAGTCATTAATGATGCAACTTGTTTTTTTTTTCATGCATTTTTGTGAACTTCCGAAGCACGCTTTGTTGTCTGAACCTCTTCCTCCAAATATTTTATGCTGATCTTGTGGTACAAAGGGTACTTAAATCTAGGGCCATGTTTTGAAACTAAATCAAGCATTCTCCAAAACACTTTGCTCATTGCCACATGAAATGGTATGACATTTTTGTAGAAAAACTTGCTACATACTTTCAAGCAGTTTCTCTTTTATCTCTCTTAAATCTTTGCTTAATTGTGACCTGTGAGCTAATTCCCCTCTTTTTGAAAATATTTCTGGTGCTGCCAACATCAACATCAATGTCAAACATCTCTTTTTTTCACTTCATCAGTCACGCTTTTGGAAGCACCTCCTTTTTATTTCCCTCCAAGTGGTGCTTGAAGCTATAAACCCCTGCTGTTAAGACTTTGCACAGTATTTGCATTGAATTTTCCTTGGATCACCACCAAGATTTAAGCCAAGCTTACAAACCACATCTGTTTTACTGACAGGAGAATTTCTTGGCACTGTTTTAGAGTGAGTAATTTTTGTCAAAGGCACTAGCAATGCCATCATTGACAGTGGTAGCTGTAGAAGGAGGAATAGAAGCCATGTTGATGATGCAACAGTAGAATTTAAGAGAGGACAGAATCACAAAAGGGACCTGAGCAACACAAAATCTAGAGGTTTGAAATGAATGTTTGCATAGTAGGAGAATGTGCAGGAGAAGAGAGGACAAGTACCCAAGGAGACTGAGTCAGTCCAAACCAATTCTGTAGAGGAATAATATGTGTGCTTCGTGCAAAGCAAAGAAAAGATGTCAAGGTCTCAAGGAGTCAAGGGAGAGCAATTGACGAAGATATGGGAATTGTTTCATACGTTTGTGGGTCGTTTATGTAGATGAAAAACTGCAGAATGTGACTATTTTTTTAGCCATGGGGCTTGGGTTTTAACCCAAAACCCATTTTAATGGATGTCAAAAATAGAACCATTTTCGTGCTCACTCAACTTGCACAATCCTGTCGTTTTTGTGAGCTAACATGTTGATCTCACCGGTTCTGCCATTTCATAACTACATGTGTTATGGTTTTGGACTGCGAAATCATGTAATTGTGCAATTCCACGAGTAATCTCACAAGTCTGTCTCCATTGCTTCAATGTTTGATGTTCTTTTAAAGGGTATTTATTATATATACTTCTTGTACAGTAGTAGGTAGTAGGCTGTCTAGGAAATTTTAGAGATAAACTAGCATCAACTAAACAAATAATTGATACATAGTTAGTTCCAACATGCTCTCTAGGGACTGTTGGTTTGAGGCAGGGTAGGAATTTTGATTAGAGATTATATTTGGCTGAGAGGAATTGAAGGGAAATGGTTTTACAAATTATTATACTTTTATATTCTTGGAATTTCAAATTTCAAATTATATGCAGGGTATTTTAGTCATTACGGTTGAAAAGTTTTAACTCCCTTTTCTCTCTCCTCCAAATCCCCCCTAATATTGAAGAGGAGAAAAAATTGTATGATAGAGGGACTGATTTCAAATATGAGCACTAAAGAGTTGAAACTTACTTTGTGTTGCTTAAAAGGGTTTATACTAACATTTAATTTGTGTAATAAGGGGTCGCCATGCATCGAAAGTTACTGAGGAAGAGGAAGATGAAGAATACCTTAAAGAAGAAGAAGATGGTGTAGCCAGCACACGTCTCATGACACAACCATCATGTAAGTGTTCTTTATTTTTAAATTGTGCATGAGACGTGATGGTTCTATATTTGCCTGGTTTGACATAATTATTATTTTTCCCTCTTTTCCTCTGTTTGTGGAAATGTTTGGAATTGTAGTTATTATAGTGAGATGGCGGTGCCCTAGTGGCTAACATTGATGCTGCAATATCACGATAGTGATGACTGCTATTTTAGAAGCATTTAATTACAAACTAAATAATTATAGTACACGTATAATCAAAACAAAACAGGAAACCTAAAGTTAAAGCAATTGATGATAAATAAGTCTCAGTTTACACACACAATCACCATCAATGTAGAGCAATGAGAATGTAGTGAAGATTCTAAAAAATTATGTTGAAGTTAATAGAATTTTTTTTTATCAAAATTTAGCAGAATGTGAACTTGGTGGGATGTCTAAACAAAGAAGAAAAAATAGAACATGAGAGAAAATCGTCTGATAATGTGTGAAAGAATAGATGTTAAAGCCTAATTTTTCTGTGGAATATTTTACCCAAAAAAACACTAAACAAATGTTGCAGGAGGGTAAAACTGTGTTACACAGGGTCCCTCGACTCTGCTGTTGCACTATAATATTGACTTCTATAGGTTAAATATGTGCATTTGTATCATAGTGCTGGATAAGGATGCATTGATTGAATAAACCTCTAGAGAAGATATGCCATACATTCTATTCTATCTGTGTTCTGGTGGTAGACAACCTCCATTCTGGTCTCTGAATTTCTCATTGGCCTACATGTGCTATATAAATAAATTTATCATGGAATCTTTTTCTTGTGCACCCTTCCTGTTAGATGCTTTCATATTTGTTGTTGACATATTAAATCAACATGTTTTTTTGTTGGGGGGAAGGTTGCTCATGTGTCATGAACGTTAATTGCTTATGTTTAATTTATTACAGGCATCCAAGGGAAGATGAGGGATTACCAACTGGCTGGACTAAACTGGCTCATACGATTGTATGAGAATGGGATAAATGGAATTCTGGCTGATGAAATGGTATGTGTTTGGTCGGCTTGCAATTGTGCCAAACTGAATTAGCTGTATTACATGCAATTGCTTTGTCATAACTAATTTGATATCTGATCTTACCCAGAGTAGTAAGGCTTGGGTGTTGCTGATGAGTTGATTTAAACAAGTCATGACAAATAAATTTGATTTGTAGGGGCTTGGTAAAACATTGCAAACCATATCTTTATTAGGTTACTTGCATGAATTCAGAGGAATAAAAGGCCCTCATATGGTGGTTGCTCCAAAATCTACTCTTGGAAATTGGATGAATGAAATTCGGCGCTTTTGTCCCATTCTTCGTGCAATTAAGTTTCTTGGCAACCCTGATGAAAGGGTAAGACCATTTTTTCAGGGTTGAATTATTTCGGGAAAAGTTACAGTTGGCACGTAGTTTTACCTGTTTTTCCTGGTTTTGTCTTTACTGCAGAGACATATAAAAGAGGAACTTCTGGTTGCTGGGAGGTTTGATGTCTGTGTCACAAGTTTTGAAATGGCAATCAAGGAGAAGTCTGTGTTGCGTCGTTTTAGTTGGCGCTACATAATTATTGATGAAGCTCATCGAATCAAGAATGAGAATTCCCTGCTGTCGAAAACAATGAGACTCTACAGTACAAACTATCGTCTCCTTATTACTGGCACACCACTTCAGGTATTACTTGTACTATCTGCAACACTAGTCATTTGAACAACTGTTTTTTGTCATTGTAATTTTTATTTAATTTGTTGGTCTGTAGGAACTCTTAACATGCAGGTGGTGTGATGCCAGTTTTTTTCAAAATAATTGTAATTTGTATGATCTCATTTGTTTTCTATCGTAATTTCAGTAAGCTTCAAGTAAAGAACCTGTTAACTGTGATGGAGGGTTGGGCTGCATTGTTGAAATTCTAAATTTGTCTTTTTGTAGTTGTGGATGGGAGTAATTAACATCAGTTGTGGAAATTGCTAGTGGAGTAAGAAAATAATATTTAAAATATAATTTGCTATTCTTCTGGGAAACCTTTGATGTATGGTATAGCAAAATTTCATTAGAGATGGTGCATTGGGCATTATGTTTTCTGATAAGATTTTTTGTTAACAGTCAATTAAGATTGATTTAACCTGATTGAAGAGTTGGATGGTTCATAACTTTGAATTGGTTAAAACTTTAGTGATGTTCTTTGGTGTTGTTGGTTTTCAACTGTCTAGAAGCTTATATTTCTTAATCATATAATTATTTTTGCTTTGTTTTGAAACTTGTCTCTTGTTTTTGCGTGTATGTTTCATCATGTATTAGCTGGTGCTTATTATCTCTTTTAATGGGACAGAATAATCTTCATGAACTCTGGTCTCTTCTCAACTTTCTTCTGCCCGAAATTTTTAGTTCTGCTGAAACTTTCGATGAATGGTTCAAATCTCTGGTGAAAATGACCAACAGGAGGTTGTTCAACAATTACACAAGGTTAATTACTGAACCTTCTTTTTATTGTTGAAAGTCCTTAATGTTAATCTGGTAAATAATTGACATTTTCATTTTCTATGTATATTAAGGTCCTTCGGCCATTTCTCCTTCGAAGGTTGAAATCAGATGTTGAGAAAGGGTTGCCACCTAAAAAAGAAACTATTCTTAAAGTAGGCATGTCCCAGATGCAGAAACAGTATTATAGAGCATTACTTCAGAAGGATCTTGAGGTTGTAAATGCTGGTGGTGAACGGAAACGCCTCCTGAACATAGCTATGCAACTACGCAAATGTTGTAATCATCCATATCTTTTCCAAGGTGCTGAACCCGGCCCTCCCTACACAACAGGAGATCATCTCATTACAAATGCTGGTAATCCCCGACTTATATTAAGAGAGTGCTGAAGTTCTTTTTAGGTTGATCCATAAAATTTGAGATTATTTGATGTTGTAAAAATTTGCTTCTAGGTAAAATGGTTCTTTTGGATAAGTTACTTCCTAAATTGAAAGAGCGTGATTCCAGGGTCCTTATATTTTCTCAGGTCAGATCTTTTTACTGTTGAAATGGGATTCTTGTTGCTGATGATCGAATGTTTTACTTTCTGCAATCTGTTTTTCTTTGCTCTCACTTATGCCTTTCAAAAAAAATTCTGTTCCTAATTTTTTGCACTTCTCCTCAGATGACAAGGCTGCTAGACATACTTGAAGATTATTTAATGTTTTGTGGATATCAATATTGTCGCATTGATGGAAATACTGGTGGTGATGATCGAGATGCTTCCATTGATGCTTTCAACAAACCAGGAAGTGAGAAATTTGTCTTCCTATTATCTACTCGTGCTGGAGGTCTTGGTATTAATCTTGCTACTGCTGATGTTGTCATTCTGTATGACAGTGACTGGTCAGTATTTCATATAGTCATGACACAGCCATCTGATTTGTATCTGTACCTAATTTTTTTTTTACACGGTTGGTGGTTTACAACAGGAATCCACAAGTTGACTTGCAGGCTCAGGATCGTGCTCATAGGATTGGTCAAAAGAAGGAAGTTCAAGTTTTCCGATTTTGTACTGAGGTTAGCAATTTTAAACTTTATTTTGCTTTTTCAATTCGTTATTCACTCTATTTGTTAACACCTCATTTCCTCATGATAATGGTACAGTATACAATTGAAGAAAAAGTCATTGAAAGGGCCTACAAAAAGCTGGCACTGGATGCTTTGGTGATTCAGCAAGGGAGATTAGCTGAGCAGAAGAGTAAGGATCTGATGGATGATTTTTCTTTTTTCTTTGCTTCAAGATGTATGGATTTTCTAATATGATTCCACTGGCTTTCATGTGCAGCGGTAAATAAAGATGAGTTGCTTCAAATGGTTAGATTTGGGGCTGAAATGGTTTTCAGTTCCAAGGATAGTACAATTACAGATGAGGATATTGATAGAATTATTGCTAAAGGAGAGGAGGCAACTGCTGAGCTTGATGCCAAGATGAAGAAATTTACTGAAGATGCCATCAAATTTAAGATGGATGACAGTATGTACCTACAACTAACTGATCCATAAGCTTAAAATACCATATTCACTTAATCTTTCGGCTGTTTGTAGTTTTAGAGTTACTAATAGTGATGTTTTCTTTTTGTAGCTGCTGAGTTATATGATTTTGATGATGAGAAGGTAAAGATCACACATTGTTTTAACTTTGGAAACTTTTTATTGTTCTGTATTAACCTTCTCTTCTCTCCCCTTCCTCCTTATCTATTCAACTGACATTGGCATGTCAATTCCTTTTGTGTGAAGGATGAGAACAGATTTGATATTAAAAAAATTGTTAGTGAGAACTGGATTGAACCACCAAAAAGGGAGCGGAAGCGCAAGTAAGCATTTGCCTTTACATTCTACTCATCCATGTTGAATTTTATATTTTGTTTTTATGACATGGTGTGCTGGTTCTCTTTTTCTGGGGTTTCTTTCTCGAAGCTACTCAGAGTCTGAATACTTCAAGCAAACAATGCGTCAGGGTGGTCCTACTAAACCAAAAGAGCCCCGTATTCCTAGGATGCCCCAGTTGTAAGCTTCTACGCTTTTATTTTTTTCATAACATCACACCTATGTTATGTACTTACTGATAACCTTTTGTTCTTTGACCTTCAGGCATGATTTCCAGTTTTTCAACACACAGAGGTTGAGTGAACTGTACGAAAAGGAAGTTCGCTATCTCATGGTAGGTGTAGGCAAAATTAATTTGCTTGTTCACATTTTTAGGTTTTAAGTTTAGCTCAATGAGTTGGTATTGTTTGGTGGCATTATTATTTTTAAAAATTTCAGCAAGCACACCAGAAGAATCAGATAAAGGACTCAATAGATGTTGATGAACCAGAAGGTACTTGGTCACTCTCCAGACTAGTATGTCGACTCCTTTCTACATTTATGTCATTAATTTTAATTGTGATGATATGAATGTTTAGAGGTGGGAGATCCATTAACCGCTGAAGAATTGGAGGAAAAGGAGCGCTTGCTAGAAGAGGTGAAATATTTCCCCCCTTTTGCAAACTAAGCTTTCATGGGTAGTATTGTTTAACATTGGTATTTTGTTTATATAGGGATTTTCATCTTGGAGCCGGAGGGATTTTAATACTTTCATTAGGGCCTGTGAAAAATATGGCAGAAATGATATAAAAAGTATTGCTTCTGAGATGGAAGGAAAAACTGAGGAGGAAGTTGAAAGATATGCGAAGGTCTTCAAAGAAAGATACAAGGAATTAAATGGTACAGCCAATGTGCCTATTGAACAATCTTTTTGTATGGAAATCAGTTTTGCTTGTTTCATATACCCAGCTATTTGAGTGATTGATATTTTGATTTTGACTTATTTTATGCCTGGTGGTAAAATGCAGCAGATTTCTGTATTGATATTCACATAGTGGGATAAAACTTTGTTGTTCTGTGTAGTCATTGATGTGTCAATTTTAGCTGGAAATTAGTTTGTGTAGAATGTAAGCTGATTTGTGCATTTTGAATCACTGCAGATTATGACAGAATTATTAAAAACATTGAAAGGGGGGAGGCAAGAATTTCTCGGAAAGATGAGATCATGAAAGCTATTGGGAAAAAGTTGGACCGCTACAAGAATCCTTGGCTAGAGTTAAAGATACAGTATGGGCAAAACAAAGGGAAGTTGTACAATGAAGAATGTGACAGATTCATGGTACACTTTTTTTGTCTTTCAATTTTTTTTCTAGATCTAGCTCCACCCCACCATCCTTCTATTGGTTTCTAAAAAAGTTATTTTGCTGTAAATTTCCAGATATGCATGGTTCACAAACTTGGCTATGGGAATTGGGATGAGTTAAAGGCGGCATTTCGAACTTCACCCTTGTTTCGATTTGATTGGTTTGTTAAGTCACGCACAACTCAGGAACTGGCGAGAAGGTGTGACACCCTCATTCGTCTGGTAGAAAAGGAAAATCAAGAATATGATGAGAGGGAAAGACAAGCTCGCAAAGAGAAGAAACTTGCTAAAGTTAGTTTTCTTCATATTATGTGTAAATAGTATAGAATTCAAATATTAATTGTTGTCATACTCATTTAACAAATCTTGCAGAACATGACCCCATCAAAGCGTGCTTTGGCAAGACAGACAGAGAGTCCATCTTTGAAGAAGCGGAAGCAGTTAACCATGGATGATTACGCAAGCACGGTATGCATTCTTTCTAAGAGTTAAGTTCCATCTTGGATTACATAGAAGGTTTTGCATTGCTTTTATTGAAGCAGATCATACTGTTGTGGCAGGGGAAGAGAAGAAAATAAATGGATATGTGCTCTCTATATTGAATAGGATAAGTAAAGGCTTGTTGGGTTTTAAAAGATGTGGCCCAGACATGACAATTGGCGGCTTGCCTTCCATAGGTCGTGTTACCAGCCTCTTTTTGATTTATGTAGGCTCCAAATATCACTTGTATGGCTAGTTAGATAATACCATGTAAAAATCGGATGTTGTAACTTGTAAGAATGTAAGTATGTAAAATCTACAAACAAATCCTTAGATCTGAACTAGTTCAATGAAATATATGTAATTCTTATTTGCGTTAAGCTAACATTTGGAATTCTGTATTTGCAACCCGAAAGCTTCGATATGATTTCAAAATGACGTTTTCTACATGTATAGTCGACAACAAAGCATCAAATACGATACAAAATAGAAATTTCTACACTATTAATTTTATGATTTGGTTCGTAAGAGTTAAACACACGGGGAAACGTAATGTTCTTCAAAAGCCCTAGAAATGTTCACGGACCTTTCAGCTTCAGGTGAGTGATAATGCTGATGCTTCAACGGTGGCCAAAGCTTTGCAATGGGTGAGAGTCATTATCGGCAAGAAATTCGCTGCATACACATTGAAATCAAGAGGCAAGGATACAATTTGAAGTATACAATTTGAGGCTATAACAAAATGTTGGCTAGGGTGGGAGTGTAAATCACTTCTTATCATTAGAATATCGTATTTAAAAGGATACAATTTGTTTTCTTTTGATCTATTTTGTTTTGATTGAGATTGTCATTCTCTCAATTGATTAACATTTACCCTTTTTGTTTATTTGAGTATAGGTGGGTGGGATTTTTTTTCACGTGTTATCCCAACCACACTGTTAGGTATGAATTGGATTGTATTAGAATTTAATTGTATTTTTGGGTCAAAAATATGTCTAGATGAAATTTATATTCTGCATAAAACATAACTTATCATGAAAATCACTTGCTTTGTAATTAGTTTTTCACCCAAGTCTTTTTTACTTTTTAAGATTATGATAATTTGTTTGCATTAGTAATATTCAATTTTTTGTTATATTTGCCACAATTACTTTTAGCCCAAAAAAGGTTATTATAAAACATATATAATATCATTCTTTTAATTATACACATAATTTTAAAGCATGTTAAAAAATCAACGTAATCTTGACAATAGTAGCAGGGATTCCATGCTAGTATGTTACTAATCACTAGAATTCTATTAAAAACCGGTATAGCTTTTCCTTAAGAAAAAAAAAAAGTAGTAACAGTTCTTTAAACAGCCTGCAAAATCTGAAATAATGGTTTAACTAGTTGATATTGGGTTGTTTACAAGTTTGGAGGTTTGCAAGAGATGGAGATAATAAAAGAGTGAAGTGGAAAATAATTTTTTTTTTTTGTATAAGCCGAAAACATAGACTCAGACATACAACAGACAATGTAGGAGTACATCATGTGACAGCAATCCACTAAGCTCCCCCCATCATACAATACAAGCAAATAAGAGAGGCCAAACATTAGAAGCGCCTTTGCTGCCCTAGGCAACATGAACCTAGAAATCGTTAGTACAAAGACATGGCTGTTGAATTCACATTCTGCACCATCATCATTACATTTAAATACCCCAATCCACACTAACTTCTCCCCAACCCCTATTTTTGTTCCTTTTTTTTTTCTTTTTTTTCAACTGTGTACTGTTTTCCTTCACATGATAATGACTAACAAACTACCAGAATGACCTGGGAGAACAGTCCAAGTTGGATCCAAGACAACCAACACAGTCTATCCTCTGACTCAACCATACATGATGAACAGCAAGATGGTTGGGGTTCAGGTGTCTGCTCAGTCATTTGTAGCATCGAAGCTACCCATGGCATTTGCTTTCTTTTTCTCTCTCACATTCTCGCCCCAGACTTTTGCTTCGGCCACTGCACGCTCTCGGTCCAGGTCGCGGTTCCATGGAGTCTCTCTGGCTCTTGCAGAATTTACAGGGCTGTCTCTCTGAGAGTCCTGCCTTTCATAATCATCCAATCCCCATTTCCTCCCTGAGCCACCACCCGTATCCATCCTGCCTAACTCAGTCCCGCTGCTTGGATCCCTGCTGTCTCTCTTCCTGAAGTCAGGGGAGTTTCTGTGTGTGGAAGGGGAGCCAAGGCGCCGATCAGGGCTGTCCACACCGTCTGCCAGGCTCCTTCTGTCATCCCTCATCCTAGGGGTTGAGGGGCCAACCCTGTTGGATTGATTGGCTGCATTTGGATCATATGTCTGCGAAGCCAGATATGTGAGAGCAGTCACCACATCCCCAATGAGAGGCCTTGTAGCAGCTTGCTCCTGCAGACACATTGCAGCAACTGCAAGTGCTTGATACAGTCCTCGCATCGGGTAACGGCCTTGAAGTAGAGGGTCGGCCATTTTGGGAAACTTCCTACGGTCCTTGAAGAGAGGCCGCGCCTACAAAGTTCCATTTCCCAAGAATATGAAGACAAATGATTGTAAATGTGTCGTGTTAATTTAGAAATGAGTCAAAATGTGAACTAACGGGATTACATCATGTATGACTTGGGAGAAATGATAACAACACACTACTTACTTATTCACTGGAATTTATCGGAAATTAAAAAAATTGGTGGGTGTTCTCATTTACTCATGATGTTGTAGTTTTCAATAAACTTTTACCAACAGTAGGTGCATTAAAAAGAAGGGTGATAGAGTGTTGTTAGCATTTCTTTCTTATGGCCTAAAACCACAAGGATGATAAGATGTGAATACTTACCCATGCAACAAGATTGTGCTCTCCATGTGCACGTGTATTGTCAATAGCCTTGCGCCCAGTAATAAGTTCAAGGAAGACAACTCCAAAACTGTAGACATCAGATTTCAGAGTTAATTGACCAGTCATAGCATATTCTGGGGCACAATAGCCGTATGTTCCCATTACTCGTGTGGATACATGAGTCTTGTCGCCAACTGGACCCAGTTTTGCCAGCCCAAAATCTGATAACTTGGGATGGTAACCCTCGTCTAGGAGGATGTTGGATGATTTTAAGTCTCTATATATCACTGGCGGATTTGCCTTGTCATGCAAGTATTCCAATCCTTTTGCAGCTCCAGCTGCTATTTTCATCCTAGTGTTCCAATCCAGAGGCTCCTTGTCAGGAGGAAGATCTGGAAAGGGAGTCAGAGTAAGAAATTTCTCCACTGCATAGGTTTAGGCTGAAAATTTACGTGGATTAATGTCTAATAACAAGATACGACTTAAAGCAATATCTATTGATGATGCAAACCAACAATGTAATGGGATTCTGAAGAACTTATCAGTGATCTGTTCATCAGGAACAGCAGTCTTGTCTTGATAACAAATTAAGAGGATTATGGCACATTGGCACCTAGCCAGCTAGCCAGTTCAGATTTAAATTGTCGTATTAGCAGTTGCAACATAACCAGTAAGAATTAAGTCAAACGAGTAACAACACCTAAAAAGCAATACAGGAAAAAAATACTGTTTTATTTTATATTCAAATAGAAAGCTCAATTGCTACTTCTAAGATTGTAATAAATAGATGAAATGCAAAGTCTCAAGCGACATAAAACTTTCAGATCTGGAATCAAATTTTACTATAAAACAGCTAATATCTACAAAATCATTGAAGACAAATATATTCATAAAAGGTCTTATCTTAAATCACTAGTTACAAGCTTTGCTCATCTCAAAGTGCCACTACATGGATGTTGAAGTTTTTGGAAGAGAGGTCATTGAAGATCTCATATGAGCACCCTCCCCCTCTCAACATATATACAAACCTGCTAACTTACCATTACTCAATGCCAGTATTACTTCAAGTCAATTTTTCACGGATAAAGTTGCCACTGTAGATTATGCTGATAATAAAAATCAAACTATTTACTCCAAAGTGTTATAAAACCCTTCAGTCCGCACACATTACTCTTTGAGCATTGTAGAGTTATCATGTATTTACTTAGTACTTGTGAATGATCTGAAATTGGAAATGCATAATTACATTTCATGTCATCAGTTAGGCCAACGAGGAACATCCTTTAGAATGTTATTTGATATGCTAAGTTTTCATCAGTGTCACTGATCCCAAAACCATGATTGGCAATCTAAACTTTTCACAAAATATATTTTATATTGAATCCTTTTCCTAAGATTCGTTAGATTCAGCTTCCTAACAGCTTGTTACTATTAGTGTATATCAATTAGTGTGATCCACACTAGTAGAATAGCCTCTGTAGTAGAGAATCCTAATCACTCTAACTGTACCACAGTTAGTTACAACTTACAAGTGTTTCGTTAGCTTCTTACATTCTCTGAATATCAGATTGTATTAGTTACACAGTACTTAATTTAGTAGCATAAAACAGAAGATGCTGATAAAGCTGCAGAAATCTGCATGTGGTACCCTGCACTACCAGTGTAGATGTCATCTAATTCTAATCTTTAATGGAGTATACATGAACATTTGATGAACCTTTCCTTGGCTGCCGAAAATGCTTAGCCATTTTTAGAGGTAAAGGAGAGGTTAACTTTCGTATGTGAATATATTTAGGTGGACGCTCTTAAAATCAATTTCAGGAGCTTTAAGCAGTAAACATTTAAAGGGAGTGGTCCGTGTAATAACCTACTGAATGAGGTTCCAAGCAACACTCTAGATAGCCCAGATAACTCAATTCAGGAACTATGAAAATATAAAAATAGAGAGGGAAAGAGTAACTTTTTGCCCATGCAATTTAAACGAAGCAAAAATAATAGAGGAATAGGAGACAGAGGTGCTCCTAACCTCTTGTTAAGGTATCTTCCAGAGATGAGAATAGGGTGATACTTTCAGAAATACTTAGATTCAAATATTGTCCAATTTACATTTGCATACAAGTTTTGGAGAGACCAAGCCCCCAGCAAGTTCAATGCTATACCATTATTGAAGCCAAATTCAACTAAAAGCCTCATTACTCCAACAGTTGTACATTGGAATTTAAGATTCTGCTTCTGACTACTAGAACTAGCACCACTATAGTATGAAAATTCTACACCAACAATCTAGTTCGAGGAAGAGAGCCATTCGTCGAAGATTTTTGCTTGACCATGCGAAAATCATAAAGCATGAGTCTAAAGTTTTTGCTACATAAATCATAAAGTATAAACACTAGTGATGCACTAAAAAATATTCATGTTAGTCCTTGAATCCTAGATGTCTACCCAATAATAACAGTCAACTGCTCATCCATTTGAACAATGCAACATCACGTGAACAAGCCACAATTTTCAAACAGTATAAGTATAAGGAAATAAAAAAATTAGCATCCACCACATAGTTCAATGTACCTATAGATAATCTATGATCTTCCTAGGGAAATTATATTATCTAATGGGAATATATGATGTTTTTTCAATTATATATGATCTCCTGACATAACACACTTTCACCGGCTAAAGGAGAAGATAAATTGTTAGGTGCCAAATGGGAAGAGAAGAAATATTTTTGAATTGAATAAAAACAAAATAGGAGAGAGATGTCTCAACTGGTTTTCCTTCACGAACAATTTATCCTTTCACAATGAGCGAAAGCTCAATCTACAAATGGTACAGGATAGAATAGAACGGCTACTCTTTGCCTCCTCCTCCTATTTATTTACCTCTCAAATCCCCTCTAACTGTCTAGCCCTTCTACTCACAAACTACAGTAACTTTCCTAACTCCTAAGATAAATTGATTTGAAACATATAATGCATTCTCTCTCTCCTTTTCGAAGCCTCTGGAATCATGTACTTCATCCCTTGTAGTTTGAACCATGTGATAACAATCTTATTTGTTTTCTCCATGCTTTCATGACAGATACAGTTCCCCCTATTTTAATTAGAAACTATACAGTCAAAGCACGCAGACATAATTCTTTTTGTTTGATAACAGTGAATTTAAAACCATAGAATGAAAGAATTTCCCATCCAACAAAGAATCCTACGCTTCCCTTCTCTACTTTATCCTACGAGTTATGGCATTTTTTGACATTTAAGAGATTAAAAGGATTGAAGCAACTTGAAATATAATATTTAGTAGTTTTATAATATGAAAGCATAATAATTCAGGAAGCAATGGTGACAGTTAAAAAGAATGCAATCTGACCGTGTAAATGATCCTCCAAAGACCCCAATGGCATAAATTCATAAACAAGCAGCCGCTGATCACCATCTGCACAATAACCAATTAAGTTCACAAGATTCGGATGATGCAAGAGACTGAGCATGAGAACTTCCACCAAAAATTCTCGATTTCCTTGAAGACCATTTCGATCTAGCTGTTTTACAGCAACTGCCTGCAAAGAGAATTATTTCATTATATCATCAACAAAAATCAGAAAGAGACAGGGTTATAGTGACGGTGCAAAAATCAAATGGAAAAGCGACAGTGGACAGACAACCTTTGAAAGCTGAACATGCAAATTGAAAAATGATGAATCCTGTCTACATGAAAGCCATTATGCTAAGCTTCGGTATCCGTGAAATCTAAAATTTTCATAGCAGATGTCACAACTTACTTGTCCTGTGCTCTCGAGGCGACCTCTGTAAACGCGTCCAAAACCTCCTTCACCTAATAAACATTCCGGCCTAAAGTTCTTTGTAGCAGCTGCAAGCTCTCGGAATGTAAATGTTTGTGCAGCAATATGGGGCGTTGGGCCATCCTTTGGAACCAACGTTTCCTTCTTAGCATCTGTGCCACTCCGTGATGATTTCGATTTATCTAAATAGATAATCAAAGATAAGATCGAGAAAAAGCAACAGAAAAACATCTGATAAACTAGAGAATTAAAATAATTTCTGAAGGTATCACGGCATTATACTGCTAAACTTATAACTACATCTAACATTTAAACCCAGCTTGAGTTTCACAGGTTGAAGTTTGAATTGCACAATGACAAAGGTATCCGTTGTTAAATCATGTATCGGATCCTGCCATCAGTTAGAATGTGATTCAACTGGTTCAGACAATCCCATCCGTCCAGCAGCATAAATGCCAGGCCTGGATGGTAAAGTTTTCAGTACCTATCTTCTGAATGAACTAAATGTTTCTTCAGACAGTGGCATTCTGTACAAATCATCTAGACTAAATTTCTATGCTAAGCTACCAGACTACCACATTGAACAATCTACAGAAAATGCAGCAATTGGACTGAACCCGGCATCAACTTCGTATCCCAGAATTGTCAAAAGGGCAAAAGGAAAACGTTATGAAACAATGTGATACACTGGTATATCCAAAGGCAAGGGCAGATCCCCAAAGATGTAACTAGGAGCCTTTGGTAGTAACAAAATTCAATTAAGTGAAGCTAAAACATATCCACTGCCATCAAATCACTTCACTGACTACAACAATACAAGCACAGCCTCGGATGAACCAGATCAAAGCAACCAATAACTTGGATTGAAGAACATGGCCGGAAAAGCCATGAAAAGGCACACAAAAGGGGAAATTGAGGACAATTGAAGGCAAGCCAGGGAAGCAGTGGTTCAAACAAAGAGGGCAACAGAAGTCTGAGAAGGAAAGTTGCAAAATTAGGAGCCAAACCTGTGTTTGCCCTGCTGGGGTGATGAGACTGAGGAACAAGAGAAGCAGCTTCCTTAAAAGAAGAATCCTTGTTGGGCACCTCCTTGACCCTCACCCCACCACTGTCCTCCTTGTTGGATGATCCAAAACAAGGAAAACACCCACCCATATCAAATCCAAGCAAATCAAAGCCACCCCTTACAAAACCCACCAAGGAATAATGCCTTTCATAACAACAAACCCCTCCAAAGCCTACAACACAGTCCAACTCACACTCACACCCACACAAGACCAATCTCAGAAATCGCCACCAAGCACTGCCCTTTCCGCTTCTACAACTCACAGTGGATGCCTCAGAACGTGATCCTCATCGACACCAACATGCCCCAGAAAGCAGATCAACCAATCGAAGAAACTGGTGAGGTGAAACACAGCACAAGGTAAAGGAAGAATAATAAATAATAAATAATCAAAATAAACAGAAAATAAAATAAAGGCCAAATATTTACATTTCTATGTATATAATATAACAATAATAAGAAATAAAAATGTAAGGGAAATTTCAAATTTGGAAATTTGAAGTGGAAATGGGAAATTATTATTGGGGTGGTAATTACTAATTAGGGAACACAGTTGCAACTCAACAATTGCGTTACACAATCTCTATTACGAGGTTGTCATTGGATTTTCCGTGTTCCTACGAAGTTTCACTTTCACCCTGCAACTCTCAATAATTACAAACATGTACATCTACATTTCTAGTTTTAAATAATCATCATCGGGTCGGGTACTGGGTCCCACCCTTACCATGTGTGATGGCCATTGCTAATACTTCTTCAACTCCTTTCATTTTTTTCTTCTCTTTTTTCTTATTCAATTTTTAATTTTTACAATACTATATAATCTTTTTCCTAATTTTTTCCTGGGTTTTAAATTAAAATAAGTTATGTACGTTATTTAGTTTAACTTTTTAACTGTGATAAATAAAATAAAATAAATAACTGGTCTCCATTTTCTTCAAAGAAGCAACCAGTGAGGAGAGAGAAGAAAAGGATAGGGGCAACAGGTAATGGTTGATCTACCCACTAGACCAAAACTGTACTATTCTAATGAGTATTTTCATAATTTGTAATAAAATAAATAAATTGAAAAAACCATAGAAATAATATATTCAAATAAAAATATTATATGTGTAATATTGAAAATTTAAATTGACATTTTAAAAAGTAATATAGGAGTGTCGTGTTAGTTTTTTAATTTAAAATTGATATGCGAATTTTTAATATTCTCTTGTAAAAATATAATGGGATGGAAATATAATAAGTGCGATTATTATAGTATCCGATGATAAAAAAAATTATAATAAATTTTTTTATATAATTTTAAGAAATTAATTTTAAATTTAATTTAATCTCATAAAATCAGATTTTTACTTATTCATATATTATGATTTTACATTATTTTTAATTAATGTAGAGTTTAATAAAAATTGTTTTAAATATGTTCTTTTCAAATATAGAAGGAATATAATTGAGTAGTGGTTCATTTGGAAACAAAAGATTTTTCTATAATAATGAGAATGTGAAGAATATTCAGGATAACTATTGATTACACTGATTTACACACTTCCATAAATGTAATGTATAATAACGAAGAAAATGTAACTAAAATATGTGTGTTTTAATATGCTAAAACGATTCAATCTCAATTTTTTTAACTCATCATATGTTATTATCATTAATAACTAAAATCATGTTTTCATATTTATTTTACCTACACAAAATTTTGTGTTGTTATTAAAACTAAAAGTCTAATTTGAGATTTTGTTTTCTAATTAACATGTTTTTTTTTGTTTTTGTTATATAGGTGATCTGTTTATGATATAAAGCTAAAACTATAATCATTGTTAGACATAGATGAATCAAAATTCTTCGTACATGTATTTTTTAAAGGAGTAAATTATTTTCACAAAATCCAAATGTGTAATTTCAGAGATATCTTCTTCTATTAAATTAAGACATGTACTGATTTAATGCCTCCTACACTCAAAACTCACAAATAGAAATGTTAATTTCAAAAGAATAAATCTTTTAATTATAGTATAAAATAAGTATTTTATGAGTCACATATCTCATAAAATTTAAGTGTTTTAATATTTTATTTTTGAAAATGTCATCCACGTGTTTAGAGTTTGGTCATGAGTATTATTAATAAAGAGAAAGGTCTTTACGACACTCAAGTTAATATTTAAGACACTCAAATTAATATTTAAAATTCGATGTCTGAAAATAATAAATATTATTAAATTGATTTATAATTGATCAATCTATTTATAAGTATGTGTTGTAACTCATCTTCTTAACCTATATTAATATGAATATTACAAGTTAATCATTGTATTAATTTGACATCAATTACAAATTTTATGCACAACTTATTTAAGTGATATTTATCTTACATGTCCAATATTGTCGATGATGTCTATAACATCTCGACAGTACATTTTTATATTTTTTTATTATATTTTTTACAATTTAGTAAAAAGAAGTGTGACATAATTCTATCATATACTCTAAATGAAAAATAAAACTAAATTCTTTGAACAATGTTATCTATATGTATGATTTTTTTAATTTTTTTTAGTTCAAATCCTGAATGAGTAGCTGACCAGTCCTCATGTCTAGGTTTGAAATGCTGAATTGATGCTGAGCATGAATGTGGGTGTAAGGCTAATTTATGGTCACAATATTAATTAAGAAATGGAATTGAGAATTACTTTTTTTATTGGACCTTTTGCTTTTGTTACCATGAAATGAGTGAGTGAGTGGGTGACCTAATTTATTTGAGTTATCTTTTCATGCTAAATCCTTTCTTCATTATTTTTTTGTTTATAAATTTGTTAACGCGTATTGCATTAGGAGTCCACACGTGAATCACGGAGTTGTTTACTTAACCTAGCTAGCTGTGAATGCTTCATTTCCCTCTTCTCTTGCTATCAAAATTATATATGTGCCACCATTTTAATTTGCCTATATATATATAATTTTTAAACTTTTTAACTTTAAATATATTTTTCATCTCTAAATTTAGACTATAAGTAATTTTTATTCCTCAAATTTCAAAGTGATTGTTTTACTTTTTTAAAAATAATTAACCTTTCATTCTTAATGTGTGATTACCATAGATGATGAGCTAATCGAATTAAATAAAAATTAATATAATTAAAATAATTTTTGTATGGTTCAATTTATTTATTAATTCAGTTTCTTTAATTTGATGTAAAGTGTATTTGATAAGATCAATAAATTAATGACTAGTTTATTTTATTAATTTATAAGTGATTTTATTTATACAAAAGTATTCGATAAGTATTCTAAATAGTTTACCTTTAAGAGTTTCTAATTTATTTTCTTAACTTAATATTATTTTCTTAAAGCAGTCAATTATATATATATATATATATATATATATATATATATATATATATATATATATTTTTTTTTTTTATACTTATATATTTTTTCTATATATATACTTTTTTCTCTATTTTTATTTATATTTTTTTTTTT